>Ga0213840_1000149_pt1 | contig 162172 bp, 113 predicted proteins | sample SWPATP22_FD_160132 | JGI IMG/M metagenome (GOLD analysis project Ga0213840, IMG submission 160132) | Coastal seawater microbial communities from Marineland, Florida, United States - SWPA TP2 #2 | ecosystem: Environmental > Aquatic > Marine > Coastal | place: USA: Florida | collected 2016-08-14 | reverse complement strand
AAGGTTTTCGAGTCAATTGAGGCAGCAAAACCGGAGTTTAGCAGCGCTAAATGAGGATTTGGCTAACGAAAAGAGGCTCTAAAAGGGCCATAACAAAATCGAGGTGTTAAATTCAAATAGCTTCTAATATCAGATATGATCAAATAGAGGCTGATGGAAATTCAATTAATCCAAGGAGATATCACTATCATGCAGGTGGATGCCATTGTAAATGCAGCGAACAGTTCGCTTCTTGGAGGTGGCGGAGTTGATGGAGCGATTCACCGTAGAGGAGGAGCTGAGATTTTGGAGGAGTGTAGAAAGGTCAGGCAGCGGCAAGGTGGGTGTGCGGTCGGTGAGGCAGTCATAACGACAGCCGGTAAATTAAATGCGCAAAAGGTGATTCACACAGTGGGGCCGGTCTGGAATGGAGGTCAATCAAGTGAGGCGGAAAAGTTACATAACTGCTACTGGAATAGTTTATTACTTGCCGAGCAAGAAGGCTTCAACTCGATCGCCTTTCCGAATATTAGTACAGGGATTTATCGCTACCCGAAAGAGGCGGCAGCAAATATAGCCATAAAGGCAGTTCAGTCTTTCCCTTACGGGTCTCTGACAACCGTTTATCTTGTTTGTTTCGACCTTGAGAATTACCAAATCTATCAGGAATTACTCCGAGCTTAATCTAAGGGAATCACGTTTGTTTTCTTTCCCACAGATAGTGAAAACAAAGACTCTACTTTACCAATATTGGGGACATCTGACAATTTATCCAGTACAAAAGCATTGTACTGCTCAATGTCGTCTACCAAAACTTTAATAATAAAGTCGGCATTACCAGTCACGTAGTGGCACTCCATCACTTCTGGAAAACTAACTACGTTTTCGACAAAATCCTTCACGGCTTGTTTTGAATGTTCCTTGATGGAGATATTCGCAAAAGCATTCAACTTCTTTCCTAATTTCTCTGGATTTAGAACAGCAATATATCGATCTATAATACCTTCATTTTCCAGCTTTTTTATCCGAGCGAAAATAGGAGTAGTTGAAAGATTCAACTGTGCTGCGATCTCTTTGATCGTCATACGGGCATCCTCTTGCAAGAGACGTAAGATCTCCAAATCCACTTCATCTAACTTCATAAGTCTAGGCGTTTTGTTCAATAGCAGAATTTTTTTCTTTTATGTTCCTTAAACATAGCAACAAAAATAGGATTATTCTATAAAAAGATATAAATCAAAAATATTTTGCCAACTATTACTATACTATGGAATAAAAGAACAAATAATCGTATTTTTATAGAATACAACCATTTAGCCTTAACCAAATAATTATGACGCTTACCAAATCTAGCATACGGTCAAATACATTGACCAAAGCCTTCGAATTGCTATGTACAGCCAAGGCTATGGCGGAATTGTATGAGCGCGAATTCAAGACGGTTTCCAAGTATGTACACGCCACCTCTAGGGGGCATGAAGCCATACAACTAGCCGCGGGCCTTCAACTCAAACCACAAGACTACGCCTATCCCTACTACAGAGATGATGCCATGCTTCTAGGCATTGGCATGGAACCTTATCACCTCATGCTACAATTGTTAGCTAAGAAGTCCGATCCATTCTCTGGGGGCAGAACGTATTATTCACACCCTAGTCTTCGCGACGAGGACAAACCAAAGATTCCTCACCAATCCTCAGCCACGGGCATGCAAGCCATTCCAGCTACGGGATCAGCCTTGGGCATGCAGTACAAAGAGCAGTTGGAGATGGTTAAGGTTACAGCTAAAAATGCTCCAATCGTACTTTGTTCTTTAGGCGATGCCTCTGTGACGGAAGGCGAAGTCGCCGAAGCTTTCCAAATGGCGGCCCTGCGTCAACTACCGATTCTCTTTCTGGTACAGGATAATGGCTGGGACATTTCAGCAAATGCGGAAGAGACTCGTGCTCAAAATGCAGCTGAGTATGTTCAAGGGTTCAAGGGGATAGAGGCAGTGAGTCTAGACGGTAGTGATTTTGTGCAGGCTTATGTGCAGTTGGAAAAAGTGATCGCGACCATGCGAAAAGAGAGAAGGCCCTTTTTAGTCCACGCCAGCGTCCCTTTGCTCAATCACCATACTTCCGGTGTACGCATGGAATGGTATCGTGACGATTTGGAAGAGCATCGATTGAATGACCCCTACCCTATCCTGAAAGAGTACTTGCAAAATAGTGGCCTCTCAGATAAAAAAATCCAACGACTGGAAGATAAAGCCAAAGCCAAAGTAGAGCTTGATTACCAAAATGCCCTAGCGGAAGAGGATCCTACTCCAGCTGATTTATTCACGCATGATTTTGCGCCTAGCATGATCCATGAAGAGCAAGGCAATCGAAAGCCTGCTGATGGGCAATCCGTGGTAATGGTCGATTGTGCCTTACATGCTGTAGAGGAATTAATGCATAATGACAAGTCCTGCCTCTTGTATGGGCAAGATGTCGGAGCTCGTCTAGGAGGTGTCTTCCGCGAAGCAGCTACCTTGGCTCAAAAATTTGGGAAAGAAAGAGTGTTTAACACCCCTATTCAAGAGGCCTTTATCATTGGATCTACAGTAGGGATGTCAGCTGTTGGATTGAAGCCAATCGTGGAAGTACAATTCGCTGACTATATTTGGCCAGGTTTAAACCAGTTGTTCACGGAGGTGAGCCGGTCTTGTTATTTATCCAATGGCAAATGGCCGGTTAGTATGATACTCCGAGTTCCCATAGGAGCTTATGGTAGTGGAGGCCCTTATCATTCTTCTAGCGTGGAGTCTGTACTAACTAATATTCGAGGAATCAAGATCGCCTACCCTAGCAATGGCGCAGACCTCAAAGGTTTGATGAAAGCAGCCTATCACGATCCGAATCCAGTAGTTATTCTCGAACATAAAGGTCTATACTGGTCCAAAGTTCCAGGTACAAGTCGAGCTAAGACAAAAGAACCTGCGGAAGATTACATTCTACCTTTTGGAAAAGCATCTCAACCTTTACATGTAGAGATAAGCAGTGCTGCTGAACAAGATACACTCACGATTGTGACTTACGGTATGGGCGTGCACTGGGCACTTAATGCAGCGGCGGACTTTGAAGGGCAGGTAGAAGTGATCGATCTCCGGACTTTATATCCTCTTGATGAGGAAGCTATATTCGAATCCGTTCGCAAAACCAATCGTTGTATGGTTCTAACAGAAGAGCCTAGCAATAATTCTTTTGCCAGAAGCTTGGCGGGTTTGATCCAAGAGAAATGTTTCACGGCTTTGGATGCCCCTGTCATCACTGTGGGTTCTGAGAATATGCCAGCTATTCCATTGAATAGCACACTGGAATCAGCTATGCTGCCTTCGGCAGAAAAGGTGAAATCGCAGATTGAGCGACTATTGAATTTTTAGGCTCTAAAAATAGATCTCCGAAATTTTAGAAACTTCGGAGATCTAGATGCCAAAAACCTAGTGACTCTCTCCTACATCTACGCCCATTTTCTTCAAATTGGCAATAGAGTTCTGCTTCACATTATCCGCAGGATTGAGTGTTAAAGCTTTTTTTAGGGTTTTAATGGCTTTTTTCTTCTCTCCAGCCATCATGTAGGCCTCCCCCAAGCTATCATACACATTAGCATCTTTCGGGTTCCGCTCCACATTGAGTGCAAAGTACTCTACCGCTTTTTCCATCTCTCCGATTTGTAGCATTTGATAACCCAGACCATTTAGTTGTGCATTATTGGACATCTCTGCTAGGGCGTCTGTGGTAACAAAAGCGGCTTTCTTGTCTCCAGTTTGATATAGCAACTGAGCTTTGGTTCCCATATTGCCCGTTGTTTTCTCCATTTTTATGGAATGTTCTACCCACTCCAGTGCCTCCTTATGATTAAAGTTGTTTTGTGCGCAGTAAGCTGCAGCGGCATTTGGTCCTTGCCAAGTTTTCCCGGCCTCCCCATGAAGCTGGTGACGAAAATTAGCCAACACTGCATCCTTTACATCTACTTTAATAGTAAACGCAATCTGTTTCTTTTCCCAGTTTAGCGCTAGAACGCCATAGTCATTCCCCAGGTCTACAAAATCATAAGTAAGCGGATTCACGAAAGCGTTGTCCTTGATCGGCACTTCAACACGTAAAGCGTCATCCGATTCTTTGTAGCCAAAGCTCCCCCATGCATCCGTTTTATTGGAAAATATCAATGTGGCATTTCCACCTTCTTCCAAGGCAGCATAAAAGCCATATTTCCCCGCCTTCAGCGCCTTGCCTTCAATTTGTACGTCGTCAGAAAAGGTGATCAATGTATTTTCATTCGCTCCGGCACGCCAAGGAATTTTTCCACCTCCTGCATCGATAAAGCCGTACCATGCTGCACCGCCCCATATCTTCCCGGTTCTGTCTTGACCATTCCGTTTCACTTTTGGTCTGGAATAATTGATGGTGATATCTGTAAGGCCGATGGTTTGTTTCAATTCAGCGGGAGGGCTCACCCTAGGGGTGACTAAGCGCTGGGCATTAATGGAAGTCGTGTAGGTGCTCACCCACAATAGGATGGCAAACAGTTTAACAATTGTTGAGATGGTGATTTTCATATTGTCTTTTTTCTGGATAAATAAGAATCGACAATACGAAAGTAGGCCACTTAGATGGGCTAGGAAACGAGTTTGTGATAGATGGAATTTTTAGGGGTGGAGGAAACTAGACGTCATTGGCCAAAAAGGCTTGAATTTTCTCTTTATAAGATTTACTGGATAATAATTGCTCACCATTTTTAAGTTGGAATTCGAATTCATTGTTATGGAGGTAGCGATGCCTCAAAATGTACTTGGTATTCAATAGGAACGATCGGTGTATTCTAAGGAACACCTTTTGATTAAGTTTTTGAGAAATAGCGTTCATGGTCAAGCGATACATATACCTCTTTTGATTAGTATGCAGTGCTACGTAATTGCCTTCGGCCTTAATGTAGTAAATATCATCTACAGATACGCGCAACACTCTGCCCCCTTGTTTAATCTCAAAATACAGCATTTCGTCTTGATTCAATTGCTGCTGATGCGTTTCAACCAATTGCAATAATTGGGACTGGAATTGAGACATTTTGCTAAACTCCAAGCGCTTCAATACCCGATCTACAGCAGCCCGCAAGCGGTCTTCATCGAAAGGTTTCAACAGGTAATCTACCGCCTCAATCTCAAATGCTTTGATTGCATATTGATCAAAAGCGGTGGTAAATATAATGGCCGGCATTCGGTCAGCAGTTAACTGCCGAAGGAGACCAAAACCATCCATATCTGGCATTTGAATATCGAGGAAGACCAACTCTGGTTCTTTCAGTTGAATCAACTCCAGCGCTTCTTTACCATTGCGTCCGTAGCCAACTACCCGAATCTCTTGGTACGATTCCAACAAGGTCTCTAGCCGTTTACGGGCCAACCATTCGTCATCTACTATGATTGCTCTAATCTGCATGCGCTAATGGTATCTGGATAAATAGGGTACAGCCTCCCCCTGGGCTGGATTTCAGCTGAAAATGATAGTTGCCAGGGTAATGTCTTTGCAGGCGTTTTTCCACGTTTAGCAAACCAAGGCCTTGTTTAGAAGAAGCTTTATACTCCAATGGATCGAACCCAATGCCATTATCTTTGATCGTTATTTCTAATTTCGGAAGTTTCCCTTTAGGTTCAATCTTCTGTACTTGAAGATCCAATCTCCCATTCTCTACTTTATTAGCCAAACCATGTTTCAAGGCATTTTCTATTAAGGGTTGTAGTAAGAGATTAGGGATCTGAGCAGTTAAGGTATCCGGTGCCACATCAAAATCCACGAACAGTCGATCCTGAAAACGTACTTGCTCTATCGCCAGATAGTTTTCCAAGAACTGTATTTCCTCAGCCAGGGACACAATATGCCGATTTTCATTTTGTAGCACTTGTCTCAGGATATCTCCCAATTGGGTAATCATCTTTTGCGCTGCTTTCTTATCCCAATCGATTAAGGCCGATACCGAATGAAGGGTATTGAACAAAAAGTGAGGTTGCAGTTGCATTAACAAGGCATCTAACTGAGCTCTGTTCAATTCAATTACCTTCTGTTGATAGTTATGATACAGTTCAACAGCCACCCAGATTCCACAAAAAATCACCACCTGAATTAGGCTAATGGAGACATTGCCAAGAAAAAGAGGCATTCGATTTGCCTGGAACCAACTCGTGAAGTATCCCAACTTAAAAAAGGTAAATATATCCGTTACTAGGGTCAGAACAACCACATGCAAAATTACTACCCCTAAAGCATTCAGTGCAATGCGACCGAAGCCGGACCAGCTTCTTTTAGGCAACCAGCTTAGGAAGATCTTTGCCAAGCCATATAAAAGTGGACTAAGCAATACCCAGGTCAGGTATCTACCGTAAAACTTAACACTAAGAATATACCAACTAAAGGCAAATTCGTAGTTATTGAGCTGATATCCAATGAACTCCTGCAACAACTGCAGCGTACCTAAGACTAAAGCTACCACCACCAGGTAGTACCAGGGAATTGGCAGCGCTTTAATCCTATTCCATTTCATGGGTTTGTCTATTTTCTCGACAAATTTAATCCATTCTGAATAGGCTTTCTTATTTTTGACAACACTTGATCACCGACAGTAATCCGACTGCTTATGAAAAACCTACACTTTTCCATCCTCTTCCTTTTATGTTTAACCGTTTGGGCTTGCGATTCGGCTCAAGGTACTAAAGAGATTCAATTTGCTACCTTAACCTATGGGCAAATGCATGCTGCCGTTTTTGGGCAGTCTGATGGGGAAAGGATTGAATGGCATGGTGAAGCTCTTGATCTTTCTGCTGAAGATGAGCTTTCTTTGATTCAAACGCAAGACTGCGGTTCAGCACAATGCGGCAAATTGGTGCAAGTAATGAATAAGGGGAAAAAAACTATCGAGGTCATCATACAATCCACATTTTCTATTCCTGATTTCCCTCCATACACGGCCACCAAGCTGCTAATTCCTACTGCTACCACCGCTACGGTGGGTTGCTCCAAATTGTGTCTAGATGGCCAGGAGATTGTCTTTTCACCAAAAATAGTAGGTGCCTCCTATATCACAGAATAGAAGATCACCTACCATAAACAATCGGGTTTTCCTACTTAGGAGTACCCAGAACGGTACTCGCTTTTGCTAATAGTCCACCTGCTTGCAAGCTTTCCAAGGCTTTGGTATCGCCTTCTTGTATCATCAAATGAATGGCCGTCTTACGGTGTTTGAGTTCCTTCTCAATCTCTTTTGTTTTTGCTACTAATTCTGTTTCCTTGCCATTGGCATAGATCACAATGGGCATGTCTAGCCCTTCTGCACGATCAAAGCCTTTATCATCCAGTTCACCCCAGTCTTTTACTCCCACAAAACTCAAGCTCTGAACATATGAACGAGACATTCCAGCAAAGGAAAAGGCCGGCCTGCTCCCTTCCTCAAAACCCAAAAAGTGAAACCTGTCTTTTTCTATCAAGTGATCTTTCTTGATTTGATCCATCAGATCATTCAAAGCGTGATGGGCGGGATGATTCATCCAACCGTATTTTCTGTCTTTTGGGGCATCAACCACAATCACAATCCAATCGCGATTGTGTCCAGAAATAAATAGTTTTTCAGCTATCCAATCTGCTTTTTCACTATGTTGTTCCATGGCAGGAAATACCAGCATAGCAGGATAAGCTTTATTGGATTGGTATTGCTCAGGGAGCAGTTTTAGATAAGAAAAAGTAACGCCATTGTGCGCTTTAAAAGCTTGAAACGAGGATTCAGTAGGGGCTATATTGGTTGGCTTTGTGGGGCTATGGCTCTCCTCCTCCAACTTACCTTCCATTGGCTTGTTGGAGCAATTGCTACCAAATGTTCCTAATAATAACAGTAGTGCGACAAACAGATTCTTCATATGGCTGTTTTTAGGAACAAGCTAGGCGGCTTGAGAGAAAATTGCCACTCTTTTGGGGCGGGTAGCAAATTTAGGGACAAGGGGAAGAGAGGCAAGGGGAACATGGACGAGGATTCAAACAAACTGTAGCCCATATCCATTTTTGTACTGCTAAAAGGGTAGTAGATTCTATTGCCGAATAGTTTAATGGCTCTACATGGCTTGCCTAGTCAATTATTTCCATGTTTATCCGATTTGTACCAATTGGTAGGCCTCGTGATAGGCAAAAATTGTATGAAGATAACCTCTCATACACTATTGATTATCTGCATTAATAAAAAGCTTTCCACATTATGATGTGGTGGACAAATTGTTGGTATTGTCTGAACTTGGTGGCGTAGAAATAAGCAATATAGAAGGTTTTACTAAGGATTGAATTATCAGATATGGACTTCAACTAAGGCACTTTTGACGCCAGACAAAACGGAAAGAAGTTACCTAACAACTATCGGAGACGTAACTGATCAACGAAGACTGTATGGCAACAAGAGAACCGAATTTAGTCACTAGATTGCTTTTGAACACTCTCTAATTCCCCAAAATCAAATGTCATACGCCCACAACCATAGTTTCAAATCCAAACAGGATACAAACATTAGCAACCCATCACTAAGAGTTACAAACCCATTCATAAAAGAGGTTAGCATGATTATTGACAAAAACCTTGACAATGAATTCTTCGATGTACCTAGCCTAGCTAGGCAAGTACATATGAGTGTTTCACAACTCAACAGAAAACTCAAGATTATTATTAATCTGCCTGCTGGAAAATTGATTCAAAGGTTTAGAATGGAGCATGCCGCTATGCTTCTAGTACAAAGTCAAGATTCTGTTGCCCAAATCGCCTGTCAGGTAGGGTTCCTAAATCAAGCCCATTTTTGTAGAGCCTTTAAAAGAGTCTACGATTCCACACCATCCTGTTTTAGGAAAAGATATTGTCTTGTAAAGTAAGTTGGCCTCGAAGTTATTGAATTGCTTTTACAATCTACACTACTCCTCTAGGCTCGTAGTGATACGATAATCAGCGTCTTAAACTACAGAGCACCTGAGCGAAATTGGTAAAAGATTGCGCCGAATTGGTAAACATAGCGTTTTAGACTATCCTAATTTTATAAGTAGAAACTTTGGTATTTAACCCCAGAAATCATGAAACTGCATCTAGTTCTTAAATTGAAACCTGAGGTAGATTTTGTGGAGGTTCCACATTGGAGTGTTGTGATTCAGATTGGGATCAGCGAATTGCATAAATTTTGCCCTCCGATTGATGCTTTTTTTCAGAGGCACGAAATTCCCGTATTTGTTACAGCGGAATACCAAAAGGGAGAAGGAGATTGGAGTCAACAGGATAGAGACAATGGGTTTGATCGAGTAGTTAGAATTGTATTATTGAAAAATACAAAGCTTTCCTCACAACAATTGGAGGATTTAAAGGAAATTGGACAAGGAAGGATTGTAGAGTATGCCTATCTAGGTAAGGTAGAAAGTGCCCCCATTCCAGTTTTTTCCAAAGCACAAGGCTACCCACAGACCGATGCCGCACGCAAAATGATCTACCTTAGAGAGGCCCACGAACAATTTACCAAGGGACACCCTGACGTTATTATCGCCGTGCTGGATACCGGCATTGACCTGAGTCACCCTGAATTGCAAGATTGCCTCTTATCTGGCCACGATTTTGTGGATATTATAGATGGAGCAGGTGATTTTTTTGGTGATCACCTAGGAATTGACGCTGATGCCAATGATGAGGAAGTGGGTCACGGAACACATGTAGCGGGCATTATCGCAGCTAAAGGCCTCCGTATGCCGATAGGTGTAGCACCAAACTGCAAGATACTCCCAGTCCGCGTCTTAGGCGCCCTGAAACAAGATCGTCACTTCGTTGGAGCCGGACTTGTAGACAATATTAACAATGGCATAAAATGGGCCATAGATCAAGGGGCTAGTATCATCAACATGAGTTTAGGTATTCGGCACTCAGGAGGAGGGCTACCGCATCAGGATGTTGTTCAGTATGCCAAACAGAAGGGAGTCAGTATCGTCGCAGCCTCTGGTAATGATGGCACCGAAAATCTCTATTATCCCAGTGCATTGCCTCATGTCCTTTCTATAGGAGCCTTGGGCGAGGCGAGGCAGGTGGCTCCATTTTCAACAAGAGGGCGCGTAAGTTATACAGCCCCTGGTACAGCTATTTATTCAAGCTATATCGAAAATAGTTACGCTCATTCATCAGGTACTTCTCAAGCAGCTCCTTTTGTGGCAGGGCTTGTCGCCTTACTTAAGTCCTATGCATTGGAACAAGGGCGAAAACTAACTGATCCACAAATTAAGTACATCTTAAAACATACTGCTGACCGCACTGGCCAAAGCTTGCATACCCAACAGGCAGGTTACGGGTCGATCAATGCCATCGATGCTTTACAACTGCTAAAACATAAAATTTAACTGATATGTCAAATCTTGCTAATAAAGAACTCACCAATCAGGAATTCCGCAATATTCATCATCTCTTATTGGACTTGGTTCATCATCGATTTCCAAGAGTCTCGAATCATCTTGGACAGGTTGCACAGCTTGCACAACGATCTAAACAGGCATTGGAGAAGGAATTAATAGAAAGCCTTTACAAAGACTACCTCGATGAGGAAACAGGGAAAGTCAAAGAATTCAACACCAGGAACATTGAACTGTTTGACGCTCTTCAATTTAAAGAGCGAATCGATAGAATATTTGATGAAATCGATAGGGTTTTTGATAGAGACATTGTGACTATCAAAGAAGAGGAGCAAAATGGGATACTCTCCTCAAAGGAAGCTGAAAGAAGGCAAAATGAGGTAAATCAAAGCAGAGTTTTTGAGAAAACGCATGTATTAGCCTCACACATCCTTGAGTTTATGGAGCGGTCAGGTTTGTTGAGAAACCTCGTCCATGCAGCCGAACGCTTATCGTCCAGGACTAACCCTCAGCTGAGTTTTCTACTAAATGAATCGACCTTCTTCTTCATGGCTTCCGGTAAGTCGGTATTGATTGATAATCTTGCGTTGGAACTCGAGCTGGAACACAATATGGAGCGAAGAGCCGAAGCACTGGAAAAACGCTATTACAGCTTGCTAACCAAGGAGGTTTTGCGGCAAAATGGGGTAGTAGTAGACCCGGAAGAAAAATTTGAGCCCTTATTCCTAAAGGTATTTAATGAGAGGGTATCGCTAAAAAAACCAGAAGACCAGGTTTTAGTACTTTATCGCGAATTCACTAAACAAGGCGGCAAGCAAACGCTAGATTTGGTTAAGGAATATCTGCAACACATTAATGCCCCAACCGAAAACCGGGAGCTGTTAGCAGAGTCTATGCTGAAATTTCTTAATCAGTTGAACCTTCAAAACAGCGTCCTGGGTGCTATGAATGGGCAATCTCCTCTACTTGATGAGTTTTTTGGCCCTGCCTACATCTATGCTGCTGGTGAACTTTCCAGCGAAAAAGATCCTATCAAAAATGTTTTCTCGTCCAATGGCTTGGGCAAGTGGAATTTTCAGGTGGATTACTTCGAACAGTTGGAGGAACAAGGCATTGATACAGAGAATATTCTGGCCGCAGGTGCCTTAGATTATATTTATGAACTTGGCGACCGATTAGGTGTTTTCCGGATGACGGATATGCTAGTCTTGATGTGGGCGCAAGGACGGCTAGACCTTAGTCAGCAATCGCGAGCATCAGACTTGCTCTATCGCTACTACAAACTCCGGGAAGATCGGATGAGCCCCGAAGAAAGAGCTATGGTATACAAGCAGGTACTCAATAAGGGCAATGCCAATCTATTGAGCAGAATGATGCCCAACGAAGATTTTACCATGCTATGGCAACAATTGATGAGTGAATCGGTCGATTACATCCAAAAATCGGAACGACATCAAGATTTCAACAATCTGGTTTCCAAATCTGGCATTTTCCAGGCCACGCGTAATCTTCAATACAACCTGACCGCCAATATGGTTGGCAAACCCTTGCGTGATGTGCACGAGATGTATGCTCAGCTACAACAATGCATAGCCATCCTCAGTGAACCTGACATTACAGCTCGCTTAGCAGGAGGAAGCCACAACAATATGTGGGGCGTCATTGAGAAACTTTCGAGGGAGGAATTTGGCGTTGCACCCAACATTGCTGCTAGTCGTACAGCAGCTGTAGAAGGAAATAAAATCTTCAAGTGGATTGGGAATTTCCAGAAGAACCTCCCCGTAAGTCGCAATGGCCTGGGAGGAATTGATGAGGAAACTTTCCAGCGATTTTTACAGTCCGCCGAAGCTTATATCCTCGCACAAGGTCAGTTGGATGAAGGAAATGGAATGCAATCTCCGGGCTTGCAATCCCCCCCTGCCACAGATGATTTTGAAGAGGCAGTAGAAGTAGCCGTTGATGAATTCGACGATTTTGACTAGATGCTTCAACTTCTCAATTAATGCTTTAACTCATCTAAAAAAGTACGTCAACCATGACAGATCATAAGACAAAAGAATGGCAGAAACAAGCTCGGACTAAAGCCAAAGCCCTCCTTTCTAAAAGTGCTTCCTTTCAGGAACTTGGTCGTGCCGAGCAATTCTCTCTATATAAAGATATTGTAGATTCGGAATACCAAAATCTTGCGCAAAAAGAAGGAGGCAATGGAATTATTTCGAAGCAGATGGCCAACCAAGGTGCTAGCTCTTTGATTGATGACAGCCGCCACAAAATCAAAGCCTCCGAGATTGGCGCAGGCCTGGATGAAGGGGTAGATTTTATTGAAAAGGTAGACTTTCCCGAATTTGTGAAAGACCTACTCAAAGGTGTTTTCGATGCTAATGCCGAGGTTATGCAACAGCAAACCGAGGATTATATGCGACTGGTAAAAGCCTCTACCCAGTCATTGTCCGAGTTCATAAAAGAGATTTCCAAAGCGGATAGCTTCGCCTACCTTGCTGAAAACGATAAAGAAGGAGGCTTCAACCTGGGGTTTGAAGATGATATCAATGGGGGGGGGCAAAAGGTTATTCTGACTGATAAGGATGGGAATCCTGTAGATACAGAGGATAGCAAAATCAAGGCAAAGATTATGGATGCCCAAATTGCACTAGCTAAGGAGCGACGTGCAATGTTACGAGAGACCATTTTGATGGGGGTAAATCGCTTGGTGATTGAAAAGGGGAAAGTAAGGGCCGCTGTGAAATTTGATATCAAAGCTCAATCTAAGACGGTCACAAAAGATCAAGCCACCAAAAAAGATGCAACCACTTCTCAAAAAGTCAACCGTAAAGGAGGTGGGTTCTATTCTTTTTATCGAAATAGAACAAGTGATGTCACCAATAAAAGGTCTACTTCTATTTCTATCTCCTCCGCAGCAGGGCAGCAAAGTACTGCCGTATCCGCTGCCTTGACAGGTGAAGTGGAGATCAACTTCAAATCGGACTACTTCAAGTTGGATAATTTCGCTGATTTGTATCGTAAAGACGATAAAGAATAAACCTTCTCTGACAATTTTTGTGGTCAACTTAAAGCGAAGATCATAAGCGATTGATAATGAGTGTTGATTTAGGTTTCAGATGAGTCAAAACACAAAGATTGTCAGGGAACCAGAATAAACAATGTTATGGCTTTAGCTATCCTAAAACTGGGAAATAGCACAGACCTACAATCCGTGGAGTTTCAATACAACATTGGAACTAACCAGTACTTGCAATATACGATTGGCTCCAAGGAACAGTTCAAAGAGGATGGATTCAATCTGATGGCGAAACCCAGCTTCCAATCTGAGTTAATAGGTCCGATACCTTCATCAGCACTGGGAAGAGGAAGCATCAACATTTCTTCAGCACGGTTTCAGCGAACTGACTCTTATATACAATTGAAAAGCTATCGCACTAAAAAAAAGGAAGGTAAGGCTGTTTCTGAGATGCTGCACATCTCCAGGTTCCGAAGAGCGGAAGTAGAAGCCTTGCCACTTATTTCACTTTCAAAATCTGAAGATATGGATGCTAAAGATGAGCTAACTCGCGATAATCCGATCCAGTTGGATAGAACCCGCTTTTCCTTCCAGGAATCTGCCCCAACTCATATGGATACAGGTGCATTTCTAAATATAATGAAAGGAGCATTGCCCAAAGCTATGCCAATCGCCGCTCTAGCAACTTTAACGCCCGTCTTGAAGAAATTGGCCGAACCAGAAGCCATCCGCGCCATTGGCATTACCGGGCCCCAATTAATGGATGCCTACGGTAGAAATCAACGGCAACTAATTGATACAATAGGTCAGCATGCACAAATAGGCAGTACGACAGTCACCAACTTTTTGCGTGATGCGTTGGGGATACAGGCTGATGAAAAACTAAAAGCGCCAGATGTCAACGACACCAATTTCGATAGCATGGTTGCAGCTGATAGTGCAGGCCTAAATCAACTCCTATTAAATATGAGCGCCGGGCAAAGTTTGGCTAAAGCCAATGCTTTACCCGGCAGGGAAAAATTGGATTATCGCAAAACCAGTAAAGTCATACTGAAACCGCTTAATCTCAATCGCCAGGTACTCAATGGACGGCCTCGAATAATGTTTTCCCGGGAGCAGGGTTTATCTATCCCGCTTTCGGTCCAGACTCCGGCTATCTTGTCTAAGGTGTTGCTTAAGATTAGCCTTGGGAGCCTTGTTCAGAACCAAGCAGTACTTCTTAAAAGAACTTATAAACTTCGGGATGTAGGGTCTGGTCCATTATCGGTTAACCTAGGGTTTTCCAATACTGAACTTAGTCGCTTGCCAACTAATAAAGAATACCTTCTGAAGGTGGATCTAATCTTCCAGAATCGCCGCAAGGAACGAATTGGCACTAGCCTGTCTGAGGTCATCACCATTGCTGGTAGCTACCTCTATGATAGAACAGAAGACACCAGCAAGCTCATTCCTTTAAATAATGTACAGGCTCACCGGGTCTTTTGGCACAAAATATGGGCTGCTCCTATTGGATCGAACGGACATGAAATTGAGATCAACGGTAAATATTATTACACCCTTGAACGCGATCGGCAACGGAATGCTCAAATGGAAACCCTTACTCGATTTACAGAAGACAGAAGGGCTAAAAAAATAGGTAAGCTAAAATCCGGTTTGATCATAAGCCCATACCAACTCAATGCTTTAATACCTAGGATTTCCGAACAAGCTTCTTTAAGTCATGAAGAACTGGATGCTGTACTCTCAGATGATTTCGTACAGCAACTAGCTAGAATGGCCAGGTTTAAGGTCAACTTTGATGAATTGCAATCTACACATTTGGCACTTTGGGTCTTTCCTGAAGTAAAGCTGCAGAAAGTAGTGTTGAAGAAACCGACCTTAATCAATAGTAATGGCCTTATCGAAGGCTTAGCTGATAAAATCATTTATTTCCCCATCCCCGTCTCTATTCACTGTATTGGCACAAAAACAACCTAAATGAAAAAGAAAATCAATATCTACCCCTGTCATACGAACAACATGACACAAGCCATGTCCGAACAAGAAATAACTATTGATGGCAGTCAAATTCTATTTGATAAGAAATATGAGCTCCAGCCAGTCATTCTCGTCAAAAGAAAGGATAAGAAATCAACAACTAGCGCTGATGAAAGATAAAGATATACGTTTGGAGTTTATCGATGAAGCCCTATACACACCACTTGAATTCGTGACTGCAATTGGAGATCTACCACTTCAATGGAGAGATCAAGAGGCTGGCGTGGAAATAGTCATTGAAGATGTCAAACTTCGTGCACCCATTGAATTCGATGTTTATGCCGAGCAAGAAGATCAAGTTAATTTGGGCCTGGCATCTCCCATTTATGATTTCATGACCTCATTTGAAACCCAACTTCATCAAATAACAGTAAGGTATACCGTAGAAAATGAGCAATAGAAGGAGTAATTCTTGGCGTTTAAAATCATTCATTGATTCCTTTATCCTCGAATTGGATAAAGCCCAAGATACCCTTGCCATCAAGGGAATGAATCAACCTTTGACCTATACGGTAAAAGATATATCGCTAGACCTACAGCTCTTCCCTGATTTTGATGGCCAACAAGTTCGATTTGCCAATGCCAAGCCGGGCGAGAGTGGTGCGTCCAAGATTTCCATCCAATTGGGTTCGATCACTGATCGGCAAATCCGACAAATCACCAAACCCCCGGTTGGTGTTGATGACCTTCATATTGAAGAAGTAGAAGAATTAGATCAAGAAACCAAAGATTCCTTACGAAAAATTGGAGTAACCTCTGTCAAGGATATTGAAAGGCTGGAAGCAAAGAAAGTAGACATCTCAAAAGCACCAGTATTTGATCAAAAAACAGGAGGTTTTCAAAACCTGGCCGACAAGCTCAAGCAATTGAAAACAAAGAAACAAGAGCTAGTCAAGCATCTTAGCCGAAGAGATAAACGACAACAGCTACCTCCAAGGATTAATGGCATAAACAAAGTCATGAACGACCAGATAATATACCTCAATATAGTCGGGGAGAATCTCGCGCTTACTAATGGATTTCAAGCCGTAGCATTACTCAATGAACAGCCTATTGAGGTGGTTCAACAAGATAAAAACAAGATTCGTATCAAGGCCAATTCAGCGCTTTTTAAGTTAGACCAAAACGAGGTCAGAATCGCGCTTGACCCCTACTCAGTCCTCAAATTTACAGTTTAGTTTAAATCAAAAGACCATGGGAAAGAGAGGTAAGATTTTTCAGATAGCGAAAGCATTAGCAAACAGTCAACGGAAATTGAGCAAATTTCCTACGCAATACAGTCAAGAAAAAACAACGGATGAGCAAGCTAACAAGATTTCTCCAAAGCCTCCTTATCCTGCCAAAAGGCCAAACGCTAAAGCTATGCAGCCCGCAAAGACGGTACGGGCCTTTTATGACCATAACAAATCAATCAAGCTAGAACACAAGATAGAGCCGATCAAGGCTGTTTCCAAGCATTCAACTCAGCTTGATTCCGTACCGGATACAGAAATGATCAAGGAGGAAAAGGAGCTAAAAATCCAACACGAGCAATTACCACTTTCAGAAGAACCGGCTGCTTCGACTCCCAAGTCAATCCCAATTGATTTACAGTCTAATGGAAGTTCTGTCGATTTAGTCGACAGCTTTGAGCAAGATATACAGGCTATCCTTGACGGCGAGAAACAGTATGACCCTGAGACAAAAAAAGTAAGCCAGCTACCACTCGCTCAAAAAACAGAAAAGCGCACTCCCAAAAGATCAACTGAAGTACATCATCAAGCGAAGAATTCTCCTCATGAGGTTTTTGACCAAATGACCATGGGTTTGAGCGATGGACACACTCATACTTTTGACCTTGGAGCTATCAATTTGGAAGAAGCCTTCAGCGATTTTGATCAACAAATGGAAGTCGCCGGAAAAAAACAAATGCAAGTTCAACCCCATTTTGATGAATTTGAACAAATGGATCAGGAGGTGACAGCCCTTAAAAAAAAAGCCCTTGAACTAAGTCTTCCCTCAAAGCTCTCTGAGGAAGAGTTGTCGCAGGATGTGGAGCAACTGATCGAGGCCAAGCAAGAAACAGCAAGTCAATTAGAGGAGCCCGCAATAGACAAAACGCCTTCCAACCATAGCCAACAACAGGGCATAGGGGATTTCATTAGAAAGGTAAAAGACGGGTTCCTGGATATCACTAGCTCGGATGAAGCCAAACCGAAGGTAGCCATAATCTTGATTCCAGCCATTGGCGGCTCTAACCTGATATCACCATCCGACGATAAGATTTTTAAGAGTGGTTTTGGAGCAGATCGGAAAGCAACCATGGTTCAGGAGTATATCCTGCAAAGGGTACTGGGCTTGGGGTCTTCGGCTGGAGATCGAAACATTCAGGACGCACTTAAAACCTTTGGTCGATGGCGACCTGTAGAAGACCATAGCGGCTTTGGTTGGGACCAAGTCGCCAAAGAACTCTATCATCCCTTCTTAAAAGCCTGCCGGGAAAATACTGACTTACCTTTTGAGCCTGATGTATACGCTATCGGCTATAATTTCAATCAATCCAACGCCCTATCCGCTAAAACTATTCTGTTGCGGACACGCGAGATCATGAATTCTGACGAGGATTATGATGGTTACATCTATATCACTCATAGCATGGGAGCCCTACCCTGCCGATATATGCTAAAAGAATTGAGTGAGTCACCTGCTCACCAAAGTTTATATGAAAAATGCTTGGGTGTAATCCATGTTGCAGCCCCCAATCTTGGCGCGGTGGAAGCCATGAAACGTTTTATTACAGGGATGACAGAGAAATCCATGACGGCCTTTATTCTGGGTACTTCTGGCCCAAAATTTGCACTAGCTGCCGGTTTGATCCCCAGTATGTGCGAACTATTTCCCATTCCTCCCGAACGCAGTAGCGTTCTGGGCACTAGTCATCCTGGGCGACTGGAGTTTCCCGATTTTTCAAGTATTGTGCAAGAAATTCTGAGCAGGGAATACCCCAAAAACTTGGATCTAGTACAGGAAACCATGAATATCTTCCGAACGAACATGACCAATGCCAATCAATTCCTGGATAAGTTAGGTTCCTTTGTACACCCCAATAGTGCAGCCCTTGTCCTTGAAGGACTGGAAACCAACAATCATATCCGATATATGGGCAGGAAGAAAGGAAAACAGGACGGCCCAAGAGAATTTGAGTTTGAAACGATCAAACAGGGAGATGGAACAGTTACTGTTAAAAGCCAGAGAGGATATATAAAAGATGAGGATATGATTGCCACAATTAATGATATCGTCCACCACCAACCACTAAGCAAGAAAGGCAAGAAAGAGGTCTTTCCTGCCCTATTTAAGCTAATGAAAAAACTTCATGCAAAGGCTGAAGAAGAAGGCAAAGTGTTTTTGAGACTTTAATAACTAAGTAAAAGAGCATTATTATGGGATTATTACATAAACTAGAGCAAGATATTGCCACCCAAAGTACACTATTCACTCAAACAAATGGCTTAAAGGAAAACAGGGCCTCTCAGTCTGAACAAAAAGGTATTGTCTCAGATTTCGTGAGAAAGACAGGAGGCGAATTTCTTGGTGCATTGTTTGGTCATGGACGGCCACGCAATGATGGTAAATGGTGGCTCACCAGACTACATGGCCTCAATCAAAGAGTCCAGCATGTGAGTCTTAATGATAGCAGTCCAATCAGATTGCTAGGAGGCCGTGAGGATACTCAAGGAATGCTTCCAGTATATTTAACACCTAGCTCACACAAGCTCTTCGGTGTGGTAATTAATGGTATTCAAAATACAGAGGAAGAGGCTCAAGCCATGAGTGGATCGGTGGCTAAGGCTATGGCTAGACATATGTCCTTTTATGCTACACAAAATGCTTTCCCTATTCACCTACTGCTAAACTATAGTGCTATGCGAGGCCCTGCCAACGGTGGGATACCTAGTGTTAGTCAAGACTTGGTGGATTGGAACAAATCAGCTGACAAGGACTCAGGTATGGATCAGGCAACTAAAGAACTGGTCACCGCTGGTAAAAACGCGATCAAGAACGACATAAAAGTAGTACTGGTAGCACACAGTCGAGGAACTGTGAAAGTCACCAGAGCCATTTTGGAGTTATTGGAAGACGGGTATTCCATTGAAGAAATCAACCAACATCTTATTGTTATCCATTGTGGCAATGCGCTTCCTGAAACACATCAAGAACTCAAAAACCTAAATCTTTTCTCCATTTACACTTCCGATGACCAGGGGACAGCTATGGACTGGGTCACCGTTTTGGGTGGACAAACCGAAGGATTGCACAATGTAGCTCTCGACATTAGCGCTACAGCCTCTAACTTTGCACTCAATCATGGTTTTGTAGATCATTATGCTGATACTGTGGGGCTTTTCCTATTCTTAATTAATACCATTCATCGAACAGAAAAAGACTTTCGGAAAGTCTACGAAGTCCTACTCAATGAGATTAAAGCACTTGGAAATGGGCGAAAATTGATTGTATCCCCCACGAAGTTTCAGGAAATTCTGCAGAAAATCAATCAAAAACTCATCAGGTAATGACCAAATGATTAGGAAGGGGCCCCTGTCAAGCTGCCAAGTAGGACAGTAGCAGTAAGGGCTTGTTCGCAATACTTTCTCCTCTTCACTGAGAAGGAAATCCTCTACTTATGTGATCCCATTGCGATTCCACAAAACCCAATAAAAGGTTAAACCTGCCAAACAATAGCTTCTTTTTGTATCCATAATGCGTTTTGCAGTCGATTGGTTTGCCAATTGAGCTCAATTTCGTAGATGTTATGTATATATTTGCGGCTCGAAACCTAAAAGGAGTTAGAATGAAGATTCCTCACCGAGGTACCCCGGCCGACGAGTTTGCAGGCCAGCTATTAGCGCAAGATACAACGCCAAAATCAGGTGGCTCAATTGCTACCATCTGGCCTTTTCACCTATACGCTGGCTTCAAGAACTTTATTCAAAACCCTTTCTTCCTGACAGCCGTGTTGGTGTATGGCTTACAAGCCTGCGCCAACCCATTAGCACCTACTGGAGGGCCTCGAGATGAAACCCCGCCAGCAGTAATCCAAGAAGAATCTTCTCCCAACTTCCAAACTAATTTTGAAAAACAGCGCATCGAACTCACCTTTGATGAGTGGGTACAGGTTAGTGATATTTTCAAGCAGGTGGTCGTCTCTCCACCTTTAGACAATCAGTTGGATATAACGCTCCGTCGGCGAACCGTTCGGGTTGACTTTGCAGAAGATGAAGTGCTGAAAGAAGATGTAACCTATACTATCAATTTTGGTGAAGCAATAAAAGACTTAACAGAAAAAAACCCCGCGGAAAACCTTCGCTTTGTGTTTTCCACCGGAGATTATCTCGATTCCCTCACCATTAGCGGGACCATTGTAGACGCCCTGACAGCGGAACCTAAAGAGAATATCCGGGTAATGCTCTATGAGAACTTATCCGATACAGTTGTCCGCACAGAAAGGCCCTTCTATTTCGCCAAAACAGACAAACTGGGAAGATTCAAAATCGAAAATATTAAGGAGGGTACATTTAGAGGATTTGCGCTAGAGGATAGTGACCTTAATTACCTATTCAATCAATCCAACGAAGCCATCGGCTTCCCCGATACCTTTTTGCAAATCACTGAAGATACCATACCAGATCTAACAATCCGGCTTTTCACTGAGGCACAACCCTATAGAGTGCAGGATGTAGATTCTACTATTTATGGCTTACTCAAAGTCAATTTCAACCAGAACCCGGAACCTTCTCAGTTGAGTCTGTCCTATGACACCTTGGGGCAAGAGGTCATCTATGAATTTGACAAGGACACCTTAAAAGTATGGTATGATCAATCGGATCGACAGAATTGGTCGTTCTATATCCGCCAGGATACACTTTTGGATGATACCATCACCGTACGACCAGGCAACCGAAATGCCTATTTACAAGAAACTATCTTCAAACTACGAGGAGGTGGAACAGGAAAAACATTGAAGCCCGACCAATCGGTGGTATTGAACTTCAATCAACCTATCCGTGCCGTAGACACAGCCTTGTTGTTTTTGTATGAGGATACACTTAGAACTAGAATTCAACCCGTAATCGATTTCGATACCCTAGCTAAAAAACAACTGCGTTTAGACTATGACTGGAAGGAAGGAATGCCTTATGCGCTAGAAATATTACCTGGAGCCGTAACCGATCTATATGGTTTGAATAATCCCGATAGCATTATCAAGGATTATAAAGCTAGTTTATACAAAAACTATGGCAACCTCAACTTGTCTTTAGTCGGATTCGACTCTACCGCTCAATATATCATGGAACTTCTAGGACGCAGCGATGTTCTGGCTTCAAGATGGATCGTCAGTGGTAGTGAAACCTATCAACGCCAGATCAACACGCTTTCTCCAGCCAAATACACCATTCGGATCATTACCGATACTAATCGGAATGGAAAGTGGGATACGGGAGAGTACGACACCCAACGTCAGCCAGAACCCATCTATCGGCGTCCTTTGGAGGATGTCCGTGCCAATTGGGATGTGGAAGCCACCGTACGCTTAGGCGAAAAACTTCCAGAGCCAGAGAATGCTACTAATCGTCCACAAAATGGAGGATCAAACAGGGGCGCAAGGCCCGGTAGTCGCGGAAGAAATTGATTCGTTCACACCAAAAATGTATATCCTTACATCTTACCTACTATACTAGTCGTTGAAATAACCCACTTGGCCAAGGCTTGTTTTGACTAAAAGTTGTCCTTCTTCGGCAAATCTTGTGGGCAATCATAAAATGAGATAAAAAAGCGACCGTAGGAAGCGTTGAATTTCATTTTTGAGTGTCTTCAAACACGAAATTTGTCGTAGACCAAAATTGTAAAACGACGTCGATCTACCAGAAGCACCCTACACCTGGGGTGCGCATTCCATTTTAACTACAAAACCTAATACTATGACTTTGCTTGCTATCAGCATTGATGGCACCCAATTGTTATTGGCGTGCATAGGGATGGTCATCGCCGTTTTCATCTTAATCGCAGCCTGGCGCTACTGGTTACAACGCACTAGTCGCCAGGACCTACAAGATGAGGCAACTATAATTTCATTGACCAATAGAACCAAATACCCTAAAGTAGATGTCTTTCGTTGGAGCAATACCTTATTCCGTTTTGGGCTCTCCATAGCCTTAGGAATGACGATTCTTGCCTTCAGTTGGACTACATACGATCAAACCGAATTTGCCAATTTGGAGATCGGTGATTATGAAGACCTCGATCAAGTGCCTCCGATCACTTATGATCGCCCGCCACCACCACCGCCGCCGCCGCCACCAATCATAGAACCCGTGGTGGATGAGCAATTACTAGATGAGGATGAACCCGAATTTGAAGACGGTAGTATTGATGAAACCACGGCAGTGATAGCGCCACCAACCGTGGAAAAGAAACCTGACCTAACACCGCCGCCGCCGCCGCCCGAAGAGGAGCCAACAGGTCCAGACTTCTTCATAGCCGTAGAAGAAATGCCCAGTTTTGGTGATTGTAAAGATATCTTTAACAAGATGGAACGCAAGCAATGCTCAGATAGAAACTTATTGACCTTCCTATCCAAAAACATAAGGTATCCAGCTCCCGCTCGAGAAAATAATATAGAAGGACAAGCCGTGATCCGCTTTATCGTGGAACCAGATGGTAGAATATCTAATACAGAGATTGTACGAGACCTGGCAGGCGGTTGTGGAGCAGAAGCCCTTCGAGTAGTCAACTTAATGAAGAATCAGAAGTTTTTGAAAAAGCAAAAGTTGCACTGGAACCCCGGAAAACAACAAGGAAGAAATGTAAGAGTACAATTCAATTTACCGATTCGATTTAAACTGCAATAGGTTTTGTCAATTAGCAAGCCTTTCCGAATGAGTTGACTCGTATGAAGAAATATTCACGTTGGCACTGACACTTATTCTACCCCGAATAAACCAATAGCCTCCGAATGCCGTGCGCATATCGGAGGTTTTTTGATTAGAATTACCCCTTGTGTAGCCCGACCTTAAAGCACTTCTTGCAGAAACTATTCCAAAAAATAATACAAAACACGCCCACCAATTCCCGTTTCCATTGCATCTAAACTAAAGAAAACGCCTTATAACGTAATTTTTAGTTATAAATCGTACAAAATAGTTGCACTTCAAAAAAAAGGGACGTATGTTTGTATCAGTTAAGCAAGTAATCGTAGAGGAAACGCTAAAAGTATTACAGCGAAAATCCCGATTATTAAAGCTTCTAAAACTAAGTTGTTTGACATTTTTGATCTTGCTAAGCACCACTGCAACTCCCTTAATTGGGCAAGCTCAAGATTCCTTATCCACAGCCAAAAGATACCAGGAAGCCTTGGAGTTAATGAATGGTTTTCAGTTTGATCGCGCCTTGAATTTGCTCAGCGAATGCCATATTCACGATCAGGAGAACACCGCTTACCTATTGAAGATCGCTTATTGCAATTTTCAGATGGGACGATATCCAGATGCTAGCCTCTTTTATAAAAAGGTATTATCCATTGATTCGCTGAATACGAATGCCTTAAGTTCTTTAGGGTCTATCTATGAGCGCATGAATAACTACAAGGAGGCCGAAAGTCAATACTTACAATTGATCAGCATTGACTCCACGAATAGTTATTATTTCAAACGCATGGGTTATGCATCCATGCGCCTGAATAAGCCACTGCAAGGCATCGCATTTTTCATCCGTGCACATGAATTAAATGAAGGTGATGTTGAAATCATTGATCAGCTCAGTGACATCTATTTGGCGATGGGGGAGCTAGAATATGCTGAAACCGTCTTGCAGAAAGGATTGAATATTGATCCCAATAATATCAAGTTGCTATATAACCAAGCCCGCTTGTTTCAAAAGCAAAAGGATTACCCGACTGTTGCCTTTGCAGTTGAAAAAGCCATGGCCCAGGGAGATACAAGCGATTACTACCAGATGATGCTGGGGGTTGCCTATCTTCGCATTGATAGCTTAGATCGTTCAATCTTTCACCTAGAGCGAATCGTTTCTAGAGGAAAAGACAGCGATCGAACGCATCACTACTTGGGGCTAGCCTACAAGGAGCTCGACAATATGGAGAAGAGTGTCGAACACTTGGAAAAAGCAATTGAACTCGGTATTTCGGAACAAATGGGTACCTATCAAAGTGATTTGGCATCCATCCACATGAGTGAGAATCAATTCAAGCCCGCGATCAATCGCTACAGGAAAGCCTACCAATACGAACCAAAATCTGAGTATCTATTTCATTTAGCTCGAGCTTGTGATCTATATTACAAGGATAAAAAACCAGCCCTTAAGTACTACGATCAGTACTTGGCTAGCAATGATCAAAAATTTAGAGAATATAGTTCAAAGCGAATCAAGCAGCTAAAAGAAATCATCCATCTAAGCAAAAGGTAATTATGAAAAGATTAACCAAAGCCGAAGAGGAAGTCATGCAAATTATCTGGAAACTGGGTCGGTGTACCGTCAGTGATATCCGCCAGTACATGGCTGATGAGTTACAGCAGCCGAAGCCTCCACATAGCACGGTTTCTACAGTGGTTAGAACCTTGGAAGACAAGGGTATCTTGAACCACAAGGCCTACGGAAGAACCTATGAGTATTTTCCTACCATTACCAAACAAGACTATAGTAGCTTAACGCTGAAGAAGTTCGTGAGCGACTACTTCGATGGGTCTATGGAACGTTTGGTATCCTTTATGGTAAAAGAACAAAACCTTAGCTTAAATGATTTGTCTGATCTATTAGATAAGCTAGATGAGGCGGACGATCAGTAATTTATAATGTTGAATGAAGAATTATAATGTATAGTTGGTAATGAAGAATTAATAATGGGGAATTTAACTTTCAACATTCTCCACTATTCCGTAAACCTCATTACTTCACATTATCCATTAAGCATTATTCATTCCCAATATGGAGCCCATGTTGAACTACGTACTAGAAGTAAACATTTGCTGGTTAGGATTTTATTTAGTCTACACCTTTATATTAAGTCGAGAAACCTTCTTTGAATACAACCGCTGGTATTTATTGACGGGATTGATCGGAGGTTTACTGATTCCCTTAGTGGAATATCAAATCATCATTGAGCAGATCATTGAAATTCCAAGTATGAGCCTTGATTTGGAAGGCTTATCGGGTATGACTGCAACAGCAGTGGCCGCAGAGGAACTGAGTGTCAGAGATATGCTCTTGAACGGCTTATATATTATTTATCTTCTGGGAGTAGCCATCTTGGCAATCAGGTTTATCGCGGGACTTTTGAGAATCGGTTGGTTGTATTGGAGCGGAACAAAGATGGAGCGCCCAGGTTATGCCCTGGTTAAAACACCAAGCGCACATCCCCCATTTTCATTTTTCCACTGGTTGTTTCAAAGCCAACAGATTCACTTGGATCAAGCCGACGAAGAAAAAATCATTACACACGAAATAGAACATATTCGACAATGGCACAGTCTTGATGTACTATTGGTCGAACTGATAGGAATTGTACTCTGGTTTAGCCCCTTGGTATGGCTATACCGCCGATCACTCCGCATGATTCATGAATACCAAGCTGATGAAGCGGTACTACAGACTACGAAACGAAAAAGCTATGGCCATTTACTAATAAGGCAGTCGATGTCCGGACCTCCGATTGCTATTGCCAATCATTTTATTAATTCACAATTGAAAAAACGCCTGACCATGATGACGAAGAAAAAGTCTACACAACGGTCTTTGATGAAATATACTTTTATTCTACCTGTTCTGGCATTGTTGCTAATGGCCTTTGCCCCCACTAAAGTCTATAAAGTGGTGCCTGTAGAGGTCCCGACAATTGAAGAAAGCACGCCTGGTCCCGATCTTGACAAGATCAAAAAGGAATTATCCGCTATTCTGGCTCAACGCAGTGCAACCAAAACCAGTCTTGATGGCGAGTTGGCGATGAAGTTTGCAAAAGCATACGACAATTACATCAAAACATACCCTAATCATAAGAAGGATATTACCAAAGTAGCTGTGCTTGTAGCGGATCATTACGATATGGATACCACGGTAGAAAATGATGAGATGGTACGTGGCCAATTTCGGAACATCTTCAAAATTCAAAAGGATGCTCCTGGCACTGGCGAGAATGTGACCATCAAGATTAGGCCTACTGATGAAAATGCTGCTGATCCAATATACATAATTGATGGAGTAGTGGCTACCAAAGCTCAGTTAGAGGCAATGAACCCCGATGGCATTAAGCAAATTAATGTATTGAAAGGGGAAAGTGCTAAGGCCAAATACGGTGAAGATGCTACCAATGGTGTAGTGGAGATTATTACCAAGGATGAAAATGTAATCGAAGAAATTAAAGAGGAAGAAGGTAATACATTCGAGTATAAAAAGGAGGCAGAAAAAATTGAAAAAATTGACGCTTCTGGTGCGATTCAAATCATTCGAGAAGAGCCGCTTTCAATACAAGATGAGGTCAATCAGGCAACTCAGCCAAAGTCTACAATCACGATTCGTGGTACAACAAGTCTTGATCAGAAACCCTTGTTCGTAGTGGATGACGTGATATTGGAAAACCAAGACGGGCAGCCTATGAATGAACTGGACCCCAATGACATTGAAAGCATCAATGTACTGAAAGGGCAATCGGCCCAAACGAAGTATGGCGAACGGGGAGCGAATGGTGTGGTAGAAATTTACACCAAAGGATTTAAAAAGAGTGTAGAGGTAGATGAAATGCCACGCTTTGCCGCCGGCTGTGAGGATCTAGCTACTTCTTCCCAAAAAGACGCTTGCTCCCAAAAAGCATTGATTAGCTTCATCCTCTCCAACATGAAATACCCTAAAGCAGCCAAAGCGGCTGGAGTTGAGGGTAAAGTAATGGTATCTTTTACCGTGAAGAAGAACGGAAAAGTAGCTTACCCGAAGATTAAGGGAGGTTCGACTGATGCCAACTTGCAAAAAGAAGCGCTACGATTAGTTAATAGCATGCCCAATTGGGTTCCCGGAACGGCACAAGGAAAGCCAGTAGATGTAGAAATGAATCTACCTTTCACTTTTGCATTAGGTGAAAAAGAAGCACCGTTAAAGGCAGTGGATCAGATGCCACTTTTCCCCGGAGTAAATCCGGCTGAAGGAACTGCTGCAGAAAGAAAACAACGATCTGACCGCAGCATGTTGGAATATATCTACAGCAATATCAAATATCCTAAGGCTGCTAAGGAGGCAGGAATTGAAGGAATCGTGATGCTGAGCTTCACAGTAACGGAGAAAGGTTTGATGGAGGATCTCAAAGTGGAAAAAGCACCTTCTACTGATCTTGGCAAGGAAGCCTACAGGGCTTTGAATAATCTTGAAGGAACCTGGACCCCAGCTAAGAATAATGGAAAAGCTGTCGCTACGGAAATGACTATTCCAATCAAATTCCGATTTGATAAGGAGCAAACAGCTGAAACACCTAACACCAAATTCCCTACTCCCTCAGCTACTCTTACACTTGGAGATTTCAAACTGACCCCCAATCCTAATAATGGAGAGATGTTGGTTAATTTCCAATCTACCGCTAGCCCCGTACTAATCCAGGTATTTGATGTAAATGGGCAAGAAGTATACAAAGAGTATCTTCCAAACTTCGAAGGAAGTTATCGAAAAACTATCAGACTAGATAAGGTGGCAAAAGGATCTCATGTCTTGAGCATCATCCAAGACAACAAACGATTCACGACCAAGTTTGTCACACAGTAAAATGACAGAGACCTCAGCAAATGTTTTTGCTGAGGTCCCTTCTTTTGAGTTAGAATATTCAGATCTATTGATTGACGATCAAAAAAAATCCCACCCACTATCAATCCATCCTCCCGCGCGCAGAAAAGCTCGAATTAGCAATAGCAGTAAAATCAAGACGACCAACCATTGCAGCCAGAGATTCCCCTTTTTCTCCTTTTCTAATGATTGTAAGTAAGCAATTCCTTGTTCGTCAATATCATGGTACGAATCATCGGTGCTCACTTCATTGTTATTCTGGTCCATCTGACTAACAATAAGGCTAGCTTCCTCTAAATCTGTTTCCCTCACCAACAATTTAATTCCTCCTTGTTCCACCGGAAGCATCGTTTGCAAGGTAGCATTTGATACAACACATTTAATACCAGCCTCCTTCAAGCGGGCCGCATAAAGGCGAGCCTGTGATTCGAAATAAAAATGCTTGACTACCACAATCCGCGTCTGTTCATCAAACTCATCAAAATTATCTAAGATTTGATCTTCCATGATTAGGCCTCTCCTTCTGCCTCAGCCTTGGCTTCAATCTCATTAATCTTTTCCAATTCGAGATCAATGTAGTATAGACTCTGTGGGCCATTTCCAATCAATTTAATACGATCCAAAATAGTCCGCATCAAGGCTTCTTCTTCTCTTTGCTCCTCCACATACCACTGTAGGAAATTAAGCGTAGCATGGTCCTTGTGTTCGTAGCTAAGCGCAACTAATTCATTGATTGCCGCTGTCACTTTCTGCTCATGCGCATATACCTGGTCAAACAATGCTTTTACCGATTCAAAAGTGTGCGGAGGTTTATCAATTGGAGGGGCCAAAGCATGTCCATCCATCTCATTAATGTAAGTAAAAATGCGCATCATGTGTTCATTTTCTTCGGTAGATTGCCGGTACATAAACTTTGCACAGCCCTCTAGTCCTTCTCTTTCACACCAGGATGCCATAGATAAATACAAAAATGATGCATATCCTTCCAACTCGAGCTGCTTATTCAGCGCGCTTTCCATTGTATTTGACAACATAAAAACTAGAATTTTTTAAACAAAAAATACTTTATATATCCTTCTCTGACCGTATTTGTAATTAGCGTTTTAGACGGAAGTCTCGAGAATGTAGAGCTCTCAGCTAAAAGGCCAAACTCAAAACCACAAAAAATGTCAAAGGTCCTTATATAAAAGGTTATAAACACCAAAGAGTTCACCTAGATATCAGGAATTTCAAGGTACTTATCCCGACGACAAATCCTGAATCAGTTTTATTCCTGGCCGTCTTATATGGTTAGGTAATGTACTATTAGAAAAATAGGAAAACGACTACAAATACCAAAACGGATAGGATCACCCCGTACATGAAAATATCAAAACAAATACGCAATAAGCGGTACTTCTTCGCCAGTACGATCCCAAGGTAGTAAAGGTCTCGAGTCATAGAACTATATAAGAAATCACTGTCTTTTATCATCTCCATCATGCCCCAATGGAAGTCATCCACCTTCATGTTATAGAAGTTACCAAAAAACAAAAGATTCGACCTCTTATTTTCGATATCATCTCGAGTAAATTCACCTTTTGTGACCTTGGGTCTTGTGGATAAAATGGCAAAAACCAAGGCCGTCAAAGACGAAGCGATCAAGATCATCGTCGGTAATACTACCTTCGGATTATCTTCTACCTGAGAAGCTACAAAGGGGACCGAAATAGAAATAATAATCGAATTGATCGTCAACATGAAGTTGGCCTTATTATCGGCGATGGAGCTTAGGTTAACATGCGTTCGATAAGTGGTACGATACATGGTTTCAACGCCCCGTCCAAGGTTCAACTGCTTCAACTCGTGATCTCCATTCTGCTGATCCTCATTAGAGCGGACGCCTTTTTTCTTTTTCTTCTTCTTCTTTTTCTTGGCTTCTGCAATGTCTTTAGAAGGGTCCGGATTCAGGCGTTGCTTTTGTTTAAGGAGTTGCCGGATATGCCTTTCCTTTTGCTTATTAAAGAGCTCCTGCGCAACCCTTGTATGATAATTGTGCTTAGTTACAAAGCCAATCTCAAAATCGACCCACTCCTGGTCTGACATCACCAGATCTTTGGTGATCATCATTTCTTGACGAACCTTCCCACAGCGATCCCAGTACCATTCGTTACCCAAATGGCTAAGGTCAGCATCACAAACGATTTCATCTAAAAGTGTATGTGGATTGTGAGGGTAACGAGTAGCCAATATGGCTTGTTCTATCTTTTGCAGATCCTCTTCCGGATAGTTATAGGGTTTCAAAAAATTTCGAGCGTAAACCACGCCGCGTTCTTCATGCCCTTTCTGCCCTTGATCATATCCAGTGTCATGAAACCAGGCCGCTAGTTGAATGATCTCGAGTTCTTTTTCCGTTAATTCATATCCTTCGGCTATATGCAAAGCCATATCTACCACATAACGCGTATGTTGAAAATCATGATAGACATAACTATTCGAAATACTTTCCTCAAAAAATGCCTGCACATAGTCCGCACAAGCCACTAAAAGGGGGTTTTCAACCTCAACCATAGACTGTCTGTTCTTTATCTAATGAAGGCTATTGGCAATGGCAATACGCGCGATCAAAGGAGATATTCCTTCTTTTCTCTTTGTTAGACAACACCTGCCACAGATTCCTATTGGTTATACTACCATCCCATTTGTCCAACGAGCAGTAGAAAGTTAGTGTTACCTATTTTCTATCCTTTTTTAAATTGCCAAATCTGATGCAATCTATTACCAAAACCCGAAAATAGTAAATAAAAACCTCATGCATCTTCTACTTAGACCATAAGAACGACTTTAAAGATCACTTTGGGATGTGGTGAGATAAAATTCTGCACTGGAATAGGTGTTTTTGCCTCCTAGAGAGGGGTAATTCACGAATAGCAATCACTGAAGTTGTTTAAAAACATCTCACTGGTCACTAAGAAGCTCTTTTTGACTCAGCAGGCATTCTTAGAAGCTATTTGAATTTGGCTTCTGAAAATTGTTATAGGTCAATTTTATGGCCATTGAGGCACCAAAACCGGAGTTTGGCCTTAGCCAAATGAGGATTTTGGGAACGAAAAGGGCCGGAAAATGGGTCATAACAAAATCTGAGTGTTAAATTCAAATAGCTTCTTAAACAGCTTCACTTTTTACCGCCTCAAGTGAGATGTTGGTTTATACCAAGACAATTGATCTCCCCGTAGTTGAACTTTGAAGACAAAAAGAAGATATGACTTTTAACAATTTTCCCTGGTTCGATCATGCAGCCTACCCATTCGATTCAAAACATCTTAGCATTGGCGGGCATCAACTACACTACATTGATGAAGGGCAAGGTCCTACTCTGCTGTTTATTCACGGCACTCCTTCTTGGTCGTATGATTATCGGCATCTTATCAAGGTCTTGCAATCAAAATTCAGGTGTATTGCAATCGACCTGATGGGGTTCGGCCTCTCTGACAAACCGCGCGATTATGATTATAGTACACAAAGGCATGTTCAAGTACTTTCGGATTTTATCAAGCAGTTGCAATTATCCGACCTCCATCTGGTTTTGCATGATTTTGGTGGGGTCATAGGAATGGCCTATGCAGTGGATCGGCCTAAGCAGATACGCAGCATTACTATGTTCAATTCCTGGCTCTGGGACAGCTCCGGAGAACCTGAATTCAAAAAATCCAGTCGAATATTGAAAAGTCCACTCCTACCCTTCCTTTACCTAAGATTGAACTTCTCGGCTCGATTCCTCCTACCGAAATCATATCATAAGGCAGCAAGACTCAGCAAAGTCACACACAAGCATTATACCGGTGTTTTCACAAAAGCAGCTGAACGGCAGGGCCCCTTGGCCTTTGCCCGCTCTATTCTCAATGATCAGGAATGGTTTGGAGAATTGTGGAAAAAAGTACACCGCCTTGCTGATAAACCTATTCTATTTGTATGGGGAATGCAGGATCCATTTGTTTTACCGAAGTACTTGGATAAATATGTGAATGCCTTCTCAAAGGCTGAGGTAGTTAAGTTGGACGATTGTGGTCACTACCCACAAGAGGAAAAGAAAGAGGAGGTTTTAAAAGTTGTAAGTCAATTCTTGCTAGCCAGGATCAAATCAACAACTCCCGCATCAAATCTTTAAAGTCTTCAGCATCTTCGAATTGATGGTCGCTATAAACCGTCGCTCTAAAGCGAAGATTTCGTACTTTCTCATCACGTAACTCTACCTCGATCATCACATTACCAAAGGCTTGTTTTAGCTTCTTCCCCGCCTCAAAATTGGGGCGGGGCTTGAGGTAGTGGCGTTCTGTGGTTTCCACCCAATTCGGCTTATTATATGTTCGGCTATCAGATATCTGTGTGCGGTAGTTCAAATTGAGGACCTTCTCCTTGAGGTAATCAAAAAAATGAAATACTTCACGTTTAGAGTAGTTGGTTTTATAAAAGTGAACCACAAAGCCTTTGGAAGAGGGGGTGTCTAAAAAATCCAGGGCTTCATCAATATCATCTGGTAAGGCTTGGAAAATAGCATACTGGTCCCGCAACCAATCTATTAATCGCCGCCTAACTAGTCCTTCTCTCCACTGCAAATAGTCTTGCTTTTCTGCCACTGTCCGTTCAATCATCTTATGCACTACTGGCTGGCTAGGTGAGCTTTGCTCTGCCTCCTGAAAAAGCTGTTTGATATAGTCCCAAAGTTTTGCCATTGCTTTCCTAACAATCTTATGCCTCATAAGTTGCCCTGCTTCCGCTAATTTTCATAAACGATAAAGCAGCTTAATTCAACTCGATCATAGTATCCACCATGGGTCTCATTCTAATGCCGACGAAGAATCTTGCTAGATTTACCAAGACTTGCCAATCGCCTCCTCCTTTTAGGCAATAAGTTTTACCTTTAGTTACCTAAAATTTGTAGGTTTCTCAAGAGCACTGCAATTGCCAGAGAACCACCAGAATCATACAAGTCCATTGCTAATAAAACCGAACAACATGCGATACCTTTACCTCTTGGTTTTGACCGTATTCTTGGGTCAATCCACTTGGGCCCAGGGCACTCGATTACTCCGACAGCCCACTATCAGTCAAGATAAAATAGTATTTGTTTATGCCGACGACCTCTGGATTCTCAATCGAGGGGAAGGCACTGCTCAACGACTAACCAGTGCAGAAGGCAGTGAAAGTCTTCCACATTTCTCACCCGACGGTAGCCAGGTAGCCTTTACGGGTCAATATGATGGCAACACCGACGTGTACATCGTTCCCACTGCTGGTGGCGAACCCAAGCGGTTAACCTGGCACTCCAGCCCCGACTTTGTTCAAGGTTGGACAGCTGATGGGAAATCTGTACTATTCCGATCCTCAAGGGATGGCCGCCCTACCCAAACCAACAAACTCTACACCGTTTCATTAATGGGCGGATTACCAAAGTCCTTAGCCATTCCAAGAGCTGCGTATGGTGAACTCTCTGGCAAAGGGGACTATATCGCTTACACGCCAATCACAGGTTGGGATCCCGAATGGCGTAATTATCGCGGAGGCCAGGCTATGCCAATCTGGATTGTCAACATGAAGAACTACAAACTGAAGCGCGTGCCACAGCCGGACCAAGAGCGACACCTAGATCCTGTATGGTACAAGGGGCAAGTTTATTTTCTATCCGAAAGGGATTATGCCAGTAATATCTGGTCGTTCAACCCCCGGAACGATGAATTGAAACAAGTTACTTTTCATAAGGACTTTGATGTCAAAAGTTTGGATGCTGGTCCAGATGCAATCATTTATGAACAGGGGGGGTGGCTTCACGAGTTAAAACCGGAAACCGGTGCTAGTAAGCAATTAGCAGTTGAAGTGAAAGGCGATTTTCATTGGGCACGTCCTCGGTGGGAAGATGTGCCAGGAAGTCGACTGGCGAATGCTTCTCTTTCTCCAACTGGTAAGCGAGCTTTGTTTGAGTACCGAGGAGACATCTTCACGGTGCCTAAGGAGAAAGGGGATTGGCGCAATCTTACACAGTCTCCCGGTATTGCTGATCGATATCCAGTTTGGTCTCCAGATGGCCAAAAAATAGCTTGGTTTTCTGATAAAACTGGAGAATACACTTTAATGATTGGTGATCAATTAGGACTAGAGGAACCGAAAAGCATCACGCTCCCAAATCCTACCTTTTACTTCAATCCCACTTGGTCTCCAGATGGCAAATACATCGCCTATACGGATACCGACTACAATCTATGGTATGCTAATATCGAAAGCGGTTCAGTGAAAAAAGCTGATACAGATCGCTTTGCACACCCGAATCGTAGCATGAACCCCGTCTGGTCACCAGATAGTCGCTGGATCGCCTATGCACGCTTACTGGACAATCAATTCAAGGCCATTAAGGTGCATCAAGTCGAAACAGGTCAAACCTATCAACTGACTGATGGTATGGCTGATGCTATGAGCCCCGTCTGGGATGAAAGCGGCAAGTACCTCTACTTTCTAGCCAGCATCAACTTCGGTTTGAATACGGGTTGGCTAGATATGAGTTCCTATGATCCTTCTACTACTTACCGTCCCTACATGGTTTTGCTCGGAAAGGACACTCCTTCCCCTTTTCTACCTGAAAGTGATGAAGAACCCGATCCAGAAGAAGATAAAAAGGATAAAAAGGCGGACAAAGACTCTTTAGTTACGATCGACATACCTGGCTTAGCTCGTCGCATACTCCCTATCAATGCTCCATCTCGCAACTATGTAGCTATGGTAGCAGGGCCAGCAGGTAAGTTCTTTTACATGGAAGCAGTAGACAACCAGCCCGGATTAAGTCTACATCGATATGATATAAAAAAACAAGAATCAAAGTTATTCCTCAAAGGGGTGAATCAAGCCTCTTTGTCACATGACCATAAGCAGTTGCTCTACAACAGCCGTGGTAGTTGGGGTATTGTTTCAGCGGGTGGCCCTCCGCCAAAACCTGGAGCAGGAAAGCTAAAGTTGAACCTCCGCATGAAAGTAGAGCCTCGTCAAGAATGGGCACAAATCTATAAAGAAGGATGGCGGTACCAGCGAGATTTTCTATATGTGGACAATGTACACGGCGCCCCTTGGAACGAAATTTATGATTGGTATCGGCCTTGGGTAGACCATGTTCGCCATCGGACTGACTTGAACTACATTGTAGATATCCTCGGAGGTGAGGTCGCCGTGGGTCACTCCTATACGAGAGGTGGAGACTTCCCTGATATTGATCGGGTATTTATTGGTCTACTCGGAGTTGACTTGGAAGAAGTCAATGGCTATTATCGGATTAAGAAAATCTATCATGGCGAAAATTGGAATCCTGCCGCAGAAGGGCCACTGGCTATTCCCGGCTTGGAGGTGAAGGAAGGAGATTACATTTTGGCCATAGACGGACAATCTCTCAAAGCACCTATCAATCCATTTAGTTTACTGGAAGGTAAAGCCGATCGTCAGGTTAAGCTGCTCGTGAATAATCGTCCATCTGAAGAAAACGCCAAGTTAATCACTATCAAAGCCATCCGCAGCGAACGCAATTTGCGCTATGTGGATTGGGTTGAGGGGAATCGCAGAAAGGTCGACAGCTTGTCTAATGGGCAGCTAGCCTATGTTTATGTTCCCAATACTAGTGGGCCTGGATTTACGTCCTTTAATCGTTATTATTTTGCTCAACAAAACAAGAAGGGAGCCGTCATAGATGAACGTAACAATGGGGGCGGTTCTGCGGCTGATTATATGGTAGATGTAATGGCCCGTAAACTACATGGTTACTTCAACAGCAAAGCTAGCGACCGAAGGCCATTTACCACACCAATGGCTGGTTTGTGGGGCCCCAAGGTCATGATAATAAATGAAAGAGCCGGGTCTGGTGGAGACCTCCTCCCGTACCTATTCCGTAAAATGGAGATTGGGCCTCTAGTGGGTACGCGTACCTGGGGAGGTTTAGTCGGTACTTGGGATACCCCACCTTTCCTAGATGGTGGAAGAATGGTGGCACCTCGAGGTGGATTTTTTGATGTGGATGGGGAGTGGGCTGTCGAAGGCGTAGGTATTGCTCCAGATGTCGAAGTGATCCAAGACCCTGCCCAGGTTATTCAAGGGCGTGATCCGCAGCTGGAGCGTGCCGTACAGGAAGCCTTGAAGCTTTTAAAAACAGAAAGTATAGAATTAAAACCTGAACCTGCAGCCCCTGTTCGCTGGAAACGACCAGGTAAGGGATAAACTCTTAACCGTCAATAAGTGGGCTGCCCAGGGAAATCAAGCTCCTTGGGCAGCCAAAATACCAGGTTTTGTCGCTCCTCCCCTCTGGACTTTGTTCTGAAGAATCCCGATCTTTGCCCGAAAAGAGATTACTACATGATCTTTGAAAACCATACCATATTCTTCTACATTCTGATTGGTTTGATGACGATTGGCGTGTTGCAAAGTTTATCCATTGGTTTCTTGTTCTTTTTCAAAGGCTCAGGAGAGCGCAGAGCTAATGCCTTTTATGGGCTTTTATTAATAACCATTGGACTCACACTGCTACATAACATCTTTATCCTTACTGATTTCTATAAGGCCTATCCACAATTCAACTTCCTCCCGATTTACTATACCTTAGCCTTCCCGACTTTGCTATTTTATTATGTAAAATTAACGCTCTACCCTGCCTATAAATTCAGGTTATCGGATATTAAGCATTTCATTTTACCAGGAGGGCAATTGCTTTTCTTTCTGGTTACTTTTTCCAAAAGTATAGAAGCAAAAAGTCAAGTGGATCGCTATTTCTATAATCCTTTCTACGGAGGGTTTGAGCAATTCTTGTATCTAGCCGGATTCTTCGCCTATATGTACTTTGCCTACCGGTATATTCGCCGAAGACGTAAACAAATCAAGGATCGAAAACATATCAAAGCCATAAAGTACCTCAACAAATTACTACAGATTCTTTTCTTGCTTTTCTTCCTGCATGCCTTTATGGTAATTAGTGATTTTATCAGTTTTGAATTTTTCCGAGTAGACCTCCGCGCAAGCAAAATCTTTGCGGGATTAGGCATCTTTTCCTTTGTTGCAGTTGTCTATTGGTTAAGTATCTATGGCTTTCAGGTACTGTTTTGGGGCAGGAAAGTTTTCAGGGAATAGGACATTTAGTACTTTCAGACCACATTATAGTAGAGCGTACCTCAAAACTGTCTGCCTCCTTGACATTTTTTGTGGTTCTATCTGGCATTTTTTCAATGAAATTATGCCCTAAAGGAGCCTTCTGCTGTCCAAATCCTTCTTGCCGAATCGGCAGGGATAGTTTTGAAATACCCTCTAAATAAGTTACCAAACCTTCAATACATGCGACGCCTTTTCTTGACGCTCATTGCTAGTCTCCCCGTATTGTTATATGGGCAAATGTCCTTTGATTCGCTCATTTTAGTCCAATCACATCGAATCTACTTTGATCTCGGACAAGACCAATGGCTAGAGGGATCCGACTCCGTACTAGTGGAAATTGCAAGCTTCTATGGAGAGCAGCCAGAAGCGCGGATCCACTTAACCGCGCATACGGATTCGATTGGGACCAATGATTCCAATCAAGGACTATCTGATCGCAGAGCCAACACCGTCTTAAGTGGTTTGATGGAGCAAGGTATCCCCGAAGAGATTCTGGTGATCGAAACCTTCGGTGAAAGCATCCCTGAAGCAGACAATAGCACAGAAGAAGGACGGCAGCAGAATCGCCGGGTTACCATTGATTGTTACATCAGTAAACCCATGACCTACTTGACCGGACAAATCCGGGATGAAGAAACAGGCGAAGGCATACCAGCAGAATTGCGCCTCCGCGGTAAAGAATTTGAAGATAGCTTCCAAACCAATCCCGATGGAACCTTTAAACATGTGGTTCCTGATCAAAAAGTAATCACTGTAGATATACTATCCAAAGGCTATTTCCTGAAAAGTAGAACGCTAAAGACTCGGGCAGATATTATGCTACACATGGCCCTCCCTCAAGCCGCTCCTGGTAAAGTAGCAGAGATACCTGACCTTTTGTTTGTAGGGAATAAAGCTATTTTGCTTCGTGAATCCGAACGCGTTCTTCCCATGGTCTATGGCTTCATGAAAATGAACCCAGACTTAGTCATTGAGATCGGCGGACACATCAACCGCCCCAATCAGCCGCCTGTTTCAAGAGAATCTTGGCACTATGAATTGTCTCGAGATAGAGCAAAAGTTGTCTTCGATTATTTGCTTGCCAACGAAGTCGACCCCAAGCGAATCACTTTTAAAGGGTATGGCAATTGGAAGATGCGTTTTCCTAAAGCGCGTTCCGGACAGGAACAACAAAAAAACCGTAGGGTAGAGATTCGGGTAACCGGTAGAGTTGGTGATGAAAAGTAAGCTACTCGCACCCACTGTATAGCTTACCCGGTGAACTAGCGATACGTCATTCATCAAAATAAATAGGGAGCCCTCTCAAAATGTTTTTGGGAGGGCTCTTCCCGTTTTGGAAGAAGATTTCTGATCTTTGGGCTATCTCGTTGGAGTTTCCCAACTGTATCAATCAAACGAAATGACCTTTAATAATCAAGTGGCAATCGTCACTGGCGCGGGGAGCGGGATAGGATTCCAAATTGCACAACAATTGGCACAAGAAGGAGCCGTTGTCCTACTCAACGACCTTGATGAAGAAATGGCTATTGCTGCTGCTGCGAAGATCAGGAGCCAAGGTGGCCGATGCCAAGCAACTGTAGGTGATGCTGGTGATGTACAGTATATTCAAGAAATGGTGAGTGAGGCCGTAAACGCCTTCGGTCGCCTAGATATTGCGATCGCGAATGCCGGTATAACGACCTATGGAGATTTTCTGACTTATTCGCCTGAACGTTTCCAACAACTCGTCAATCTAAATCTGCAGGGCACCTTTTTTCTGATCCAAAGAGCTGCTCGGCAAATGATCAAACAAGGTAAGGGAGGGCGGATTTTGCTTATGTCTTCCGTCACAGGGCATCAATATCATCCAGAGTTGACCGCCTATGGCATGTCAAAGGCCGCCATTCGATTCCTGGCCAAGACTTTAGGTGTAGAACTAGCCCCGCACCAGATCACGGTAAACGCCATCTCTCCAGGGGCTACTGTAACGGAACGAACAGAAATTATGGATGGAGGAGATTTCAGCCAGCAGTGGGAACGCATTACCCCCACTCAACGCCCTGCGACCACCGAAGACATCGCACATTCTGCTCTTTTCCTCCTATCCCCAAAATCTGGACAAATTACCGGCCAAACCATTATTGTAGATGGAGGATGGACTGCCACCAGCCCGCCCCCCATCCCCACAAACATTAAATCATGACCACTCCTGAACCCATTTTTGACATACAAGCCACCCACGGAGAAGGTCCCGTTTGGGATGAAAAGAACAATACACTTTACTGGGTTGATATTCCAGAAGGCTGTTATTATAAAGGGCAATTGGGGCAAGAAAAAGCCTCCGTTTTTCCCGTAGGGCAAGATCTTGGGGTATTGGCTTTACGCGAGGCAGGAGGTATCGTAATGGCCATCCGTGATGGATTTGGCTTCTATGATGAAAAAACTCAACAGCTGCAACTCCTTGATCCTTCCCCAGAACAAGATAATGCCCTGGTTCGATTCAATGATGGAGCAGTCGATCCCTTCGGTCGTTTTTTAGCCGGTACCATGGCTTATGATGAAGTAAGTTGCTTGGGAAAACTATTTAGTTTAGCACCAGATCACCATTGGACCCCATTGGAAAACAAGCTTTATATTACCAATGGTATGGGTTGGAGTTGTGATGGCCAACGTTTTTTCATGATTGACACCTTGCAGCATTGCGTTTTTGTGTACGATTATGATGGAGATACAGGTTTGATTGCCAACCGCAAGCCTTACCTCACTTTCGCCGACAACATTTACCCCGATGGAATGTGTATGGATAGCGATGATGGGTTTTGGATCGCCTTCTATGGAAGGGGTAAAGTGATTCATTTCGACTCGCGGGGAGATCAAGTCGAAGAGATTATTGTCCCGGCACCCCATACCACTAGCTGCTGCTTTGGCGGTGAAAATCTACGGACCTTACTGATCACCACTTCTCGAAGAGACTTGAATGCACAACAACGCCTTGAGTATCCATTGGCTGGCCGTACCTTTAGCATAGAAACTCGCACAAAAGGGAAAATAGAACCGCGTTTCCGAGGTTGAAAAATGACATATATATGCAAGATGCACTAGCGAATCTCGCTGCTTCATTGGAAGGAGAACTCTATTTCGACAGCCTGATGCGTACTTTATATGCTACGGATGGTTCAGTATACAAGGAACTCCCTTTAGCGGTGGCTCTGCCTAAAAGCAAAAGTGATATCAAAACCCTTATTGCTTTTGCTCAAGAACATAAAACCTCCTTGATCCCCCGCACTGCAGGCACCTCTCTTGCTGGGCAGTGTGTTGGAAAAGGGATCGTAGTGGATGTCTCCAAATATTTCACACATATCATTGAGCTAAATACAGCAGAAGGTTGGGTTCGTGTGCAGCCGGGTGTGATCAGAGATGAGCTCAATGATTTTCTGCGGCCGCACGGCTTTTGGTTTGGCCCTAATACCTCGACAGCCAATCGTTGTATGATCGGGGGAATGGTGGGGAATAATTCCTGTGGGTCCACCTCAATTGTCTATGGTTCAACTAGAGATCATGTTTTGTCGCTAGACACCCTGCTCAGCGATGGCAGTGAGGTGCAATTTCAAGCTTTAAGCCCAACTGCCTTCGAAGCCAAACTCCAACTGCCTGGATTGGAGGGCGCTGTTTATCGGCAAATGCACGAAGAGCTACGACAACCAGAACAGCAAGCAAGAATCAAAACACAGTTTCCTAAGGCCAACATACAGAGAAGAAATACCGGTTATGCCGTAGATATTGTATTGGATAGTGAAATATTCACAGCGGAGGGAGCTCCCATAAACTTCTGTAAGCTCCTCTGTGGCTCTGAAGGAACGCTCGCCATCACGACTGAAATCAAGCTACATATTGATCCACTCCCAGAACCACACGATATCGTGGTCGCAGCTCATTTCACCAGCATTGATGAAAGCCTACGCGCAACCCAGGTAGCAATGCAATGTACCCCTACAGCCTGTGAGCTGATGGATAAAGTAATTCTCGATTGCACGAAAGATAACATTGAACAACGGAAGAATCGCTTTTTCGTTGAAGGTGATCCGGCAGCTATTTTAATGGTTGAATTTCGAGGCCCTGATGCAACCACTGCAGAAGAGAAAGCCGACCAATTGGTCAAAGCTCTGCAGGGGCAAAGCCTTGGTTATGCCTATCCAAAGGTGTACCCGCCTCGAACCAAGGGAGTCTGGGAATTACGGAAAGCAGGTTTAGGACTTTTAGCCAACATCCCTGGAGATAAGAAAGCTGTCGCCTGTATTGAAGATACGGCCGTTGCTATTGAGGATTTGCCCAATTACATTGCTGATTTCTCCAAAATCATGGATGGCTTTGGTCAACGATCTGTCTATTATGCCCATGCCGGAGCTGGTGAAATACACCTACGCCCAATCCTCGACCTCAAAAAATCCGGTGATGTACAACAGTTTTATGACATCAGCAAGGCCTCTGCTGAACTGGTCAAGAAGTACCAAGGATCGCTAAGTGGAGAGCATGGAGATGGGCGTGTAAGGGCTGCCTTTATCCCATTGATGGTAGGGGATGAGAATTACGCGCTATTCCGACGGATCAAACAATCTTGGGATCCCAATGGCATCTTTAATCCAGGTAAAATCGTGGATGCAGAACCCATGAACACCTCCCTACGCTACGAACCTGACCAAATAGAGCCAACTATTTCTACTGTTATGGATTTCTCGGATAGCGGAGGAATCCTAAGATTGGCAGAAAAGTGCAATGGATCAGGAGACTGCCGGAAACTACCCTTGTCAGGTGGGACCATGTGCCCCAGTTATCAGGCCACTAGGAGTGAAAAAGATACGACAAGAGCTAGAGCCAATACGCTACGTGAATTTCTCACCAAAGACACTCAACCTAACCCCTTTGACCACCAAGAGATTCATGAAGTCATGGATCTTTGTCTCTCCTGCAAAGGCTGCACCTCTGAATGCCCTTCCAATGTCGATATGTCTAGCTTGAAAGCAGAATTTCTACATCAGTACTATCAAACGCATGGTATCCCCTTGCGGGCCAAAGCATTTGCAAATATCAATCGCCTAAATCAACTGGGAGCCAAGGTTCCTTACTTGAGTAATTTCTTCCTAAATAATAGATTGACTAGCGGCTTATTGAAGCGCCTCTTGGGAGTTGCCATGGAGCGGAGCCTTCCTACACTGGGCAAGGTCACCTTAACCCAATGGCTCAATCACACCTACAGCAAATGGGAAAAACCCACTCCTGCCAAGGCCATAGTGTTTCTATTTTGTGATGAATTCACCAACTACAATGATCCAACTATTGGCATTACTGCCGTAAAGTTATTGCATCACCTAGGCTATGAAGTAAAGTGGTTGGAACACGCAGAAAGCGGCCGAGCGCACTTGTCCAAAGGCTTATTGGTACAAGCCCAGGCCTTTGCCCAACAAAATGTATCGCTTTTTAAAGATGTCATTACGAAGGATTCTCCCTTGATTGGCATTGAACCCTCTGCCATCTTGAGTTTCCGAGATGAATACCCCCGATTGGTCGCCAAGGAAGAAAAAGCAGCGGCTCAACAACTGGGGCAAGAGGCGTTACTTATTGACGAATTTTTGGTGAGGGAAGCACAAGCCGGAAGAATAAGTGCTGACCAATTTACAGACGCACCTCAACATATATTGCTTCATGGACATTGTCATCAAAAAGCTTTAGCGAGTGTCAGTGATACAGCTCATCTGTTGTCTATTCCTCCAAAATATACCGTAGAAGTAATCCCTTCTGGTTGTTGCGGGATGGCCGGTTCTTTTGGGTACGAAAAAGAGCACTATCAGGTAAGTATGAAAATTGGCGAAATGGTACTTTTCCCAGCCGTAAAAGCAGCTTCTTCTAACAGTATTATTGCTGCTCCAGGGACTAGCTGTCGACACCAAATCGCAGACGGTACTGCAAGAAAGGCCCTGCACCCTGTGGAGGTGCTTTGGCAAGCTTTGCAGAAGGAGTAATTATTATTTCTCTCTAGGAAGACCAGCCCCCAAGTTCTTCATAAACTCTTCGTAACGACTGGCACTGGCAATGAATGGTATTTTGATACCAAAACTTCCCTTTTCCTTGAGGTGTATGGTCACTAGCTTGAGAAAGGCAAACTTGCTTTCTGTAATCTTATCAATACCCGCATGCGCATACCGGAATGTCTTAAAGTAATCCGTAACGATAAGATGTTCAGCATTACCTTCGACACGTTTCAAGCGCATCAAGGTAAAATAGAACATAATCAATCCACTGGCAAAGAAGATAACGGATCCAATTCGCAGCGGGCGCCCTGGAATCTCACCGTAGAATTCATTCCGGTAGACAAACACGGCTACCGTAAACGCTCCGAAGAATACGATCCAGAAGACAGGTATAAAGAACTTGAAAAACAAGGTCGAATTTGAAGATAATCTTTCCATAATTTGTACTACGAATCAGAGTTTGTCGTAAAAGTCATCAGGATTCCGACTCTACTCTACTCCTTGGCTCACACCGCTCACTCAATTTATTTAAACAGAACCCGCTAAGAATAGCTTAAAAGTTCATCCTACGGGCCGAATATATGCTTAAAAACTACTCATCTAATTCAGCTTCGTATTTTTTGTTGGCTCTAGCCGACACAAAAATACTTATTTCATACAGGATAAATAATGGAATACCGATTAGAAACTGCGTGATCACGTCTGGTGGGGTAATGATGGCTGCCAAAAGAAGTATCCCGATAATGGAGTGTTTTCGGTATTTACGCATTGCCTGAGGTGTCACTAAACCGACCTTTGACAAGAAGTAAACTACGATAGGTAATTCAAATACCAGGCCAGTAGGTAGGGTAAACATGACCAAGAAGCCTGTATAAGATTGTAGCGTAGGTGAGTTATCCACACCTGGCAAGGTGAAATTCATCAAGAAATTCGTGGCAAAAGGGGCGATGATAAAATACCCAAAAAGAACACCTAAAATAAATAAGAACGAACATACAAATACAATGCCGCGTGCTGCTTTTTGTTCCTTGGGATACAAGCCTGGTTTAATGAAACTCCAAACCTCCCAAAACACATAAGGGAAAGCAAACACAAACCCCATGATAAAAGAAACTTTAATCGTTGTTATAAACGTTTCCGCAAACTTAATGGCCTGTAATTTATAGTCTTCGAATTCAAAACACATGCTATCTCCTAGGCCAATCGCATGTGAAGCCTCACAAAACATTCGATAGGAAATAAAATCCGATTGCGTTGGGCCAAATATTACAGCATCGAAAAAGTAATTGTGGAAAACAAAGATCAAAATCCCTACAATAGCGATAGCGCCCAACGAACGCATAATGTGCCATCGCAATTCCTCTAAATGATCCAAGAAAGACATCTCTTTTTCCATCAGCTGTTGTTGTTCATCTAATCGATCAACATCGACTTGATCTAGCGGCATTTCATTTTGTTTTAATCACTGGCTCCAGGTGCCTTAATATTAGAGCTTAACAGAAAGATACAAATGGGTATCCAAACGCCATTTTTTTTTGTAGTAACATTTCGGGAGTAGCTCTTGTTCTAGCGATACGCTAACAATTAAATTTTGGTGTTTTTCAGTCAGCCGCTTCCATAAAGCGCTGACCGCTCTTACTGACCATCAAAATCACACAAGTAGCATTTCAGCCTTTTCATTAATCATGCAAAATATAAAGCTATCAACCATGTATAACGCTTTAATATTGCTTCACCCTACACAAATATGCAGGTTTCCTGCGCTTCTTCCCGCTTCCCTTTAAGCGGTGTCAAGGTATGATTTTGTGAGTAATTTGGTTTTCTTCTGAGGCTAATTTTTCAAGCAGAATGTATCTTTGTCGATAACACGAGATAGCGCATCGCAATTTGCGACAAAAGTACTAATTCTATCCCCAAGGACTGGCATTTAATCTACCTTTAGCGAGGTTTGGGCGATAAAAATACCCCATTAAACCGGAGGAAACAGCCGTTTGGTAAAAAAAATAAGGGCCCTTATATGAATTAAAGTGTGTGATTGGAAAAAAGTCTTACTTTTGCCCGATGTTACTTTTTCCGAATGGAATGGTCTGAAAGCATATGGACGTATTACTTTTTCTAGGGCTTTTCGTGGTAAGTTTGACGGTGCTGTTAAAGGCGTCTGATTGGTTTGTGGATTCAGCTGAAGAGATTGGCCTTTCCCTCGGAATCTCCCCTTTTATTATTGGTGTTACCATTGTTGCCTTTGGAACCTCTCTTCCAGAATTGGCGGCCTCAGTCGCTGCTGTTTTGGCTGGGGAATCCGAATTGGTCATTAGTAATGTCGTCGGCTCTAATATCACCAACATAGCACTAGTCTTAGGATTAGTGGCTGTCCTAGTAAAACAAATCGAACTGGAGTACAATATTTGGCATATTGACATGCCTTACCTCTGGGGCTCTGCCTTCCTCCTATGGCTGGCCCTACACGATGGATTATTTTCCTTGTTCGAAGCCTTACTTTTCCTCGTTGGTATTATCATCTTTCTAGCCTACTCCTTCAAAGGGGACGGAGAAGAACCGGAGGAAGAGGTGGACAGAGAAAAGGCTTCAGTCCGAGCCTACTTATTATTAGTCGTAGGAGGGGTCTTGGTATGGCTCAGTGCGGATTACACGATTACTGCCATTAAAAAACTATCTGAGATAGCGGGTATTTCATCCACTGTGATCGGACTCTCTGCGATGGCTCTCGGTACTTCCCTACCTGAGGTGATTGTTAGTTTAAATGCCGCCCGAAAAGGCAAGACTTCTATTGCCGTGGGCAATGTGCTTGGGTCAAACATCTTTAACACCTACATCGTAATGGCCGTCCCATCCTTCTTCGGTCCACTTGCCATTCCCCATTCGATTAATGATTTTTTTCTTCCCATGATGATTGCCATGACTATCCTATTCGGTATTATGGCAAACAATAAAAAGATCACACGCTGGGAAGGACTGGTTCTCCTTATGTTTTATGCCTTATTCTTAGTCCAGATCTTTGAGAATGGAATGGGTAGTAGCTAAACTAGCTTCGCCAACACCCCTACTGTAAAGATGGGGCCTTGCACCTTTTTCTCTTGATTTTCTCCACCAAGCCGTTACTTTCCTAGAATTCCTCGTCATATAAATTAGAATAATTATATGCATAATATTTATGTAGAAAAGGGTTGCATGATGGATTTTGAGCTTTTAATTTTATAATCAGCTTAGTACGCATTAAACTAAACCAGATAGAAACCAGAAGAGGAAATTATACCCTAAAAAGACATGCATCTTACTAGAGAAAAACTTATATTTGGTCAGTGAAACACTATCCATGATTATAAAAACCCCTCCCCCCACTTATAATCAGGAGCACTCAACTCATCCATCAACCACCCTTTTGAATAGTGCTTAGAATACTTCTGGAGTCGTCTTTTAGTAGAAGACACTAAACTAAATATTACACCTAAGGAGTGAAATACAGATTGCTACGTCCCTACAGCGTTTAGCTGCCGATCTGGAGTCGTTTTTACAAAAAAAAACGTGCTCTCAATTTAGCAGTTGTTGTAGCATCTGTCAATGCTACTATTGTATCGCTAGTAGTCATTAGCTAATGATCCGGGGGGATCTTGCATTTGTTCTAGTCCCGCCTTGCTCATATTGCTTAGTAAAACAGTGATGCTTTAGTATGAATTGAACCTTGTTCTCTATCCATCTTTATGATCAGTTTAGACCAAAACCTGAATCGATCCACTAGTGGCAATATTGCCCTATGCGGGTTTCGATTTGAAGTGTATTGGAGTGATGTAGCAAAGTAGCGTATTAACTACACCTTTCAACAGGTGCGAATTTATAATCCAATTGCTATCTGTATGAATTCCCAGTTATCACAAATCCCAGTAAATCCCACTGATGGAGTCGGGAGGGAAAAGACCCCATCAGTACTTTGCCAAATTAATATTAACAGACGTACTATGATGACTTACAAAAGTGTTGTGTTATTCGCAGCACTAATTTTTACCATCCCCGCATTTGGGCAGCTCAACCTGCTTGCAGAGTGGGCCCTTAATTCCCAGGACCAAGCATCCCCCAGTGCGATCGCCAATGTACAGGCATCTGATTTTGTGAGAGGAAATGGTATTAATAAGATCACCTACTCCTCCCTCGGAGCCCGTGCCGATTATTGGCCTACTACCACAGAAGCCGGAGTGGTAGACTTTTACGAAGTCTGCGTAACTCCCGATCCAGGTATCACTTTAGAAGTGAATCAATTAGAATTTTCCGAATCTAGAACTGACGATGGCCCAGGTGCCTTTGAGGTACATTGGTCTCTCGATGGTTTCAATACTAGCGAACTCATTTTAGGACAAGTAATCCCAGATAATACGACTGAAAGAAAACATACACTTGCAAATCTAGACATCGATATTTGTAATGGCAGTCAAGTTTGCTTCCGCTTCTTTGCCTACCGTTCCGAGGCGGAAACGGGAGAATGGAAACTAGGTAGCAATTCCTTGAAAATCAAAGGCGAAAAAAGAACAGCTTGTGCACCTCCGAATACCAATGGTGCTGTTTCCTTTGACTTCATCACTGACAACAGTATGACCGTCAATCTGACCCATGGCAATGGAACAGGGCGAGTAGTAGTTATGCGAGAAGGTAGTGCAGTGAGCAATTCCAGCGCTCCCTGCAACGGACTAAGCTATTCGGGCAATACAACTTTTGGAGCAGGAGATGAATTATCTCCTGGAGAATATGTCGTTTATGCTGGAAATGGAGCAGCCAATGGTAGTTCCAATTTCACCGTGAATGGCCTCACTGACGGTGCCACCTACCACCTAGCAATATTCGAATACAATGGTAGTTGCTATAAACAACAAGGGTTTCTAAATGCCAGTGCTGCTACTATTTGCAGCAGTCCCAATTTTGTCCGGAACCTTATCCATAGTGGAACTGATAGCAAGATTAATTTCATGTGGGACCTCCCTTATTGCTTTGATGAGGTATTGGTCGTAGCAGGATATAACACCATAACTGGGTTTCCTACTGGCGACGGCAGTCAATATAATATCGACCCTGAATTCGGAAATGGTGATGGCGGACCGGATTTCGGTATTGAGGAATATCCCATTTATTTGGGTGCAGCGAACCGTATTGAAACTTCAGGCGTCCAAAACAATAATGAATACCATTTTTCATTCTTCGTTAGAAAGGGGAATGATTGGGTCGAAGCTAAAAGAGTTACCACTCAGCCTGCTCAAGGATGTAGCGATCTCGGAGGTGGAGATAATCTTTTCATTAATGAAATAGAATACGAAACCTATATCCCTGGCTCGACATTCAACCTGAACCTAGATATCGATGAAGGGATAGAGATCGCTGGAGCAGCAGGAGTTAATTTAGAAGCGTATGAAGTACATGTTTACAAAGTCATTCCTACGGATACTAAAGATTCTAAAGTTGAACGCATCATTCCACTGAGTGGTAAGATTGAAGATCAACAAAATGGTATGGGTGCGGTTTGGGTTCCTATTCCGGAGATTGGCAACCTTCACGCTTGGGCTATCTATAACAAAGTCACTCAAACAGTAGTGCAGTTTCTAAGTGTTCTACGGCCACTGGAAGCCATCGATGGTGTAGCCAATGGAATGGTAGCCGACCAGACACTGGGCGAAAATGCTGGAGGAGATGTTATCAACATTCTAGAACACCCTAATAGCAGCTTCAATAAGACGATTCAGCTACAAGGCAGTGGTGGCTGCCCAGGCGATTTTATTTGGGTAAGCGAAACCGTACAATCAAGAGGTGAGCTGAATACAACACAGGCTTTTGTACCACTACCTATTGAGCTGATGTCTTTTAATGCACGAGCCTTGGAGGGACAAGTCCTTTTGAACTGGCAAACACTGACAGAAATCAACAATGACTACATGGCAGTAGAGCGCAGCTCGGATGGACAAGATTTTGAAGAAATTGGACAAATCCAAGGTGCTGGAACGTCCTTCATACCACAGTCTTACGAGTTATTAGACCCTCAACCTTACCAAGGACTCAACTACTATCGTCTACGCCAAGTAGACTTTGATGGAACAACCACCTACTCCAAAATGGTTAGCGTTGTTTTTGAAGGTCAAGGCTGGGGCGTGCAGGTATTTCCAAGTTTGACCCAAGATTTTGTCAATATTAGGCTGGATCAAGCCTCTGACCAAAGAGGAGAGGTAAGAATATATGACCTAAATGGTAAACTCCGACACCGTCAGGTACTAGAATCTGGCAGTTTAGGACTAGGACTAAATATTTCCCATCTGAATGCAGGCCATTTTGTAGTTCAGATTGAAAGACAGATAGGAACCACCACACATCGCATCGTCAAGATGTAAAGTGTCTGGTTTTAGCGATAGAATTATTGGAGGTTGATGGCAACATCACCTCCTTTTCTTTTTTACAACAACCACAAGATCATAGCGGTGGAAAAGAGACTCAAAAACAATCCAATAATAAAAATGGAAAATGCTCTTCTGATATAATTCATCTTAAAAGCCAACCGACGTCCAACATAATACAAGTCTTCCGTCAAATGGCTACGCACTTCGTCGGGCCGAGAGGCCGTCTCTCTGATATAGGAGAAAAATTCCTGTGGCTCCATCTTGTAGAAATTGCCAAAGAAAAATGGACTAAAACGGCCATTTCCACTAGCGTTATCCCGAAAGTTATTCAGATGAGAAGGTTTTAGGACAATCGTACAAATATAGATCGTCACAAAGCAGGTCACTGCCAAAACCACCAAGGGAATATAGAGTTGTTCCTCTAATATGATTTCAGAGTGTGCAACGACAAGCGGAAGTAAGAAGGTAATCATCAAAGCATTCAAACTGAGTAACACATTTGCTTTGTTGTCAGCAATGTGAGTCAGTTCAATATTATTCCGTTGAGTTGTTCGAAGAATATTGACAATCTCCTTCGGCAGTTTCTTCTTCTTTGGTTTTTGTTCTTCGAGTATCATCAAATGATATTTGTGCCTTGCGGGTATCCTGCCCGCAAAAAGGCTGCAAAAATAACATTAATAAGGGTTCCTAATAGTGAAGAAGGATTTTCGTTCTAAGAAGCTATTTGTTTATTACAACAAATGCTAGAGGTTAGAGGTGATCAGTAGATCTAGATCGGTAGATTTAATGGCAAATCGACGGCCTAAATATTCGTTTGTGAGGCAACCTTTATAAGTATAAATACCATGACGGAGGCCTAAGTTGGTGAAAAACAAGTGTTCAATATCTGCCGTACTATTTGCCTTTAACAAAATAGGTGTCATAATGTTGCTTACTGCTATCGAAGCCGTACGCGAAACGCGAGAAGCTATATTGGGTACACAGTAGTGAATGACATCGTGTTTCACAAAGGTAGGTCTTTTTAAAGAAGTTACTTCAGAAGTAGCAAAACAACCGCCCTGATCAATACTTACATCCACAATTACTGCGCCGGGTTTCATTTTGGATACCATCCCTTCACTTACCAATATTGGTGCCCGTCCTGTCTCAGAATGAATGGCTCCGATAGCTACTTCAGCGGTAATCAATTCTTTCTCCAAATAAACGGGATTCATGGCTGAAGTATACAAAGGTCGACCCACTTGGTTTTGCAAGCGTTTAAGCTTATAAATATTATCGTCAAATATTCTTACTTCTGCTCCCAATCCTAGAGCTGTACGTGTGGCGTATTCTGCTACGATACCCGCTCCAAGGATTACTACCTTGGCACTCGGCACCCCAGAAATACCGCCCAATAAAACCCCTTTACCACCACTCGTATTGGCCAATAATTCGGCTGCGGTAAGGATTGCACTTGTTCCTGCCATTTCACTCATGATCCGAACGACTGGAAAGGTTTCGAACTCATCTTTGATATACTCCATAGCCAAGGCAATGACTCGCTTTTGCCTTAGTCGGTTGATATAATCTCCAGAGATGATCGGCAATTGCAAAGGAGAGATCAGTATTTGATTAGGGTGCATCAATTCCACCTCATCCAGCGTAGGAGGAGCCACTTTGATAATTACTCTCGCTTTGTAGACTTGCTCAGCACTATAGGCGATCTCGGCACCCGCCTCAGAGAAATCATGATCGGAGAAATTGGACTTTTCACCTGCTCCTGTTTCGATGATCACTCGATGTCCATTAGCCACCAAAGTAGATACAGAAGAAGGTACGAGTGCTACTCTATTTTCCTGGATCGTTACTTCTTTAGGTATACCAATAAACAACTTACTGGAGCGTTGCTTTACAGGAAGCATTTCCGCCTGTGTACGGTACTGGCCTTCCGTAAAAATTTTAGGTATAGGTATCCTTTTCTCCTTTTCACTCATAGTCTACAATAATACAATTTTTCTATCGGAATTCTCTATCAATTCAATGCTTATGTACAGGGTATCAGCCGGTAACAAATCGCTAATTACCTCTGGCCACTCTATAAAACAATAGGTATCTCCATATAGGTATTCTTCAATCCCCATATCGAGGGCTTCCTGCTCATTCCTCAGGCGGTATAGATCTAGATGAAAGACCTCCTCCCCTACTTCAGTCGCATAAACATTGGCAATGGCAAAAGTTGGACTTGTCACCTTTTCCATGACGCCTAGCTGTTGGCAAATCCGTTGGATCAAGGTAGTCTTTCCCGCCCCAATCTCTCCAGAGAAAGCCATTATCTTTCGCTCGCCGGCAACATGTAACACTTTCTTTGCAGAATCCTCTAATTCTGCAATACTTGTAATCGTCCAGTTCATCATTGTTCCTTAATCCGCGCAAAAATACTAATAAACCCCTTTATCTTGTGTAATAAGAACAACTCAAATTCGATTTAGGATGAGTAGCCTTGCGAAAGCCCATAATTGCCGGCCAATTGCGCTTGCAATGGTAAATTCCAAACGATTTTAAACTATAAAAAGCGGGGTAATTTTCGTATCTTTGCAGAATGGATACATTAAAAGAACAAGAGCATTTAAAGCAAGGAAACGGAAACTACAGCGCTAATAATATTCAGGCACTTGAAGGGCTAGAGGCAGTAAGAAAGAGGCCTGGGATGTATATCGGAAGTACAGACTCAAAAGGCCTTCACCACTTGGTCTGGGAGGTAGTGGATAACTCCATCGATGAGCACCTCGCCGGATACTGTTCTCAGATCAGCGTGATCATTCACGAAGGAAATTCAATCACAGTAAAGGATAACGGGCGTGGTATTCCAACCGGAATGCATGCCAAACTACAGAAATCGGCTTTAGAGGTCGTGATGACCGTTTTGCACGCAGGGGGTAAGTTTGATAAAGATACTTATAAAGTGTCCGGTGGTCTGCACGGTGTTGGGGTTTCTTGTGTGAATGCCCTTTCCTCTCACCTTAGAGCAGAGGTTCATCGTGAGGGTAAGATTTTTGTACAAGAATATGCACAAGGTAAGCCTCAAACAGGCGTAGATGTTGTCGGAGAAGCAGATGATAATGGAACAACTGTTACTTTCCAGCCAGATCCGGAGATCTTCGAAGCCCTTGTGTATACTTACGATACACTTGCACATCGCTTAAAGGAACTTTCCTATCTAAATAAAGGATTGACACTCGTTCTGACTGATGAGCGAGAAAAAGATGAGAACGGCAACTTCCTAACAGAAGAGTTTTATTCTGAGGGTGGTTTGAAGGAGTTTGTCGAGTTCCTCGATGAAGGGAAACAGCACTTGATTGATACGCCGATTCACGTAATCGGTAAAGAAGATAATGTAGAGGTAGAAGTGGCTATGCACTACAATACCTCATTTAAAGAAAGTATTTACTCTTTCGTTAACAATATCAATACGCGCGAAGGGGGTACTCATGTAAATGGCTTCCGTAGAGCTGTAAACCGGGTCTTCTCCAAATATGCCGAAGAGAATGGTCTCTTCAAAAAATTGAAGTTCAAAGTATCAGGAGAAGATTTCCGAGAGGGCTTAACCGCCATCGTCTCCGTGAAAGTACCAGAGCCTCAATTTAAGGGACAGACTAAAGGTGAGTTGGGCAACTCCGAGGTGACCGGGATTGTATCTCGGGCTGTTGGAGAGATTCTAGGTCATTACCTGGAGGAAAACCCAATGGCTGCTCGTAAGATTATTGATAAAGTTATTCTCGCTGCTACTGCTCGCCATGCGGCGCGGAAAGCCCGAGAGATGGTACAGCGTAAAAATGTACTGACCGGAGGTGGCCTCCCTGGCAAGCTGGCGGATTGCTCTAGCAAAAACCCGGATGAGTCAGAGTTATTCCTCGTGGAGGGGGATTCTGCGGGGGGGACAGCCAAACAGGGGCGTGATCGAAAATTCCAGGCCATTCTTCCGCTTCGCGGTAAGATCTTGAATGTAGAAAAAGCCCTTGAGCATAAAATCTACGAAAACGAGGAGATCAAAAATATATTTACTGCTCTGGGGGTACGGATAGAAGAAGATGAGGTAGGTGGTAGAAAACTTAACATCGAAAAGCTTCGCTATCACAAAGTAGTAATCATGTGTGATGCCGATGTCGATGGTAGTCACATTACAACACTGATCCTGACCTTCTTTTTCCGTTATATGCTCAAGCTTGTAGAGAGTGGCTATATCTATATTGCCGCGCCACCATTATATATGGTGAAGAAAGGCAAGCAGTTCCGTTATTGTTGGAATGAAGAAGAACGACTAGAAGCCATTGCTGCCTACTCCAAAGGGAAAGATTTCGCAGAGAGTGGTGTGAAAGTCCAGCGCTATAAAGGATTGGGAGAGATGAATGCGGAGCAATTGTGGACCACAACCATGGATCCAGATGCTCGTATTCTGCGTCAGGTATCCATCGAAGATGCGATGGAAGCAGACCGCGTTTTCTCAATGCTGATGGGCGATGAAGTACCGCCAAGACGAGCCTTTATTGAAGCTAATGCGAAATACGCGAACGTTGATATTTAGAAACTAGAAGTTCAATACATGTTCCTGACGAAAAGGTATTGACTTATCTATTTTATACGGGGCTACGCAAATTAATCACTTTGCGTAGCCCCGCTCTGTTTGAAGGGTTATTTCTTGAAAAGATCTAGTCCAACCCCAGCTCTGCCCTCATAGCCATATCACTTAAGCTATTTTTGCTCCAATAGGGTGTCCAAAGACTTTTCTTGCGCTTGGCAATAGAAGTCCTAGCTTGCCGATCGAAAGCAGAGGGATAAGTATCTTTCCAGCCCACGATAGCATGTGGCGCAGCTTTCTCAAATATGATTTCCAAGGTGCGACCATAAGAGGGATAACTAATCGTATAAACCATTAATTCTTCTCCTTCAAATTCTCCTCCGCTATAGTTCGCCATCGTATTTGTAGCCTCAATCAGCTTAACTTCACGATGTGCCAAACGTAAATAGGTCGAACTAGGAAGCATCTTAACCTTCCCTACAGGAAGCGCACTCGGTTGTATACGTATGCGATTGAAGACCTCGTCTTCCAGTAGGGCTGCCTTTACCTTTGTTTCTTGATCTCCCTCACTTTCAAAATAAGAAAACAGCTGGCTGCGGTATTGTCCCTTATCGTAGTTTAATTGAGTAAAAACTTGTCCACACCATTCAGTAGTAGAATGGGTCACTTTCAATGTATGAGGATGTTCTTCCGCCTTAGCAGGTGTAAATACAGAAGTCATAACATGATAATCATACAGCCCCGTTGGGAAATCTAAGACCCTGTTCATTTTCAAAATCGGAATCGAATTAGGGTTGGTATAATTGTCATTTTTCACTTGTTTGTCCGTTAGGAAATCTTCTGTTACAAAGATCAAAACAGCCTGCCCAGGGTGTACATCCTGGTATCTGTTTTGTGACAAAGTATAATTCGTCAACTCCGCTTTTCCCTGATACCATTGTTCACTTAAGCCACCTTCCTTTTCCACTGGTTGGTTGACTAATATCGCATGCTGGCTTGGCGATTGATCAGGTGATTGTGGCTGACAGGCCAACAAAAAGGTTAGACAAACGAATAAGGATAAAACTCTCATATGATTTCTTTTTAATACACGCTCGAACTTTGAAAGATAACCTCAAAAAGCAAGAAAGAGTTTAACCTCACATTGAGAATGTAGTTTAGAAAATACTGTCTAAACTACTGCCAGAAAGAATAAAGGCAAAGGATTGAAGATGTGTCTGGATGGAGATGAAGTGAAGTCCTAAGTCAATTGTCGTGTGCCGGGTCCAGTTCTTTGTCCTACCATTAAAATATGGAAAGTCCTGACTTGGTCGTGAGCGCTTCGAGGGCCGCCATTCCTTGGCTTGAATTCCCTTTGGGATTGAGCCTTGGACTCCATACAGCCACACTATAGGCGCCTGGATGCACTGCAGCAATGCCGCCGCCCACTCCACTTTTCCCAGGTAGCCCTACCCTGAAACTAAACTCGCCTGCTTCATCATAGAAACCGCAAGTTTGCATAAGGGCATTGATCCGTTTTGCCTGGCTTCTAGAAACTACAGCTTCCCCTGAGTGCAATAATTTGCCGCCATTAGCAAACAGCAAAAAAGTCCGTGCCAAAGTAGCACAACTCATCTCAATAGAGCACTTATGGAAGTAAAAGTCCAGGACTTCCTCTACATCATTCTTTATATTGCCAAATGACTTCATCAGATTGATCAATGCACTATTCCGAAAACCCCATTCTTTCTCAGAAGCCGCCACTTTTAGATTGAAATCTACCGTAGGATCATTAGCTAACTTCCGCACAAATGTCAGATAATCCGGCTTTGGGTTCTTCAGGTGAGATACAAGGATGTCACAAACAACTAGGGCTCCTGCATTGATCAGTGGATTCCGTGGAATCCCATTTTCGAACTCCAATTGTACCAGAGAATTGAACGGATCTCCGGAAGGTTCTACGTCAACCCTTTTCCAGATATCATCTCCCTCATGGAGTAGCGCTAGAGTCAGCGAAAGTACCTTGGAGATACTTTGAATAGAAAATAGTTCGGCATCATCTCCCATCGAATAATCGCCTCCCTGCAAGCAACAAATATGCATCCCGAATTTATCCGCTGAGACCTTGGCCAGTTCAGGAATATAGGAGGCAACTTTTCCAGGAAAATCGAGGCGCTGGAAGTCAAGCCCAATTTCATTAAGGATCTCTTGGTAGTTCATGCCGCAAGTTTACTAAGAAGCAGCCTAATTGTATCGAAGATATCCTTAAAATTCTGCGCTTAGCGGTTAGCCCAGGCCTTGAAAGGTGCTAGTTTCCGATTACTCACAACCAAATCCTCCTCTAAAGGGGGGGTTACCTGGACTCTTAGTCGGCCTTTGAAATAAGTATTTATCTGCACAATGGCTTGTATATGTACGATGACGCTTCGGGTGAGTCGGAAGAAGAGGTGAGGATCTAGTTGATCCTCGAGGCCATCTAAGGCATAATTTACGGTATAGCTCCTTCCTTCTCGGGTTCGTAAGATTACCAAGTTTCCCTGTGCCCAAAAGTAGGCAATAGAATCGACTGGAACAGCCTGTAAGGCACTGCCCTGCTTAACCAAGAACCGAGTCCGATAAGGCGGACTTTGCAATTGTAATTGACGAGCCAGCAATTGATAGTCAATACTGGGGGTTGTGACAGGGCTAAGCTCTTTCCACTTCTCTAGCGCTAAACTTAATTCTGGAAGAGCAATCGGCTTTAGCAAGTAATCAATGCTATTTACCTTGAAGGCACGAATGGCATATTCATCGTAGGCTGTGGTAAAGATGATTGGTTTCTTGATGTTCAATTGCTGAAATATGTCAAAGCTAATACCATCCGTCAATTTAATATCCATCAGGAGCAAGTCCACTTCCATTAGTCGATCTGACAACCAGGCCACTGCCTTTTTTACGCTGCGTAATACGGCCAATATTTCTATACCTGGATCATATTCTTGCAGAACCATGCGAATATTTTCTGCCGCTATCAGCTCATCTTCAATGATTACTACTTTCATGCTACATGGTCTATAATTCGTAATAATGGAATTTCTACCGCAAAATCTCCTTCTCCTTGCTTGATATTAATTGGTTTATTGGCCAGAAGATGATATCTATTCTTAATATTTTCCAAACCTATGCCGTGAGAGTGTTTCTGCTGGTCCGCCCCTAGGTCACTGTAGTTTTCCACTCTTAATATTTCTTCTTTTTGTACAACATGAATATACAAAGGGTGATCTTCATCAAAACGACTGTGTTTAATCGCATTTTCAACTAGCAACTGTAAACTCATCGGTGGTACGTAATAGATAGTTCCCTCTTCTCTAACTTCGATGGTCACCCGAATGTCTTCTCCAAAACGCACCTTTAGCAGGAAAATATAGTCCCTCAAGGTCTGCAATTCCTCCGTTAAGGGGACTAATTCCTCATTGCGCTTTTGCAGTACATTTCGATATAAGGAAGAGAGTCTCATTAGATATTGTTTTGCATCTTTTGGGTGATGATCGATTAAACCATAAAGTGTATTGAAGTTATTGAACAAGAAGTGAGGCGAAATCTGCTGTGTAAGCGTAGCTAGCTTGGCCTGCACATTTTCTTTTTCCAAAGTAGCCGATCGAATTGCTTCTTCCTGCCACTTCTGGACCAAAAATCGCAACTGGTGAATGGCATTGGCGATAACTACCATAAAGAAAATCTCACTTCCGATGGACGCCACATGAAACAAACCGATCGTATCCCTTGCCCCATTATTAATCTCATAGAGTTTACCTGGTATATAGATGGCAAATACGACCAATAAACAGATAGTCAGACTCACCAGAAAAGGGATAAGTATAGATCTTCCAAAACTCCCTTCATGCTGAATTCTCCGCTGAAAATATCTAGTCACCTTCCTATCAATTTCAAAAATGATAAGGACTGGAATCAACATCACCAAGACCCCTACCCATCCGGCTTGCATATCTTCGAAGGAATGCAAAATATACACCTGTACATACAAGACAATGCCAATCAAGAGTGGAACAATGACTCGGACTATTGCGGCTTTCAAAAACATAATTTATTCGTTTTTCCGAAGTTCTCCCAAATAACGAAAACTAGCACTCACCACTATGATGACGACAATCGTATGAATTGTAATGAGAGCTGGTGTACCCCAGATCCAAGGTTCAGCCAATACTCCCTTTTGTAAGAGTCCATTCAATCCCATAAAGATAACGAGCATTGCTAAAAGCATTGGTAGGAGCAGAAACCCCAAGAAATAAGCCCAACGATACCGATTGGCAATGGCTTTCCACGCTGTGATTAAGGGCGGCACGGCCGCAGCCAATACAATGCCTAAGCCCAGGTAATGGATCCATTGCTGATTATTTTCGTTTCCAAAAACCACATGCAATCCGTACACCTCATCTCCTCCTCCTAAAAAAGCCGTCAGTATCCGTGCGAAAGGCAAATTGGCGAAAATCAGGATGAAGCCCAGGATTTGCTTTTTAGCATCAGCAGCCAATACCCAAGCGCGCCCAACCCATATGACGGCGAAGGTAAATATCGGTCCTGCAAAAGTGGCAATGATAGACCAAGGTTGTGCTTCGCGGCATCCCTCACAGAGTCCCCATACATTGAAATCTCTTGGGCCCCAGCAACCGCAAAAAGAATAACCGGTGAAGATATGTACCAATTCATGAAGTTCTCCAAACAATAACATCAGGAAGAAAAAGGCCAATAAAGGTCTTGGTTTTAATTGCAATTGGATCATGTAACAGTCTTTTATTGTGACAATGATCCCAAGTTGCAAAGGAGTAAGCAGGGCTGAAAGGGTCAAAGGGTGAAGTAGTAATTTTGTAGTTTAAGGTGGGAAGAAAGCTTTTGGAGTGATTGTTGGATTTCTATTCCACTCCCTGACCTTTGCAAGGAATGGTGCCAGCACCTATTTATATTTTAGATTACGCTGCAATCTGCTCCGCCAACCTTTGCGTGTTGGAAGTGATTTAAACTAAATGTCTCCTACTAAGGTCAAAGTACTGCAAGTTAAGGTTGAACCTTTCATCAAGTAGTTAGTGGAGCAATAGTTGTCCTATCTTCCTCTTCCTTTTGATACTGCGGCCAAAATCTATGTGCAAAATAAGCGCCACCTAACAATACTATTAATTGGACTAAAGTTGGGATTGTCAAATCATCAATTAGAGAAAGGCCCAGTCCTATCATTAAAACAACAATCACCATGAAAAGAAAACTCAAGAAACCATTAATCTCCTTCAATATCTCATTCGTATATCGATTGTAGTATATTTTGGAAGTCAAGCCACCCATCGTAAATGTTAACCACATTAACCGGGTTCGATTTTGCTTGATGAAGGTGCTATAAGTAGGAATTTCATCTTGAAAGACCAAGATAACATCTACCACTAGAAGTACTATTAAAAGAATGACGACGATGATTTTGGCAATTTTATAGTTCCTTATGAAAAAGTCGAGTATCATATTTATCCCATTTTAGTTGTTGAACCTAACTGACGACATTCATGGACCAAAAGAAGTGCCCATACAATAACCCAAGAACCAGTATAGTGGAGAGAAAAAGTTTCGACTTGTTAAAAGGGATAAACCACCCTATCAACATCATAAGTAGCGCCAGGCCGGCAAGAACAAGTACGGAAAGCATATCATTGTCCATCCCAGAAATAAGGTCTTCCTCGAATATTTGCCATTGGGTTCCTAAGAACAAGTGACCCATAATAGCGCCAAGTGCAAAGGGGATGAAGAAGAATTTCCCTTTTGACCAATTATAGAGAAAAACATTTGTGGTCTCTCCCCCGATGTCCATTAAGTTCAATACAATTTCAAATAAGACGAATATCAAACCCATGAATATCAGGAAGTATTCTACTAAAAGAAAGGCATCTTCCATTTTGTTCGGTCTTTAAGCATAGAACTTTCTCTTTAATGAATTCAAGAAAACCTAAAAACGTTACAACTCTTCACCCTAAAAACCAAGAATAGCGATGGTTTAAGGTAGAAGCTAAATACGAAATCAAACCAAAGGAGTGTAAAATAGTCAGTTGGAACAGAGCTCCTCAATTGCAGCTGGTTCCACCTTTAAGCCAAGGGTAAGTGCTTGCTCTACATCTTCGCAAGCAGAATCGATACCTAGTTGCTTCTTCACGTAAGCTCGATGAAAATAATATAAGCCATTACTTACATCCATTTCGATCAACTCCTCCATGCTATGGAGTGCACCTTTAAAATTATCAGTGCCCCTGTAGGCCAAATACTTATTGAAACAGGCCTCCTGATATCCTTTTCTTTGTGAAAGGGCTTGAGTGAAATGATAGAGTGCCCCATCATACTTTCCCGCTTCCATTAGGATGACACCTTGAAGATTATGGGCGGCTGGATAAAATGAATTTGTAAGCAAGACGGAATCTAGGTCTTCGCTACTTTTGTCAAAGGCTTTATTCATATAGTGGCAAAAAGCTCTTTCGTAGTAGGCTTCCAAGTCTTTCCCTGTAATATCTATGACTTGAGTAAGGTCTTTGATGGCATTATCATAGTAGTTGATCTTCTTAAAACACATCGCCCGATTGAACAAAACTTCATTGTCTGCTGAATCACAGTGCTCTAGGTAGATATTGTAATCCAATATGGCAATGTTATATTTCAGCAGGTTCATGTGAATATGGCCTCTTTCCTTATGCAATCCCTTGTTCTCCGGATCTAATTTTAGCAACTTGGAATAATCAGCTAATGCCATCTTCCATTTCCCTAATTCGGATGACACTTTCCCTCTCCTTTGGTAAAGTCCATATAAATCAGGTGCTATTTCCAGCGCTAAGGTATATTCCTTTTCTGCTTCTACTCGCATAGCCCTCCGCTCAAAGCTTAGGCCTAGAAAATAGTGACAGGAAACACATTGATTGGCAGCTACTTTGAGCGATTGTTTGAAGTCAGCTATCGCACTGTAACTATACCCTATAAATAGATTACAAATCCCCTTTTCTAAACCCTTATTGACCTTAGCTGAAAGTAAATTCCTTTCTTCTTCATAATACTGCAAGGCTACACTAAGATTTTCCCTGAAACGGGTCATCATACTAGAGTCACGGCCAGTGGCTTCCAAACTAAACGTCTTATGCAACTCTTGGACTGCTGCCTGGTACTCTGACTTACTAATCAAAACCAAGCTTCTCAAATATCTAGCATATCGAAAATCGGGATTTTTTTCAATTGCCAAATCCAATTCACGTAATGCCTGACCATGTTTTCCTCGGAAAAACTGGATGAGCCCTTTCAAGACATAGAACTCGGCAACATCCGTATCACAAGGGATAGCTTTTTCTGCTTGTAACAAGGCCGGTTTTAGTTTCCCGCGCTCTACTTGGATAATCATAACTGCCACATGAGCATCGACATTACAGGAGTCTCTAGCGATAGCATCCTGAATCCTTTGCACAGCCCTAGAAGGGTGATTATCATAAAGTTCAATAATGCCCAAAGTATAATGCAAATAGCTATGAGCTGGAGTTCGTGCGATTGCAGTTTCCAACACTTGCCTAGCGGAATCTAATTTATTTTCGTGAGCCAAGAGCGTAGCCAAGCCACCACTTGCTTCCGTTAATAAGGGAGCATAGTATAGTGCTTTACGATAACTTCGTTTGGCCAACTCAAAAGAATCCTTTTCAGCAAAAGCGAGTCCTTGTACATAGTATGCTCCTCCATACTCAGGATATAATTCAATTGCTTCTTTAGCATCCACGAGAGCTTCATCTACAAAACCAGACTGTAGTTTCTCAATGGCTCTGGTTAAATAGCCCTCAGGGTCGTAAGGGGCTACATCATCAAATAGTTTATCGTGATATTCCTTTCCTGATGTCAATAGTTCCTCAGATTCATAGAAGCCATTGATTGCCAATTTACGGCCACCATCGTCTTGTCCATGTAGAGAAATCCCCAGGCATAGAAATAGCAGGCAATAATAGATAGAGGTAAGTTTCATAAAGAACGCGATATAACAACAGCTCATGGCCCCTACTGTAGCGCTTGGGGTAACTGTTAGTGATAGATGGTTTAATAATTCAACACTTAAGTTTACAAAAAACGAAGATAAAATCAAGCTTAGCCTCTATTCAATTCCATTGCCTCACTTAGTGCCCCCATTGCTTCGAAGACCATATCTTGCACTCCTTTATCTTTCCATCCCTTCTTACTGAGTTGGCTTCGAACTTGCGTCTCATTTTTGCCTTGCATAATCTGAAAATACGCATAATCTATTACCTCCATCGGAACGCGATCTATTAGCAATCTGATTTGGGATTTACTGACAAAGGCCAAGCCAATCAAGTAGATCAATACAGGCTGTACTGCTAGTAAAATCATCCATCCTGGTGCTCCTAAATTCACACCTTCCACCAGCAAGCCTTGAGAGAGTCTCTGATCCAGGAGATCCCAGACATTTGTAGCTAGTAGCTCCCCACTCCCTACTACAAAAAGGTATTGAAAATACTGGTACAAAACAGCTATTAGCATAACACATCCGCCCAAGATCCATTGGACTCCGACAAAATGAGTGAAATTCCCTTTCCTGAATCCATATGCTAAAGTCTTGGCTAGGGCTAAGCCTATCAGGAATTCATACAGCAGAATAATATACATCCCACGCTCCGTAATTCTTGCCCAGATTGCACTGAGTACTATGGCGGCCAATACCCCGAGAACAATCGCCCAAATGGAGGTGCTATCCGTTTGATCTGGTGGTGCAGGAAATGCTTCCGGTGCTTCATACTTTGCCCAACTGTCTTTCTCTTCTACCTCAGTCTTTAAGGCTTGTAAGCTCTTGGCATCTTGTTGTTTTGCAAGTTGTTGAAAGGCATAAATAAAAAGACGAACCCTTTTGGAGTTGCGTCCCACATCCCACATTTCATTACCACTGGATTCACTCTTTACCTCAACCTCACCATAGGTCCGCACCTGGATACTCACCTTTTCTCGGCGAAAGCCGAATCCATCTAGATAGTAGGCTTCCGCTTCATTCTGTGCTAGATGCACTAGCTCCCAACCTAGTTGCTCAAAAGCTTGCTCGACTAAATGGATAGCCAAACGCGGTTTCAGATCCGTTTTAGTTGTCTCTATATGCTTGGGGGACCAGGCAAAATGGTGGGTGCGCTTAATTTGTTTTTCAATCTCTTTCCAATTCGTTCCCATGGAGTAGCTGTTTTTAGTTGGGTTACTTTTATATGCTTATCTCATTCTCCAACTAAGGTTGTATTTGAAAGGGGGCCATATACATTGATTCTACATTCTCAACCTCAATTATACCTGCCGTCGCTTGCAATTCTGCCTGTACCGCTTGCGGCCAGCTTTCTAAATAAGCTTCTGCAGACCTACATTCTATTCCATAAAGGTAGCATTTTGTCAGAAGGGTAAGTGTCAGCCCTTTTAAGGCCTCCTTTCCTTCCGGCTGAGCTACCAGCGCCAACCTATACTCCTCCTGAGCAGCATCCCAACTTCCTGCCCTCCGGTAACTCTCTCCGCTACGCAGCAGAAATTGGTATCGCTCTAATCGCTCCAAGTTTGCACTTCGCTGTTCTTGCTGTTCGAGCTCTTGTAAATATTGGCCAGCAGCTTGTGGAGTACCCCAGGAATAGTAGATAACAGCCCCCATAGACAATATCAGTAAAAGAACTTGTAGTAACTTTTTTATGATCCGTGAGCGACCAAAATTTACGCCTTGTTTAGTCGAAATAGGTGAGGAATGACGTGGCCTGGGTAGGCTATTGCGCTGTAAAAAGGGTCTATTTTGAAAGGCCTTCCTGTGCTTAAAATCTGTCCCACTATGGCCCGGTATTTTTCCTTGGCTAAGAACCATTTTATTTTCATTTTATAGGCGAACTTGTTAGTTCAACCAACTTCCCAAAAATTGAGCGACGACTAAATGACCTGAATAACAGGCTAAAGTTCTGCCTCTAATTGATCCAGAAACTCCTTTATCTCCTTCTGACAGTCTTTATACTTTTGAATTCTATTGAGCAAAAAGAACCGATAGGATGAGAGTATATTTTGGTAACCTTTAGATCGATAAACCTCGGGTTCTTGTACTTGCCCTTGTACCAGATCTAAGTTTTCGAGTAGATAAGGGAAATAAGATTTATTATACATCTCAAGATGCAATTGGTCTATCCCTTTTACCCATTCATAGTATTCATATAAATTAACGATCTCGTTTTTCAGTTGAAAATCATGAATAAATCGAATATCCCCAGATTCTGTAAGAGAGCGATAGGCATTTTTCTTTAGATACAGACCTCCTACGTTTAATAAGGCTATACTGAGATTATTTACCGTATCCAAGGCAGAATCTCTGGAAAGAATTTTGAAGAGAGAATCAAGCTTCTCTTGATTAGATTCTGCCAAGATAAGTGCCGCTTCTAGGTTGCGTTGATTAAAATTGGTCTCCGCTTTTATATTCTGCAAGTGCTCCTGTATCAATCTATCTTGCTTCCTAGACTCTGAACAAGTACTTAATTGAAATGCAATTAAAATACCTAGGATCACCACCAAAAATTCAACTATATGATGGACCCAATTGAAGTTTTTCATACTAGTGTTGGTTCATGAAGATGATTCTAATTTAGAAAACAAATAGGCAATCTTCAAATGCCCTAGACTAAGATTATCTTTTGGCAGATAAAAGTACTGGTCCAAAAACCAAGATGGCCAACACCTACCGTATTGGCCATCAAAATTTCTATCTCAGCTTACGAAGTCCAATCTTGTGAGGCCTAGAATTGCTTTCCCCACTCCATGATATCCTGATAGGCCAGTCGATCCAGCTTCAGGTTTTCCAAGACTCGGGTCGTTTGCTCCTTGGCTTTGCCATCGCTATCGACAGAACGTTCGATCTTATCTATCGTTAGATAATGTTGATTATTACAAGCTCGGCAGGAGAATAGCTGTATGCTAGTACGATTACGAGCAGTGGGATCTGCTTCGGGAAGTTGCTTCAAGGCGTCGTAGTTTTTGCCTTCCATTTCCTTTCGAAAACCAATCGGATTGGCAATCCCCTTTACGCGTTCTGTAATCTGCTTTGACTTTAACCACTGGTCACATGATTCGCAGTAAGGGGTACTACCTCGTCCAGCCGCGACAGCCATTACCGCACCAACTAAAATAATTGCAGCTTCAGCTGCCCAAATTAGGTAGAGGGCTCCACCTGTGGGCGTGTAGCCAAATATGCTCCAAGCCCCTTCAACCGCAATCAATTGAATGAATAACCAAAGCGTGTTCAAGTTGAAAGACCATAACCCGCCCTCAGAAGCTGCGGAGATCCAGAACACCCAAGCGAAATACACACCTACAGCGGCCATTCCAATAGCGGTAAACAATAGGACTCGACCGTTTCGAATCTTACCAAGAGCCCCAACCTTGCCTACAACATATCCGATACTGAAACCAAAGAAGTAAGTGAGTAGGAAGTTGAAATAGATGATGGGAATGTAAAAGGTGGCATAAGCATAAACAAAGCCGAGAATTGAAGCGGCTGCTAAGCCAGCCATGAGGGCGAGAGATACGCCCATAGGGTTTGTCTTACCAGATTCCTGGTAGTACAAAGTGGTACTTTCCATTTTAGAGTGGTTTAGGTTTTAGAAATGCGCAAAGGCATTCCTACTTTAATTGGTCGTTTGTGATTCTTACCGGCATGCTAACACACTCAACTATAAAATAATTCCCAGAGGAGCTATTTTTTTTCAAAAACGCCACTCCTATGTTCGTGTAGGGTGTAAACCTGCATTTTTTTCTATCTTGAAGCACAGCACTTTTGTTTTTGTACTTTACTTCAAATTATGGATTGGCAAGCCTACCTAACAGAACTATCGAAAGATAAACTAGGGATTGTAGTTCTCCCTATTTTCTTCATCGCTATCATCGTCGAGGTGTATATGGCGAGACAGGAGCAACGGCAATTATATAAAGGCAAGGACACTCTGGTGTCTCTTAGTATGTTAGTCTTTGCTGTGATGGTAGAATTTTTGCCAAAACTACTGGCTTTTGTAGCCTTCATCTTTTTGCATGAGATTTCTCCTTTGGCAGACATCGTGCAACGCCAATGGTGGGCTTGGATGCTATTGTTTTTCCTGGATGACTTCAGTTACTACTGGTTCCATAGGCTGAATCATGAAGTGAGGCTATTATGGGCTGGGCATGTGGTTCATCATTCATCAGAGTATCTCAATTTTGGAACTGCACTACGCCAGGGAGTAGGTGAACGCTTGCATAAATACCTGTTCTGGCTTTGGTTACCACTGCTAGGTTTTGATCCATTAATGATCTTTACCATGATCGGAATTAACCTCTTTTATCAATTTTGGGTACATACCGAATTGGTGGCCAAACTTCCCGCCTGGTTTGAAGCGGTATTCAACACACCTTCTCATCATCGTGTTCATCATGCTTCAAACATACGTTATCTGGATTGTAATCACGCCGGTGTCTTGATCATCTGGGATAAGTTATTTGGTACTTTCTCTGAAGAAAAAGACTTTGATCACCCCGTTTACGGCTTGACCAAAAATATAGAATCTTTTAATCCACTCTATGTTGTTTCTCATGAATATCAATCTATTTGGCGGGATGTCCGGCGTGCCCCTAAATGGTCAGACAAGCTTAAGTATATCTTTTATGCACCGGGTTGGAGCCATGATGGGGAAGATCGCAGAGCGAAAGTATTACGGAGAAAACAAGTATCTAAAGATTAAGCATGCCGATCATTAGTCGCAACCTCCTAAATAGTATAAAGGTTTATGCAAGGATCAAAGGTTGCTTCCACCCTACGAATTCTGACTTCTGCTCGTTGTAAGAGTCCGTCCATGTAGCCCTGATTAGCATACTTACGATAATGCTGGTAGTGGCCAGAAAATCGTTGGTCGAACCACATCAACCATTCTTCCTTTCTATTCGATGGCAGAACAAAAGCGGCAATCAATAATTTATCACAGTGTTTTTTGAGTGTTTTCAAAGTCAAGATCGCTTCTTCATTGGGTAAGACATGAAAAAACAGACTTGCCACCCCAAAATCGAAGGTGCGTCCTAGATCAAAAGTAGGTTGGAGGTGTTCTGCTTTAAAGCTGAGTTGAAGTAGGTTGTTTTTTTGTTTTTTTTGTTGGGCATAGCTGATCAAGTCGGGGTTGGCATCTACTCCCAATCCATAAGAGATTTGTGGGGCTGCACGAAATAAAAGATCTCCGGTACCACATCCTATCTCCAGGAGAGACACTCCATCCGGCAAAGCCTTCAGCAGTTGTTGCCGAAGCGGTTCTAAATATCGATCAACCGTATGTATTTTAATCCAGGCTTTCACGGTTCACAACTTACTTATTTTTTGGATTCAAGAGTGTTTCTTGACATCAGAATGTGCAAGCAAAACAGCGTGAATATCAGGTAAGTATTGGTTCAAGAAGGACTTTTTTGACAGGCTGACTCTCATGAGCAGACACTTTAGCTCCTACGACTTCGTTGCAAGTCACGCATGAGACGCAATCCAGGTCTTTCAAATTTGATCGGTTCTATTCTGCGAGGCTTTGGCATAGGGAGTTTCTCATCCGGTACGACCAATTCATTTAGGAGGTATTCTCTAGAGTAGAGAAAACGCTTTTCAGCATCAGAAAGCCATAGTTGCCGATCATGCACTATCGTAAGAATGGCTGCATAAAGTACTTCCGGGTGTGCACTATCCTTTTTCAATAGTTCCACCAATTTTTGATAAGCGCGCAGGTTTCCTATCTCTCCTAAGTATTTTATGGCCTTCCGTTGTAGGAAATCTGGCGCCTGCTCTGCTGCTATTAAGAGGCCGGTCACATCTCTTGCCATGTACCTCCGAGTAACCTGCTTGGAGGAAAACTTGAGCACACCGGTCTTGAGCAATAGATTTCGCAGGAACATAGCTTCGATTTATTGGATTGTCGAAAAGCTGAGGCCTTAAGGGAATTACCCCCTCTTCTATTAATAATGCTGCTTACCGCAACAATGTTTGAACTTTCTACCGCTTCCGCATGGGCAAGGACTATTTCTGCCAAGGCTTTGGCTTTTTCGGTTGAGTTGACGTTGCTCCATATCATGATCGAAAATCTCTTCAAGCATATCGTATAACTTTGGATGCTTTTTAGCCAACAATTTCGGCCGTTCGAAAAAGTACTCACTAGCTACAGCAAAGAATTCAATCTTACTAGTTCCTCCATAAGGGTTGATATCTGATTCATTATCGCCAATCTCTTCTATCTTCTGACTCATGAGGTCTAACCAGGGAATGACGCAAGGTTGTTCCAATAACAATTGTGGAACCCCATCAATCGTCCCATCTAATTTATCTATCAGATGAACGAACTCATGTATAGCCGTGTTTTTTTTGTCAGATGCATTATCAAAGCCATGATGTAAAGCCTGCTTGGAGAGGATCATTTTGCCATTCATAAACCCACTTCCTACCATCCCTAGTATTCGGCGATCATGGCCCTTTGTTTCAAAGTCTTCATTAAATGACTTCGGATAAAGTAGAACCTCAAATAGGTTGGTATACCGCCATTTTGGAAATTGAAAAATGGGTATCACTGCACTCGCGGCCACCAGCAATCGATCAGTTGTATCCACAGAAGTCTCTATACCTGTAATACGGCAGTTCAAAAGGAACTCCTGTATCTTATATTCAAAGCTCTTTTTCTCCTCTTTCGACAGGCTATTGTAGAAATTGACCTCCTTAACCAGAATTGTACGCCATTGCTTGGGAAAAGGTTTTATGGGCGTTTGCCAATTGACACTCCGCCAGTTGGTGGTTACGAGGGCTATTGCCAAAACGCCGACTGCGCCTATTATCCAAATTGTCATTTACACTTACGTTGTTAGGGGTTACGCTTAAGTCTTCTTTTCCAAAGATAGAGTCTCCTTTTATATACAAGGATGCCGATTTACCTTTTCTTGGTGTTCACAAGTATTCAACCCAATTCTTCTTGTAGAAATTGCTTAAGCCGGGAAAAACTTCTCACATCCATTTGGACCTTTGAATAAAGGCAGGTTTCTTGGACCCCATTGCTCTTTCTTGCTTTTTCAAACGGATCACTTTCACGTCACTCCAAATATACAAGCCACCAAGTCCACCACCTAGAATGAGAAACAGGACCGCCAGGAGAGGGGTTTCAGGGAAAGCCAATACCATCAGGCCGAGAAACAGTAAGGTAAAGCCATAGGTTGCTACTCTTCCTATCCATTTCTTGGGCGTCCATTCACTTTCTGTCCAAAAGCGTTCTTCTTGTCTATTTCTACGGTCTTCAATAAGTTGGGCAACATCTTCGCCACGGAGTAAAGCGGCGGCGTTGTATACAAAGTTCATTCGATTTTCCTTGTTTCTGGCGGATGAATGAGAAGCATTTTTTACATAAGGATTTTTAATACTGATAATCAATAGCTTTCTTTTGGTTCTCTTTATTCTTATATATTCTCCTCCCTCAAAACCATCACCATTTCGTTCACCAATAAATTGTGTGTCCTCTAATTTCAAGGTTTTCCATTTCAATTCTTCCGCAGTCAAATATACTACTTGTCGGAATTCCGTCCCTGTCATTTCGGTCTTGTATTCATCGAAGTAGCGTTCATTCCACAATTTAATTGCCCACCAGAAGAAAACCGCTAACAAGGCTATAAAGAGAACTAGGGCAATCCAGAACACAGGGAAATCCCAAGCTTCATTACGAATAAATCCAGCCAGGTTTAATCCCAACCCTAGGAGGAAAGGGAAAAGAAATAGAGGTATATGAAAATATCTCAAGGTGCCTTTAAAGCCCAATTTTATATATTCAGTTGATTTCATCCTCAAAGGCGTTTGCGTAGTCTAATCACTGGTTTGATCAACTACAATATCACAAGTCTCGAATGAATGGACTTCTTCTTAGTTGCAAAGGGTAAGTTATGCAGCTGTTGTGAGTAAATGGGAAGGTTAATATTGTAGTTGTGAAAGTTATTTTGGTGGTTCATGGGTTCTTTTTCATCGCGTTGGGCCTCTTCTAAGGAGGAGATTTTAGTAGGGACATTTCTATGGCTGAGAGGTTCTAGTTTCCTCAGTTGTGAAGGTCAGTCATGTTAGGCGCTTGCTAAAGACGCGGTATTTAGCCTTCTTCGGTGACTTCGGTTTCAAAGGCTTGGGGTTCATCCCCTGGCCCCCTTCAAAAGGGGAGGTTTTCGTGCAAAACAGTTTATTGTTTAGAAGCGCTAATATTTCCCCTTTACAGTGGCATTTCGGTACTAGTAATTCCTTTGCATAGCAGCTCCAATCAAATCTTCGTTGAAAATTGCTGGTTTGACCGAAATCTAACTTAGGCTTACATAAGGACGTATCTATGCGTTCTCTAAAATAATGCATCAGCCAAACCACCATTCCCATATGGCGTAGACTGAGGCGACTAATACTAGTCCAAAAAGTACCAAATCTCGGATCGTCCTTTCCCTTTTTTTACGAATGGCAAGATGTTCTGCCGCTTTTGAAAGGCGAGGTGTTGAGCGGCTGAAAGTGCGCGTTTCTTTTCTACTGCCAAAAGCCTTGCGTGGCGTTTTGGTCATATGTTCCTTAATTCCTCCCCAGTTATTCATTGCCATGGGTTCAGCTTTAAGGGTCAGAGATTGTAGGGGTTCCAAAGTTTTAGAACCTTTAGAAGCGTTAGAGAGCTAAGGATTGGGCCGCCGAAGCGGCCCAAAAATCTTACAGTAATGTGCTAACTAACTGATCAGTTAGCCCGAACTGCTGTACTTTGTCGATGAGGCTGTTAATGTCACCTTTTTCTTTGTCACTAACCTTCTGCTGCAACTTGTACAACAGGGCAGCTAGCGTCAAATTCTTGATGTCATTCGTTTTCAAGCCCGATGACTTGACAGCTTCTTTGATCTGGGATAACAAGCCGGTCGTACCGTTGCCATCTCCCAGTAGAGCGGTTTTTAGGTCCCCTAAATGCTGGCTGCTGTTAATCATGCGATCGACAGTCTTGCCGCGGTTGATTGCATTCATCACATTGTTGATGAATGTTTCTTCACCGCCTACAATATCGATATTTGCCTGCTTGAAAGCTTCGGACAAGGCCATAGCCTGAGCCTCTGCTACATAGCGCTGGATATCGATCTCAGCCAAACGTACTTCTGTATCCTTTTCAAGACGTAATTTAAATTCTTCGTGCTCTTTCCCGACGCCATCGAGCTTCTTCATAGCCAAAGCTTTTTGCTCTACGCCTTTGGCTTCTGCCACTAGTTTCTCTTCCAAGGCCTGCGCTTCTGCAGAACCTTTCTCAGAAGTCACTTTAGCTTCAGAGCTACCTTTTTCAGCTAATACTTCTGCCTCTAGCAACCCTTGCTTATGCAGGGCTTCTGCTTTAGCAGCGATAGCTTTGGCTTCAGCTTGCGCTTTCTTCTCAATCACAACCGCTTCGAGACTACCTTCGTGTTCTTTCGCCTTCGCCTTGGCTTCAATTACTTGAGCTTCAGACAAGCCGATGGTTGCTTCTTCTGCAGCTTTCGCCTCAGCGCGAATCTTCCGTGCTTCGGCTTCTGCCTCTGCTGCATTCTTCTCCGCCTCCGCATCAATCAAGAGCTTCTGTGCTTGTATCTCTGCGGCAAGCTTCTCAGCTTCTGCCGTTTTGGACAATTCAATGATAGAAGATTCTCCAGCCTCTTCTGCTTTGATCACCGCTACCTGCTTAGAACGGTTTGCAGCAGCTACTTCGCGGGTATCTTTAATCTTTTCTTCTTCTTCGACCGTCTTTTTCTCTACCATCACACGCTCTCGGATCACATCCTGGATGTTGCGCTTTTCTTCTTCAATCGCCCGCTGCTTTTCTATCTCTGCTAAGGTTACAATTCGCTCCTTTTCAGTTTGCTCCAACAGGCGATCTTTCTCTACTCTCTCATTTTCTACCGCCTCCGCACGCTCTTTATTCTTGGACGCAATCACTACTTGTCTTGCCTTATTCTCTTCAGCGATAGCCAATTCCTCCTCCGTCTTAATGCGTACCATTTCAGAACGCAAACGCTCTTCCTCACTGATCTTGGCGATCTCCGCCCCTTCTCTCGCCTTTATATTAGCGATCTCTCTCTTCTGCCGCTCTTCTTTTTCAGCTAATTGCCGCTCATATTCTAGAATCGCTTCTCGTGCTTCTACATCCTGCTCGGTGATGGTTTTTTCTTCTTCGCGGCGAATAAAGTTGGCCTTAACCTTTTGAGCGGCCGTCAATTCTGTGATCTTCTTGATACCTTCCGAATCGAGGATGTTATCGGCTTTTAGGAATTCTATAGGTGTTTGTTCGAGGTAGTCAATGGCACAGTCTTCTACACTATAGCCATTCAAATCTGCTCCAATAATATCTATGATCTCTTTCCGAAATTTTTCACGATTGTCATATAGTTCTACGAATTCGAACCGTTTACCGACTGTCTTTAGAGCTTCAGAGAACTTAGCTTCAAATAATTGGCGCAGGGTCTCTGGATCAGAAGCTCTTGCACAACCAATTGTCTCTGCCACTTTTAAAATGGACTTTGTGTCTGCGTTAACCCTTACAAAAAACACAACTTTGATATCAGCACGCATGTTATCCTGACAAATCAACCCGTCCTCTTTCATTCTCACCACCTCAATAGTCTTGACAGACAGATCCATTCGTTCCATCATATGGATAACGGGTACCACCCACATACCGTTCTTAAACGCTACTTTTGGTTCTTTGCTCATACCCGTTTTTATGAGGGCCTGTCCTTGTGGTACTTTTTTATAGAAGCGAGCTATGATCACGAGGACGCCGAGGAATATGACCGCCACAGCGCCCAAAAGAAAAAGTATAAAATTAGTTCCGAGCATCTTAATGGGATTTTTCGTGTTTAATAGAATCTGGGAATGTTGGAATATGAGGAAGACTTCCAACTCTTCCTATGTACTTACCAAGGTTGAACTAAAATTAAGTCATTCTTTCCTTTTCACCATCGGCATTGACCTTGAATTAAGGGGTCAGTTGTTATTTCAATTGTCATACAATCCGTTTTTTAGGGTTATAATTCCATAGTCATGCTCGGCAGAGACCAGCACGAAGCTGGCCCTGCTGCACGAGCTTTTATAGAGGAGCGCCATTTTAGCAATTCTAACTACTAAATAGTCGTTCGATTTATACTAAATCCCCAGGATCTTGTTTTTGCTTTTGACCAATGAGATAGTACAATACAGTTCCAATTGCCGGAACCATCAGTACCAATACCAACCAGACGATCTTATCGCTTTCGCTTTTGAAGCCTCCCTTGACAATATCAATGATGGCATATACCCAAAGTACAAGACATCCCGTAATGATCGCAAAGATCATCATACCTACAAATGGTCCCATAATCTAATCTTCTAGTTTTTGAACAATGAAATATGATTTCTCTTTATTTTCTTGCACAATCAGTGCTTTTTCTCCTTTACTAATTTGCTCGCTATCCCCCATAACACTTACCAAAAGGTTATTACCGTTATAGAATACTTCAGCTTGACCAAGGTCCCCTGGTCCTGCAGATAGCGTTAAGGTGCAAACCTGCCCAATAAATTGTACGGGAGCTTCAGCACCGTCTAAATTTTTGAAAACCGGAACCAATGGACTCGTAATGATTTTAGTGACCAATAGACTTATAGCTAAGTTCGGAATAAACATTAGAGCAGCAATTCCAAGTGAACCTTGACCAATATACTGATCAATTAATAATGACAGAGCCCACATGCTTAGGATCAAGAAGGACATAACCACCATAAATGGTATTCTACCAAAATTAAAAAAGGACAATATCCCACTCAAACCTCCCACGGATAGCTCGCCATCAGCATCTACATCCACGTCAACATCTACGTCCACGTCTGCATCAATATCTATATCGATATCAAAAGCCCCAAAATCTAATAGCCCCAAGAAAACAGTAACCCAATATAACGTCACTACAAACAACAAGACCGTAAACACTATGTTTGGTGGACTAAAAGCAGCTTGGAGTAATTCTTGCATGGGCTCGTTTTTTTCACGTTTTCTGTAATGGTTTCCAAGGAGAGAGTAGCAGTGATCAAACTATTTAACATAGCATGATACACTGCCTTCTCTTTTGAAGTTTACTTGGTTTTCAGCCGGAGAAGCACAAGAGCATCTCCGTAGATTGGCGTGACTCCTGCATCGAAAGTCACTTGGCTTGTATTGATCCAGGTCTCAAGTGGTAGTTATTATCTAACTACGAACATGGATCAATACTCCATGAAAAATTAGTAGATGTTTTCTTACAGTCGGGAAGAAAGGCCTCTATTTTTTAGCTTTATGGGCTTTAGGTGGCCTAGCATTGATTACACTACAATTATGCTTGTTTTACCGACGAATTGCCATTTTCCTCGGCTAAAATCACTTAAAACTCGACAAATGTTAAGGAAGACATAAAATTGAGAGGCTCTTGCTTTTGTACCCAGAGTCAGCTAGTCTCGAAAGCTTTCGGGATAATCAATACCTATTATCAATCGCTTATGACTCTCACTTTGAGCTATCGGTCTAACTATCCAGATAAAACCATAAAACCGTTAGTATACGATAAATAAAAAGCCCCCACTGTTTCCAGTAGGGGCGGAATACATCAATACATTCTACACCTTTAATATAGAGCTTATCTGGAGGTGACTCCTTGCATCAGTTATTTCCCTGCTTAAGGAATGTCGCTTTACACTTTTCACACATATCATCCAGATATAAACTATGTAAAGTACTTTAAGTCACTTAGTAAGCCTGAATACCTACTCCTCAGAGGAACCTCCAAATAAGTCTACCTAGTATAGGCTAGTCTAACAAAATCATCTTTTTGGTCTGCTTCTTATCACCTGTCTGAAGGGTGTAATAGAATATGCCACTGTCTGGTAACTGATCTTTTCGAATGGTCAGCTCATTGTACCCGGCAGAAAACAGGTTCTCTTGCTGAAAGACTAGTTTACCGGTCATATCAAAGACACTCAACTTGGCCAAATCGTATCGTGGCATATTGAAAGCTATTGTCGTGTGTAAATCAAAGGGGTTGGGTTTATTTTGGAAAAGCTCGAAACCATCGTCTATTTCTTTCTCTTCAAACTTCAATTGCAAGGTCATCGGGTCGCCCTCTTTTGTGTAAGCTTCAGGTAGGGTTAGGCGAGAACTTAAGGAGAGGGCCTCTGAAAGGCGAATCTCCTTCTGTGCTCGAAAGGTGATGCTAAAGAGCGTTTCCTTAGCTCCGATTTCCTCCGTCTCGGTTTCATTCCAACTTCCCGTTATCAAGCCTTGTTCGATGTATCGCAATCCAAAGTTGCTGTCACTCATGTTCGGGATCCCTCCTCCTTCTATCTCCAAGAAATCCAATTGTTCCGTGTCGTATTGCAAGGTAAATTGGAAAGCCATTAGTTCTCGCATTTCAGGAGAAGTAAAGGAAACTGTATATTCTTCGCCCTTCTGTAGCAATTGATCTTGTGTCTGTAAGGCAACGTGTCCATATCCACTTCGATCATCTACCCCCAACAGATTGTTAGGCATTGCTGTATAGTTAACATCACCTACTTTAATAGCAATGAAGTCAGCGTGCATTTCATCATAGTCCAGATCGTTAATATTGAAAATCTCCGGGAAATAAGTAATAAATGGGTTCTTCTTGTCCGGGAATCGATAATCGGCATCTACAAATCTCCAAGATTTATTGCCATTAGGCATGGCTTCATCAATATGCAAAATCAGTCTTCGTAGTCGAATGATATCCATGGTAGAAATATGCCCAGAGCGATCAATATCCGCTGCGATAACTTTGTAAGGCGAGTCTAGCGGCTGAAGATCAAGAATATGTTTTGAGATCAATACCAGGTCAATCGTAGTTACTCCATTCAGGTGATTATCGTCTTTAATAGGAACAATTGTGTAATCTTCACCGAAAGGGACATCCGGAAAGAGGTAACTTCCATTCCCTTCAGTAAACATTTGGAAGTGCTCACCTCCCGTAACGTTGATACTCACATCTTGGACGTATTCTCCTAGTTCTGTCGTTATTCCTCCTGCCAATTGCGCATAGGTAATGTTGTTGGTCTGGGGGCACAATCTATTATTGTCTTGCACATCGATATAGGTTAGGCAATAGCTTGAATTGCCTAGCGCATCTGTCACCCAAAGTTGTACCAATTGCGTACCGACGTCATCGCAATCAAACGTAATAGTAGTTGAAGACGGAGGACTTGTTTGTCCTTCCTCATTCCTTCTGATCGTATATTTCAATTGAGTGGAAGGTGTACAGTTGTCTTGTGCTCCTGCATCAAAAGCAGTAGCATCGAGTTGCGCCATTAAACTACCATTCTCTTCATAGATTGAAGCAGATAGTCCGACGATACAAAGCGGTTGGGGGGCTTCATCGTCTCGAACCGTTACGCTTACTTCACAAGAGGCTACATTCCCACATCGATCCGAGGCAGAAAAAGTAACAATTGTGGTACCTAGCGGATATGATCCACTTGCATTCGCCCCGTTAGCATGAGCATAGGGCGAGTTATTAGTAATAAGTACTCCCGGGCTACAATCCTCTGCCGTAGCTAACCCTAATTCAACCAAACCAGTCTGGCAATCATCGGAAACGCTAACGGTAACGTCTGAAGGGCAACTAATAATGGGAGCGATATTGTCTTGCACTTTAATAATCTGCACACTCTGGAACTTCCCTTCGCTCATAGGGTTATCAGGATCGTAACGACACCAGTCAATCACCGTCCAGGTTCGCAAAACTTTAAAGCAAGCAGGTTGGGCCACATCAAAGACTTGGTCATGGTGATTCAGGGCAATAACCCCACAGTGTTCACCTAGTATTTGTGGTTCGTCAAATCCTTCTGGAAGATCTTCAGGGTCAACGGTTGCACCGCATACATCGGTCGTATAATCCTCTGGCCAGATAATATCTGACTCCATAAAAGGATTGGAGTTCACAACAAAGATCTCCTGCCGGCAATCCGAGGCATTTCCTACGGCATCCGTTGCAGTCCAGGTTCTAATGATACTTCCCACCCCACAATCATTAACGGCCTCAACAACAGTGGAGTCTAAAGTGAACCCACAATTGTCTTCTATATGAGGAGAACCGAAGATACTTAGATCGGGATATTCTTCATTGCATTCAATCGTATCCACTGGAGGACAGGTCATGAAACGAGGTGCTATCTTATCCTGTATTTGTACAATTACCATACAATCTGAGTAATGGTGATGTAAATCTCCGCCACTCACCTCACGTTCTGGATTAACTGGGCCTTCACCGGGATTTACCTCATACACTCGCATGATTACCTGTATTTCGCCCGCCTCTGCTTCACCACAACAGAATAATACCCGATCATCAAACCATTCCTGATATCCGGAGGTATAGGGAGAATCATCGCCATTGGCCTGATCACATTCACCAATATTCATACGCCTCGCTTTGAAGAAAACCTCATCTTGGCAATTGTCGAAACTACCATCATCAAATGTCTTGGCCAATACCATAGCCACACCTCCTGATGGAACAGAAACGATGGTAAAGTCTTCACAAACAGCAATGGGTTCATCTTCGTCTAGTACATTTACTGTCATGGTACAAATCGCACTGTTTCCACAAGCATCGGTAGCGGTATACTGTACGGTATGGGTTCCGGCAGGCACATAAGTATGTGGACCTAAACCGACGGTTCCAAAAGATGTAATGACATCGTAATTCATACCCGCATCGCAGTTATCAGTTATGCTAGGTGCTTCTAGTTCCACCGTAGCGATGCAATCCCCAGCTTCTGTAGTTACCGTCACATCAGAAGGGCAGGTAATTTCTGGTGGGGTTGTATCTTTGATGTGGACAATTTGTAGGGCAGCCGTTTCAAATCCTGAGCATTCATCAGTTACTAACCAGGAACGATGGATTTGAAACTCATACTCGTCACAGATGTAGGCGGTATCAGCTGTCATCTTAACAACCAAGCCACAGGTATTATTGATATCAATAGCCTGGCTGTCGTAAGAAGGGTAGCCTGTGATGGACGGGTCTGCATCAGGAGCATCACAACTTAAGTTTATATTTTCTGGGAACGCCACTTGATCAAGGGTAGGCCTTGCAATAGTGATGATCTGTAGGCAGGAATCTTTGTTTTCAAATGCATCGATTGCCGTCCACTTCCTTTCAATCTTCTTCATTGTACCCGAAGTACAATTACCTGGAATAATATTATCTACAAAGGACAGCTGGATATCATCACTACAATTATCTTCAACAACCGGGTATCCAGTAAATTCTGGCGAAGTATCATCAATACATGTAATGTTTACTTCTTCACAGCTACTGATAGTAGGTGCTAATTTATCTATGATTTCTACAAATCCAACACAAAACACGCCAGTAGTTACATCTGTTACCGTAACACTCAAGACGTTTCCCAGGTGAGGGGATGCATCAAATTGGATTTGATCCATTCCATCAGCTACCAGGATATTCTGTTCATCGCGTATAACCATTGATTTCATTCCTTCACATTCTTGAGGAGCTTCCAGGATACCATCTGGATCCATCCAAACTACACAATCCGTTCCAACGGACAGTTGCACAGGCGCTTCGAGTGCGCTATTACAGGCGAGGTCGCAATCTTGTGCCTGGGCTTCTTTAGTGCTCAAAAAACTTAGGACAATTAATAGGATCAACATCCCACTGCATTTGGGAGGGCGGTGAAGCATAGCCCGATCGCTAAACTTGACCGTTTTTAATTTGCTACTTAAGTGTTTCATGCTGATGTATTTAAAATGATAATTAAGTTTAGGCATAGGGATTTCAGCCTGATGGTGGGAAACCAAAAGGGCTAAATCTTAGTGTTGGAGTCATAATGATCGGGAAAGGCATAGTTTAGGCTATTACAGCCAGGCTGTAGCACAAACTAAACGCTTACAATAGTGGGTCTGATAACGAAAGGTAAGTTGGGGGGATGAGAAGAGTTGCTTTATGAGCCTCTACTAATTGCTCATCCTTTTAATGCTATGAGAAAGATATAATTGGGTCAATCTATTAGCTAGTTTACCTTTATACATTCACCTCCTTAATTGAAAATACCGTGCCAAATTTATTCCAACAAGAATAAAAAAAGGCAATAAGATCAGTTAAACACATTAAAATCAATGAATTAAAAATTATTTATTTATCACTAGTGGCACTTCAAGCACCCTCTAACATTTGCTGTCTTCTAATTTGCGGGGAGTACCATTAATGATCGTGGAACACATTATCTGGATAACTTTCCTTCTCAATCGTGTGCTTTTCAGGAGGGATATTGATTGCCTGTTACGGTTAGTCTAGGAAGTCGAAATAGGAAGGAAAGCGTTGGAGAGGTAAGTAGAGGAGTTTGGGTCATTATAGGGCATAAAAAAAGCCCCCCTTCTGTCTGCATAGAAGAGAGGCCATCCCAAAAACCGATTTAAGTATACACTTGAAAACGGTTCTTGTGTGAATCACATACAATCCAATCGCCTTAATTATAATTGCCTTTAGTGTTTCATAAAAGATATATAAAGTATTACGGACTCAAATATCTAAAGTTTCATTCTATTAAATAAAATCTAAGGATTTTTTCAATATGTATATTTAACAGATTATCAGATAGAAACCTTAAAACTCATGTCAATAATTACACTGTCTACTTTTAGTCAGTTTTCCTATTTTCCCTTCGGAAATCTGTATTTCTTCTACGGAAGAAAGAGTAAAGGGATGCCTTTTGGGGCATTTTTCTATTATTTTTTCAATAGAATACACATAGCGAAATCTTCACCTATATAGAGTAGATGAGAGGAACCATGATTGATAAGTGTTCTCCGGGGTATGCTGATAAGTGTCAGATAACATCATCTGACATACAAATGCTTAAGGATAAAATCTCAAAGCTCTTTAGAGGAAATCCAATGTCCTTATCACAAGGGCTTTAGCAGAAAAAGGTAGGCTAAATCCGAGAGGTGAATGATAATCAATGATTATCTAGGAGATATGGATTATAATTTGTTTTCTATAGACTAGACAAATATACACTTTATTTCAATGCTAAAAATACCCAAAAGGAGGTATTTTGACAGTTAATTGGCTGTTTAAAAGCCTACCCCCTGCCTAGGATACTTCCAAGGCAGGGCGCCTAACTTGGGCCAGACGAATGGATAGGCAACTATAATAACTACACCAAATTTCAATTAATTGTGGAAAATAAAGACGAGTAATAGAATAGATACTCATCATCGAAAGCAGAAGAGTTAGCCTTTATTTTCTCATAGTATATTTGCTCCTCCCTTTGTTCTCACCTCCACTAATCTTCACTAAGAGTTATTGCAAAAATCGTACCATAAAATGCAGTTATCCCTACCCTACTAGAAATAAGTGACCCCTCTCCGGGAAGGAGAAGGGTCATCCCAAAAACCAATTGTTAAAAGGACATCTTAGCTTTTTAGCTAAAACTATAATTTAGTGATTAGCAGTCTTTAATTTATCGTTCTGCATTTTCAAAACTGAACGCCACTGTCACTTCATGAGAACCAACACTATAGTCTTGGAAGCGTTGGAACGATACATCATAGGAGTAATACAGATTAAAGCCTGAAAGCCTTGTTCCCAATAAGATAGCTAACGTATTAGCCGCTCCCCCTCGGTACGAAAGTCCAGCTATCAACTGCTCTTCTAGGAAGCCAGCCTTTAGGTTAATATCTACTAGGGACTCCGGCCCGCCCAATACCTGGCGAATTACTAAGGAAGGTTCTAATGTAAGATTTAACTCATATAGGTCGAATTTGTGACCAAAGGCAAAAGTGTAATACCGGAGTGCTGAAGTAGATTCTCCTCCCCCACTTCCAGAAATATCAACCAGACGATTTCTCACCAGGTTGTTGATGCTAAGTCCTCCAAACGTATTATCTCTATAAGCGCCATACACCCCTACAGAAGCATCAAACACGCCTTTACCGCCAAGGAAATCACTGATAAGCTGATCGCCTTGCTGTAACAAAGGAGTAGTCATGACATCACTATCCAAAGTCATTTGCTGATATTCCGTAGAAAAACCAGCAGAGATTTTCCAATCTTCTCCAGCTGAAAAACGGAAGGCATAATTTAGAAATAGTCGTAGGTTATTCAAATGAGCGGCTTGCTCTGAGTACACCCCTAAACCTAAACCAAATGCTTTTCCGATAGGCGCATTGAATAGTGCTCCGTATGTTTTGGGCGCATCTTCAAAGCCTGTCCATTGTGCACGAAGATTAAATTGAAGTTGGGAAACGCCGTCGAAGCCTGCTGCTGCAGGATTGATTAGATTACGGCTTCCATGGCCTAGATTGTAGTGGTTGAAAACAGCTTCATACTGGGCACTTAGTAGTGTGCAGAAGGCCGAAAGAAATATAAGTAGAGTTAATTTTTTCATTTTTGATCGGTTGAATCATGGGAAAATAAAATTTACGTTCAGTAGATTTTCTGGTCAGGTATTACAGATGTAACACCTGACCAGTAATTCCTTATTCCCTTAAGATCGTCAGGGAACCTTTCAACTGAACTAGGCTATTATTGGCATCCGTATAAATCAACACCCAATAATACGCTCCCTCTGGTAGATCTTCGCCTCTATTCGTTTGACCGGAGAAGCAATTTATTCCACCAAGATCTGTACAGTCGTATCCTTCTTGCTCATAAACGAGTTGCCCCCATCTATTATAAATCTCGATCGTATTTTGAGGGAAGTCATCAGCACAGAAAATCACTAAATCATCATTCAACCCATCTTGATCAGGTGTTAGTACCACCCGATCTTCAAAACATGGGAACCGTTTATCCTTTACCACGCCGGACACCTCTCCAAGAGCAGAGGTACATCCATTGGCATCTGTTACTTCGACAAAATATGTACCGTTACAAAGTCCAGAGATTTCAGAAGTGGTTTGACCAGCAGGTTTTACCCAGTTGTAGAAGTAGGGTTCAGTACCGCCCGTAACAATGGCTCGAGCAACACCATTACATTCTTCCGTTTCTGGTTCAGTTTCAATAACCACTTCCAGCGGATCAGGCTGAGCTAGTGTGAAAGTAGCCGCATCTACACAATTATTAGCATCCGTAACAGTGACTGTATAGTCCCCCGCTGCCAAAAAGCGTGCTTCATCTCCGAAGTCATTACTGCTCCATCGATATAGATAAGGCGAGATACCTCCTGATGCTAATACATTTATCTGTCCGTCCACTTCACTAGAACACGTAATTTCTTTGATATTTACTGCCTGCACCTGAAGCCCATCTGGCGCATTCGCCTCAATGGTTTCTTCTACCATACATACGTCATCAAATATTCGCACAGTGTACATACCAGGTGATGCAGTATTAAAAGTCGAAGAAGTGCTTACTACTGCTCCGTCACTATTCAACCATTCGTAGGTGAGCATACCTTGATTGCCCCCGCCTACAGCTTGCAGAATACCATCGCTAGCATAACTACAACTCACCGCAAAACCATTGTAAGACGAAACTGTTTCTAAGGTATGGAAACGTAGGCTGGATTGTGTTCCTACTGCATACGTACGTACAAGCACAGCACCAGAATTGTCAGTTACCGTCACTGTATATTCACCGGCAGAAAGATCTTGTAAGGTTTGATTCCCTACCATATCTTCTCCTGTTTGCTCATTTCTCCATGCAAACTGATAGGGTTCTGATCCTGTTAAAGTTAGAGAAAGGCTACCGTTTTCATCTCCTGGGCATCCGACATTGCCAGTGGCAACATCATCGGCTAAACACAAGACTTCAATCTCAATAGCTTCTTTCACACAACCATTTGCATCAGTGATAATTGGCGCATAAGTTCCGCAAGCTAACTGGATGGGTTGAGGTCCATTAATGTTAGCATTCCAAGCTACATTGTATGGAGCACGACCACCAGCTATATCCAGCGTAATGGAACCCGTACCGCCCATGTCTTCTGTATCATTTACAACCTCCCAGCTAACATTGATGGGATCTACTTCAGGAACTACGGCTCTTGGATCTAGACGAGAGCCTAAGGCATCCATTAAAACCAAATCGTAGTTTCCTGTTGCCAATCCAGGGATATTGAAAATTCCAGTTGTATTATTGGTCTGTGTTAAAGCTGGGCGACCTGTTACATTTAAGGTATATGGCGTCACTCCACCAGCCACCTGAACTTCAATTAATCCATCAGATCTTCCACTACAGGTAGTTTCCGTCACATTCAAGGCAGTAAGTTCAAACGGAAGAGCAGAAATGGTAAAACACTCTCTGGTTGTACATCCATTTGCAGTACTAGTTATATCTGCACAGATTTCACCAGGTGGCAATTCATCCGCATTAGGGCCCGTATCTCCATTATCCCATTGTATGTTATAACCACTATTTCCTCCAGCTATATTTATGGAGATTGTTCCATTAGTACCATCAGTTGAAGGAGTTTGAGTAGCTGTAATATCTAGATCAAAATTCGTCACTTCAAAGGTTCCATTAACTTCCTGGCCATCTTTAACCACAGTAACTCTATATGTTCCTGCGCAGACATCAGCTAAATCTTGTTGAGAACTAACAATAGGGTTTTCTCCTACTCTTTGCCAGGCATAAGTCGCAGTCCCTCCTGATAAGCCTCCAACAATAGAAATATCAACTCCACCATTACAAATGTTCTCACAAGCCTTTATAATACTGAAGGATGTGATTTCCAGCAGATTACCTAAATCAGCACATACTGTCTCCACACAGTTATTATTATCGGTCACTTGTAGACAATATTCGCCAATAGTAGATAGGTTATTGATATCCTCTCCATTGGAATTGAATCCACTAGGGCCTGTCCAAGAATAAGTATAGGTCCCAGGTCCCGTTCCACCAGATACTGTTGCATTAATAGCCCCAGTACCTCCTCCATTTGGAATGTGAGCGAGGCTTAAGCTAATGATAATTGGATCAAAATTGCTTAGGATGTTTATATTGTTGAGGCTAGCAGAACAGTTATTAGCATCGGTAACTACAACAGAATAGGTACCTGCAGAAAGGTTACTCTGAGTAGTCGTATTATCTGTTAAATCGCCATTCCAATCAATATTATAAGGCGGGCTACCGCCATTTACTGCAATGGCAATGGCACCTGTTTCATCGCTAGCGCATTGAACATTTTGAACTGAGATAACGCTGATACTTATAGCTGTTGGGCTTCCCACGGTATAAGGTCCACCGGTTGCTGTACAACCATTAGCATCAGTAACTGTCACAGAGTAATCGCCTGGCGCCAGTCCATTGTTCTGGCTAGTGTTTGTACCTGAAGGTGACCAATTGTAAGTAAATGGTCCTGTACCTCCGGTCACTGCTAGACTTATACTACCATCTGTTCCATCCGAACAGCTTGCATCAGTGACATTAAAGCTAATATCCATAGCAGCAGGACTTGGCACAGTAATGGTTTGAATGGTCTCCAATCCTGTTCCACTATCTGTTACTGTAACGGTAACATCACCAGCAGACAATCCACTAGCAGTATTAGCATTACCAAGGCCGTTAATACTCCATTGATAGGTGAAGTTTGGCCCTACTCCAGTAACATCTAAAACAATACTACCATCATCTTCTCCCGGGCAACTAACACCGGTAACTGTAGGGGTAACTGTAGGTGGAGGATCTTCACCCACCAAAATATTACCACACACAAGCGTAGGGTCAATTAAAGTCAAATCTGCACCTGTAATTTCTACCTGTACAGGAGAATCGGTTATACAAATCTGGGAGCTATTCGTCCCGATTACCGTAAAACACAATTCAAATATAGCTTGTGGATCATTATCTGAATTTAAGGTCACCCCTAATCCATCCGGGTCATTCCAGGTCACCCTGATCGTACCAGCATCTTGTGTCCCAAAAGAGTTTTCTGATAAACCATTTAGATTGAATCCAGTAATCTGATCCAACTGAAGTTCTGCAGAATTATAAGAGATAGAGAATTGCATTCCAATAATGTCAATGAATTCTTGCACACTCACTGGAACACAGAAGGAATCACCTTCCTGTAAACTCTTATCTCCGACGATGATACCAAATCCATCGAAGCCAGAACCGGTACCATTATCACTAATGGTAATGATTCCTGTATCAAAGTTAAACGCCACATTATTCAATCCGCTATCCGTTACTTCCACCGGGGTAGGCGTATCAGAAATGGTTACGGCAGTGATCGCATTGTTACCTAGGACGGTAAAACAGACCTCGTAAAGAACTGTACCGTCATCTACAGAAACACCAACTCCATTCGGATCCGACCAAGCTAATGTAATGGCTCCTGGAGTAGGGTTTCCAAAACTGGCGGCAGAAAGTCCTGCTAAATTGAAATTTCGTACTTCAACAAATTGTAACCGGCTAGGGTCATAATTCATGGAATATTGCATCCCAAGTATATTGTTGAAGTCATAAGCTGTTACATCCAAACAAACTAGATCTCCCTGGTCAGCAGAGCGGTCTTGGATTACAACACCGAAGCCATCGAAGGACGGGCCGGAGCTTCCACCACCACCACCGCCGCCGCCATTATTACCATTTACGGTAACGACGCCATCATTTTGTTCAAACCCTATTTCATTTAAGCCTCCATCAATCACCTCTATAGGTGTTGGCGTGTTAGCGAAAGTAACAGAGGTAGAACTATTTCCGATTACGGTAAAGCAAATTTCAAATATAATAGTCCCGTCGTCAACGGAAATCCCTGTCGCATTTGGGTCTGACCAAGAAGTTGTAATGACTCCCGAAGAAGGGTTTCCAAAAGAGTTCGGGCTTAGTCCTGCTAAATTCGTATTAGATATGGATGTAAATTGTAGGACAGCAGGATCATAGCTGATTGAATATTGGAGCCCTAAAATATTATTAAAGTTATAGGCTACAACATCCAGGCAAATTTCATCGCCCTGATCAGCAGTAACATCTTGGATCGCTAATCCAAAGCCCGAGAAATTCGGATTCTCGTTCCCTCCATCTCCACCGCCGGAACCGCCATCACCGCCGCCATCACCGCCACCGGATCCACCGTCTCCTCCTCCATCGCCGCCACCAGAGCCGCCATCACCACCACCATCTCCATTCACGGTGACTGTTCCATCATTCTGGGTTAGAGAAATAACCGTTAAACTTGAATTAATTACTTCAATAGGTGTTGGCGTATCGCCAAAACTTACCGAGGTTGTTCCTGTGCTAATGACATCAAAGCATACCTCAAATATCACCGTTCCATCAGTGACAGATACTCCTGTTGCATTTGGATCTGACCAAGACATAGTGATGTTACCTGGTGTAGGGTTACCAAATGAATTGGGGCTTAGGCCAGCCAGATTAGTATTGGAAATAGAACTGTATTGAAGAATAGCAGGATCATAATTAATGGAGTACTGCAAACCTAGGATGTCAGTAAAATTGGTCACGGTGACATCTAAGCAAATTTGATCTCCTTGGTTAGCCGTGATATCTTCAATCGTCAAGGTGAAGTCAGTGGAATTGCCACCGGAGCCACCATCGCCACCGCCGTCTCCTCCTCCGTCACCACCACCAGAGCCACCGTCTCCTCCTCCATCGCCGCCGCCGCCACCATCAGTTGGAGGATTTCCGTCGATTGTAACAGCGGAATCATTCCCAGTAAACCCGATGACAGTCAAGGTCCCATCAATGATTTCTGTTGGCGTTGGAGAATCTGAAAAGGTCACGTTCGTCCCGGTGGTACCAAGGACAGTAAAACACACTTCAAACAGTACGGTACCATCATCCACTGATACACCGACTGCATTCGGATCTGACCAGGAATTTGTTATACTACCTGGAGTAGGGTTTCCAAACGAATTAGGACTAAGTCCTGTAAGGTTCGTGTTGGCAATGTTATCAAATTGGAGAACGGCAGGATCGTAAGCGATTGAGAACTGCATACCAAGAATATTCATAAACCCGCTGACAGTAGCGTCAAGGCAGATTTGATCCCCTTGGTTTGCATCAAAATCTTCTAATGTCATTGTAAATCCTTCCAGGTCGTCAAGCTGACCTAGGGCAGGGTTTGCCATCATGCTCATAGGTATGAGCAAAAGGAGCCCGGCAAATAGGCGTGTAAAAATCCTATCCATCATGTTCGGAATTTGGGATGTTAGGGAATATAATTTATTGGTTCAAAAACACCAGCTTTTGAGTTACCTTAAAATCAGGAGAAGTAAGATGGATGAAATAGGTGCCAGGTTGATCAAAGATGTCCTTTTTAATATTTAGATCATGCTGGCCGGTTCCATAATACCGCTGTTCCTCAAAAACTGCTTTTCCTTGTAAATCTAAGATGCTAAGACGAATGGTTGTTGATTGTGTAAGTCTAAATTTTAATGTTGTATGATGGGCGAAAGGATTGGGGTAACAAGCTTGTACGGCGATCTTATCAGGTGCATTGTTATATATGGCATCTACTGTTTCTCCAATTGAGATAACAGCACTCTGAAGGTCTACAGGTATGGGTTGAAAACTCGTATCCACCACTTCTGTAACTGTAGACACATTGGTAGTATCTTCATAGAATTCTACCTTAGAGAAGGATCCAAATGCGCCTTTAACTAAAAATTCAATGGCAAACATGGTAGAATCATCTTCAATTGAAATACCTGAAAGAGAGCCGGTATCAAACCAAACGAAAGATAAATCACCTTCTTCATTGGATTCAGGAACTCCAAAATTATCTTCTAGATCATATGGTGTATGTATATCTAGTACTTTCTCGAAGGATAAGACGTTGGGATCCCATCTAAGAAAGAATTGCGTACTAAGAATATTTTCGTAGTTATTGACCTTAAGAGGAAGGATAAATTTTTCTCCAGGTTGGACAGTCTTATCATTAAGGGATATCGATACTTGCCCCAGGACTGGGACTAGTGCACATATAGAAAGGAGGCACACCAGGAAGAGTTTTCCAGTTGCATTTTTCATATCATGGGATTATGCTCAGGGTTTGTTATTCTACTTCACAACGAAGGTACAAAAAAAAACAAAAATCACCGTGCAGGCATGGTGATTTTGCAAAAAAAATGGAGTGACCCAAAGGGCCACTCCAAATGTATTTCGGTTAAGAGTGATTATTGAGCAATAATCATCTTCTTAGTTGCAGTATAATCATCAGTAGAAACAGTGTAGTATAGTACACCTGCTGCTGGAAGATCCTTGCTGTTAAGGATGATATTGTTATATCCCTTAACACCTTCTGTACGGATCATCTTAAGCGTTCTACCGGCTACGTCACTTACTGTGAAAGTTACTTGAGCGGATGCTGGCAAGTTGTATCCAATTACCGTCTCACCCTGGAATGGGTTAGGCTGGTTTTGGTACAATTCGAATGCAACCTCTTGTACTTTTCCTGTGCTGAAGTTGATCGCTAGATCCAACTTGTCACCTTCGTCATTGTAAGCTTCAGATGGAGTAATTCTTGAGCTCAAGCCCAATTGCTCACTCAACTGAGCAGCTGCGTTAGCACGTACTACTAAGGTAAATAGTACATCATCAGCTGTTGCTTCATCATTCCAAGAAGTAGTCAACAGACCTTCTTGTGCGAATGTAGTTCCGAAGTTTCCTTCTTTAGCAGCACCGTAAGTGATGTCTACCAATTCGATAGATTCACCGAAAGTGAATGTACCTTGGTATCCTTCGATTCTTGCGATGTCTTGAGCAGTGAACTCAACATCGTAAGTGTTACCTGCAGTCATGTTGATATCTTCAACATTGAATGCAAATTTACCGTTGCTACGCTCGTCGATACTAGAGAATGCATTTACGACAGCATTTCCATTTACATCACCCACTTTTACAGCAGTGAAGTCAATAGTCGTGCGATCAGATTCAATATCGTTGATAGAAACAATCTCTTTCAAGTCATCAGCCCAAGGGTTAGATGGGTTAGAGAATGTTTGCTCTGCATCAAAGAATCTCCAGCTAGTATTGTTCTCGAAAGAATTTGTGATTCCTAAGATCAATTGACGAGATAGGATTACATCGATAGTAGTAACCGATCTGTTATTGTTCGCATCTGCAGCAATCAGTTTGAAAGGAGAATCAAGCTCCTGTACACCCAAGATGTGCTTGCTGATCAATACTAAGTCAAATGTAGAAACTCCGTTCAAGTGGTTAACATCATGGAAAGGAGTGATAGAAATATCGCTACCAAGAGGAATGTTTCTGAACTCGTAGAAACCATCACCTACTGTGATAGAAGTCTCATCCATGTTTCCACTCAATTGTACAGCAACGTCAGCTACACCTTCACCTTGTTCAGTTTCGATGTTACCAGAAGCAATAGCTCCGTCACCACCGTCACAACGACCCATTAGGTCTTGTACCAAGATGTAAGTTTCGCAGTAGTCGTGGTTTCCAGCTTCGTCCCAAGAGTGAATCTCAACGATAGTAGTTTCGTCATTATCACAAGTCAAAATTAGACCAGTAGAGTCACGATTAGCTTCTTCTCCAACTAGGTTGATAGAGTAAGCAGTGATCAATTCGTTACCGTTAGCGTCTACGTCAGGACCTTGACCGTTACAGTCATAGATTGGGCTAGCGATGAAGTCATTCGCCCAGATAGCCATAGCTGCTGCGTCCTCATCACCGTCGCCGTCAGCGTCAGTACCGGGCTCAGTTGGCATCAATTCGATCGCAAGACCGTTGATACATACAGGAGCTGGTGCTTTAGTGTCAACTACGTTGAAGATAAGTAGGTCTACAGATTCGTTACCACAACCGTCAGTTGCTTTGATCAACAATGCGTGCTGACCTTGAGGCAATTCTGCAGAGTAAGTGTAACCAGCTGCATCACCTGTTACATCAGCAGTAACGTCAGCGTCAGAAACGAATTCTGCTTGAGTGATGTTACCGTCACCGTCAGCGTCAACGATGAATGCATCTAGCCATACGTATTCCAAACCTTCTTCTTGAGTACATTCGTCTTCAACTGTGAAGTTGATAGTTACAAGACCGTCACAGTTAACTCCGTCAAGAGATCCGAAGTCAGCATATTCCTCAACAGTGATCACAGGATCTACGTCATCGTATACCTTGATTACCTGAGTATACTGCCAGTATCCTCTAGAGTCGATGTTACGGATGTTATCGTTAGTGTAGTCGTTATCTAGTTGACCAGTGATAGGATCACGAGTCGCATCTTTATCAATGTAGCTGTCAATCCAGTATCCTTCTGGGTTGGTTAGACCATCACAAGAAGTACCTTTCTCACCAGCTTCAGGATCATCGTTAGTTTCGTCGTTGTCACGGTCGAAGTATACAGCACCAGTTGGTCTGCGCAATACCCAAACAGCTTCGTCACCAGGAGCACCATCACAATCTTCGTCACGGCTTACTACTACTGGAGGTGCTTCTCCGTCATACTCACACCAGTTGATAACTCGGTAAGTACGGAAGATTTTGTAGCACTCATCGCCAGAAGCAGAGAAGAACTCGTCTTCTGCACTTACTGCAAGTAGATCACATCCGATCTCGTTGAAAGAGATAGTATCAGGATCAGCAACACCACAGTTAGCTTCGCTATCCGCTGGGAAGCGAATTTCGTAGTTATGTACTTCTGTGATTGTAATCAATTGCTGGCAATCGTTAGCTGAAGTCAATCCAACAGCGTCAGTAGCAGTGAAAGAACGTAGGATAGTTCCTGTACCGCAGTCATCAATAGTAATTACTGGAGCATTTTCAGCAACAGTTGCACCTGGGCAGTTGTCAGCGTAGTCAGCTTCGCCGAACAAGTCTTCTAACAATTCGATATCACTAGGATCGAAGTCGTATGGTAGGTCATCACAAGAGATAGTCTTGTTGTGAGGAGGTACACAGTAAGGATTCAATTTATCCTCAACAGTAACATCCAACCAGCAAGTATTGCTGTTATCAGAAACTACAACCTCTTCACCAGCACAGTTAGTCAAAGTGATAGAGTTACCTGGGATACCATCACCGTTAGCATCATCCCAAACTTGCATTTCGATACGTACAGCATCTCCAATGTCACAGCAGCTGAAGTCTACGTAGTCACCCCACTCAGTGAAGTAAGAAGTGATAGCTTCGCAATTTTCATCTTCAGTTACAAGTCGACGTACTTCAACGCGAACTGGTCCACAATTGTCCCAAGATCCTTCGTCGATATCTTCAGCGTGTACTCTAGCGTAGCCTTGGCCACCGATAGAGATATTTAAGTCATCATCACAAACAGCTACAGGAGCTACTTTGTCAGATACCATGAATGGTACAGTAACGTCAGATTGGTTTCCACAAGCATCAGTTACCCAGTAACGGAAAGCGTGGCATCCTACAGGAATTCCGCTTACGAAACGGCTTTCATCATCCTGAATTACTAGGATTGGTGTTTCACCACCAGCTAGGATTTCAGTTGTGATTGTCCAAGAATCAGAACAGTTATCAGAAACACCTGGTAGAGGTACTTCGAATGCACCAGTACAGTCGAATGGTCCAGTAGAGAATTCAAGCATATCTAGCTCGCCATCCCAGTCGTAGTCAGCTGTAGGAGCAGTAACTACAGGATCGTCAAAGTCACCAACTTTAACCAATTGAGTGTAAGTAAGCGTCTCACCTGGCTCACACCAGTCAAGAACAGTCCAAGTACGAATGAACTTGTAGCTTTCTTCACAAATTTCAATCAAGTCAGAGTCAGCGTAAGTAGCAGCTAGGTTGCAGTAAGTTTGATCCAAGTTGTGATCATCAAAGAAAGTAGATACATATGGGAAACCGCCAGTCTCAGGTGGAGCAGGGTGTCCGTTAGCATCTAGATCAAAGTCATCGTCACAGCTCAATTCAATCAATTCGTCTGGTCCAGTTACGTCGCCAAAGTCAGGCTTACGTACAGTGATATACTGAGTACAAGCATCAGTCAAACCTGCACCGTCAGTTACAGTGAATACACGCTTGATAGTAACGTCATCACATTGCTCGTCTTCGCCATAGATTACTTCTTCGTACCAGTCGTAAGAAGCACCTTCACAGTTATCATAGATAGTTGGCTCACCAGTATGCTCTAGTGTACCTAACAATTCGTCAATATCAGTACATACAAAGTCATCATAGTTTACAGGACACTCAATTGCAGGAGCAATGTTGTCATAAGTAGTAATACTACCAGTACAGAAGTATGCACCGTCGATGTATACATCAAACTCGTGAGTACCAGTTCCTTCAGTGTAGTTAGCCCAAACGTCACCTCTAGATTTTCCATCTACAACGATTTCGATATCACCAGGAGTTAAACATCCGAACGTACCTTCTAGTACCATGTCAGGAGTCAACTCTACCTCACATGCATATCCAACAGGAGCAGTTAGTCCTGTGTTACAAGCTAGGTTTACTGGAGGAGCAGGCGCTTGAGTTACGCTTACCCACATCGTTTGATTAGTTGTATTTCCAGCAGCATCAGTTGCGCTCAAGTTAATCTGATAAGGAGTAGCAGAAGCAGCATAAGTGATTGTCCACTTAGCAGCGTCACCTTCAGGTACAGAACTCATAGCTACTCTACCAGGAGCAGAAACAGATACGTCTACAGCACCAGAGCAGTTATCGATAGCAGATACAGAGAACTTGATATCAGTAGTGTTTGGTCCACAAGGATCCAATTCCTTAGAAATTGCAGCAGTAGGATAAACAATTACTGGAGGAACAACATCAGGTGTTCCGTTTACAGTAACAGTAGATTGCTTAGTAGTAGTTGCACCGTCGCCGTCAGTATAAGAAACAACGAAAGCAGCACCACTAGAAGCCAAAGTAAGGTCAGCATTCAATTCAATCAATACCATACCTTCTGCTTCAGACAATACTGTAGCATTAGCACCAGGTACATCAACAGAAGCACCACCTACAGTAATGCTAACATTGTCAAGATCGATCTCTTCATCACAGTCATCAGTGATCTGTACAGACCATACAGCCGTTACATCATCCTGACAAGAAGGAATAGTGAATGTAGTGTTACCAGGCATATCAACACCAGGAGCGTTGTTATCTTCCTGAGAAACAATTACAGCAACAGTTACATCATCAGCACCTGGGTAAGAAACCGTCAAAGAGTACTCATCAGCTTCCAAAGTACCAGTGAATTCGAAGTAACCAGAAGCTCCGTTCAAAATCGGAGAAGCAGCAGAAAGACCGTCAACACCAGAGATAGTTACATCATCAGTGATGTCTTCACAGTCGTCAGTTACAGTAACACCAATTACTACTTCACCTCCATCTTCACATGCCAAAGCAGTGAAAGCATCACCAGAAACAGTGATTACAGGATCTTCGTTGATTGTTGCGTTGTATACATTGAATAGTGGCTGTGCACTATATTCATTACCGAAGTCGTCGAAGTAGGTAATCAAAAGAATACCATCACTTACGAAATCATCTTCAAACCCGTCTGTTCCGAAGTTTAAGATAAGTTCAGCATAGCCATTTTCAATATTCAACTCTGTAATACTTTCAATAGCAATTCCTCCGAAAGCAAACCAGTCAAAGAATACTTGATTCCAATCGATATCGTTATCGCAACCATCATCAATTTGGAAACTGTAGAAAACAGAAACGTTATCTCTACATTCAGGAACAACTACATTTACAGCAGGTGCATCGATAGATGCATCAACTGCATCTTCTACATTAGCTGTAATAGTAACACATGCAGGCTCAGACAAACCAGCTTCTTCAGCATCATCCATGCAAATCTCAACAGTAGATTCGCCTACACCCCAGTTGATTTCGATTACCCACTCACAACCTTGAACATGAAATACACCTCCGTCGGTAACTACCTCTTCACCATCAAGGTTATAGATATTAACTTGTGTACCAGGATTTACATTTGCAGGGCCACTAATGCGTACAGCAGTAACAGCATCACCATCACAAATCTCACCATCACAATCATCAACACCAGTCACGTGGAAGTAAGACTTCATAGAGCAGGATCCTTCTGGGATCACCATGTCACCAAGGTCAGCAGCTTCACCAGCTTCAGATTCGTCGATGTTGTCAGCAACTAATGCACCAGCAAAGAAGTCAGTAACAACGATCTTAGGAGACTCCATGTCCATTCCGTTAGGAACAACAACTTCAGTCTCGATTCTTCTTTCTTTAGGATTACAAGCGTTTACCAACTCAACTTTTACATCGTGTGGTCCAACACCGTAATCACAGAATTCGTAAGTTCCTGCCTTATAAACTTGATCACCACCTTCATCTTGGATCACTCCGTCGATGTAGATGTTGTAAGCTCCCCAGCAAGTCTCACCATCTGTGATAGTAACCTCGATACAAGCATCTTCTTCATACCCTTCAGACTCTTCAGGACATGTTGGCTTAGTAGCGTCAGTTTCTACAGTGAAAGGAGCATCCTTAGTTTTGAAGTAACCTTCATAACCATCCCATGGGTATTCGTCAAATACCTCGTCTTCGTCGAAAGGACTAGGTAGTGGACCAGGCTGGGCATCTCTCTGGAAGTTCCAGATAGAATTGTTACCCAAAACAGGCATACGGTTACATACTTCTGCAACTGCAGCCCAGTAAGCTGTACCAGGTTGGATTAAATCGCTAGAAAGGTCGTAAGAAATGGAGTAAACCCCAGCAACGGGATCATCCTCAGTGATAGTGAGATTCTCATCTCCTTCACAAATTTCCACTTCAACTAGAGAGTTCAACAATTGAGCACCTAGGTAGTCAATAAAAACTCCGAAAAGTGGATCATAAGTGGCAAAGTGTACTGGACCTGCGCCAGTTACTCTAATTAGCCAACAGTGGTCATTAAGACCTTCATAGTGGTCTCCGTTTACCGAATACCACTTCAATGTAGCACCATCCTGATAACAATCAGTAACGGTTAAGACATTTGCTACACATACGTCTACACCAGGTTCTTGGGCAGAAGCTGGAGTTAATCCAAAACACAAAGTTGCAACTAACGCGAAAGCTAGTTTCATCCATTGTGTTGGACGAACAAATGTAAAATTCGTTTTTTCCATAAGATTACAATTTGCTTAAACGAATTAGGTTAAGAAATAAGATTATGAGAACAAACCTTTCAATCTCTGGCTATCTCCTACCATAACTAAAGGGTCGTCGAGGCGTTAGGATAAGACGCATAGCTAGATCAGATAAAATGAAAGATTATATTTTAAATGGATGTTCACCTTTTTTGGTCGTCGTAAAATGAACATCTGATTTTTCCTGTTTGAGTGATCATCAGTTAATAACAAAGCGCTACTTAAAATTTGGTCGTCGTCATGAAGCAGCTTCTAAATAGTTGTTAACTAGATCAATCTTTGAAATTGTAACGAATCTTAAAAAATATAAATGTCAAAAAATTGAATCCACATAGCTTTCTATGGGACATGCAGGGAATATTATAACCACATGACAGGATGAAACGTAGGCATCCGTTAAGAATGGATGGAAAACTCCTTTAGAACCTTATAGGGATGGATAACGATATGTTAAACGGAATAATAACTGAAGATAATGAAGGGTAATTTGAGGAGTGTAAAGTTTTAGTCATGGGATTGTTTTTGTCAATATTACCAGCACAAATGTAACACATAAAAAATATAAATACCAAAATTTTGCTAATAAGTTTTTTAACTCTTCCTCATTACTATGTGAGCAGGTCTTTCAATTCTTACTTTCGGTATGTATCTATTCTGATTTCAAGTATTTTGTCGTCGAAGTTACAAGAAGCGTGTCTTTTCTAAGACGTTACAAATATAGAATATTAAACTGGTTCCTTTATACCCTAAAAGGGGTATTTTTGAAAACAAGGTCCATCATTTGTCGCAAGTATCTGTATATCAAACCATAATGAAAGATAAAAAATTATAGGTGTCTTGTATTGTTGATCCAAAAGGAGTGATTTTCGGTGCGTGTGGCTTGAATTACCTGTAATTCTCACTCCAGGCTATACTAGACTATAATCATAGGCTAGTTTTATCAAGCCAGCCGTATTACTTACCCCTAATTTCCGCATAATGTTCTTCCGATGAACCCCCACTGTCTGGTCACTGATGTACAATTCCTTAGCGATCTCCTTATTGCTTAATGCACGACTAATTAGGCCCAAAATTTCCAGTTCTCGCTTTGTTAGGTTGTACTTCTTGAGGAAACGGTCTTCAAAGTTGAGGTTTCGGACAGGAACCTTGGTTATTCCTTTGCCATTTAGCTTAGATCCGTTCAGGTATATCCCCTTACCAATGTAGGTATTGCCAGAATGAATTTCCTGAATAGCTTGATGGAGTTCACTTGGTGGGTGGTCTTTCAGAATAAAACCATCAGCACCTAACTTAAATGCAGTCTTAATGATCTTCGGATCTTTGTATGCACTAATAACTAGTACTTGAATAGGAATCTTGGATTGGCGAATGTACTCTATGACATCGAAGCCATCTTTACCGGATAGATTTAAAGCTGTTATGACCAGATCTGCCTTTACCATCTTTATCTTTTCGATCAATTCTTCCCCACCATGAGCGACGCCTTGGACTTTAATCTGGTATTGGGGAGATTGACTCAATACGGTTTTTAGACCTTCAATAAAGATGTAGTGGTCGTCCGCAAGTAAAGCTTTAATTATTTGCATGACAACTATGATTTGTATATGTTATGGGATTCGTTCTAGATGCAGTCAAGCTCATCTACAACAATTTGTTCTTCTTCTGTCTCTATGACTGAGATGCTTTCCTTAGGTCGTCACTTAGGAAGCAAAATCTCAAATCAAATAGAGATTTTGGATTATAACTATATGGGAATTTAAGGTTTTTCAGGCAAATATAAAAATTTATTACACATACACCTTTTTTAAATCTAAAGAGCTTGTTTCTATTGCAAAACCATTCGCCTGGTAAATGTATCCGTTCCTACAGAAAGCTGATACATTAGCAAGCCTTTTGAGTGCAACTCATTGGCTTGCAAACGAATTTGATGATCCCCGGATTCCATATAGCCCTCTTGCTTATACACAATTCGACCCTGAAGATCAACCACTTTAAATTGTACTTCACCACCCTCTGACAAATGAAAAGGGATAATGGTCGACTCTTGGAATGGGTTAGGCTGATTTTGCATCAGTACATCTTCCTTTTGTTCATTAGTCTGCTGCTCTGGTGCAAACTCTAAGGCTACTTTCATACCATTCATGCCACCATCATAAGCGAGTGCTGGAGTCATTCTACTATTGATATCCAGCCAGTCTGCCAGCTTTCCAGGAGACTTCGCCATGAAAGTAAGTTCAAAAAGTTTTGCTCTGGATTCTACTCCTTCTACATCACTCCAACTGGTTGTTAACATCCCCTTTTCACGAAAGTCACCAAAATGTTTGTCTACCTTTATCATACTATGCAAAGAATTGACATCCAACAACTCAAGCTTGGATTGATCAAAATCTAGGCTAAACTGATACCCAATCAAGCTTTCCTTAATCTCTCCTAGCTCCAAAGGCACACGAACCACCTCTCCTTTCATCAATTGCCTGTCCGGAGCATACACCATCAAAGCGTCCAATTCATCACCATTAAACTGCTGCTCGTCAGTTGCGGCACTTTCATTAACATCTCCCACTTTTACGCCAATAAAATTAGCCGCAACTTGCCCTGAAGGAATATTGTCAAAATCCAGGTACTCAGGAAAATCTTCCGCTAAAGGGTTGCTTGCATTGCTAAACTCATAGTCAGCCAAAACAAAGCGCCATGAAGTATTCTCATTTGGAAAAACATCATCGATACCTAGAATGATTCTTCTTAGGTAAACCAGGTCAATAGTGGAAACAAAGTCATTTCCATCAATATCCGCTGCGATAACCTTATAAGGAGTAGGTAGCGGCCTAATTCCCAGTATATGTTGTTGTATAAGTATCAAATCGACAGTGGTAACTCCGTTTGTTAAGCGCCCTCCTTTCTGAAGCCCTAGAGAATCTACTTGACAAGAAAACAAATCTGTAAAGTAGTAATCTCCTTCCAAACTAGTGGTAAAGTTATAGGCATCATCCAATAACGTCAAAGACAAATCCACATTTGCAATTGGTGTTCCAGATTCTGTTGTGACAACGCCTTCTACATCTGCAGTCATATTAGCACAGATCTCACTATGGGGCATAGCAGAGAAGACATTATTTTGCATCAGACTAATACTGGTGTTATTCATGATCACATCATGTAAACTAGTTTGCTTAATCCAATCCTTGTCTGTTTCACTCAAAATCGGATCTACCAAATAAAAGAATCGATCTCCGTCCCGGAGGCTTGTAAATTGATATTTCATGATAGACATAATCGTCTCCCCAAACAAAGCTCCGGGCATTGGCTTCTCTGCCAACATCCCCACCCAGGGGTCAATATCATTAATATCTTCATACATGGACAATAGTCGAGTAAATACCCCTGCATTAGAATTTATCTGCTGAAAGAAGTTATACGGTGTCAACCCCATTGATGCTCTTACTGAGTTGAAGTCCGGCAATCCGCGTTCTCTCCCCCTATTGATATTCACAGCAGCCAGATCCAAACCTCCTGCCCCCGGAGGGCCAAATAAGAAGTTTCGGACATCATTGATCAATTTTGGATCCATGCTTTGCTGTATTTGCGTGGCCATTCCTTTAAAGAACGGATCGATGTCTCCCGTTTCTATAAAAACAAAGGGATTAAAGAAGGCATCTTGTAAGGACAAATTCCCTTGCTCAATCACTTCTCCATTATCCCCAATTCTTCTAATGGTACTATTTAATAAGGTGTGACCAAGGCGGAAAGCAGCAGCCGTAAAGACATTGGTCAGCTGTGGATGTACATCACTTTGATACCCTTGATAGTCATCGAGGTCGACTCCCATTGCAGGAAGCCATTCATCATATACCATAGATTGTATCAACCCACCTATCAGTTTTCTGGCGTACTGATACAAAGCCTCATCGTCCCATTCTGGGTGTTTAATGGCTAATTCATCGCACAACCTATTGTGTTCACGTACAAAAAGCGTGTGAAAAGACAACAATAGAGGATTTTCGTTTGCTCGGACATCTCCAGCTACGTAAAGCTTATCACTGATTCCTGTTGCATTGTCCATTTCTGGTGCTGCTTCGTTGATCTCTCCAAGGAGCTCACCGTCTTCTGTATTAAATGGCAAAAGATTACCGGTAGAAGTCTTCAGTTTCCCTCCTTCGAAAGTTCGCAACCAATCTGCTCTGGTTTGATCAGAACCATATACACCAGAACCATCAATAAAGGCGGTAATCATATTGGGGTGCTGGCGTGGATTATCTGTTCCAATTCCTGTATTAGGGTCAAATACATTCCGATGCATCGGAATGATAGCTGTCCCTGCGCCTAAAGGATCGAAATGCGGGTCTCCAGTAGGTACCTTGATGATGGCAGATTCTGCTCCTTCTGGTGTAATTCCTATATCATGATCTATAAATTGTCCAAAAACCCAACAAAAATCACTTAAGCTCAATGGATCATTGATCGGACTCTCCTGGGAGAACAAACTATTACTTATCGTTCTTGGGTTGGCTCGATTGGGGCCAGCTGGGGCAGCAATGCTATCCGCATAAGCCACTGGCACTAATCGGAGCAAGTTGGTACCGGTAGCCCCCCAACTGGTTTCTACAGGGTTATTTAGAGAACCATCATAGGTTCGATAATTGTCTGTATCGGTAACTTGCGTAAAGGCATACAGCGAAAAGCTAACTAGGGTAAAGCTAAGTAAAAGTCTTTGGTACATACTTTTCTATTTAGAGTCATGGGATTGTCTTAGTGTTTTCACAGTTTTTGGAAAAAGCTTTACACCAATTCACACTGTGAATCTTGCTTAAGCTCTTATACTCATTACAAGAGATTAAGTTGCCTAAAGGTAAACCAGGCTATAAAAGATACTGTGGTCTAAAATGTCAAAACAATTGTGATTCTAAGCCTTTAGAAAGGGGATGACAAAACGCAAGGCAATTTGGGTAGTAGGATCAAGACATCACAAGACAAAAATAATCAAAAGCCCCTATCCTAGTGTATTACCCTTCTAGATTTTACAAATAAATTATACTTCGATATATTCTTAGTGCACTTGGTCTATGCCCCAGTAGCTACTTTACAAGATTAAACTTCCGTTAAAGCCTTCCTCTTAAGTGATGATTTCTTAACACTTGGTGTTTTTAAGACTATATCTTATATTTTGTGCTAATACATCAGTTCTAGTCCCACATTAAAGACTATTAATCAATCATTTACCTCTAACATCAGTATAAATAGAATTCTCCGAGTCTATATTTCCAAGTGCCTTACATATTGTTAACATTGTTATACAACCATGTTTGACATCTCTATTTATGCTGCTACATTGCTAATAATTCACCGTCTAACTGTAACAAGCCATATTGTATTACATTTACTAAAAACCTCTTCACCATGGTAAACAATCCTATTTCACCTCACCTACTCCAAAAAGTGTTCCTAAACACTTGTCTAGTTCTAATAGTAGGAATCCTTTCATTTAGTACTTCATCTGCTCAACAAAGTGTGACCCAGCAAGCAGGGTACTATACCTTTGGCTTAAATGCCGGACTTTCTTATCAGTCAAGTGACGTAAAAGCACTTCCGGAAGGATTTGGACTAGGGTTAACCTTGGCAAAGAATCTCTACTATAAACCCGGCGCTCCATTGAGTTTCGATGTAAGAGGAAGATTGCTGTATGCGCAACAGTTAGGTCTGGATAATCAAAGGTCATTTGATATTATCAATAATTCGGTACTGAATGGCAGTCAAAGCATAGATTACCTTAATTATCCCACTAATCTAGGCGAGACTCAAGGTTTTGTTTTTCAAAACCATAAAACGGATGTCTTTGAACTAGGACTTGAAGGCGTTCTAACACTCAATCAATTGCGAGAAAAAACAGGAGTAGTGGCCTCTATATATGGAGGTTTAGGTTTCGACTGGTATCGGACTCAAATCGACCAACTGGATGATAGCAATAATCAATACTTTACTCAATATGCGGGACTTGATCAGCAAAAAAGTGGGGCTGCAATTCGCACTGAATTAAAAGAAGCCATCTTAGATGGGAATTATGAAAGCTTGGCCGATGGCTTTGATAATGATGGTGGTAAAATCGGACTTATGCCTTCTCTGGGAGTGGAATTAGGCTATGAACTGACTCCCACCTTCTCCATTCATGCTGGCCATAGAGTTACTTTTTCGGGAAATGACATCATGGATGGCCATCAATGGGCTGATCCCAATAACGACCTCTATCATTATACCAACTTTGCACTTCGCTGGAAGATCAGGTCACGTGAATCCACCTTGGTTGCCCCAGTGATCGAAATCATTACGCCTAACACCTTTCCTTTCACTTCGCCAGTGATCAACGGCTTAGTTCGTGCCAGGATCAGAAATGTACAGAACGCCGCGGATGTGCAATGTACCATTAATGGCCGGGAGCAATCCTTTACTTTCAATAGAGGGAGTTTTAGTAAGCCATTCCGTTTACAAAATGGTGCGAATGAGATTATTCTCACAGCTACCAATAGTGTCGGTACGGATCAGGAGAAAATAGTGATTTACTACGAAGAACCAACTACCCCCGTTCCCGTTGTTAAGGTTCCGGATGTGCTCTTTACACAACCCCGTTCCAACAATACGCAAACTACTGATCCAGCCAGTCAAATCCAGGCTAGTATAAGTGAAATACAGTCTAAGGATCAAATCAATTTTACGGTTAATGGTCAAAGACAGAATTTCCAATTCGATCCTTCTTCCGGTCGACTACAGGCCAATATTAGCCTACGTGACGGTGACAATGAAGTACGAATTGAAGCGACTAACAGTGCTGGTCGAGATAGCGAAACTGCGACTATCAGGTTGGCCAGAGGCAGTAGCCCTATTGTGGACATTACTCGCCCAGGTACCTCTCCTTTTACCACGGATCGTGCCCAGTATTCTTTTGAAGCCAGTATACAAAATCTCAAGCAACGATCAGGGGTCACACTGCTTGCCAATGGTCGTCGCATTACCTCATACAATTTTGATACAAATTCAGGCAGGCTATCTGCCAATTTGAATTTGCAAGAAGGTAGTAATCGAATACAAGTTCGCGCAGAAAATGAATGGGGCCAGGATCAAGAAGAAGCGAATATTATCTATGATGCTCCAAGAGAAGTATTGTTACCTCAGGTTCGAATTACTAGTCCAAATCCAAATTATAGAACCGCAAATAGAACCATAAGATTACGTGCCAATACACAGAACGTGCAGCGTCGTTCTGATATCAGGATTCAACTGAACAATAGAAGCATCAATGATTTTAGATTTTCGAATGGTATCATTACGACGGATCTTCCTCTTCAATTAGGATTTAATCAGGTCAATATTAGTGTTCAAAATCTAGATGGACAAGATGAAGATGCCATTAATATTGAACGTTTTGAGGATATCGTAGTAGCACAGCCCCCAAGAGTAAACATTGAACAACCTAACCAAAATAGCTCTAGCAATCAAGCTAATATACAGCTGGTTGCCTCCGTTATAAATGTCCAACGGAAAACGGAACTTCAGGTCTTGGTAAATGGTAGAAATACCAACAACTTCAACTTCAATGTAGCTAGACAACAGGTGACAGCCAATGTCCAGTTGATTCCAGGCAATAATAGTATTGAGGTGATGGCTAGTACGACAAGCGGTTCTGATAGAGATCGGGTAAATGTAACTTATCGGCAAAAAACTCCTCCAACTGTTTCTATTGCAGAACCCTATGATGGAGCTACCGTCAGCACCAATCGCATCGCCCTAAGGGCCAACACACAAAATGTGACTCAACGAAATCAAATTCGATTGTCTGTCAACGGTCGTACTGTATATGATTTCAGCTTTAACAGCAGTCGTAGGGAAGTTACCGCTAATATCAACCTACAAGAGGGCAACAATAATATAGAGGTTCAAGTCGCCAACAATGATGGTCAAGCTCAAGATCGGGTAAATGTTAAGTATCAAAGGACAACGCCTGCCACTGTACGTATTGATCGCCCCACTAATAATAGCACTACGGAAACCCAGGCCATTTCCTTTAGTGCTTCCACAGCGAAGGTGTCCAATCGGTCCGAAATCCGCTTGTCCCTCAATGGTCAACCGATCAATAATTTCAACTTCAACCTCTTAAGAGGAACAGTAAGTACTACCCTAAACTTAAGGGAAGGAAATAATAGTATTAGAATCCAAGTCCAGAATAGTGATGGGTCAGCACAAGATGAAGTCAATGTAAGATTTATCAGAGCCAATCCTGCAAGTGTACGCATCACCGCACCGACTAGCAATAGCCAAACGAGCAATAACACGACAAGACTACGTGCCACTACTCAATTTGTGGATAGGCAAGAAGATATCCGCTTGTTCTTAAATGGAAAATCCATCAATAACTTCAGCTTCAGTCGGACTAGACAGGAAGTAACGGCTGATTTGAGTTTGACTCCCGGCTTCAATACCATAAATGTTCAAGTACAAAACAGTACAGGAACGGACCAAGATGAAGTGCGCGTGGAATACAAACAGAAGACACCGCCTACTGTAACACTAGTGAGCCCACAAAACAATAGTAATCCTAGCACGGAAAGGATAACAGTTAAAGCAAGGACAGAAAATGTTTCTAACCGCAGCGATATTACACTTACCCTGAACGGAGCAAGGATCAACAACTTTGGTTTCCAAGGAGGTAGGCAGGAGGTTACAGCGCAGATCATTCTCAAAACCGGCACCAATAACATTCGCGTTGAGGTCAAAAACCAGGATGGTCAAGCTAGTGATCAAGTGACCGTTACCTATCAACCACCGAAACCTCCACAAGTTACCATTAATAGCCCTCAGGCAGGTACAACCGTCAGTGAGAATCAAGTACAACTGATTGCCACGACGCAAGCTGTAAATGACAAAAGTGAGATCAGTCTTGCATTGAATGGGAATCCCGTTACTTCATTTGATTGGAACGATAGTCGGTTAACGGCGAATATTCCATCTCTAAGGGCCGGAAATAATACGATTGCAGTGAAAGTCAGTAATCGCAATGGTTCGGATGAGGCTCAAGTGTCCGTGAATTATACCCCAAAAGTTAGAACAAGGCCACCAAGTGTTAATTTTATTACTCCACAGGAAGAGGAAATCACACATCAGGAGAATGTATATACGGTGAAAGCCAAAGTCCTTAATGTGACGAGTAAGGATCAGATTAGAGTCAATATGAATCGCAGTTCGAGTCCCAATTTTGACTTTGATCCAAGAACTGGCATTGTCACCTTTGACATCAAACTGCAAAACGCTAGAAGCACCGTGGCCATCTTTTTGACAACTAGCGGTGGCACTGCCAATGCACGCAGGGTGATTAATTATGTACCTAAGCAACCGGACGGGGATAAACCTTTCGTGCGGATCGAGTCCATTTCTCAACCAACCATTAACCCATTGAACCCTGGGGCAGCAAAAAGTACAATTATCGCCACGATTAAAAATGTAACGGCAGAGCAAATTAGCCTTAAGGTGAACAGTCGGTCCGTCACCAATTTCAACTACAATCCGACAACCGGATTCTTCCAGTGCACTTTTACACTAGACAAAGGCGATAATAGGATTATTTTAAGCGCCACTTCCGAAGCAGGGCGAGATGAAGGTGTTCGGAATATTAAATTTTAAATTTCTTTGAAGCCAAGACCCATATAAAGAGCTCTTGCGCAAATGATCGTGTAGAGGCCATCGCACTCCGGTGTAGATGGCCTCTTTTTTGTCTTGTAACGGCAAGATCTAGGTATTTCAGCGCTAGTTCCTTAGATTTTCTCCTCCGCAATACGCGCTGGCCTGAAATTTGCCGTTATTACTGAAGCGAGTATGCGGTTCACTCTACAGATCATATTATCCCTGTTACTGCTCAAGAACACAAGCATAGCCCAGGAATTACCTTTATCTAATTTGCGAAACAAGCAATTAATGGTGAAGGAAGGGCCTAATCTATTGGATACTTTACCGATAATAGAAAGCACTTTAGTTATCCGATCCATTCTCCACCAAGAGCGAGTAGATACCGTGCACTATCACATTCAAGGTAGAACACTATACTGGCTAAAACAAGAGGCAGATTCAATTTCCATTGAATATCGAGTCCTACCCTACCCTATCGATAAAACCATTAGCCGAATTGATACCAATCAATTAAATCGCATAGAAGATGATATGATCGTCACCTATGAATACAATCCCTACGAGAACGATGACGAACTTATTGATTTTAAGGGTCTGGACTATTCCGGGAGTTTTTCACGTGGGATTTCGTTTGGTAACAATCAGGATCTAGTTCTTAACTCGAGTTTCAATCTACAAATGGCAGGTGAAATTGGGGATGGAATTGAATTACGGGCCGCTATTACAGATGAAAACATTCCCCTCCAAGCCGAAGGAAACACCCAACAACTTCGGGAATTTGATCAGGTTTTCATACAGTTAAAAAAGGGAAGTACCAGCCTGACTGCGGGGGACTATGAATTGCGCCGCCCTAATAGCTATTTCATGAATTACTTCAAAAAACTGCAAGGAGCTACTTTCGAGAGTGCTTTCAAAAATGGAGAGAATGGAAAGCTTTTCACCAAATCCTCGGTAGCCATTGCCAGAGGTCAGTTTGCTCGAAATAGTATTATAGCCCAGGAAGGGAACCAAGGACCATATAAACTAAGGGGAAGCCAAAATGAACGCTTTATCATTGTACTATCAGGAACGGAAAAGGTATGGCTAGATGGTCAGCTGATGAAACGTGGACTCGAAGCAGATTATATCATCGACTACAACAGAGGAGAACTAACGTTCACTTTCCGTCGCCTTATTACTAAGGACAGTCGGATCATCGTGGAATTCGATTATTCAGATCAAAACTATCTGCGGTCGATGTATGCCACTAATTTAGATTATCAAGAGAATAAAGTCCGACTCTATCTAAACGCTTTCAGCCAACAAGATAGTAAAAATGCCACCGGAGATTTACAGCTCAGTGACAACGAAAAAAGTTTACTGAGCCAAATCGGCGATCAATTTGACAATGCCTTTGTTTCTACAATAGATACATTAGAAGGGAGTAGTGAATTGAGAGCTACCTATGAGTTGCGGGATACGATCCTACCATGTTTGGGGCCGGATAGTCTTAATCAATTTTTGCTTTACTCTACAGACCAAGAACGTGGTACTTACATCGCCCGATTCACCCAAGTTGGTCAAGGGAATGGCCAGTATATATTAGACACCGAAACAACAGCTAATGAGCGAGTTTATAAATGGGTAGGAATTGACCCTGTCTCATGCCAACCTCTCGGCAATTATGCACCGATTGCCAATCTATCTGCCCCTACACAACAGCAATTGTTCAGTGGAGGTTTTGAATACCAGTTTTCTAAGAACTCAAGCCTACAGGCAGAGGTTGCACTTAGTCGTGTTGACTTGAATCGCTTTTCAAAAGTCGATGATGAGGATAACCTGGGGCTAGCCGGATTCACGACTTTCAACCGAAGATTCCAACTAGGATCTGACTCTAGTGGTTGGGATTTGAATTCGACAATAAGCTATGAATTTACCCAAACTAACTTTCAGGCTTTAAACCCCTATCGCGCACCAGAATTTCTCCGAGATTGGAACATTGCAAATGTGGCTGGACAAGGTACAGCGGAGCAGGCAGCAGAACAAATTGGGAAACTGGGGCTTCAACTCAACAAGGCAAAATGGGGAACGCTCGGCTATGGCTTCAGTGGTTTCCTACGAAAGGGGTTGTACGAAGGCTTGCGACATGAAGGCGAACTAAGAGTGAAACGTGGCACTTGGACGATAGATGGAAAAGGTAGCTATTTGGAAACGGATGAGGTTGACCGCCAAACGCGATTTCTCCGCCCGAATCTACGCATCACTAAACAATTGCCTTGGTTAGATAATTGGGAAATTGGCTGGGCAGGGGAACGCGAAAAAAGTGAGCGCTTTGATGGGCTTACAGATACCCTCCTTGCTTCCAGTTTTCATTACGATCGCCAAAGTATCTTTCTGGAAAGCCCAGAGAAAGAGACCTATCAAATCGGATTCCAATTCAATCAACGCAAAGATTTTGCACCGACAATCGATAGGTTCGAAGAGAGCACCACCGCTTCTGAATTAGCAGTGGATGGCAGTTGGCGGACCAAGGGCAAACGCAATCGCCTTAGAATCGGGGGCGGGCTGACCTATCGCGAGCTAGCTATTCTCCGCTCTGACCTCAGTCCCGAAAGCCCAGCTGAAACCTACCTCGGTAGGACAGATGTAAATATCAATCTATTCCGAGGGGCAGTTCAGTCCAATACGATATACAATATTGGCTCTGGACAAGAACCCAAGATTGAATATACTTATGCGCAGGTACGCCCAGGCTCAGGCACGCATATCTGGCTGGATTCCATCTACAATAATGATGGCAAAATTCAAGAGTTTGAGATGGAGATCGCCCCTTTCCAAGATTTGGCTGATTATATCCGAATCAGCAATATTACAGATGAATTCATTCGAACAGATAACGTTAGTTTCAATCAGAGTTTACGCATCACCCCACGAGCCGTCTGGTTCAACAAGAAGGGGTTCAAAAAATGGCTCAGTCGTTGGTCCGGCCGAACCAATCTACAAATCAACCGAAAAACCCGAGCAGCACCACAAGTACGTACGTATGACCCATTCCAAGTCAATATATCAGATTCTGCCTTGGTGAGTCTTCGCTCCACTATCAATAATAACTTGTTCTTTAATCAGACGGACCCAAAATATGGTTTCCAACTCGGGCAGAAGGATAATCGAAGCCGAGTGGTACAAACCTCGGGTTTCGAATCACGTCGACTCAGCGACTGGTTTATCCAAGGACGTTGGAATCTGAGTAGAAGTGTGAGTACTCGTTTCACCACCACTTTTGGGCAAAAAGAAAGTGATTCTGAGTTTTTTAGCAATCGAGATTATCTCCTTAAATTTTGGCGCCTAGAGCCAGAATTCACCTTCCAGAAAGGGCAGCGTTTCCGCACCATTTTAAGGTATAAGTTTCAGCAAGACCGCAATACGATTAGCCCGGAAGCTGAAGAAGCCCGACAGCACGATCTATCATTGGAAATGGTATACAAACAAAGACTGCTAAATCTTCGTTTTTCCTTTGTGGATGTCACCTATGAAGGGCAGGCTAATTCTCCGGCTGGATTGGCTATCCTAAATGGCCTACAACAAGGGCAGAATTTCATCTGGAACCTGAGTCTCAACCGCCAACTTGCAAAAAACATTCTGCTTGTGCTGAGTTACGAAGGTCGTAAAACGGGTACTTCAAAAGTTATTCATGTTGGAAGAGCCCAGGTAGCTGCCACATTTTAAAGATGTATTCGAATACCCCGCCTTTGCTACTCCCTTGCATAAGGAAGCCGACAATTATAGAACTATTACTACCATCATATATGTTACAATCTTAATTTTGTCGTTTTGGTAAGAAAAACTTGCAAAAACCTTATATGAAGCATTATTTAACACTCCTCATCGGTATTTTTTTCATTCAATCGATCACAGCACAAGAAAGTCCTATCTTATGGAGGACGATAACTCCTACCCAAGTCTTCTTGCCGCAGGATGCAGAAGTGCAGTTGCCAATCGAGCAATTCCAGCTTGTAGAATTAGACCTAAAAACGCTAAAACGTCAACTCACGCAAGCACCCGAAGAGTTTAGCAAATCGGGTGCTGAAACCTTGATACTGAACTTGCCGACACCGGAGGGAGAAGAAGCGCTCTTTAAGGTCGTACAATCTCCGGTAATGGGAGAGGAAATCAGTGCTCGCTATCCTAGCATAAAATCCTTTAAGATTGTTCATGCAACTGACAATAGAATCCAGGGACGCATTGACTATTCTCCAACAGGCTTTCATGCTTATATCAGTTCACCCAAAGGCAAGATTTATATCGATCCATATGCTACCATCAGTACTAAGTACCATGTGGTTTATTACGCCAAGGACGTACGTATAGATCCTAGTCAGATGCCAGCCTTGAGTTGTGGCGTACACGACCTAGCGGAAGAGAATTCTCCACTAAGAGATATTGATTTTGATGAGAGCTTTGATCTCCAGAAATCCGCCAACACCGAATTACTTTCTCTACGGACCTACAAACTCGCCTTAGCCTGTACCGGCGAATATGCTGTAGCTAAGGGCGGAACGGTGGAAGAAGTCTTGGCAACAATGAATACCGCGGTTAATCGTATTAATCTGATTTTTGAACAAGAGGTCGCCATAAGACTGATGATCATTGATCGAAATGATGAGTTAATATTCTTAGATCCGGCTACAGATCCCTATCCTGATGCCAGGAACGGTACGGCTCTTCTATCTCAAAACACTGGCGTAATCAATGGCAAAATTGGTTTTGGCACCTATGATATTGGGCATGTTTTTACTAGGGGGTGTGATAATGGGTTGGCTGGTGTAGCCAATCCTAGCTCCGTTTGCCAAAGTAATAAAGGTGCTGGGGTGACCTGTCATTTCACCAACGATGTTGAACGCATTGCCGTAGATGTCATGGCACATGAGATTGGCCATCAATTCTCATGTGGACATAGTTGGAATAATTGCCCAAACTCTGCACCTCAGCTTTCTGAATCCAATGCTTTTGAGCCTGGCAGTGGTAGTACCATTATGTCTTATGCAGGCTTGTGCGGTTCAAATAATGTACAACCCAATGCTGATCCCTATTACAACATTGGTTCGCTAGAGGATTTCATAGAATTTAGCCGAGAAGATGACGGTAACAATTGTCCGACGATTACCCCAACAAATAATCACCTCCCAGCAATTACGGATAGCTATATCGATGGGTTCACCATTCCTATCAATACACCTTTCCGCTTAAGTGCTACTGCAACCGATGAGGATGGAGATTTACTCACCTATTGTTGGGAACAATATGATACGGGGCCATCTAGTCAATTAGGCAACCCAAGCGGAGATGCACCCTTGTTTCGGTCCTACCCGCCCGTTGAGGATTCTACTCGTTACTTTCCCAACCTTGGCGCTTTATTAAATAATGCCTCACTTGATGTAGAGGTACTGCCTTCTTATAGTCGTTTTCTAACTTTTCGCTGTACGGCTCGTGATAATAACCCAGAAGCCGGAGGAGTGGCTTGGACTGAAGTAGGCTTCAAGTCCTCTGATACAGCAGGGCCATTTCTAGTAACAGCTCCCAATTCAAGCACTGAAACCTGGACAACTGGACGATCTGCCGAAGTGAACTGGGATGTCGCCAATACAGACAATGAGGTAGTAAACTGTCAGAAAGTCACCATTTACTTATCTACTGATGGCGGACTTACTTATCCGACTATTTTGCTAAAAGAAACCGCCAACGATGGACAGGCATTCGTTACAGTCCCGGAAGTAGCTACTAATGATGCAAGGATCATGATAGCAGCTTCAGACAATGTCTTTTTCGATATTTCTAACCAAGATTTCACCATAGAAGCGGGACAAGCGCCTACCTTTTCACTAAGTGTAGACCCTTTGGCTTCATTAAACCTATGCCCTCCTACTGATATTAGCATACAAATCGATGCGGCAGGAACTGGCGGATTTAGTGGCCCAATCACCTTGGAAGTGATAGGCGATTTCCCTGCCAATACGACCACAAGTTTCAGTCAAAACCCTATCCAGGCCAACCAAAGTAGCCAGTTAGATATTTCTTTACAAGATTTCTCGGAAGGAGTTTATGACTTCCTAGTTAAGGCCTATTCAGGGAGTGATACTCTTTTTAGAGATGTACGCCTGACCACCGTTTCCAATGACTTTTCCAGTCTAGCATTGGTCGGACCTGCTGATGGTACTAGAGATATTGTACTTTCCACGGATTTCAGCTGGGCCCCTACTGACAATGCAGACACCTATGGCATTGAAGTGGCTACAAGTCCCATTTTCTCGCCTGAAACGATTGTATTACAAGAAGAAATGATAACTGGCTCCTCTTATAGCCCTAGCGTTCAATTTGAATCCAACCGACTATATTTCTGGCGGATCAAACCTCAAAACGCTTGCGGCGATGGGCCTTTTTCTGCACCTTTTGCCTTCCAGACCTCGACTGCTGCTTGCGTAGAAAGTATGAGTTCGGATGTGCCCGTGACTTTACCAGGATCTGGCTTGCCGGTTCGAGAATTAAAAATCAACATTCCTGAAGGAGGGACTATTTCCGATCTGAATATCCCAAGAATCCGAGGTTCCTTCCAGCCAGTGAACAGCTTGCGATTTAGTGTTATCAGTCCGGCTAATACAGCTGTAATTCTATTCGATCAAAACTGTGGCAATACCACTAATATTGATATCGGATTTGATAGTGATGCACCACTCCCCATTCAATGTGCCCCCGATGATAACCTAATTTTCCAACCAGTAGAATCATTGGATGCTTTCGAAGGGGAAGATGCACAAGGTGAATGGACACTGAAAGTGGAAGTAGTGGAATCCGGCTTCGGAGGCGGGGGGCGAATAGAGGAATTTGTGTTGGAATATTGTGCCACTTTAAACCCATCCTTGCCGAGCATACTGACTAATGACACGCTATTTGTACCACCGAATCAGTTCAATATCATTACAAGGAATAAACTAGAAATTCAAGATCCCGATCAAAGTTCACTTGAATTGACCTACACCATTATCACGCCCCCTGCTTACGGTAATGTACTCTTCGACGGAGTGCCTTTACAGGTAGGAGATCAATTCTTACAAGCTCATATCAATGACAATAGGATCGTTTACGAACACGACGGAACACCGGTTATCTTTGACCAGTTTACCTTTATAATAGAAGATGGCACTGGAGGATGGCTTCCTACTCAAACGTTTCAGATTAAGATTGACGAGAATGCTGTGGTAAGCACTGATGACCCCATCCTAAAGGCAAAAATCCGTGTTTTCCCTAATCCTGCGGATGAGCAGGTACAGTTGGTTTTTGATGAGGAGTGGAATGAGCGTGTGCAAGTAGAATTGTTAAACCTGCAAGGTCAGGTTTTGCAAACAAAACAAGGCTTGCCACAATCACAAGCCCTCCGTTTTGATGTGCAAACGTATCCAGCAGGCATTTACTTTTTGCAATTGCGTTCTGCTGGAGCCACTAGGTCCTTTAAGCTGGTCTTAGAATAAAACCTTATTTAGTACCTGTTTGGAGTTAAAAAGCGAATCTTAACTAGACACTAAGCCTTCTGAAAGTCTACGCTCAGATTTTCAGGAGGCTTTTCATATCATGTTGGACTGGGCAAGAAGGCAGGGCGTTGAGAAATTTCATGGTAACAAATAACTTCTTCACAAAAGTAGTGCGCTACCATACTTTTTCGGGTAGCTCCAGGCGCCGAAATTGCCGTCCCTCCATGAATCAGGTTGGCATGCCAAAGCAAAACATCTCCTTTTTTTGCTTCAAAGATTTCGGGCGTAAATCCATGTTCCTCTACTACCTTTTCAATCTTATCTTCGAATCGTTTATTCGCAAATGAGCCTAAGCGCCAAGGCGTATGGCCGGAAGAATAATCCTCAGTCGTGATATAAGGTAATCGGTGTGACTTGGGATAATAAACAAGCGGGCCTTGCGTTGGGCCAATATCCTCCAAAGCGATCCAGGCAGCAATGAGATAGCCTTGTGGTTCGGTAGTCATATGGATAGAATCCGAATGCGCCCGCTGCTCGCTACCCTCGATAAAATTGATGGTGTGAAAGGGGATTACCGGCTTCCCCATAATAAAGTTAAGTAGATTGATTAATCGAGGCTCTCGGAAAAAAGCATTTGCGGTAGGAGACACCTTAAAAGATTCCATGATCTTGCGGCCAGTATAATTGAAATCAAGTTGATCCTTGGCTAGTAACTGATCGACTTCCGTGTTCAATTGATCAACTGCTTCCTCCGAAAAGAAACCCTTTAGAATTAGATAGCCATCCTCTACAAACCGAAGCAATTCTGTCCGCTGATCTTGATTAAGAGCGTGAAAATCGGGATGAGCTTGTAAAGCTTCCTTGGCATTGGGGCGATCCAACCAGGGAACACCTTGGTGGTGAGGTTGAAAATCCTTACTCCCAATGCTTCCCAAGATACTTTTTTGCAGTCCGTACTTCTTGTACAAAGAGCGATTGTGCCGCAATTGACGACGGTTGAGCCAATTGTTTACTACATAGAGGACTTTGAATTGACGGAGTGTCCCCGTATACTTCCGGAAAACTTTACCCAAAGATATCATGCCGCAAAGGTAGCGCCCACCTATCAATTCTGCAATGCCCCTTTCATAGTATCCTCTTGATGCTTCCAAAGCTCCTGGAAAACCTCACTCTCTTTTCTCAATTTCTCGAAGGCTCCCTCATCCACCACTCGGCCATTTTCCAACACATAGATATAGTCAAACTTAGGCAATAAATGTAGCCGATGGAGAGAAGAAATAACCGCCTTTTCCTCGAATTCTTTAAACAAACGATCATATATCAGCAATTCGGTTTTTGGATCTACACTACTGGTGGGTTCATCCAATAAAACCATTTGGCTATCGCGTGCTGCCAGAACACCTCGCGCTAAAGCCAAGCGTTGCTTCTGCCCGCCTGAAAGGTTCACCCCCTTTTCTTTGATATTGGACGCTAAGCCATTTGGCAATTGATCAACAACTTCTGTAAAGTGCACAGCATTACAGACTCTAAGGACTTCCTCCTCTGTAAAGTCAAGCCCCAATGTAATGTTGTAGCTGATCGTATTTTCGAAAATTTCAGGCTCTTGCGGGAAGAGTGTCACCTGAGCCGATAGGTTGCGCATCTCGATAGGATTTTGATCAACCTTTATGTCCACTTCGGCAGGTGGATAGAGGCCACGTAGTAAAGCCAACAAGGTACTTTTTCCGCTCCCACTTTCGCCGATCAAAGCAATCTTCTCTCCTCGACCAATACGCATGCGAAGATCAAACAAGCCCATGCTTCCCCTTTTACCGGCCCAGGCTTCTTTATGGGTAAATTGCAAGCCACTCAATTCAATGGCTTTCCAATCTTTTTCTAAAGCATCTTCCACTTGAGGTAAGTGCAACTCATCATAGGCTTTCAGAATATTCTTAGCGGTATCTACATCCGTATGGTATCGCACAATCTGGGTATACTGCCAAGCAAAATTGTGAAATACCCCCGTAAACTGCTTTACAAAGCCTACCAAGGTTACCAAGCCTCCTACCAAAAACACCTCTCCAGGAACCCAGTTTTGATAAACGTAACCAACCACAATCACACCATAGATAAGACTGACACAGCACTCAACAGTAAACCATTTCCACTCATTGATCAACACTTTTCTGCGAAAGGGTGCAAAGATAGCAGCCACCTTATTGTCTACTCCTACTTCCATCCGTTTCTCTAGTCGCAGCGTAATCACCGTGATAATATTGGACAAGCTGTCAAATAGCGTAGAAGATACCTCATGTTCTCTTTCATTCACCTCCCTCGTAGCCTCTATGAAGGGTTTATCAAACTGAAAAATGATATAGATGACAAAGAAGCCCAGGAAAACAGCAATTCCTCCAAAGACCGGAGAAAAATAAATCATGGCTGAGATGGCCATTAACATGCTGGCAATCGTATGAAAATACATGAAACCTTCATCAAAAAACTGCATCAAGGCACTATAAGCCTTGCGCACTCTATTGATGGTAGCTCCACTGTGATTGTCCTGATGCCACTTTACGGGAAGATGAACTGTCTTGTGATACAATTCATTCAAAAAATTACGACTAATGTTAAAGGCCATTTTACGTTCCATAACCCGGGCTGGACCATGAAAAGCCCATTCCAGCAGATGGATCAGGAAATAAGCAATGGCATAGATCCAAACGTAGCGTAAGGCATTAACACCTTCTTTTTGCAGCTCATTGATGAACAACCCCCAGAAAATGGGATATAAGGCAGCGCCGGCTGAGCTTAGTGAAAAGAGCGAATAGATCAGCGCATACTTCTTTTTCTCTCCTTTCGCATAATGCCAGGCTGTCTGCATTAGCGATAGATATGGATTCTTAAACAGGGCAGAAATCGACATGGAATACAGATTATCGGGTAATCGAAAGTAGTCAAAGCTAAAATTGACCAGATGGGTATCGATGATAGATTCGGACGAATTTACTTCATTGGATAGGTATTGAAAACTTTGTAAAATTATTCTCTTTGGCTTCTGGTGATAGATTTGGAGCATACACTGTGTTGCTCGTCGGTCATCTAGCTAAGGCTATATTCTCTCCTCAAACCTGGGACCTACTCAAAACCTGCTCCTCATAACTCCAAATAACTTATGTTACAAAGTATTGAATTTGATATTCCGGAAATAAAACCCGCATTAGCTGCTTTTAGTTCCCCAATTCCCATCAGAATTCATTTACGGAGAAACGGGGTACCTAGAAAATATAAATCCAGTAATACTCAGTGGCAAAGAAAGATAGATATCCTTACATTTGCCTAGCAGATACAACCTTCAAATCAACCATATGTATAGTCAACCCGATCAGAAATCACTCTTTGATCTCTCCAAAAAGTTTCTGAACCCAGAACAAGCCGTTCATCAGCAAACGGCGAGCGAGCGAGCCGATAGTTTGCGTCAATTAATTATTTATCATGAATGGCGCTACTACATGCTCAATGACCCTGTTATTTCAGATTATGAATATGATCAGCTGTTCAAGCAGTTAGAGGCTATCGAGGCAGAAAACGCGGATCTAATTACGCCAGACTCTCCCACTCAAAGAGTGAGCACTGATTTGAAATCAGATTTTGAATCTGTCCCTCACCTCACCCCCATGTTGTCTTTGGCCAACTCCTACAATGCCGATGACCTTAAGGAGTTTGATGAGCAAATCAAACGCCTGCTGAACATGTCGGAAGAGGCTGATATTGCCTATGCAGTAGAGCCTAAGTTTGATGGGGGAAGTATCGCTCTAGTGTATGAAAATGACTTCTTAGTACGAGGGGCTACTCGCGGCAATGGGACAAAAGGAGAAGAGATGACTAACAATGCACGTGCCATCAAATCCATTCCTTTGAAGGCTGCTTTTTCAGAACATGGCTTACATAAGGTGGAATTACGTGGGGAGGTGCTGATCCGCAAGGACATTTTTGATAAGATCAATAAAGAAAGAGGCAAAAAAGGCTTATCCCTCTTTGCTAATGCGCGTAATACAGCTTCGGGTGGGCTACGAATGAAAGACCCCGCAGATGTAGCCAAACGTGGGCTGGAAGCATTCCTATACACGCTCGGATATGCTACTGATGAGGCTGGTGAGAATAAGTTGAGTAGTTTCAATACGCACAAGGAGAGTTTGGATATGCTTACTGATTTAGGCTTCAAAGTCCCCAGAGAAGGTATTGAGCGTAAATTGTGTAAGAATATACAGGAAGCCATTGATTTTTGTATGGAATGGCAAGAAAAACGGGAAGACTATCCCTATGAAATCGACGGGATGGTAGTGAAAGTGAATGAAAGAGAATTGCAGGAACGAGCAGGGTATACGAGTCATCATCCTCGCTGGGCTATTGCCTTTAAATTCAAAGCCAAGCAAGCTACTACCAAACTATTGCATGTAGATTACCAAGTTGGTAAAATTGGCTCTATCACTCCAGTTGCGAAAGTCGATCCAGTTGCCTTGGCAGGTGTGACAATCGGTTCCATTTCTTTACACAATGAAGATTTCATTACAGAAAAAGATCTGCGCCTAGGAGATACGGTAGTTGTGGAAAGAGCTGGAGATGTAATTCCATATATTGTTAAAGCAGTAGAAGATCTTCGAGACGGTTCAGAAGAACCTATCGCTTTCCCGAAGACTTGCCCAATCAACACTACTGACACTCCTGTCGAACTCGTTCGAGAAGGGACAGAAGCAGCTTGGCGTTGCCCCAATTGTGTATGTGGAGCGCAAGATTTGCAACGCACTATTTTCCATGTTTCCAAACCGGCAATGGACATTGATGGTTTAGGCAAATCCATTATTGAACGCTTCTTTGAATTGGGTTGGATACAACGTCTACCAGATATCTACCGTCTTGACTATGCGCAAGTCGCTACATTGGAAGGGTTTGGTGAGAAGTCCGCTCAAAAGATGGAAGCTTCTATTGAAAAGGCCAAACAGAATCCCATTCATCGGCTTTTACACAGCCTAAGTATCCATCACCTCGGAAAGAAAGTTTCCAAGTTGTTAGCAGCCGAAATAGAACACGTATTACAGTTAAAGGATTGGACAACGGAAGACTTCACTAATATTAAAGATGTAGGGCCTATCGTGGCCGAAAATGTCATTCGCTTCTTTGAAGTTCCCGCCAATGTAGAAATGTTAGCGGAGATGGAAGCTTTAGGTGTCAACCTCAAACAAACAGAGGAAGACAAACCCAAAGTGGTAGCTGCCGATGCACCTTTAGCAGGAAAAACCATCCTCTTTACAGGTTCACTCCAACTTATGGGACGCAAGGAGGCGCAAGAAAAAGCAGAAGCTGCCGGAGCCCGCAATTTAAGTGGCGTCAGCTCTAAACTTGACATACTGGTAGCCGGAGAAAAGGCCGGTTCCAAACTCAAGAAAGCGCAAGCTTTGGGTAGCGTTCAAATTCTATCTGAAGAAGAGTTCATTGCGCTAATTCAGTGATTTTAACAATTGCCGCGCTTTACTTCGATTGGTTGCTTGTTCATTATTTGCCACTAGATTTAAATGAATCTTAGCTTGGGTGAGCTGCCCAAGTTTCAAGCTAGCTAAGCCAGCATACCATTTACTGGACAAGTACCGCTCGTGCTCTTCAGGTATCTCTTGAAAGATTTGCAAGGCGGACTGATATTGCCCTAAAACCAGTAGTGTATTCCCTTTGTAGAATAACAGATTAGGGTCTTTTTGCCCCTTTAGTAGTTCATCAAAAAGAATTAAGGCCTGGTCATAGCGTTGTTGGTCATACAAGCGGAAAGCCTGTTCATCTAGCCGTTGTGTAGCTTCTCCGGTATTGGTTTTCACCAGATCGTTATTTGTTGGTGAAAAGTATTCCTTAAAAAGTTCATGGTGATCTGCACCATCAGAGGAGGAACAAGACCAGGTCAATAAGGCCACTATGAACAGTGCAGGCAATACATTGCTTTCCCACTTAAAATAAGTCGATTGGGTCTGCATTTGTTGGGTTGGTTTGTTGAAGGCTGATGACATAGCATATCATCAGCCTTCACTTAATCAATAAATAAAGTCTCAAGTTGGCTTCAGGGCTACTTTACCATCTAGTTTTTACGAAATAAAGGGGAACACCAATAAGGCAGCTGCTTATTGGACGACTAAAAGGATTTACACGCTTACATTGAGTTTCAATGCAAGCGAAAGAGATCTCATTGTTTTGAATGGCGTTAATCTAATTGGGTGCCTAAAGGATAGAATAGTCACTCGGAGCTTGATATTATGAAACAGCCCCTTATAATTAGAACTACCTTATTATTGAAATGATCCTAAACGGCTTGATAGGACTTCGCTAGATTGGGTGAAATATGAACTCTACCGAGGCAGCTTTACAACAATAATAGCCGAAAAAATAATTCTCCTATTATTTGCAAAACATAAGTATCCCAAAACTAAGGCCGATAAGAAAGCCCTTAACTTCAGCAATTACCTAGGCAGTTATTTTCCTTCAATTATACGATAAATTAAAGTAAAACACCAAAAAAGACTTGTTCTAGGGCTGAACTTTATGAGATAATTGGCCTGAACACGGCGAAGTTATTTAAAAAATTCTATAAAAGCCGAGGCTAAATTATTTGATTACCATCCAACTTATGAAGGCGTACATAGCGGCTCTTTACTGGCTTTGAGGAGCCCCCTTTAGAAGTAGAATGTGGGCTTTTTCGGATGGCATGCCCTTAGAGCTGGGGTACTAGAGTGGGACACATAGAACAAGACCTTGAAAGCCCGATTCATCAGATTGAAACGGCACTTCCAAGGTCCATATAACCTAATTCGTTTAGCTTAAAAAGAATATATACTAGTTGACATCCTGCTTACTTTTTAGTTTTTCCATCATAGAAGCAAGGCTGTCCTTATTGAGTTTATCTGGTGCTTGACCGTGAGCCAATTTCGCATGTTTCAAGGCTTTGTCGTACTGCCCAACAGCAGAGTACCCTCTAGCTAGTCCTACATGTGTAGGCCAGGCTTCACCGAAACGCTCCGCATTATATTGGAACACTTCTAGTGCTTTATCCTTTTGTCCCAAGGAGATGAGCTGGCGACCAAAGGAGTGAATTTGGAAAGAGGTGGCTGTAGCGTGCTTTACGGCTTTATCCATCGTGGCGATGGATTCAGTACTACGGTTAAGTTTATTAAGCACCGCTGCCTTAGCTGACAAGGTAGTGAAGTTTTCTTGCCCGATGAAAGGGGCACTTATTGCATTATCTGCCCAAACTAAGGCTTCTTCTAAATTTACATCATTGGAAACACAGTAATTCACTGCACTTACCCAAGCCTGGTATTGAAAACCAGTGGAACTTTTCAGTTCATCGCGGATATTTTTCACGTAGAGGTCCTTGGCGTCAGGTAGTTCAATCTTGAAAGGGATTTGAAGGTTTTCCCACTTCAAAGCTAATACACAAGATTCGGCTTGGCGATCAACAAATTCGTATGTCAACCATTCCGTATAGTCTGATTTTTCTGGCGTAGCTTCCACTCGCAACACATCATCTGCTGCGTCATAAAAATAGCTACCCCAAGCCGTAGTATTCTTATTGAAGATAAGGGTCCATGCTCCATTTTCCTGAGGGATCATGTGGAAACCGTACTTCCCAGCCTTCAATTCTTTTCCCTGTATTTTCACATCATGTGAAAACTTGATAACTGTATTTTCGTTTGATCCGGCACGCCAAGGAATCTCTTTAGCAGAGCCAAAGTTATTAGGTGCCATACCATAGGGCACCAATTGCCCCCATATTTGGCCTTTGCGATCCTGACCATTTGAAGCAGTAACGTCTGGGCTATTATAAATAACCGAAACATGCGCTAGAGAACCGATGTATTGCGTAACGATGCTTTTTTGGTTACCTCCACTTGGTGGTAAGGTGATTTGTGATTTGCCTATCGTAAAACAGAAAACAAAGAGTAAAAACAGTTGGGTAGTCCTTTTAGTAATCATTACATGAAAGATTTATGGAACAATAAATAGTAAATGCCATGATTGTGAAGTAGGTCGTCCGCTATCCGAAACTGCTGTCCGTAATCTATTTGGGCGGGAAATTCGCCCCAAAAAAAATTGTCAGTGGAACAAATGGCTTTGTATAGAGAAGAATCTAATGTTAGTAATACTTGCTTACAAACAGCTGAATTGAGGTTACAAATGGCGAAAGCGGTCTCGCCGATTACCTTAAATAAATACTTGTTATAGTTGGATCTGTTTGTTGCGTTAGCCCTCTATAGTGGCAAATAGAGTCTCTACTAACTTGAATAAAGAAGTACAGTCGGGTTACTTCTTCTTAAACAAATGTAAAAAAGCTTTTATCATTGGCTAAAGCATTTGCAGTCAATTAGATCAAGACGGGATTTAGTCCGTTAAACGCTATTTTTTTGAGGATGAAAATCCTGGCAGAAAAGACCCCAAAAGGTCGAAATTGAGCTACTTGGAGGGATAATCTACCCCACTCTTTCAGGATTGGGCATAAAAAAGGGGCCCGAAGGCCCCCCAAAATTGAAATAGAGATTTTTTTAAAATCCCATTTTTCACCTATCAACATTTGTGCTTCTTTAGTTACTGTTGTTCAGTTAGCTCAAAGACTGCATCCATGATCTCCTGGTCAGTCGATGATTTATAACTGCCATAATCATTGGCTGCCAAACCTTCGAAGTTTCTCAGGCCAGGATTAGCTCCATGCTCTGCCAAAAGATCGGCAACAGTATTATGTCCTTTCTGGGCTGCCGCCATAATTGGCGTGGTGCCCATAATATTTGGATGATCAAAATTTGCACCCTTCTCCAATAAGACTTTCACCAAGGCTATATCTCCTTTCTCCGCGGCTAAGTGCAAGCCGGTATTCTCCATAAAATCCATACCATCTACATCTGCTCCGAAGTCGACTAAAATTCGAGCTACCTGTTCATGCCCTTTATCAATCGCAATGTTGAGTAAGGTCTCGCCCATATCCGTTTTCCAATTCGCATCAGCACCTGCTTGATCACTCTTGTGCAATAAGATTCCACTGATCACATTGTATCCACTACGTACGGCAATGTAGAGTGGTATATCCCCATCGTCATTGGGTTGACTAGGGTCTCCCCCATTTCGAACCAACAAAGCCACCATTCGTACATTGTTCATGGCCGTGGCCTTAGCAATGGGGGTGATGCCATTCGACTTCCGATTGACATCAGCCCCTTTTTCGATGAGTGTTTGCAATAACTTCAAGTCGTTAAGGTCCATAGCTAACATCAACGGGCTTTCTCCCGCATCATTCTTCAATGCTGCTTTGGCTCTTTTTATGACTAATTGGATAATTGAGGGATTTTTTTTCTTGAGGGCAAGGGTAAGCGGCGTTTCTCCTTCTTGATTCTTGAAATTGATAACCGCTTTCTTCACCAATTGGCGGACCATATCCTCATTTTCTTGCTGAATAGCTAAGGTTAAAGCCGTTTCTCCTTCTTGATTGTGTTGGTAATATTTCATCGCGTCAAGCGATTCGGATACATGTTCGACATCTCCCGACTGGACCGCTTCAAAGAATTGTTGATTCAATTCTTCAGGTGTGAGTTTCTTTTTCTTCTTCTTTTTGGAAGTTGTTTCTTCTGGTGTTAGTTCTTCGGATGGCTCAACAGTTGGGGTGGGGGAAACTTCTTGCGCAAATATACCTCCCACCGGCAAGATTAGGGCTAACGCCACTATGATTAGTGTAGCTCTCATTTCGTCCGGTTTTAATTATCAAAAAGTATATTTGCTGCATAAGTTGATTTAGCCGGTCTGCTTCACCATAAAGCAGGCTGGATAGAATTAATAAATTTTGTAATTGAAGTTGGATTATCCTATGATAGTAGTGAATTCTTGAGGAGTAGTTGTGAAGACATTCTATAAATGCTAAAAGGGGGGATTTTATTTTATAGGAAAACAAAAAAAACTACCTTTAGGAAGTTAAGCTGTTGAAAAAGAAGTCTTTAAAACTAAAAATCTTCTTAGATTTTTTTGCAGCTAATGTTTATCCTAAGGGAATTACGCCAATAAGAAACAAGCTTTTGGGGAAAACGCTAACTCAACCATACAGGCGTTGTCAGAGAATCACTAAAAAAATATACCATGTCGAAACTTGATACTTTTACCGTCATAATTGTAGGCCTCTGTTTAGCGGCTTTAGGGTACTTGGTGTACAAAACCATCAAACTTCGCGAACTCAAAAACGCTTCTCCCACCAGTTCCATTACCATAGAAGAACCAAGTCAAACGACGCCCCCAGATACACTTGCCTTTGATGATGAAGGCCGTATTGTAGACCCCGCCACGGCAGAAGATGGAGACCTAGATGATGAACAAATTAGCGTTAATAACGGAACATTAGTAGAGGAAGAAGAAGGTGAAGTTTCCGAGGCAGAAAGCCCACCTGCTGAAACACCACAGCTTGCTGAAAATGATCCGCCAACTAAAACCGAAGAAGTACCGACTAGTTTTGACAATAATGCTTCAGCAGAAGGCGACTTTTTAGTTCTAGCGGGGTCTTTTAAACAAAAGGCCAATGCCGAAGCCCAAGTACGACGCCTCAAGAGAATGGGATTTGATCAGGCACGAGTAGCCAATTTTAATGGAGGGTCATTGGCCGTGGCACTAGTGGGACGTTATGATGATTATGATGAAGCCACTAAACTAGCCAATCAAGTAGAAGCTAAAGGCATTGATGCTTTTGTGAAAAGAAAAAAATAACCTTCTCCGATCATTTTTGTGGCTCTAGATAGGCAATGTTTTAGCAGGAAGGCTCGCATCTGGCTTTCGACTAAAATGCTAGTTCAAAATCACAAAATGGTCAAGGAACCAGAAATAAGATACATGGAGATAGTGGTTGCCGCTAATAAGGAGCACTGGGCCACAGCAAGAACATTGATTCAGGAATATGTAGACTGGCTTGGAATAGATCTTTCCTATCAAAATTATGAAAGCGAATTTAATGGCTTAGAACAGATGTATAGCCCTCCAGCCGGTTTACTGTTACTAGCACAGGGGAAGGATCGAACCGCTGGCTGCGTTGCATTTCGAGAAAAGGGAAAGCTCCGTTGTGAGATGAAACGACTATACGTACGGCCAGATTTTCGAGGTCTTCAGTTGGGAAAGAAGCTGGCCGAACATTGCATTGAAGAAGCGAGACTTGCAGGATATAAGGAGATGGTCTTAGATACATTACCTAGCATGCAAGGGGCCTTACGCATTTACAAAAATCTAGGCTTTCAAACCATCTCGCCCTATTATAACAATCCAGTCCCAGATGTAATTTACCTAGGACTGGATCTATAGTTTCTCAAGACAGGAGTTTTCTTAGGCTTTACTTCTCAGCTCCATAAGCATCTATCCAAGCCAACATCCCTCCTTGGAGGTTCCGGACATTACTGAAGCCATTCTGCATTAAAAACTGCTTAGCTTGGCCGCTACGCCCTCCAGAACGGCAGTACACGACTACTTCTACGTTCTTATCCTCCGAAATCTCGCTCATTCGCATAGGCACCGTCCCCAAGGGAATCAATTTTCCGCCCACATTAAACTCTTCATGCTCATTAGGCTGGCGAACATCGATCAAAACCAGATCTTCGCCCTTATCTAACCTTTCTTTTAATTCTTGCACATTTATATCCATCGATATCTCTATTTAATGATGATAAGTTTTCGTCTTTCGATTTGATTGGTCTCTAAATTCCGCAATTGAACATAATAGGTTCCATTTATCAAACCATCCAAGGAGATGCTTGGTTCTAAAACGCCCCTTTTCATGTGTTGTCCTACATTATTAAAGAGAATATATTCGAAATCATCAAACTGCCCATCCATCAACTTCACAAACAACTGATCCCGAGCAGGGTTTGGATAAAGCTTAACCATTGCCATGGGGTCTTCTATCTCATTTACCGGCGTGGAAATTGGCTTTTCACTTCCTACAATAGGTCTGATCATCAAGGCACCAGGTATAAATAGATTGATCGGTTCCCAAGCCACCCCTGCATTTCGATACGTAAAATTCAAAGCTTGGGGTTGGTTACGATCATACCCAACTGGCACACACTGATTAAAATCACAAGCGGATGCCTGCTCCCAACCCACGTAAAAATCACCTGGAGGCAAGTACAGGGCTTCCCCTTCTCCATCTTCATTTGTCAGCAAGTAGGTCGTAAAACCTTGCAACGTGTCAAAGTTATTGGTTGCAAAGAAAGGATTGAGAACAGCCTGATAGTCGGGACTATCATCCAATTCACCGATCCACACTTTCAAGCGAAAGAATTGCTCCTCTATATTTACCGTAGTAGCAAATGGGTGATGAATCGCAACGGCTTGCAACGAATCCTCTACTCCGGCAGTAAACTTCATGGCCACATCCGTACCTGGAGCCGAAACCAAGGATAGCTCAGCAGTCCCATCATCATAGGAAAAATAGTTATCAAAGACCGTGGTATAAGAAACGAAATCATTGCGTTGGATGGCTTCAAATCCCGCCGTATTGATCTGTGAACTGTTGGAAAGGCTATAATTCATTCGGAACTGTACAGGACCGGTCACATTGTCGAAACTAGGCCCTTCCATGATCAAAGCATAGTTGGCCCAAACATCTGGGAACACTGGATCTCCCTCTAAAGAGTAGGTTCGATTTGAAGCAGACTTTTCGGCTACATTACGCTCTTGTCCGTTCAAGAGCACCAAGGCCCCAAAGAAAGGATTGATATTAGTAGTCAGTTCTTGCAAAGTCAAACTGCTTGGATCGGCCAAGAGACCTTGATTGGCATGATTGTATAATCCTACGGAAATATTTCTGGATAGTTCATCCTCGGTCGTTCCCTGGAAATGACGCCATGGCATACTAGTGTAGTTCGCTAGTATCGGTTTTGGTACTTCTGTGAACGCGATGTCATTGATAAAGGTATCCACCTGTACGCCATCTAGCCGTACATAGTCGATGTGCCAGGTATCATTCATTCCTCGCCGATCCGCAATATTGGTAAACCGAAACTGGAAACCATTATACTTGTATTCCTGAGGAACGGAGATCGCATAGAATTCGAATGGCCGAACACTAGTCAGAGGTTCGCTATTCAACAGTCCCGGAATTTTCTCGATCTCATTCCACTTACCGTCTTTCGTCTTAAATTCCAATATCAGGGAATCAGACTCTTCCGGTTTATCAGCCAGACCTCTGGCCTGTACCCAATAGGATAGTACCACATCGCCAGTTCCGCCTTTCAAGTTTAAATATTTAGAGGTCAATCGATCCGCCTCTCCAGCTGTGCCTCCATAGGGAACACCCTGTGCGTCTAGCCCGTCTAAGGTGGCTACACCAATGGAAGGAGGACCATCAGCCATCGTATTATTAAGGAATGCCTCTCTATCCAACCAATGACTTCTTGAAGGATAAGGGCCGGGATAAGAAAAGTCATCCATAAAAGGCAAGGATAAGGTATCAGAGGACACTCTAAAACTGAAATGGTAAGTATCACATACGGCTAAGTCATCACAAATAACTAAGCACAGGGAGTCGGTCCCGGCAAAAGCACTTGCTCGATAGTAAATCCGAGTGTCGTCAATTGGAATTACTCGCTGATCTCGCCCTTCATAATCATCCTCGCAATCCTCAATAAAGCTACAGGTCATTTGCCCAGGTAAATTGGGCACAGCAGTAGCGATGACTTCATCATCTGGTGACAGCACAAAGGTCGCAGGAAATATATGCGCTCCCGGGCGGCGAGCGATTATCTGTATGATCGTTTGCTCAAAGCAATTACTTGGATTGGCATTACTACAAAAACTAACCTGAATAAAATCCTTACCCACCAAGCCTACTAATGGAGAGTAGGATAATTGATTGTCAATGATACTTGCTATACCAAAGTTGGCTTGATCGCAATTATCACATCGGAAAAATCCACCACTGTCTCCTGCTTGAAATGTATCGATTGGAATTTCTATCAGAGCTTCCTCTCCGGTTGTTACATAAGTGATCCCCTCTTCTTCCACTGGACACGCCATCTTGGGATTCGCTCTTTCTTTCGGGATGTCTTTAGAAGTCGTTTCCTGTAGCTGTCTTAAGTAGTTGTTATTCTGTAATGGGATCAGTTCTTGTGCCTCTAGTCCGCCAATAAATAGGACAAAGGCAAATAATAAGTAGACAGTTCTCATTAATATGCTTACTTCGTTGATAGAATAGTTTTTCTCCTCTCTTTTCTGAACGCCACTTGTGTCTTTATGTTGTGCTAGTGCTTATTCACAGTCGGCAGGCCGACTGGAAGTCAAGAATAAACTAATAGTTGTGCCTTTGCGTATGGATTGGTTCGGAACATAGGCTGGTTCTTGCTTGTACACATAGGCTGATCCTTGCTTGTCACCGTGTACTACGCCCATCTTAAGAAAACGAGATTGGACCAAAAATTCCGCTTCAGAGAAGGTTCTACATACGAGATTCGGTAATCCAACATAGTCTGAAACCCTGGTATAAACCACAAAATCTATTGATTCGCCCTGATAGATTTCGATCCCATCATTACGTAGTTGACTCATGGGAAACGTCTTACCCTTGTAGGTGGCCTCAACAATGGTCCCTTCTGGACGTCGGGCATTGAATACCGTTTTGGGTTCATTGACAATTATAGATCTAGATTCCAGGTAGGATTTAGCTCCTTGGAAATCTTCTGTTGTAGGTTTAAAGGGAATTGGCACTCCCTTTTCAGTAGTTCGCACCATAAAAATGGTCCGATTCTCCTTTACCCTAGAAAAAGCCTCTGGCGTTTGACTATAAATCACATTGGCTTTATTTCCAGCGACGTACAAAGAATCCACTACTACTTTAAAGCTTCTGCTCTTCGCTTTTCTCACAGCTTCGTCCACACTCATTCCTACATAATCTTCTACCTGAATGGATTCATTATGATCTGTATACATGCGCAACCAAGCTGTCATCACAATGAAAGCGAGTATAACAAAACCAAGAATAGCAGCGATATTTTTCAAGAATATAGGAGCTTTTAGGAATTCCCAAACTGGGGCAATAATAACGCTCTTCACCTTGTCTACAAAAGACTCATCAGAAGGCGGAATTCTGGTAGTATCATTGGTAGAAGCTTGTTCCTGATCTGTATATGAGATATAACTACTTCCCGTCTCATCAGTTACTGTGCTAGTCACTGATTCTACCTCTTCTACAACCTCTACAGTAGGTTCTGCTATTTCGACCACAGGCGTAGTGACCACCGTCGCAGCTGCAACAGGAGGCGCTAGTGCCTTCTCTTTCTTATCGAAACCAAAGCTTAGTATTTTATCTATAAACTGATAAGGCTTGTAACCTGCTAATGCTGCCTGGTGAAAAATGCAAGTTGCTGGCGTCATACCCGGAAGGGAATTCACCTCGATAATCTGCGTCTCAGCTGTTCCATCTTCCAAAATGCGCACAAAAGCATCAATTCGAGCATACCCTTGCACATTCAAGATCTTGGCGGCTTTTTGCAAATCTGCTTTAACCTGCTTTGCAACGGTAGCATAATCAGCGGCCCTACTTGTAAACCGTGCTGGTGTAATATTTTGTCCTTCACCTGCTAAGAATTTCTCTTCCAATGAAAGAATAGCACCACTTGATAGTGTTTCACTCGGATCAAAAACCTCATAACTCAACTCGCCATTCTCATCATAGCGAGTAAGTAAACCTCCTGTAATCTCAAGGAAATGTACTCCCTCACCCTGGGCAATCAATTCTTCAAACAAAATCTCTTCCTTAGTTGGAAATTCTTCTTGGGGTTGAAGTTCCAATGCCTGTCTTGAGCCTTGATCATCTGAACCTTTAGGCCTAAACATCAGACGTGTAAAGGCTTCCAGTTGTGCACGATCCTTTAGCACTTTTACGGCTGCACTACAACCGTCATCTACGGGCTTGGCAATTAAGGGATAACCGAATGTCGCTTCTACTTCCTGATAAAAAGAATTAGGGTCTGATTCGTAGATCGATTTAGACAATAAAAGCTGGCTTGCCACCTTGAAACCATGCGATTTTAGGGTTTGCAGGGTTTTGTATTTATTGATCGTCAAACTTGAAGATTTGACGCCTGATCCGTTATAGGGAACCCCTTTGGCATCCAATTGCAACTGCAACTGCCCGTCTTCGCCTGGCCTTCCATGTAGCGCGATGAATACCCCATCTACTTTTTTAGACAGTTGGTCCAGAGACAAGCGTTGGGGTTCAAAAACCACTCCAGTTGAAGCATACTTATCTGTTACAAGCTGGCAGCCCTTCTTAATGTCTTCAATAATCGGATGCGCCTTCCAATGTCGGATCTTATCCCGAATATCATCAGCATTATCCTTGAGTAGAAGGTTGATTGGCAATTGATAAAACTCGTATTTTTCAGCACTCCCAGTCAAGAATACAGGAATGGCTTCATAATCTTCAGAACTGGCCAGCTTTTCAAAAATATTCCTTCCACTCTCCACCGAAATATGGCGTTCTGCCGAATAACCTCCCAAGATCACACCGATGCGCTTGCGATCTTTTTGCTGGTTCTGCAAGGAAGCAATCGCATCATCCACCACGGCTAGCAGGGCCTTGTAAGAAGCCTTTTCCTGTTGTTCTTCTATTCGTTCTTGAATGGAGGTACGAATAATATAGGTCAGAAACTGAGAAGGATTGAGTCCGATCTCTGCTGCCTGATGGAAAAAGAAAGACGAAGGCAACATGCCCGAAGTAGTATTCGGGTCATTCAGAAATATTTTATCCTTAGTGATAAAGCCATCAATCCGAGCATAGGTTTGAAAGTCAAGTTGTTCAAACAGACCTTCACACTCTTTTCGGATGGCATTGATATCTTGATCTGGTAGATCAATTGGCGTGAGCTTACGAGAAAGCCCCGGCATATATTTAGATCGATAGTCAAATAGCTCTTGCCCCTTGATAATCTCTGTAGGCGGTAGAGCAACACTGCTGCCGTCCTCCATTCGAATCACAATACAAGAGAACTCCTTGCCATCGATAAATTCTTCAATGATTACTTTCTCTTCTGATTGCTGCGCTTCCAATAAAGCGACACCTTCACTATCCGCAGCCAGGCCATTCAGATAGGCTAGCAACTGCTCGGGGTGGTGATAGGTAGTCTCGTGATCCTGATACTTCAACTTGAGGGGAAAACCCAGGCCGTGTCTAATATCTGTCAAGTCGCGAATGTAGGCGGCTCTTTCCTCTTCCGACATCCCAATCCACTTCAGTACCGGGATACGCCAACGGAAAAAAGCCTGATCCATAGCTCTATGGAAACCTAAAGTCCCCTCGGATTCTGCGATGATCGATACGCCAATGGAAGAACCTTGATTGGCCGGTCTAATAACCATTGGAAAGCCAATCTTCTCTTTAGCCGCTTCAAAGTAGTCCGTATTGCCGCGGTCCAGCCACTGATGTTTGGTCACGGTAATAACCTCAGGGCAAGGAAATCCCATGTCGCCCATTACCTCTTTCTGACGTGCCTTATCCATCCCCAACTTACTGGCAGCAATCCCGCTTCCTGTATAAGGAATCTGGAGCTGTTCTAATTGCTGTTGGATCTGACCATCCTCCCCATAAATGCCATGCAAAGCCAAAAAGGCTACGTTGATCATTTGAGGCAATTCTGATGGATCAATCCGCTGCCCAACCTTATTCAAGAGTTGATCGAGTGCTGTATCGGATAATTCCCCTAAACTTTCTTGATAGACCTGAAAGGAATTGGGCGATTCCGGTAAGCTTTCCACGGGTGGGAAGAAGTCACGAATTGAGCCTTTATAAATATAAGCCCAATCTAAGAGGATGAAGTTTCGATAACTATCAACAAAGATTGGAAGGGGCTCAAAAATAGACTTGTTCAGGTTGTCGTACACTGTCCGGCCACCAGCAAAAGAGATTTCCCTTTCCCTGGATGGGCCGCCAAAAAAGATACCTACTTTTATTTTCATATCGCTATTGGCGCTCATGTCGGCGCAAATTTAGCTTAAATTGAATAGCTGTGCTCATTTTTTGCGGAGAATATTGGGAAACTCCATTTTCTTTGCAGTTTCACCGGCGAAGATATAGAATTCTACATGAAGAATAAGTCCATGAATCGGGAGCTGCTCAAGCTAGCAGTTCCCAACATCCTCAGCAATGTGTCCGTGCCGCTGTTGAGCTCTGTTGATACACTCCTAATGGGGCATCTAACAGCCCTGCATATCGGTGCGGTCGGAGTAGGATCAATGATCTTCAATTTCATCTATTGGAATTTTGGGTTCTTACGTATGGGAACTACCGGCATCACAGCACAGGCCTATGGTCGTCAGGATCAGGCCGCTATCATGACTACCTTAGGCCGAGGGATGCTAGTGGTTTTAATTTTATCTATTCTAATTCTTCTCTTGCAATACCCTTTAGGGGAAGCAGCCATCTACCTCCTAAATATTTCCGAAGAACAACGCCCTCTGGTTGAAGATTATTTCTATATCCGGATTTGGGCAGCCCCTGCCACCTTAGCTTCTTATGCGATTCTGGGTTGGTTTTTTGGGATGCAAAATGCCATCTTCCCGTTGATTCTTACCCTAATCGTGAATGTAACCAATATTGTAGTCAGTTGGATCTTGGTGCGTCAATATGGGATGGAAACCGCCGGGGTCGCTTATGGAACCTTAATTGCACAATACGTCGGTCTGTTGGCTGCGGCATTGCTTTTTCTAGGTCGCTATCGCAAATATCTTGATCATTTCAGCAAAAAGGCGCTCCTGCTTTGGAGTGAGCTAAAAGCTTTCTTGAGTTTAAATGCAGATATTTTTCTTCGGACCTTCTGCCTAACCTTGGCTTTTGGGTTCTTCTATAGTCAATCCGCGAATGAAGGGGCTTTGATTTTGGCTGCCAATGTTATTTTGCTGCAATTCCTGAATTGGATGTCCTATGGTGTGGATGGGTTTGCCTTTGCTGCTGAGAGCCTAGTGGGAAAATATGCGGGTGCCGCTGATCGATCGAAGACCTCCAAGGCCATTCAGTTGTCCTTTACCTGGGGCATGGGGCTAGCTGCTAGCTACGCCTTGCTATATGGTATACTAGGAGATTCGATCTTACAGTTATTCACCAATAAAGCAGATGTCTTGGAGGCGGCGCGCCCCTTTCTCATCTGGATGATAATCTTTCCGATCTTAAGCACCCCCTGTTATATCTGGGATGGGGTATTCATTGGACTCACCGCCGCCAAGGCTATGCGCAATAGCATGTTATTGGCTATATTGGTTTACTTTGCCATTTACTATGTTTTCCAGCAAAATTATGGTAATCATGGACTCTGGTTAGCCTTGCTTCTCTTTATGATCGCTCGAGGTTTGTTTCAGTGGATATTGTTTCGAAGAAAGGGATTGGATTTGACCTAGCATTTTCCAACGCAATAAAACACATTGGATATGGACAAGATGGAAAGACGATCAAAGCTCAAACCGCTGGGTCCTATTTCACTCGGGATGGCCGCCTGAATCATAGCCGCTATCCAAGCAGGCCGAGCGGAGCCCGGACTATCCTTATTGAAAGCCGGAGGCAACTTGATGGTAATACCACCACCCATGGAGATGGGACAGGTTGCTGCAGCCGCCGTACTAGCTAATAAACAGGAAAGCACTCCCTTTTAAATCCCTGTCAATGACATAAAGCAATTATTAACAGAGCATGGCACAATTGTACCTTCATGAATTTATCTAATCTCAATCATTTTACCGTAGCTGCAGGCCTACTATTTTGGAGTATCATGAATCTCTCTTTATCCAATCCCGATAAACTGAGCTATTCAAAAGAATCTACCATAATTGGAGATTACAATCAGCAGCAAACGACCGTCATTGTTTATCAAGATTCTCTAAGCGAAGATTCCCTCTTTCTGGTTCAGGGTACGGAAGAGCATATTCCACTGCATTACTTTAAGGACATTACCACCAATGTATGCTTTGATAATGAATGTCGTCTATTGCAAGTTTCCGTGTATTGGAATATCACTGGACGATATCTGGGTTTTGACTTACCTCCCGGCGAGTTTTTAAGTAAACGTGACCATAAGCCATTTTCTCATAGTGAGTATGAAAGACTAAATGATCTATTGGCCGATCCTAATTTGCCCTTAAACGCCGTTTCCTTCGAGGAATTAATAGAAGTGCCAGACCTTACCTCAGATTCGATAGATGGAATTTCAGGAGCCACTACAAAAGCGCTATCTGAAATGGTAGTGAAAGGAGCTGCATATACTACTTACACCTTATGGAATATTATACATGGTCCCACTCAGGATTTAGTTGCCCAAAAAACGGAAAAACAGCTATCTCCAGACCTTATTGATCTAATTCTAAAAAGCCCCGATCAAAGCGATAAGGTTTGGGTTTTAGGAAAGATCAAACCTACAACCATTTTGACGCAAAAACTCACCACCAGCTTCTTGGAGATCATTGCTGGAGACGATTTTTTTCTGGCCTACTCCACACTTAATGCCCTTCGATCATCACATCTTGAATCCCCTAGCCTACAGTCTGCTTTATTCTCTATTTATGAAAATGCCAATCATAGTATTCAAAGAATGATCATTGAAAAATTGATGAAGGCACCTGCTCTAGGCTCAAACTTCGTGGTACAATCCAGGAAACTACTAGAAACCTTGAATGGCAAACAACTTGGCGATCTGCTGAAACTATATACAAAACATGATATCCATGATGCAGAAACGATTGAAGTTGTAGCCAAAATATTGAAGAATGACAACAGCTTCATTGCTCGACAGGCTTATAATTTTTTGAAAGCTTCCGATCTTTCGGATAGGGCAATTGAGGACTTAAAAAATAGGTAAAGCAGATCTACCTTGGTGGATAGTCGCCAAAAAATCATCGAATCTCGACTTCATGGCTCCTCGGAAATTTTCTTCCGTTAATTTAGCTTTTTCAGCTAACACGTTGCGGGGCTTTTCGCCCTTCACTAGTGCCATCGAAAAAGCAAAAGTTGTTTTAATGAACGATCCTCCCAATTTTTCGGCTTCCCTTAACACCTGAGCAAAACCATACTTGCTATCCTTTTCCCCTTCTGGGGTTTCACAACTCACTGCAAAATGAATAGGTTTTGAACTTGCGACACATTTTTTAAGCGTGCTTCGCAATGGAGAAATCAGGCGTCCGCCCCAAACAGGGCCAAAAATGATTACTTCTTTATAATGCGTTAATTCTTCTCTCTTAATTCCGGTAGGGACAGTGACGCCTAACAAGGAAAATAGAAATAAGACAAATATTTTGTCAATTGCTGGAGATATTTCCTTTATGTCACAGTCTAATGCACTAGCTGCCGCTTCCGCAAGAAATCTGCTATTACCCGTTTTTGAATAGTATAACACCAAATATCTTTTCATAGTCGATATGATTTTTCAGGCCTCGGACAATCTGATTTACTCATAAAAGTAATGAGATCTATGCCCAGATAAAATGACAGGTAGTGGTTTATCGTAATGATAAATGTCATCACTTCTGACACACCCTTTCTCCATTATGACTAGCTTTTCATTGAGTACATCAAACCGTTTTATAGTTAAAATCAGAGAAAAACTACAAAAACAGTTACTCAACTACAAAAACAGTTGATTTACTACAAAAATAGTTGCAACTTGTCAGCTCTATCAATTGGACTTCACAAATTCAACACCTGATTGCTATGCTGATAAAGAATTTCAAATTCATTCTTCGCCGCCTTATTCGGCAAAAAAGATATACAGTATTAAATGTTTTGGGTTTAACAATGGGCATAACCACCTGCCTGGTTATCGGTCTTTTTCTAGCCTACGAACTGAGTTTTGACACTTACCATCAGAAGGCTGATCGAGTCTATCGAATCAATGAAGTAAAAGAGGCTCCCAGCTATGGGATCAAGTACAAATATGCTGCGCCCGCCCCATTGGCCAATGCCTTACGGCAGGAGGTAAGCGGGATTGAAGCAGTGGCTAGTGTTTATCCACAGGAAGCACAAACAATTGAAGTAGCCGCAGGCAAATTGTTCAAACAAGAAGGAATTCTACTAGCGGAAGCAGGCATCATCGATGTTTTTGACTTTGACCTAATCGAAGGAGACGCCCGCCAAGCCTTACGCCAGCCTTGGCAGACGATATTGACGGAATCCACGGCTGAGAAATTCTTTGGTAAGGAAAATCCAATGGGCAAAATACTTACATATGACGGTACGCACACGCTGACGGTGGCGGGAATTATGAAAGATTTACCTAATAATTCGCACCTCAAGGCATCCATGCTCATCTCCTACCTGGTCACGCCAGAGTACATGGGTTTCAATCTAAACCAATGGACCTTTACCTTCGGTGCCTCTACCTATCTGGCTTTAGAGGAAGGCATCACACCTAAGGCGCTAGCAGCTCCCATCCAAGCAGTTTACGACAAGTATGCGAATACAAACCCTGAAAGCATGGAAAAATCCCGCGGCGAGCTCCAGCCCTTGTCCCAAATTCACTTGGAACCCAAGTATGCCGGAGGAGGACAATGGGTCAAGGCCATCAATCCGCGTTGGCTATGGTTCTTTGCAGCGGTCGGCATTATCGTCTTGCTATTGGCTTCCATTAATTTCGTGAATTTATCCACTGCCCAGGCCCTGACTCGTGCCAAGGAAGTCGCGATACGCAAAACCATTGGTGCAGCTCGAAGTCATCTCCTGTGGCAATTTGTAACAGAAGCGCTTCTGCTGGTCTCCTTAGCCTCGATTCTAGCTACGGGGATTACTTATTACTCCTTAGGGTATCTCAATCAAAGCTTAGACAAAGACATTTCGTTGTGGTATTTGTTCAATCCCATTGGAATCAGCCTGTTCATTGGCGGGGTTCTCCTTACTGCCCTTCTGACCGGAATCTACCCAGCTTGGTTAATCTCCAGATTCCAACCCGTGATCGCACTCAAAGGTAACTGGATGTCAACCGGCAGCAACTCCAATTTCCTCTCCAAAGCTTTAGTCACTATCCAATTTACGGTATCAGGTGCGATGTTGATCGCCCTATTCTTTATCGCTCAGCAGCTAACGCTCTTCTATAACCAAAACATGGGCTTTGATAGAGATAACATTTTGCTTGTGAAAGCGCCCGATGCCGCTAAGTATGATGTTCTAGCTAGCGAACTATCCCAAATGAACCAGATCCAACACCTATCTTTTATGAGTACTCCTCCTAGTGGTATTCGCCACAATAAAACGCATATGTATAGGGCGGATGACCCCAGTCCGCGTACAGTCAATATGGTCTTTGGTGATGAACAATATCCGGAACTATTCGATTTTCAACTACTAGCCGGTAGATACTTCGAGGCTAGAGATACCAGCGCTGGCTTGCTATCTCTTCCACGAGATCAACGCTTCCCTAAAGCGATCGTTAATGAGCAATTATTACAGACATTGGGATTAGGCTCCTCGGAGGAGGCCGTTGGAAAACGTTTCAAGATCGGCTGGAATGGCTGGCAGCCAGAAATTGTTGGCGTAGTACAGGATTTTGCTACGAGTTCTCTACATGAAGGGGTAGAACCCGTTGTGATCTTTCAACAAAATGGCTTCTATGAAAGTGCCGGTATCAAGATCAAAGCCAATAGCAATATGCCGCAGATATTGGCAAACATACAGGCAGCATGGCAAAAAGCTTTTCCCCAACAATATTACGATTACGAATTCCTGGATGACACACTGGCTTCGCACTACGAAAGCGAGAGCCAACTGCTGAGCTTTTTCCAACTATTCGCAGGTATAGCCATGCTCATCTCTTGCCTGGGGCTCTGGGGTTTGGCTACCCATGCTGCTGTGCAACGCACCAAAGAAATAGGCATTCGCAAAGTGCTAGGTGCGCCGGTGAGTAGCATTCTAAAATTGATGTCCAAAGACTTTCTAAAACTAGTAGGTCTATCGGTGCTGCTATCAGTTCCCCTGGCCTGGTACTTCACCCATCAATGGCTGGAAGGTTTTGCGTATCGAATTGACATGGAATGGTGGGTATTTGTCGTGGGCAGCCTGCTCGTTTTGCTGGTGGCCTTCTTGACCGTAAGCATGGAGTCCCTCAAGTCTGCCTTGGCCAATCCTTTGGATTGTATCCGGGAGGAGTGATGGGGAGTTGGAGAAAGGATTTTCTTACCCATTAGAACGAAAGATGAGTAACTCACAAACCATCTGCAATTGGATAAGGAAATTTCCTACATTTACACCTAGCCGTTTGCTATTTTTTAAGATGTGCATAGATGTTACCAGCAAGAGCAAAAGAAAATGAGACCTGTTACCTTGACCATTCTAGTCTTGTCATTTATCGTTTCCTGTACAAGCAAGAATAGCACGGTGGAATCATCGACAGCAGTTAAGAAAAGTTCGAAAAATTGGCCCACACCAAGTTGGGAATATGATACCATAGACAATGCCTCCTTTTTTAAACCTGTGGTTGACTCCTTTCCAGGAAAATATTCCTTATTGATTGTCAGCAATGGAAAGATTGCATTCGAGTATTATCAAGAACCGTATTCCAAAGACAGTTTAATACATATAAATTCTTGCACCAAGACAATTATTTCAGTTTTGTTTGGTGCTGTATTCAAAGAGCAGTTTGCCCGTAATGAAAATAGGGCTGCCATTGATTATTTCCCTGAATACACTGTTGATGATTCACTAATTCAAAAAATAAAGGTTAAACACTTTCTTTCGATGAGTAGTGGGTTGGATTGGAAGGGCGGTATTGATGCCAGTGACGTGATCCAAATGTCAAACACCAATGATTGGGCTAAATATGTATTTCAACGTGAAGTTATCGAGCCACCTGGCGAAAATTTTCACTACAACAGTGGAGGGTCACAGGTAATTTCAACCATCCTGCACAAGCAAACAAAAGACGGTTTGATGTCATTTGCTCAAGACAACTTGTTCAATCCATTGGGGATTTCTGAATTCAAATGGGATAGCACGATAAAAGGTGTTCCTAAAGCGGGTTGGGGGCTCCACCTTACCATGCACGACGTAGCCAAATTGGGTCATTTATTGCTCAAAAAAGGAAAATGGAAGGATTTGCAAATTGTGCCCGAAGAATGGGTTTCAAAAATTTCAAGCAAACATGTGTTTGCGAATGCCAAATACGACTATGGCTACCAGGTTTGGATTCCGAAAAACATAGAAACTGAGTGTTTCCTATTTCGTGGCAGTTACCCGCCATCAACAAAGGTAGTTGCGGTATTACCAGAACTAAATTCGGTCGTAGTTTATGTAGGAGAAAACTACAACACTAATATCCTACTTCGAGATTTCATTGTACCCGTATTAAAGCAAAAAGCTGGCAACAGGTGATAAGAAGATCGTGCCTACTTCCTTTCATTATCAATCACTTCAATCGCGCGGCTCTTACCATGCCGATATATAAACCAATAACATCGTAACCTTGATCGACTTCTTTCAGCCTCCACTAAGTGAAGCAAGAAAATGCCTTTTCATCGCTATCAAATTGCTTGTTTTTTACAATTTTTCAGCCTAGCAGCCGCCATACCTTTACGGAAAACTCAAATTTCAAGACCATGAAAAAAGTAATTTCCATTTCACTGTTCCTTGTTTTCTGTATGGCCTTTTTTCCTTTAAGGCTACCGATGATAGCAAGGCTGCGATTAAGGTAACAGTCACTGCGGAGCATTCGACCTCCTTTGATATGTTTCGCAATAACGAAACGATCAAGGGACTTAAAACACCTTACAATCACCTGGCGAAAAATCCATTTTTAAATCCAAAAAGGCAAAGTCTGACCTAAAAGTGATTGTGAACAACAAGGAATCCGTGCTGACAGGAACTTGGCCGGTTATGGTTCTACTTGTTAATGATAGGCAGCTAACAACATTTAGTATTGAGTAAAGCCCTACAGAAGTCATTTCAAAAACACCTTTTAAGGCCGTCGATCCATTTAAGCTGACGGAAAGGGTTTTGAAGTGGCTTCCATTTGAATTGATCTTTTAAGTTCTTGAACTGATGTTGTACGCACTAAAGTTATAGCCTCAATTCTTCAGCAAGTAGCCTATCTTCGTTTTAAAATTTGCAAGGCTGCAAATTTATCGGACAATATATGAATATCACTTTTATCTTCTACTTAGCTCTTGAAATTTGTTCCTCCGTTAAAACATTATAGGCCCAATCTTGACCAGATTCCTCTAATTGAGCAAAAAATAGTTTTTTGCCATCAGTACGAATGTTGATCAGACCATATCTAAGCCCCCTGACCACTTTTGCTTTATCTAACCTAGGCTTATGCAAACCTGAAGACTGTGATGTGCCTAAGAAAAGCCTAAAATGAGATTTTTCATTTTTAGTATCATGATTCTTTAGCGCTCTTCCTGTGTCAATGGCTTCGTATTCAGGTTGTGGGTTAGAATACTCTTTCATCTGGCCAATCTTTGAAATTTCCACAGATCTTGCCACTTCCGTGATATAAATAAGCGGGCAGATTAGGCTATCATTTTCAAAGTCAATTAACTGCCGGCCAGTTATTGAACTTGCAGCTATTATTGTCGGACGCGGATGGTCATGTGTTTCTGCATCACCTGAAGATATTACCGTGCATAAGGGCCTCAACCCTTGAAGGAATCTATATGAAACATCATGGCTCCCATGATGACAGCCTTTAGCAACATCGCTCTTAAATTCCTTGACGAATCTAGCCCCATAGTGATTCATGATGTAATTCTGACTATGAGTATTTAAATCTCCAGTCAACAAAATTCGACGCTCACCATAATCAAGTCGCAAAACGATGCTATGGCCATTAGTGTTCTTCGAATCGCCATCTTTAAATCTCTTTAGTGCAGGCTGATTATTGACAGAATCACCAATTGGTCCCAAAACACGGATTGAACATTTTCCATCTGACGGCTCAAATCCAGGAAGATAGTCATGAGTTGATGAAGACAACCTTGTAATTGATGTTGGTGAACCAGATTTTCTCTTCAACTGGGTTACTGATTTTATAAATTGCCCCCATGTTCCGTTCAATGTGTTAAAGTCAGGGTTTTCTAAATTTAGAACAGCATCTCTTGCCGAATTTCTATTACCCAATAGCTTCGTATAAAACCCATCCTGTATAGTACCTAAAGATCTCTTATTTCCTCCATTGCTAGTTCTTCCATTAAACCACCATGAGAGCCCTGCATGGTAAAATTTTTCTGCGGTAACTTCATTGGAATCAAGTTCAGCTTGGTTCTTTTCAGTTCTGTTAATTAGGTCAAATACCCCTCCAAAATGATCAATGTCATTGTGAGTCGCTATCATAGCATCTAGCTGCACTTTGGTCTTCTCCGGGTCTTCCCTATCGCTCAAGGATACATAGTCTTTAAAAAACTTCCAATCAACGAAATCAGCAGCATTTTTCCCGCCATTTTGAAAGGACCTAATATTGCCCCCATCTACCATTATATTATGCCCATCAGGCGTTACAATCAACAATCCATCTCCTTGCCCTACATCAATAACGTATACCTCCAAGAGAGTTTCTCCACCTAAATGTCGATCATTGACCCAAAATTCAACATTTCTCCCACTCACTTTTTTGGCTCCATCCCTAGTTTCTAGAACCCTTAGTCGGTCACCCCAGATAAAAGCCCCTTTTCGTCCTCCTGAGGGAGATGAAATCACCCGGCTACTATCTTTCTTAGCTTGTTCGTAGGTCTGGTAATAGTTAGCCACATAGGACTTAATGACTGTATCCCACCATTTCTCTTTTGCAGGCATAACCAAATGTATTTATTTGATATTTGACACTTACTCATTATGTGTAATTCATATCCTTTCCAGCTTCATTCACAGATTACACAGAAGCGCCTTAAATTAATTCAAAAATACAATAAATCAATATTATTAAATAATAATCAAAACACCAAAAGCCCTAAAGCCTTTCTTTACAAAGGAGATAGACAAGCCTATAACTGTATCTTCCCATCATTAGTTACTGCCCAGATACAGAACAAACAAACTCCTCACCCAATAAATAAACCTTACGCAAGGCAAAGTCATTGTTGTAGGAACCCTACATCCTTTTCTAGGCACTTTTAAAGACCTAGCATATGTCTTAAGATAGATTGTAGTTACAGTTATCCTATCCAGCTTAACAGCCTCCAATAAAGATGAATTCTCTTCTATTAATTTTTTACGTAATAGTTTTGTTTTTTCTAAGGATCAGATACCCCTAGTATTCATCTCAATCAAATCGAGTAATTAATACTAGTTCCATCTATTAAGTAATTCCGCCAGTTCAACTTTCCCTCATCGCCCTTTGTCCTTTGGCGTGGTGGAGGGAGGTACCTGGAGCTTCTTAAATTTTATACCCAAGGAAACATTCCTAGACCTAGAAGATTCCAAAATTCGGGAGGATCATGTTTTATTCCCTCCCTCCTCTTTTCTTATTCATTAATCAATTCTCTGTAAATATCTGTAAGCTTAAAATCGAACTCGAGAAGCAACTTTACTTACTAATCCTTAATTTTACCCTTTCATTTCCTCCCTGTTCAAATAATATTGATCGGACAGCAGTTTAAGAATAGTTTCGTTTAAGTAAAAAACAGCTTTGGCATGAAGTTCGTCCGTTGGCTCTTGTTTCTGGTTTTATTAGCAACCTTAATTGCTGGAGGCGCTGGCTATTGGCTATACAATACCTTACATACTCCCGTCGGTCATAGCAAGGCGGAGCAGTACATAACGGTGGAGCAAGGCCTGGCTTCCTTTAGCATACTTGAGCTGCTAGAGCAGGAACAAATAATTCAAGCCCCGCTTGCTACCAAAATCTATTTGCGCTTCTTTGACAAGAACGCCAAGCTAGAGGCCGGCGATTACTTATTCCCCTCTCCTATCAGTCCTTTGGAGGCATTGGAGCTATTGAAAGATGGGAAAAAACGAACAAAAACACTGACTATCCCTGAAGGTTGGACGCGTTTTGAGATAGCCAGCCGAATTGCCAATCAATTCCCAGGAGAACCCAAGACAAGCGAAAAGGAGATCTTGGCTATGATGGATGATGTCAGTCTTATCCAAGATATCGACCCTAAGGCTACCAACCTGGAGGGGTATCTGTATCCTACGACTTACGAACTTGAATTGGATGCCCAACCCAAAGCGGTCATCGCCAAAATGGTAAGCCAATTTAAATCTGTTTGGCAGCCAGAATGGAATGATCAAGCCAAAAAAATGGGAAAATCCATCCAGGAGATCATCACCATCGCCAGCTTGATTGAGAATGAATCAAAGGTAGAAAAGGAACGGGCCTTGGTCGGTTCGGTCATATATAATCGATTGGAAGGGAGAATGCCCCTGGGCATCGATGCCACAAATGTTTACATTGCCAAACTGCTTGGCCGCTGGGACGGTATCATTCACAAAAGTGATGTTGAAATTGACCACCCTTACAATACCCGGAAGATCTATGGCCTACCTCCAGGCCCAATCAGTTCTGCTAGCAAATCAGCCATTGAGGCCGCCCTTAAACCTGCGCAAACTGACTACCTGTACTATGTCCTGAACGTAGAGGCCAACGATGGTTCTCACCATTTTTATGAAACTGGCACGGCGTTTAGTAAAGGGAAAGCAGCCTATCAAAGATGGTTGGCTACGCAACGGGGGAACTAGTAGAAACGGACGGCATTCAATCCTTTTTCTCTTTGACTTCTAGAAGGTAGGCTACTTCTTAGGCCCTGCTCATCCACCTAGCAGAATGACGATCAAGTCTTGTCCCACTTTTTGCCCAAGTCCTACGAATGTAAAAATGTATACGAGTTCCGTGATTTTGTTTAAGGGTCTCAAGTCGCTGATCCTATATCTTTGTAGAATGCATTATCATCGAATTTACAGCAGGAACTGATTTAAACTTATTCATCTGGACTGCGACCTAAAGCCTTGAATCTCCTGAACTTTAGCTTTTTTTCGTCCCATACCTTCCAGGTATGAAACTCAAAAAGAGCTTCGTCAGTAAATCCAATGCTTTGGCCTCGTCGACAGCCAATAAGTTTAAATCAGTTCCAGGTAAGAATAAGGTTATCTTCAAAAGTCAAGGCGAGGACCTAGCAGGTCATCTTTATCTGCTAACAGTCTTTGATGTGGACCAGGCGGTGGAGAAAATGGATAGATTCTTTCAACAGTACTAAGAAATTTTTTAATCTTCAATGCCTAGGCATGACTATTCAAAAAATAACTAAGCTTGTTAACCGTAGATGGGTACATCAGATACGAGCAGGGCGAAAGCATCGATTTGTGGATATCACAATTGTCGCTACAAAAGGTCGTTTTTTCGTGCGCCAGTACAAATTCGGAAAACGAAGCTGGTATCATGCTTTCCTTGCAGACCCCGATGGGGCCATTAAAATTGGCGATGTCGTTATTCCAATTGACGGAGTAATCCCTCCCGATTTACACGAGATCAATCCAAAAGTAAATAAGGCCTACTTCAGGAAGATGAACATTGTGTACCCCTTGATGCGCTTGACTTACGATAGAAAAAAGCATGAGGCATCTACCTTAGAACTCATACCAAAGCACATTTAAGCGGGTACAAATAAAGGAGATGGATCTGCTCCGATGATCATCTTCGGAATTATATTTGAAGGGTTCGTATTAGTGGCATTATTGGGGCTATATAAGTTAAGACAATCTGACAAATGAAAATAATCATCACAGGCGCTACAGGCATGATTGGGAAAGGAGTCCTTTTGGAGTGCCTGCGTAATGAAAAGGTAGAATCTGTCCTGGTCGTTAACAGAAAACCAGTTGACCTACAACATCCTAAACTTAAGGAAATCATTCACAAGGATTTCTTTGACCTGAGTGCTATTCGTCAGGAATTGGCTGGATACGATGCTTGTTTCTTTTCACTAGGAATCACCTCCTTTCGACAATCCGAGGAAGCTTACAGGCGAATCACCTACGATCTGACCTTGAATTTCGCCAAGGAATTACTGGCTTTGAATAATGGAATGACTTTCATCTATGTTTCTGGAGCCGGCACGGATAGTTCTGAAAGGGGCAGGGTCATGTGGGCTAGAGTAAAGGGTAAGACCGAAAATGATATCATCAATCTCGGGTTCAAAAATGCTTATGCTTTTCGACCTGCTTACATCAAGCCAGAAGCCAATGCCCCTTCCAGTACACCACTCTATCGGATTATGCTCTCCACCTTTGGCATACTGCATCCTGTGATCAAATTTCTATTCCCCCGATTCACCACCACGACAACACAAATCGGGAAAGCGATGATTGAGGTGGTTGAACACGGGTTCACTAAAAAGCAGGTAGAAAGCGTGGATATTGTTCAACTTAGCCAAGTAAGTAGATGAGACGAGTATTAAAGTGGATATCCCTGGGGTTACTTTCCCTATTCGGACTCCTATCCTTGATAGGCTTCTTATTTATTAAACTTAGCCCACAGTTTGGTGGATTGGCGACGGAGGCAGAGTTACAAGCTTATGCAGAAACCGGTCATTTCGAAAATGGTATGTTTATCAATGACCAAGCCATCAACATGACAATGGATTGTCATAGTATCCAAAAAATGCTGCGGGAGACTTTTCAACCTGACCCCAATGTCGCTCCAAAGGAGAATCTACAAATAAACAAAATCACCGCAGAAAGTATTCTAAATAGGCCGGATTCATTGGTCAGGCTAACTTGGTTTGGACATTCTACCTTCCTAGTGGAAATAGAAGGTAAGAACATCTTGCTCGATCCTGTTTTTGGGCAATATGCTGCCCCTCATCCCTGGCTGGGCAGAAAGAGATATCACCGTGAAATGCCCATAGCGATTGCGGACTTACCAACAATCGATGCGGTGATCATTTCTCACGACCACTATGATCATCTGGATTACAAATCCATTAGTCAACTGAAGAATAAAACGGAGCGCTTCTTTGTCCCACTTGGTGTAGATAGTCATTTGGAGAGGTGGGGAATAGAGGAAGCAAAAATCAGTAAAATGGATTGGTGGGAGGAAAAGCAGTTTAAGGAATTAAGCATTGCCTTCACTCCTTCTCGTCATATGTCAGGCCGAAGGCTTAATGACCAATATGCAACTCTATGGGGCTCGTGGGTATTGAGAGGAAAAACCAAAAACATCTATTTTAGTGGAGATGGGGGCTATGGCAAGCATTTTACAACCATCGGCGAAAAATATGGACCTTTCGATATCGCACTCATGGAATGTGGTCAATACAACCAACTCTGGGCAGATGTGCATCTAATGCCTGAACAGACAGTTGTGGCAGCTCAGGAAGTGAAAACCCAAATGATGGTCCCTATTCACTGGGGGTCCTTTACATTGGCTACACACAGTTGGACCGACCCCATTGAACGAGTAACCAAACAAGCCCAGATCATGAATATGCCCATTGCTACGCCTCAAATAGGGGAACCCATAGTTGTAGGGCATTCCGATTTTCCAAGATCAGAATGGTGGAAAGCTGTTCAATAAATGGACCAAAGGGAGTATGGATTATTTTAGAATTTAATAGCGCGATAAAAATTAAAGGACTCAAGCTGTAATATCATGAAAAACAAGCCATTGAAGCCTCGTCATTTCAAGACCTTATCCGAGTACTTTGAGTATACACAGCTGCCTAAACCTGAGCATCCTATGCTCAGTGTGCTAATGGCAAAGGGAGAGGCTTTTTTACCCTGTCCAATGGAAAGTTCCCCTCCTGTTACCAATGACTGTTACAATATTAGCCTGAAAAAAATAGTTGCGGGAGAAATGAACTATGGCAGAACCAAATACGACTTCAGCAATGGTGCCATGATTTTTGTAGCCCCCAGACAGGTTATCCAATGGGAAAGCAGGCTAATTGTTGCGCAGAAGGGGTTTTCGATCACCTTCCACGAAGACTTCTTAAGAGGAACAGAACTAGCTCATCAAATTAAGAAATACGGCTTTTTCTCTTATTCAACCCATGAAGCTTTACATCTTTCACCCAAAGAGGAAAAACAGATGGAAGCCATCATTGAAAATATAGAATTTGAGTATCTGAACAATCAAGACGGATTCAGTAAAGACATTATTATTTCTCAATTGAGCACCTTATTAAAGTACGCCAACCGATTTTACGAGCGGCAATTTCTACATCGAAAGGAATTGTCCAATAGTTTGTTGGAGCAAGTCAATCATAATTTGATCCAATACTTTGAGACGGGACAACTCGAGGCGAAAGGCGTGCCTAGCATTGAACAATTAGCCAATAACTTGTCTGTTTCACAAAGGTATTTGAGCGATACGCTTAAGAAGGAAACAGGTAAAACCACCACTGAGCACATTCAATTGTTTCTCATAGATGAGGCAAAAAGCATTTTGCTTGAACCCAACAAAAGTGTTTCTGAAGTGGCATATGAGTTAGGCTTCGAATACCCACAGTATTTTTCGCGGCTGTTTAAGAAAAAGGTGGGAGTGAGTCCTTCGGCATATCGGGATTCGCACTTGTTGAATTAAGCCTAAGTGATGATTATTAAAATCGTAAGTATCTACTGCCGAACCTATTCATAGGAAAACGTACACAAATAAACATGAGACTTCTTTTCTCTTTACTACTCGGACTAACTTTACTTTTCAGCTGTACAGAAAGAAATGTGGAAATCGAAACAACTCTAGCATCAAAAACTCAAGAAAAGAAGGTGTTTCAAGAAGGATCAGTATTTGTCGACAACCAATTTGATGGAGCTCGTTTGAACGGCTTCAAGCAGCTGAATGACTCCACCTACCAAGTTTTAATTACGCCCGAAAATATTCCGATCAATAACAGCCCCTGGTTTTCTTTTAGAATCTGGTCTGAGCAAGTGACTACAATAAAGCTAGAAATAGCTTATGCTGAAGACCATAAACACCGGTATATTCCAAAACTAAGTGCCGATGGATCAATTTGGGAACCAATCGCACAAGACCTATACCAGGTTGATACCACTACAGGTAAACTAATGCTTGAGCTAAGGTTAAGCCCAAAAAAACTCTGGGTGTCTGCCCAAGAAAACCTGAACTCGGCCTACATTCATGCTTGGATGGACTCCCTCTCACAAAGCGCATATATTAGCGAGGAAGAAGTCGGAAAGAGTGTTCTTGGTCAACCTATCTCTTTGCTGAAGATCAAGAATGGTACCCCAAAATATTCAATCATTGTTATGGGAAGACAGCATCCCCCTGAAGTTCCAGGAGGAACGATATCTTTAGTGTCCTTTGTGCAAACAGTATTATCGGATTCGGAGCTGGCCAGTAGCTTCAGGGAAAAATTTGAAATGTTCGTTTTCCCCTTGCTAAACCCTGATGGAGTAGATCATGGAAATTGGAGACATAATGCCAATGGGAAAGACCTTAATAGAGATTGGCAAGCATTCAGTCAGCCCGAAACAAAAGCGGTAAAAGATTGGCTTACAAATGCAGAAAACATTTCGAAAAATGGTCAATACTGCTTTGGCATCGATTTTCATACTTCTTTTAGTGGCCCCTATCTATTGACACTTGATACCATACCACATAAAGTGAAACCCGACCTAACGAGGAAATGGATCAATCAGGTTGAGTCAGAAACAAAGCAGAAGCTGGATATCCGCCCTCGCGCACAATCCTTACCTTATTGTTACAATTGGATGATCAATGCATTAGAAATAGAGGCCGTTACTTATGAAGAAGGAGATGAAATAGATCGAGCAGTAGTACAGCAAAGGGCTAAAGACTATGCGAATGTGTTGATGAAAGTTCTATTGGAAAAGTATGATTAAAACGAGTAGAGGTCATCCCAAAACGCTAAACGAAAACTACACAATAGACCAAAGGCTTATTTGCAAAAAGTCAATTCTTCACAGACAGATTTTCGCTTTATACTCTTTCCTTATCTGATGAATAAATGGCAACTACTTGGAGTATTCTTTGATGAATTCCCTTGGACTCTGTCCTGTTTTCTTCTTGAACAGCCTTGAAAAGTATTCAGGATATTTAAATCCCAATTGATACGCTATTCCTGAAATAGTAGTATTGGGAGTTAATAGTAAATTCTTAGCCTCTTCCATTAAGAACAGATTAATGTGTTCTTTGGCCGTTTTTCCAGTTTCTGCTTTAATGCTATCACTAAGATATCTTTTACTCACCGACAGTTGGCTTGCTATTATCTCAACCGTTGGTGCCCCCTCTTCAGGCAGATTATTTTCGTTGAGATAAGTTTCCAAATGTTTATAGAATAATTGAAGCAGGCCTTTGTTTAATGGGTTTCTATCAACAAACTGCCTTTTATGAGATCGATGAGCATATGTCAGCAGGGTTTCCAAATGAGAAAGGATAATATTTTTACTAAACTCATCTTGGGCTCTAAAGTACTCAGCTTCGATATTATCGTAGATTCTTTGGAAAGTCAATTCTTCATTGGGGGATAAATGAAGTGCCTCATTGATGGAATACTCGAAGAAATGACAACGACTGATGACTTGCGCTAAGTTGTGCCCAATCAAAAAGTCTTTGTGAAAAGAGATGCTAAAACCTCCATATTCAAATTCAGCCTCTTGCATAATGGAAATCTGACCCGGAGCGAAAAACATAAGCACACCCTTCTCACAATCATATTTAGTTCTTCCGTAAGCGATGCTCCCTTTCTTGATTTTTTTAAGTGCAATGGTGAAAAAGTCACTTTGGACAGGCTCAAAATTGACATGCTTATGGGCCATTGCTATTAATTCTCTGGTAGGGCGATTAGGGAAAAACAAAGGTTGCGCTGGTGGCTTCATCCCAAAGTGTTCAGTCATTTCCTGTATCGTAGTAAAATGTATCATAGCAATAAGGTCAGTTTTCTCAGATCATTCCTTGATTGAGGCACGAACGCTTTACGCGGCTTAATATAGTATTTTGAATGTTGGCCTTATTTGAACAAAATGACGTAATTCTTAAACTTTTTTACGCAGTAATTCCCCCTATAGACTTTCCCATGTAAAAGAGTATAAGTGTTCTGTAATTTTGTTTAAGGGTTCAGGGTCAATCTGAAACTATCTTTGTGGTATATTTTTTACCAATTAAGACTAAATAATCATGACGTTAACATCAGGGAAGAACAGTGTAACTTTCAAATCTTTTGGAGTAGAATTAGTTGGTGATTTATACCTACCAGAAGGTTTTGATGAAAACAAAAAATACAAAGCGATCGTTGGAGCGAGTCCATTCCCACAAGTGAAAGATCAAATTCCAGCTACCTATGGCCCAGAAATGGCTAAAAGAGGTTTTATCTATTTAGGATTCGACTATTTAGGAATGGGAGAATCTCCAGCATTGCCGGGAGAGCATAAACAGTCGAGGTACATGTTTAGATTGATAGAAAACACATGGGATGCAGTTTCCTATTTAGGCACACTTCCTTTTGTAGAAGAAATTCATGGACTTGGCGTATGCCAAGGTGGTTCAATAATCGCATCGGCAGCAATTACGGACCATAGAATTAAGAAAATTGCAACGGTTTCAGGCATGATGGCAGCAGATGGTTTCCAGTGGCTTGGAAGAGAAGTAACAGACCCGCAAATTGCAGCCGCAAATGCTTCCATGCAAAAGCAGTATGAAACTGGAGAGCCAGATTATGTGGCACCATTCGGACTAAATGATGAGCAGTCAAGAGAAGAGTTCGTGGCAGCCGCAGCATATCCCGCAATGGCTGGAGAGTCTTATGACTACTATGGAAGAGATGGATTTAGAGGTCCTAAAGCTGTGAAAAACTATACGAACATGCATATCGGTGATCAGGGCATGCAGTCTCTTTTCTCTCTAGCAGAAGCCTATGCAGATAAAATCGTACAACCAACATTAGTTGTTTATGGGCCAAATGCTTCAACTGCTCTCTGTTCAACGGGATTTATTGATAAGCTTACCAATGAACATGAAGTTTTAGCCTTAGATGAGTTTAGTCATGTTGACTTCTATTACAAGCCAGATGCCGTTAAAGTATCAACGGATGCCATAGCTGATTTTTTCAACAAGTAATAATTCAGCTTTTTGCACAGCAACTCTTCCGTAGCACCCAGTCAAGAATTTCACTTATCAAAATCATAGGAGCTGCCTTATATTTGGGCAGCCTTCCTTTTCCTATTGCTCCATTTCTTGTTCCGACCAAACAAAAGATCATTATCTTTGCGGAAGTCTTAAATCACTTCTAAATGGACGCCAAAGACTTCCTCGTAGAATACTTCTCCCAATACATCACCCTCAGCGAAGAGGAGGTGCAGCTCATCAAGAACGAAGACATTATTAGAGAGTATAAAAAAGGAGATTACCTTCTAATGGAAGGCCAGATCGCACAAGTCTGCTTCCTCGTACTTAAAGGATGTGTCAAGCGGTACTATTTAGAAGACGGGGAAGAGAAAATCATGGGGTTTTATACCGAAAACGACCCCATCGCACCGGTGAGCTACACCACACAGCAACCCTCCCAATACTATCTATCCTGCGTAGAGCCCTGTATTATCTCTACGGGTACCGAGGAGAGAACCCAACGATTCCTGGAAGCCTTTCCCAGGTTTGTTCCCATCTTCATAAAAATCGGAGAGCACTTGTCCGTTGAGAAACAAATATCCGCCGACAACTTCAAGAATCTCTCCCCTGAAGATCGCTATCAGAAGCTTTTAGATACCCGGCCCGATTTGGTCAATAGAGTACCTCAATATATGATTGCTAGCTATCTCGGGATTCAGCCGCAATCGTTAAGTAGGATTCGAAAAAGGATATGGGCTAGTAAGAAAGAGAAGTAAACTTTGTGGCCTCTAACCAGGAAGCTTTTTGACAAGGATTCGAATGCTTTCAAGATCGCCGGGAACTTTTCCCAAAATAAGATTGTACTATAACCGTATTACAGATAATCAGCTCGGTTCAACACCGAGATTAATCTTATAAATAGAAAATCATGTATTCAACAACAGCGACAACCGTCATTAATAAAGGAGGCGTAAGCACCTAAGGGGAGTCGTATGTAAAGATATATAAAAGCGGTTCCCGTTAGTTCGGGAGCCGCTTTTTCTATTGAAGCTGTTTATTCAGCGGGTAAAGCGGAGTTTCATTCCTATACCCATTCAGAACCTATTTTAAAATAGCCCTGTGGAGCCGAGTGATTTAAGGCGCTTGTTTTACATGCAAGAATTCGCAGGTTTGAATCCTGCCAGGGCTACTCAAGTATTTTTTGGCTCTTTAGCATAATGGTAATGCGGCTGACTGTTAATCAGCGAGAATTGGGTTCAAGTCCCAAGGGAGCCTCTATTTTCCGGTGAAGCATTGAAAGTGATGCACTAGACTTGTAATCTTGAGAACAGGGGGCAGTACCTTGCACCGGAGCAACATTGGAGTGTAGCTTAACAGGTAAAGCACCATCCTGATAAGATGGGAGATTCAGATTCAACTTCTGACATTCCAACAAAGTAGTATTACACAATAAGTAGTGTAACAATAGTGGCCCTGAAATTTCTGGTAGTGAATTTTATGGCTAGTCAAGGCAGAAAAATCGCACATAGCTGGAGGCTAAGTAAGACTTTTTCTAAAGATGGCTAGGCGAAAAAGTCGCAGCTGAAAAACAGGAGTACCTATTGTAACACTACTTATTTGGGGGCGCATGTACCAAGGCGGGCGAGAGGGCTTTGCAAGCCGTCTGGAAGGATTCGATTTCCTTCGCCTCCACTCCATTCCTTCGAAGCATTGATGGCGATGCACGGGACTCTTCTCCCTTTAAGCCTTCCAATACAATACGGATCTTTTCTTCTGAGGAAAATTTACGGCGTGTTTTTCGCTTAATGTCTTTTACGATTGATTTGACTTTTTTCTTAGTGGCCATTTTAAGTGAATTTTTGATTGCCAAAATTCTATCTTCAAGGCTAGCCTTGAAGATAGATAATCTATCACTTAACTTATCTCTAATCCTGGTCCACTTTTACTTGACGATTTACAGTCGTGGGCACTTTCTTTTCCAGGATCTTATCAGCCAACAAAATGCCAGCGGTGATCGCAACTAGGGTAAGTCCCAAGTACAAATACCATTGAACGCCTGATACTTTCATTATGCTTAGATTTGCAGGATTGCTATCAATCGCTGTCTCTGCCGAGCAACTGATCGATATCAAATCCTCGTATGAGTATTAATAGAATTATAATCACGGCTACTAGTGGTAGCTATTGTTTTGCGCTTCGAAGCATAGTCTATAGTTTGATATAGCCTCGCTTGATCATCCAGATCAGTTGCCCAATCACTGCCGCAGAAATCAGGATCGCATACCAAATGGTGCGCTTCTCCTGCGTGGTAAAACTTAAGGCCTTTTGCTGGACATTGTCATTATTGCTAATGCGAAACACCTTAGCCTTGGCCACATTGCCTGGCGAATACTTTTCGCGTAGCTCTCTACCTTGACCAGCGCCCTTCATGAGCTGTAGCTGGCCCATGGCCTCATTCTTATACTTTAGTTGTGGCTTCATTTCTTAAGGATTAAGACAAATAACATGACTAGAACAATGCCAATGATGATATACAGTAGGTTTTGATCCTTATTTTGCATAGGATATTGTCCGGCATTAGGATACTGAGAAGGTGCACATGGACAGCCTGCTCGACGGGGATTGATCATACACAATCCTGTATCGAGGACATCAGAAGCTCCTTCGCCATTGCGACGCCACCAGTCCCAGAAGCCGCCAGCGGTATCTGGCTCTTCTTCTTCATAGCCAGGTCCAAGCGGTCGATAAACCCCAGGATTGTATAATAGATTACCCACGTTGATCGGCTTTGAATTACTGCTTACGACCTACCTCTGCCTTTTGGTAAAAGCTCCAGGTCATGACAACACCGGGTATCTGCTTGTACTTAAAGGCAATGCGGTTGTCCAGCAAAGTCTCTCCGATAAAGGTGTTGATGCCTTTCTGATACTGCCCTTCATGCAAGCCCATGTCGGGATACAAGGTCTTGATCAAACGAGGATCACTGCCCTTACTAGATGAATACACCTTGATAGGATTGGCATACTGCTCATAGGCCTTAGACTCATCATCGATGGTCTGCTTGATCAGATCAAAATAAGATCCAATATGACTCAGGTCATTGAGCATAAACTGATAATCCGAGGTAATACCTTCAATCACTACTCCCAAAGGCATGGCATACTGCTCGTGGATCTGTAAACCCCGAGAAGCATCAAACAAAATGATATCAGTGGGTTCGGTCAAAGCTGAGGTATCGACCTTCAAAACCAGATAATTATCCGTTCCTACCTTGGGTAAGCCCTGTCCAGCCACTCCCGTCACCGGGGATATGGATGGTCCATTGATCATGCCGGCATTGACATGGGATACCAGATTTCTTCGTCGCATCATAGTGATGGCGTTTTTTGATTGTTGATGAGGCAAGGATAGGGAGGTTTGAGGAGATGGAAAATAGAGATAGGGAAATGGAGACGGGGGGAAATGTGGGTACGAACTGCTAGGTTCAAATGCATGGTTAGGCCAATACGAGTATATCAGCCTTCACGAGGAGGGAAATCGATACTAAGAGAGTTTTGAAAACGAGAGGATTTGTAACAATGGAAGGACAAGACAAACTGGATAAAATCAGAGGATTATAGAAATTCTATTTTATAGGGGAAGAGAAAAAAGTCAATGACCAAATGAGATAGTTTATGCTTAAAACCTATTAAAAGTTGTTTTTAGATGAGTTCTATAAATAATGACTAAAATTGAGAACAAGGAATTGGATCGACCAAGCTATCAAGGCCCAAAATTATAATAATTAGCGTTTTTTAAAGCTGTCTTCAAACTCTCTCTTTGCCCTCTCTGGCATATAACACGTTGTAAACGAATCGGTTCCATTAGAAATCATAATAATGTCCTGATTAAAAGGAAGAAAATGAGCTTCTTTTGGTGGCGTTTCAAAGCCATCCATATCCATCAAGAGCTGACCGTTTCTATCCCAAAGTTTTACAGAACCATCTTCTGAAGCGGTCAGAATGAATTGACCGTCTTTGGAAAATTCGGCAGAGTTAATCCTACTAGAATGTTCCGACAAAGTATCTATAACGATGCCAGAGGTATCCCATAACCATACTTCATTGTGGGATATGGCAAGGACCCGATCACCACCAGGAGAAATCGCTGCATCGGTAACAATACCTGTTGGTCCGGTTAAAGCTGCGATTAATGTCCCGTCCTTTTGATGAAGTCGGGCGGTACCATTAGTAGCAGTTGTCATGAAGTACCTACTATCTTCAGAGAAAGCAAGTGATAGTACACAAGTTTGATCATTGCTTAACTTTTTTCTGAATCCATCATCAGATACCTTACGTAAAAGGGCTCCATTACCACAATCGATAGTGACATAGTAATCGTCATTAGTGCCAGGGAAAAAAGAAGCGTCGTAGACCCATCCTTCCACAGGTACTTCCCTGATTAGGGAGCCATCTTGCGTCCATAATTTAACCTTACTGTTGGCAGAACGTGTGAGAATATGCCCGGAGTCAGAAAAATCAGCTTCTAGAACAAAGTCCCCCATTGGCAATTCAATTCCTTGAGGTTTTTTATCAGTCAATCGCCAAAGTCGAGCCTTCCCATCACGAGAACAAGTTACGACTGATTGGCCGTCAGGTGAAAACTCCGCATAAGAGACCTCTTTTTCATGGCCAGTAAGTTTATGTAGAAATTCTCGATTTGGTCCCCATATCTTTGCTGTTTTGTCTTGGGAACAAGTTACTGATTTGGTTCCATCCCTTGAATAGGCTGCAAATGTTATGTAGTTAAAGTGATCATCCTGATTACTCAGCAATTCTAACTGCAGTTGGTCACTATATGACATGAAAGCAAACGATCGTTTACCTCCAAAACATAGGAATTCAGGTTTTGAATTAGATATGGTAAGTCCCCTAACTATAGAAAGGTCAATCTTATTCTCTCTTTTAAAATAATGAAAAGCTGCGTTTGAAAAAGTTTGATAAACAAAAGGAATTGGCTTTTTAATTCGTCCTAAAGAATCCAATGCTGCATAAGCCAACTTAATAGCTGAGAAATATTTGCTGCGCTTTATCTCAAACTGTGCTGTGAAGGCCATTATTAATGCATTGGCCACCGTTTGTTGCTCAACTTTTGCCTTTTCAGCCACTTCGAGTTTTTCTTGGCTTTTTTGGATCAAGCGATCTCTCAATCGAAGATTTTCTTTGTGTGTCTCAATAATTAACGAATCAGTAATTTTGATTTTTTCGCGGAGGATATCCTTGTTTTCGTCTAAACAAGTGAGTACCATAGCCGCATAAAAGCGTAGATTTGCAGGAAGAAATTCTTTCTTATTGAATAGACTATCCCCTTTGTGGAGATGATAATCGTGGCCTATTTCATCACAAATGGTCTGACTTATTTGAGCTTGTACTCCAATCGTGCCAGCCAACAAGATAAATATTACCTTAATAACTCTAAGATTGTCCATAACTAAAAATTAAACTGAACAGATATGGTTGAATAACTTTCTCCAAGCATATGCTGAAGTTTTGCATCAAAAGTTAGTCTCTGAACTTCTTTCATTGCATTTTTCCTTTGTTTCTTCAAGTTGATTTCTTTATATAGATAAACAACGCCATTAAATAAAAATACAGTACCACCCGTCACTATTAGTCCCATGGCGATATGCCTAAGTCGATTAGCTTCTCTATAAGTAGCTTCAGCCTCTTCTAGCGATTTCCTAGGGTTTTCTTCCAACCGGAGGTCCAGATATTCCTGATATTTGGGCTGAGCCTGATCTTTAAATAAACAGTAACCCGTTCCAACGGTAGCGAGACTTACAACGCCTGTAATTAAATAAATGACGTCTTTCTCTAGACCAAATGGGTAGCTATACTGAAAAGGAATGTATTCGATTATCAATTCTAGCTGTATATCTTTCTCCCAATTCAGCAAAGATTCGATAAAATTCTTAAAAACGATCCTCTTCTTCACCCCACCAGAGATGTTGATAGTACCGAAATCTTCTTCTAAATCTGCTCTATCAATCTCAATAATATTTTGAGATGCGCGTAGCCCCAAACTTACCCGATAACTTCCATTACGTGCCTCTTCTTTAGGTAATTCATACCGAATAGTAAGATCCCCAGACACCAACGCTACATTCAAATCTTTTAATGTAGTCGCATTTTCTACATTACTAGTTCGTAATATAAAGTCTCCTTTAAAAAGCGAGAAGTCGAGATCTATTAAAAGGGTATCTATTCTAGGTATATAATTTTGCCCTATGGCTATTTCGCCGACCATACTTAATAGTGTAATCGACAATACTATTTTAAATGATGCAAAACTCATTAGGATGGTTTTTTAGTCTTTTGTAATGATACAGTAGAACTATTCAGCCAATACTAGTTGTTGCGACGGCGAAATTATTATATCAGCTCCGCTTTTTGCAAGCACTCTTACATAGATGGTATCTTGGTTGGAAGGATAGGGAAAAGACAAGGTGCATTTCGACTCATTAATAACTGAATTGCGTCCAATCTCAACCCTCCCACAATTTGAATTGAATAGATCTACGGATACAGTTCCTTCATATTCTGTATGGTCTTTACTTGCAAGACCTGAATCTATCGTCCAGACTATCCGTAACTCATTAATTGGTAAATCAAACCTATCATTGTTTGAATGCGTTCCGGCTTCAATAGTTATTTCTGTACTTAACTCTTGTTGATTATCCTGAAGAAATTTAGTGTCAGAATATACATTGAAATCAATGGTATTAATTTCTTGCGGTAGACTGAAAATAGTAGTGTCTTGCGACATATTCTCAATCGGAATTTTTGCAAAACCTGATATAGTGTATTTAGTTTGAATATTTAGACTATCAATTGATTCGTTAAAAAACAAAATTGGAGATTCTTTACCATCTTGAAAGGTAAGTTCTATGATATTATGTAATGAGTCAGATAATAAATAACCATATTCCCTTGCGGGATTCGCTGGGCTTGCTCCATTAAGTGTTCCACTGACTTTTATTTGATTTTTGCCACTTACCCTAACATCCTCTAACATCCGGTTGACATCAATGTTAGTTGTAGTGGCAAAAATGATTGTATCGCCCAGAATTTGATCGTTGTTTATTACCGCGAAAGCTTGGGCTTGGTACTTTGTAAATTGTTTTAACTCCCTAAGGTTAGTATTGAATAGCTCACTCACTAATGCTGTACCTGGAAATTCCTGACTCTCTAGTACTTTAATTCCATATTCTCCTACTTCATCTTCTGACGTTAAGCCTATGATTAAGGAACCCTCAATTATTGCTTCTGAACCTGGGTTCTCCGATGATAATACGAAGTTACCTGTCTCGACTGTGATGAAAGTTGGATCATATGAAAAACCTAGAGGACCAGAGTAGATTTCTGGTTCTGGCATATATATGTTGTCTTCGTTAAGAATATTAATTGACAAAAAGGCCCTCAATAAATAGGTAACCCCCTGTTGTAGGCCGGAAATCTTCGCCTCAAATTCATTGGTGTTTGGGTTATGTGGTGCAATAATGTCTTTGGTATTGAGACCTCCTAATTGTGGCAATGTGCTACCGGGAGACCAGACGAATCCGACACTTTCTACTCGATCAGTAGGTAATAGCCCCTCTATTCTTCCGGTAATACATACTTCATCACGGTAAGGTTCTTCAATTTCAGTAATTGTGACTTTCACAAAAGCTAGCGTGACAAATGACTTAATTTCTCCAGCATACACTTTTCCGTCTATGATCGCGTAAGCCGTAAAGAAATATTCCTGTGAAGATTGGAGTCCCTGCAAGTGAACTTCAGCAAACAAACCATTTGTCTCAGCTGGTCCCAAATTGAGGCGCTCATTCGAAGAGAGACTACGCAATGTATTGGCTGAGGCTATGGCTGCTTCCAATTTACCTTTCGCAATTGACCAAATCATCCCGTGTTCCTCGATCCGATCTTCTTCTCGTAATAGCCCCTTGATCAAACCGGATAATTTGGCGGATCTCCGAGTTATTTCAAAGGCTTCTCCTGTTTCTACATCTCCATAGTTTATTCGATCGAAGTCCAATACTTCTTCACATGCAAGACTCAAGGTCAGGGCCAATAACATAAAAATAAATTTGTTTTTCATTGAGGGGTACATTTGAAGTTTAGTTGAGTAGCAATATTTTTGAATTCGATAACTTTATCACCTGCAATATTTTTCAGGCCAATGACCTCGGCATACTTACAAGCTAATTTTAGCCTGATGATGGCTCGGGCCCGATCTCCGGCTCTCTCAAGTTCCTTGGCATCACTGATCCTTTTACTGTATTCGTTGAGTAAATTACCACGAGCGATAGATTCAATGGAGTTGATACGTGAAAGATTACGCCCCTGGCCCACGGATCTTACTCGGGCTTCGTTCGAATAAAACATTGACGCCAGGTAGTTCTGCTTCAACAAACTGTCACTGGCTAACTGAATGAAAGAATCTACTTTTACTAACTGACTTTGTTTGATCTGAAGCTCTAAAAGCATGGAATCAATAAAGCTTACAAGAGAATCTCTTTGGCTAAACTCTTCCATCTCCAATAAAGCTTCTTTGGCAACATTATAAGTCGCTTTTGCTTCAAGGTATTCTTCCCGATTCATGTGGCCCTGTGCATTCCTTATATTTGTAATAACAAGAACACTATCCTTCGCCAAAAGTCTTGAATTGACTGTACGTAACACTTCATTATTCTCTGTCAAGGTTATATTGGCTTCTTTTACTATTCCCGCTTGGTTGTTTACTACAATCGCTAAATAGATTGCTAACAATGCTCCAGCTAGTGCTAAGATTGCTAACCATTGAATCCTTCTCTTCTGACGCCGCTCTTTTTCGGCTCTTGCTTCTGCCTCCTTTTGCTTCCTTTCTGCCTCCTTTTGTTTCCTTTCTGCTTCTGCCTGTTCTTCTTTCATCTGTCGAGTTCGATAGGCAATTAAAATGGGCGCGACCAAAGAGTCGTGCGAAATTTCATAGATAAAACCTCCTTGTAGACTTGGTTCTGGTCGGATCAAATGGAAATCGACCAGTTGTTGGAGCACTTCTTCGTTTACATGGTATTCCTCTCTGGCAGTTCCCTCGTAGACCCCCAATCGACGGCTTTCTTGCTCAAAGATCATTCCTTCTTCTATCAATTTTCGGGCAGCCAAGCGGTCGCCCTCATCCTCAATATTATTGATCTGCCGCAAGTAGTAATTCTCATAAATACTTCTAACATCATCAACCAAACTAGTAGAGATTACCGGTATCGGCTCATTTAATAACTTTTGTTCAATGCTATGGCATAGGATTTGCAACTGGAATGAATCGATTTTTTGTTTCCCTCCATTAGTCAGAAAATTCAAAATCTTTTCTAAAGCTTTTTCTTCATAGGAGAAAGGAGGCGTTATAAAGTCCTCATCGATTTTGGAAGCAGGAGATAAAATAGCTTCACAAGCCTGGTCTTCATCTAGTTCCCCTAGTTGATAACAGTGACGTAGAATCTGAGGAAAATAGTCTTTCATGTCATTTAGTGAACTCATCCGGTCCGATCGGATTGCTAATAACACCTTTATCTCCACTGGCTGATGTAGAGCAACCAATTCATCTTCTGTCAGTATGGCTTCACCACTTTCGTATTGCCGATCCAAAGCATGCCTAAATTGCCGAGGAATTTTTTCATTTAGTAGTTCGGAAAGTTCTTTCTTGAAAGTGTGGATTTCCCCTCGCTTATAGGTAAACAGCTCTTCAAACTGGTCGAAGATCAGTAGAAATTTTCTCCGATTAGGATAGATTAGTTGTTGATTCTTTATATGATACCATAAAGAATTTCCCCTAGGTATCAGCTTATCCAACAAGGTAGATTCTGTAAACGATCCGGTAGCCCGTATCTGTTTTTTTGTTTTGACAATAGGAGATTCCGTGTTGTTAGAGGCAAACGCGCCAAAACGGGTTGAAATCGGTGTATAAACCTTGTCTTTTAGCACCTGAGGTAGAATCCCCGCATTAATCAAAGAACTCTTTCCTAAGCCAGATTTCGAATATAAGACGATCATCTGCTCTAGGCTAATCCTGCTGAGCAATTGGCGAATATCATCATCTCGCCCGAAGAAAAGATCTTGTTGATCTGCACCAAAGGGCTTTGTTCCTGGGTAGCGGTACCGTTTCATATTGTTTATTAGTCCAATTTCCTAGCTTCTTTAATCAAGTTTAGAAATTCGGCATTAATCTTGTCTATATTATCTAGGATGTCTTTTTCACTACTTATGCCAACCATTTCTCTACTTTTTACATCGCGAAGTCTCCTTTTAAGAATAGTCAATTGGTCATTCATCTCCTGACCATCAATGGCAAGTTCTTTCAAAAAGAGCCGAAGCTGCTCCATTGCCCTAGGTAATTCATCTTCTTCTACTAACTGTTGAATTCTAGCCAAAATATCCTCGTCTGCTGATTTCAAAACTCCCTTATTGCGGCAGGCATCATGCAATTCTGACACAAATTCTGAGATTTCACTGGGTATAAACTCGATCTTGAACTGATCTACTGCAAAACTTTTGGCTTTTTCTACTACGATGGAGTTTAATGCGTATTTCATCAGTCGGCGTTTCTCCTTCTTCGGGTAAATGAAACGCAAAAGCAACTGCAAATACCATTTTTCAAAATCAAAACCTAGGAAAATGAGGTTAGTCGCAGTTTTTAATTTAAGTCTTACCTCATCTGGGATCACAGAAGGTGTCACTGAATCAAAGTATTCAAAGAGGTCATCATAAGAAAGAATCATTGACTCCCGATCTCCAATATAGCCTAGTAAATTATAGATTAATGGTCTTTTAGATTTACTTATTGGAATTTCTTGATATCCATCCCCGGTAATCTTCTTCCAATAGAAATCAAATTTATGCCTTCGTCCTAATTGATTAAATGCTTGGGAAAGTTTATCATCGGGATTTATGGATATGATGAGATGAAATGGTATCTTTGCAATTTTCTCAAATAATTGCTTTGCTTCCGCAAACTCTTGGTTGTAAAATTCCTTTATCTTATAATAAGTAAGTGTTTCCTGGTGGTCACTTTCAAACAGAAACAATTCTACATCTTCATAGTACTTTTTAATATTGGGGTTGTTTTCAACATCCAAAAATTTTATAAGCGCTTCCTGTAAATTCTCTTCATTCGAAGGCGATAAGATTTCTGGGCCAATAAATAAGACACATTTTTCCTCTACAATAGTCTGAGTAATGATATCCCATTCGATCATGCTTATTGGGTTTAGGTTTATTATTAAAGGTTAGAAAACACCAATAACAGAATTTTATTATAAGCTCGAACTTTAGTTTCACGGCGTAAAACTCTCTTATTTTGTAGGGGAATCGTGAAAGAGCTTTTTCTCTAATTTGATCAATTTGCAGGGGCCCATGTCAAATTCAATCAAACTCACAATATAACCTACAATATTATGATAAGAATTTTCTGTATTTGGTAATATCCCTTTCAGAAGCAAGATTATTTACCCTAGTATATTTAACTTGTTTAGAAATTACTTTAAGACAAATTTGGGCCTAACAACCTTTAGTGTCATTTCCAAACGGGGTTTAATTTTTGTCAACCATGTGTCAGTTAAATTAAAAAAATAAATTAATATAAAGAGCAAAAATATTAATTCTAATCATTTAAAACTAGGAAAAACCCTTAGGATTAGCATGTAAATCTAGGTAAGATGTATATTGAACTAGTGAACCTGGAGAACGAGCTAGTAAATCATTGTTATGGGGCCTTACTTCATATCTTGAGCACTTTCATTTTTATATCGCTTCACCACTCCCCGCGCCGTCGGCGAGTCCCTCTTGATCACTACCCCATCCTCCTTCCTTCGTACTACAAATTGATCTCCTTCCAATACATCTAGCATATAAGCTTTGCCTCTATAGGTGACAATCGTGATATCTAGCACCTTGGGAGAAGGTGCTCCAGCATCCTCATTCTTGTCCGATGCTGAAGAGAGCAGGTATTGATGATAGGCCTTGAAGAGCGTCTCTAGGGTGACGTCGGCCTTGGCCTTGACGCCAGGGATGGTGAGGATCCGTTCCCCCGCCTGGAAGGTGATCACCAGGTGCGCTTCTTTAGCTTGCCTTCCTTCGAAAAAGTGGGTATTGTAGAAAGATCTAAGTTGCTCAGCGGTCATGATTCGAGGGTTTGTTCTTGGAGGATGTAGGCGGTGCCGGGGATGTTTTTGAAGTGCAGGAAGCGATTTTTTTTGCCTTGCTGCCAATTTTTTTTGTTTTTAATCACCTCTTCGAAGAGCTCTTCTTCGGCTTCCTCAACAATGGATTCGCGAGATAAAATCCTTAAGGAAATTTGGTAGTCATTGCCCCAGAAGGGACTGACCTGGATATCGGCTGTAAATCGTCAAGTAAAAGTGGACCAGGATTAGAGATAAGTTAAGTGATAGATTATCTATCTTCAAGGCTAGCCTTGAAGATAGAATTTTGGCGATCAAAAATTCACTTAAAATGGCCACTAAGA
>Ga0213840_1000147_pt1 | contig 163405 bp, 128 predicted proteins | sample SWPATP22_FD_160132 | JGI IMG/M metagenome (GOLD analysis project Ga0213840, IMG submission 160132) | Coastal seawater microbial communities from Marineland, Florida, United States - SWPA TP2 #2 | ecosystem: Environmental > Aquatic > Marine > Coastal | place: USA: Florida | collected 2016-08-14 | reverse complement strand
ATGCCGATATTTGATGTGAGAACTCTTCGGGTAGTGTGATCATAAGTTTAAAGTGTCGTTACTTCAAATTTACACACACTCGGGAGTTCTCTCATTTTTCAAAAACCTAAAGTCCAGCTAAGTGGCAGATTTTCTTTTATACTGCCTTAGTTTTTTGGCCGAAACACCCTCATCTACCTAGCTTACCTAGCATAGACAGGCCCAATAAATCAGCCTCAGTTAAAAATGTTCAAAGAGAAACTAAAATATGGGCGAATTATAAATTGAATGCTAAATGAAGATTAATTAAAGGTTAAAAGTGCTGCCATTCTGACTTTGTTTTGATCATATATTTTAAACAACTTCAGCCGATTTTTGTGAGTTGAATTATAACTTCACCAAAGTTAACGTTGGATTAATAAAAAGTAAACACATAGTTTACTTACACTTAATAACTTTGATGAACTTTACAGACAAATCCTCACAAAATGAACAAAGTACTACTAGGTATTGTAAATGTTTTAATCTTGTCCTGCTTGTACACTTCTGCCCTTGGGCAGGAACGAAAATTCTCCCCCAAAAAAGTAGCCTTCGGTAAAGGTATCACCCATATCAATAAAGATTCAACCTTCAAGATTAAATTTCATTTCCGAATGCAGCACCTTTTGAGTGCTGGCTTGGATGAAGAGACAGGTGTCGCCAGTTCTCAGTTTCTAATTCGAAGATCCAGGCTGAAGTTCGGAGGATATGTACTAAATCCAAATATTGAATACAAAGTAGAACTGGGCTTGTCGAATAGAGACCTAGCAATTGATAAAGAGGATGGTAATACAAGGGATGCAGGTCGACTCATTCTTGACGCTGTTCTTAAGTGGAAGTTCAGTAAAAACTGGGCGCTATGGGTTGGGCAAACTAAACTCCCAGGAAATAGAGAACGCCTGGTATCTTCTGCTAATCTCCAGTTCGTTGACCGTTCCTTAGTCAACAGTAAGTATACTTTGGATAGGGATGCAGGAATTCAGTTACGAGGAAAATTCAAATCAGGGAACACCATTCTCATGCCTTCAATTGCTATTTCTCAGGGGGAAGGAAGAAATATTACTTCCCAGAATTTCGGAGGGCATGACTATACTTTCCATCTAGATATTTTACCATTTGGAGCCTTTACCAATAAAGGAGACTTAATTTTGTCAGATCTGGATCGAGAACCAAGCCCCAAACTAGCTATTGGCTTGACCTACGACTATAATGACAAAGCTGTTCGACAAGGCGGACAATTAGGGAGATTTGTTTTGGATCAAGATGGCAATTACGTTGAAAATTCGCTAAGAACGTTTTTTGCGGATCTACTTTTCAAGTATAGAGGATTTTCGGTGCTTTCTGAATATGTTGATAAAGCTGGTACAGATCAAACTCCTGATTCAGTGGGAGGAGGATTTTCAGATGATTTTCTAACTGGCACAGGACTTACTACACAAGCAGGCTACTTGTTTCGGAATAATATAGAGTTAGCGTTTAGGTACACCAACATTAGAAGAGATAGTGATTTTTCTAGTATCTCTGATGAAGATCAGTACACCTTGGCTATATCTAAATATATCGTCGGGCACAGTTTAAAAGTTCAAGGTGATATTACGCGCAGATCCTTTCCAGGAAAGGAGCATGGCAGGTACTTGTTTAGAATGCAAGTAGAGATGCAGTTTTAGTGTTGGCAAAGCAATACAGGGCCAGCAATCCAACTCCGGTAGAATTAGGGCGCAATCAGGTTGGGACTGCAAGAAATTTTGCTCGATATAGTATAAGGTTCTTGAAGTGGAAACCATAGGCTAAACTGACCCACAATTCAATCGCTTGTTCAGGAGCAGCTTGCCTCTTCAATGTAGTGGTTGCGTTTCAATATTTCGGTCTAGCCCCATTCACTATCTAACTAACCGCGGTTCTGTAAAACGGCTCCAATCTTGAATAAAATGGAACTGATAGTTAACCGCTTAAATGCCTCACCTAAGTTAGTGAAAAGTATTCCTTTCATTTCGGAGAATAATGGGATAGTCACCTCAGACAATCGCATTTGAATGTGTTCTGGTCTAGGTAGAATTGTTGGCAAACAACTAGATATCCGATGTTTAATCTGGTCAATTCCCAGAAAACTTCTCATCTTTAGCCAATCGCAAAATTGAACTTTACAAATCAACAAAACAATGAACGGAAAATTTATGCTTGAGTCCGATGTGAAATGGGAGACGGCCCCGATTGGGCGATCAGCCACACTCTCAGGCCCACAACAGACAAGTGCTAGGAATTTAATGGTTATTGATGCCGTTTTTGAACCTGGAAAACAACATAGCTTTCATCATCACCCCAATCAAGAGGAAGTGATCTATGTAGTAGAAGGAATCCTTGAACAGTGGATTGAAGGCGAAAAGCGGATGATGAAACCAGGTGACTCTTGTTTCATTCCAGCAGGTGTAGTGCACGCTTCGTTTAATACTTCAGATGCAGATGCTAGAATCATTGCCATCTTAAGTCCTGCGATAGGAGAGGAAGGGTATGAAGTAGAGGATGTATTTGATCGCCCACCTTGGAATACAATGCGGCCGGCTTAAACAGGAAGAATGAAGAAGATAGACATCCGAAGTGGGTTCCTGATTGGACTAGATAACTTCGGATGTCTATTGATCCTTTCCTTTAAGCCGCTGCGCTGGTTTCTTTCTTTTCGCGGAAGAAAATCGCGAAAAGAATCAATACCACGCCTGCTAAAGCTGCAGGAACCATCCAGATATTCCACCAATTGTGACCAATGATTTCACCCGCATCATTCATGATCTCATAGGATTCCACTACGCGGCCAGAATAGACAGACCCGATATACATACCTAAGCCATAAGTCACCAGTGCAATCAATCCCTGTGCACTTGATCGTACATCCTCCGGTGCTTCATTGTCCACGTATATCTGACCTGTCACAAAGAAGAAGTCATAACAAAGACCGTGTAGAATTATCCCGGCGTAGAACATGAAAACGAGTCCTTCATTATTACCATAGGCGAATAGCAGATAACGCGCTACCCAGCACATGATACCTACCAAGATCATCTTTTTCACACCTAACTTCTTAAAGAAGAAAGGCATAAGCAGTAGGAAAATTATCTCGGACATTTGCCCCATAGTCATCTTCCCTGCGGCGTTCACCATGCCTGATTCATTGAAATAAGGATTGGTGAAATTGTAGTAAAAAGACAAGGGGATAGAAACCAATAATGATCCGATGATCAGTACCGCAAATGACCGATCCTTCATCAATTTGAGTGCATCAAAGCCGAATAGTTGCCCAACGGATACCTCTTTCCCCTTGGCTTTAGGAGGAGTAGCAGGCAAGAAAAAGGAGTAGATTCCCATGACCACAGAGATGCCACTAGCGATTTTGAATGGGATAGCAGTAGGTTCAATTTTCATAGTCCCAATCATGATACCTGCAATGATCCAAGCAATCGTTCCGAGGACCCTAATGGAGGGGAATTCTTTCTCTGGATTATTCATTTGGTTGAAAGCCACGGCATTGGCAATTGCTAGCGTAGGCATGTAACAGAGAGAATAGAGCAATAAAGCCCAATAGACGCCACTTGGCGTAGTGATCGTTGAAATCCAGTATAAGAGGGCTGCTCCAATGAGGTGTAGCGCGCCCAAAACTTGTTCTGCATTGAAAAAGCGATCGGCAATCATACCGACAAAAAGTGGGGCGAAAATAGCGCCTAGACTAATTGTACTGTAGGCATTCCCGACATCCGATCCTTGAAAGCCGATTTCGCCAAAATAGGTGCCCATCGTGACATACCAGCAGCCCCAGATGAAGAACTGGAAGAACATCATGACCGAGAGCTGTACACGTGTATTCGTTGACATATTGCTAAGTTGGTTTGGATTGAGCTTATGTTTTTTTGTAGATGCTCAACCATCGTTTGTAAATGTACTATGCCTTGTTTTTCGGGATTGAAGTGCAGACTGGATGGCGTGAAAGAAGCCAAGTCAGCTGTAAATTAAAAAACTTTTTGCGAATCGCAAGTCGCTAATATCTCAGACCTATTCATATAATTCGTCTACCGTTAAAGGGGCTAATTCATTCAAGAACTGACTGATCTTATCAGTCGTCATTCCCAGGAATGCAGCTCCTTTTTCAGGCGTGGCGTGCTTGGGGTCACCTACCCCCGTGTCGGCGGTTACCTTAGTCCAATGACGCTGACTGGTCACCCATCCTTCCCGAAAACCACTCAGCCTATAGGCCCTAGCAGCTCCATCCCCTGCCTCAGACAAAGGAAGTACTAAATTCGGGTGAGTATGCATGATCACACTCGTTTCCATTTCACCTGCATGATCGCCGGGTTCGACAAAGAAATCTTGAATATTGCCCACTTGCCACCAGTTAATACTGCATACATAGAGGTCAGGAAAATCGATAGCCAATTCTCGGATCATGGTTTTGAAGTTATTGCCTCCGTGAGAATTTAGGATAACCAGTTTCCCTACCTTATGTCGCACTAGAACATCAGCCACGTCCTTTAAAATGGCATATTGTGTGCTGGGATTCAGATTCATGCAAAGCTTTACATCCAATTGCCCAGTGTTGATTCCAAAGGGGATGGTGGGTAGGACAATTACCTTTGTTCCGGCTGCCCAGCTTTTTCTAGCCGATTCCTCTGCGGCGGCTGTGGCTTCGTAGTTGTCTGTAGCGTAGGGAAGGTGATAATTGTGGGCTTCGGTAGCGCCCCAAGGGAGAATAGCAATTTGGTAATCCGTGTCTTGCACGGCCTTCCAATTGGTTTCAGCTAATACGTAGGGTCGTATCATTGGTTTTTTCGTTTTTTGACAGGTACTTCATCAGTCCTGCCAAAAAACGAAAAAAAATCACAGCATTAAAAACCTTGAACTACAATTTTATCTTTTTGGTAAAAATGTGTTGGTGCGTCTAGTATCTGCTTCTTCACTCTAAATTGAAAATGGAATTGCGTTTCCGTGGTATAACCGAGTAAGTCTCCTTTGGACACCTTTTGTCCTTTCCTAAACTGGAGTTGATCTAGTGTAATGTATTCGCTTTTCAAACCATTAGTGTGCCGAACTTGTAACCAAAAGCCTCCACGGAAATCATCGGGACGAATATTAGAAACCCGCCCTTCTTCTACCGCATACACAGGAACACCAGTATTGACCAAATAAGTCACACCTCTGGGCATCCCAAGTATATATTGTTCATTCTTAAAAACTTTAGGAGGAACGCCATTTTCTTTCAAAGTTTCATAGAAGGCCTCTGCATGCATTAGCGTATCGCCGTCGACTGTGAGGCTAAGGATTGGGATTAAGTATTCATCCTGCAAAGGAGGATCAAAGGAAGATAGATCTATGGACGGTTGTTGTCCGTAACTAAGGCTTACTATTGCCAAGGACAATAATAGGGGAAGTAGGTTTTTCATAAATAACAGATTTTACTTTAGCATGTCTATTATTAACGATTTTGGATGGCTTCGATTTGTGATTGCATTTTTTTTAACACTAGTTCCATCTCAGGGACTAAATTCTCATCTTTCTTTTTTAGCTTGATTGCTCAAAACGAAATAACCAATTACAAATGCCTAGTAAGCAATTATTCATACAAGATCTTGAATTCCATATCCATGGAGATGTGCTTTCTGATGCTGCAAGTTTAGGACTCTATGCAACGGATGCGAGTGTATACCAGATTGAACCCATTGCCATTGTCTTGCCAAAGTACGAAAAGGATGTAAGCACGGCTCTAAAGATTGCAAAGGACCATCAAATTGCGGTACTACCAAGAGGAGCCGGAACAAGCCTGGCAGGCCAGACGGTAGGCCATGCCATGATCCTCGATTTTTCCAAATATATGAATCAACTACTGGAAGTGAATGAAAAGGAAGGTTGGGCCAGGGTACAACCGGGTTTGGCTAGGGATGAGTTGAATGCCAAGTTGAAGGCATTGGGCCTACACTTTGCCCCAGATCCAGCCACCTCCAGCCGGGCTAATATCGGAGGAATGATTGGGAATAATTCCTCCGGCACCAAGAGTATTATTTTTGGTAAAACTGTCGATCATGTTATAGAGCTCAAAGCCATCTTGGCCGATGGTACCCCGATTCACACTCTTCCGCTAGAAAAAGCAGATTTTATTCAAAAAGGCGCAGAAGGTGGGCGTGAAGGAGAGATCTACCGGGAATTGTACGAAAAGATTGAGGATAATGAAGAGGCTATTCAGCAGGCTTTTCCTAAAGTAATGCGCCGAGTACAAGGTTATAACTTGGATGAGTTCGCTGGTAAAGAAACCTGGAATCTTAGTAAACTACTTTGCGGGAGCGAGGGCACCTTAGCTACTTTTATTGAAGCGAAGATCAACCTGGAACCCTTACCCAAGCATAAATCAGTATGTGTAGTCCACTTTGCAGAGGTTCTGGAGGCGATTGAAGCGGTCAATGTTATGCTACCTTTTCAGCCTTCGGCCATTGAAATTTTGGATAATACGGTGGTTGAATTGAGTCGAGAAAACCTAACTACTCAACGGCATGCACACTTCATTGAAGGCCACCCCGCCGCCATTCAGATCGTAGAATTCTACGGTGATTCTCCTGAAGAAGTCATGGAGCGACCCAAACAAATGATTGAAGAATTAAAAGGACGTGGAATGGGTTATGCCTACCCATTGTTCCCAGAGGGGGCTGCCTACGAGGATGTTTGGGTGATTCGAAAAAAAGGACTGGGCCTCATGTTAGGGATGAAAGGGAATAAGAAGCCCTTAGCCTTTATAGAAGACGCAGGTATCCCAACGGCACATTTACCCGAATACATTGATCGTGTATTGAAGCTTTGTGCGGCTAATGATACGGAGGCGGCCATGTACGCCCATGCAAGCGTAGGGGTGATCCACGTACGCCCTATCTTGGATCTTCGGTTGGCAGAAGATATCCAGCGATTTAAGAATATTGCCGATGGTACCTTCAAGTTGGTAAAAGAATATAATGGTTCGTGGAGTGGAGAACATGGAGATGGGTTGGTACGCTCTTATTATTTGCCAGCGTTCTTTGGTGAAAAGGTATATACCCTTTTAAAAGAAGTCAAGCAGCTATTCGATCCTGAAAATCGAATGAATCCAGGTAAGATCATTGATTCTCCGCCGATAGATCAAGATCTACGCTACGGAATTCAATATGCGGATCAGGATATTTCGACGCACTATCATTATCGGGAAGATGAGAGCTTTACTAATGCAGTACACATGTGCACTGGAGTGGGAGAATGCCGGAAGATGCTAGGAGGAACGATGTGCCCTAGTTTTAAAGCTACTCGGGATGAGGAACATTCTACGCGTGGTAGAGCTAATGCCCTGCGTCTGGCTATGTCTGGCCAACTCGGAGAGGAAGGGTTGGGGGGAGATCGCCTTCAAGAAACGATGGATCTTTGTTTATCCTGCAAGGCCTGCAAGTCAGAATGTCCCAGTAATGTGGATATGGCTAAATTGAAAAGTGAAGTCCTGCAAATTAAATATGATCAGCAGGGCGTACCGAGGAGAGATAAAATGATTCGAGACTCTGCTCTGATGGCCAGTCGTATGTCGGGGGCGATGGCTCCATTGGTTAATGCTGTGACGCATTCTTCTCTGGGAAGATTCTTTATAGATAAAGTTAGTGGTTTTGATCAGCGGCGAAAACTCCCTGCCTTTGCTCGCCAATCCTTTGCACAATGGTATGAAAATAACTATCGAACTCCATCAGAGACAGATAAGACGGTTATTCTCTTTGCGGATACCTATTTGAATTACCATGAACCAGCAGTGGGAATCGCCGCTACACAGCTCCTGTCAGCCTGCGGATATGGAGTACAGTTAGCTGCAGTCGGATGCTGTCAGCGTCCAAGGATTTCTCATGGATTCTTGCGTTTAGCAAAAGTAGAAGGAGAAAAGACAGCAATGGGTTTGGTTGAGTTGCTTCATGATGGTGCAAAAATTGTAGTGTGTGAGCCGAGTTGTGCTTCAGCTCTGGTGGACGACTTACCAGATCTGTTGCATGATCAGTCATTAGGCCAACGATTACAGGAGAACATTCAAATGCTAGATGTTTTTCTGGCCTCGGAGTTGGATGCAGGCAAAATTGCATCTCTGACCAATGTTACAGATACTCGGCTGTTGTTGCACGGACATTGTCATCAGAAGGCTCTGTTTGGTACCGCACACCTCAAACGAGTCTTTGAAGGACTGACAGGTCTCAGTGTGGAAGAAATTGCTAGTGGTTGTTGCGGTATGGCCGGTTCTTTTGGATATGAGAAGGAGCACTATGAAGTATCCAAGAAGATAGGCGAACAAATCCTATTCCCAGCTGTTCGTGAGAGTAATGCAGAAACTAAGATCATCGCAGATGGCTTTAGTTGTAGGCACCAAATTGAACATTTTACCGATAGAAAGGCAAAGCATTGGGTCGAGGTGATGTGGGATATTGTAGGAGGATAACTGAGTATAGACCTTGGTCTTACTACATGTACTAAACCTAAAACTGCTATCTACAAGCAAAAACAATGAGTAAATCTGAAGAAGTAGGACCATCGTGGTTCACTTTGGCCAAATTGGGATACATCGCCTCCGCCGGGTTTAGTATGATTCTTGTTCTACCCGTAGCTTTAGGGGGGATGGCAGATCTTTTAGGATTTTCTAATCAAACTATTGGATGGGTAGCTGCCGCAAATGCAGCGGGAATTGCATTAGGAGCTCTATATGTTCCTTTATCAGGTGATCAGTTCAAATTGATGCCTTCGATCCGCTGGAGCCTTGTAGGCCTGATCTTAATAGATTTTAGCTGCGCTTTTCTGACTACCTCCTCAAGTTTTCTACTTTTTCGGTTTCTGTCCGGTTTGTTGGGGGGCGTGCTATATGCCGGCATATTGAGAGTCTTAGCAGGACTTCCCCGGCAAGAGCGAGGGTTTGGGATCTATGTAATCGTTTACTGTTCCTGGTCGGCTATTTTATTCTTTGCGGCACCCTACGCCATGGAGTGGGGAGGGATTCCGGCCCTGTTCTATTTGATTGCCTTGTCAGGGGGCATTGGTTTACTGATTTCTCCTGTACTTAGACCTTTCCAGACGAAAACGATTAAGGTGCAAGCAGATACATTAGCTTATTTACTCAAGCAACGATCCGTTATGATCAGTTTGTTATCCTATCTGCTACTGATGGCTGGTTCGGGGGCTTTTTATGCTTATGTGGAACGAATGGGCAATGCCAATGGCCTTAGTGCTTCCTTTATTGCGATGGCTTTGAGTAATAGTAACTTCGCAGGTATTCTAGCTGGCTTTGTGGTTTTTCGCTTGGGTAATCGTTTTGGCCTAACCATTCCTATCATGGGGGGGATCTCCTTATTGGCCATTTGTTTTTTATTGATCAATTGGATTCCAGACCCTTGGGTTTATTTCGCTTCGATATTTGGTGTAGCGGGCTGCTGGGGGTTCTTGATTGCGTATTTTCAGAAGGTGCAGTCGATAGTCGATCTAGATGGGAAGATAGTGGCTTTAGGCGCTACCATTAATCTTGGTGGGCGAGCGATCGGCCCTGCATTGGTTAGTTTTCTGATTGTTGGTAATAATTTCGATGTGGTGATCACTTTCAGCCTGATTTGTGTTGTAGCCTGTGTAGTATTATTACTTCCTGCGCTCCTGAAAATTGATCGCCGGCAAGCCCAGCCGGCCTAAACGCATGTCTATTCAGTAGCAATTTACGATGCAATAATACTTACTCTACCTGCCAGGAGACCGGCCTTAGAGGTTGACCTCGCCTTGTTTTTGACTCCCATTTTGCATTGATTTTCCAGCTTGTTTTAGCTTGTTTCATGCAAATAAGACAATAATCCACCTTTTTGCAACGATAGTCCACGACGGCTATACTTTTTCCCTTCATCTTTGTGATGTCCTTCAGCTAATACAAAATTTGATACTAGCTAAAAGGGCACTAAACCAAAGAGGATTCCCCCTCATCTCATGATCGTTAACTTAAAAAAAATTTTATGACAACGACATATCAAACAGCCAAGAATCAAGTGATGAATAGCAAACGTGGAGGTGAAGGAACATCGAATTTGAACTTTGATCTACTTTATCGTCAATTCGCTCCTAAGGTATATATGAAATGTTTGAGCTTGCTAAAGGATGAGGCTTTGGCTAAGGATGCAATGCAAGAAATATTTATAAGAGCTTTCTTAAAATCTTCTCAATTCCGTCAAGAAGCTAAAGTGTCAACTTGGCTCTATTCCATTACCTATAATTACTGCATGGATTTCTTGAAAAAGCAACAATCCAAGCGTTCTAAAATGGGAGAGGATTTCCAAGAAGCGGTTAGCATCATAGAGGAGAGTGAGGTAGACTATCAAGTAATGGATCGCAAGATTGAAGAGTTGAATACGGTGTTGAAAGAATTACCTTCCTCTGATCGTAAGATTTTGTTGATGAAATTCCAGGAAGAGATGTCCATTAAAGAAATGGCACAAAGAAAAAATAAATCAGAAGGAGCCATCAAAATGAAGCTCAACAGAGCTAAGGCGAAGGCTCGCCAACTAAGAGTAAAACATGCGACCAGGCTTTCAGCCTGATAACCGTTCCCCGAGTTTTCATAAATCGAGATGAACAAATTCCCGGACACCGGGTCCCTTACTTAACAGAAAGCTCCCTTATTGGGGGCTTTTTTTATGCCGGTTGATATTCAATCGGCTACATATAGGTTCCTATCTACAGGTGTAACTCAATTTCCACCAAGAATAAAGAACATTTTTCCGGATTTTTAGTATAAGTTATTAAATTACAGAAGCATTCACCCATCACCCTTAGGCTGATCTCTCTTAATTTCCCAAATCTGCGACGTCACTCGATTGTTGAAGAATCTCCTCAGCCTGGGAAATACCATGGTCTCTTGATTTTCTAACCACGCATGTGTCTTATGAAAGTAGTACAGCGAATACTTAATATTGGTATTTCAGATGACCTGAATAGTCTTGAGAAATTAGCTCGCCAGATATTTAACTTTGATTTGATTATGGGGATGGTACTCCCCATGATAACAGTTGTGTATTATCAGGTCAATGGCTTCTTGACCCCTTTGTTTGTTGTTTCGCATATTTTTATTATTGGTTTTTTTGGAAGTTGTCTCTACTTCGTAAGCAAGGGATATTATGAATTCTGTGTATGGAAATGCATCGTATTCATCTACCTTATGATGGTCACGATTGTCTTCAGTTACATTAGCTTATTTAATTCACTTTTTCTTATCCCGTTGTCGTTTAACGCGCTCATTTACTTTCCGGAAAGGAAGAGGGTATCTGTTGCGGTTTTAGTGATTTTTCTGGTATCAGCACTTGTCCTTTTCCTTTTTGAGTTGAATCACTTTTCTTTTGAACAAAACTCACGCTTTCAGATTTTAAATATGAAAGCGGCATTGGGCTTTTTTACCTACCTATTTGCATATAAGGTCGTGAGTTTCTTATTGATGTATTGGCAAACGATTTCACGGAAGGATGCCTCAGAAGAGGGGGTAGAACAGTTTTTGAAATTTACCACCGAAGGAATCTATCATATCTCTTTCAAAGAACCGATACCGACACACTTACCCATTGCAGAACAATATGAACGCTTCAAACAATCTGGATTCTTTTTGGAATGCAATGATGCCTTTGCCAGATTATACGACTATCCTAATGGGAGTACGCTAAGAGGGATGTCAATCAGCGAATTTGTGCCTGGTATACGGGATACGGGTTTAGCTGTGACATTTCCTGATTTTGCTGAGGCCAACTATTTACTATTGAATAAAGCCTCCCGTGAAATGGACGCCAGGGGGAAATATGTGCATTTGTTGAATAATGTATTTGGGATCATTGAAGGTGATCTTTTGAAGGGAATATGGGGGACGCAAAGGGATATCTCCGAGTTGAAGGAGACTAGAGATACCATCGCCATGCGAGATGAAATTACCGAAAAATTGATGGCTGATTTCCCCGTCGTCTACTATCGTTTCGATCAGGATCTCAAGTTTACGCTAAGTGTAGGTGGAGCCTTGCACCGCCTTGGGTTAAAGCCTAATCAGGTAGTGGGAGAAACTATACGGGAATTATATAAACATGTGCCAGTGGTGGTGGACGGACATGAGAAAGTGCTTGCTGGAGGAGACAATTCTTTCTTGACAAAAGTAGGTGGACTAGAGGGGGAAATTTTCTTTGATACCAGGGTTTCCTTTGACCGGACGAAACAGGAAGGCGTCGGCTTCGCATTAGAGACCACGGAACGAAAGATAGCCGAAGATGCCCTAATGAAGAGCGAAAATAGGTATAAGAATCTGTTCAACAACACCTTCGATGCTATTCTGGTGTTCAATTTGCATACAGGACTGGTCGAGGAGTGTAATGAAAATGCTAAAATACTCTTTGAAATTCCCGAAGGTACAGATGTACAAACGCTTTCTCCAATCTACTTGGCTCCACAGTACCAGCCGAATGGAGATCTGTCAAGCAACATGATAGAACAGCACACTAAAGAATTACTAGCGAAGAAACGCTTACAATTTGAGTTTTTTCATAAGCGGTTTGGAGGGGAGGTTTTTGAAACTGAGACCACGCTAATACCCAGTAGCTTTAATGCTAGCGAGATTTTGGTAATTATTAAAGATGTATCTACTAAACGACAAGCAGAACGCGCGCTACGTACCAGGGAAAGGCAACTTAGGGAAGCTCAAAAGGTAGCCTTGTTAGGTAGCTGGGAATACAATTATGGTTCTTCTTCTTTTTCTTGCTCTGAACAATTGCATCAGATGTTTAGAATGAAAGGCTCCATCCATGATGGATATGAAGCATGCATTCGCGAATTAGTATCGGAGGAATATCAGGATGCAATGAGAGAGGTGAGAGATGACCCGCAAAGAACAGCCTTTAATTTTACCTACCAAAAAGAAATGTTTAATGGCGAGCGGAAATGGTTTCAGATGACCGGGAAGAAATCCTTTGATGAAGAAGGAAGTCCGACCAGAATTTCTGGTATCGTACAAGATGTCACAAGCAAACACAATCAAGAAGAGATCATCCGTAAAGCCCTGAAGGCACTAAATGAGAAGAATGAAGATTTGAAGAAATATATTGACAGTAATATGCAATTGGAGAACTTTGCCTATATGGCTTCTCATGATTTGAAGGCCCCAATTAGAACCATAGTGAGTTTTACCCAATTGTTGAAACGCAGCCTCAAAGATAGACTGAAAGAGAATGAACAAGAGTATCTCCACTATATTAGCACTGGCGCAAATAGCATGAAAAATCTAATTGAGGATCTATTGACTTATTCAAGAGTGAATACCAATAACCATCAATTGGAGGAAGTGGCTTTACCTGCTATGTTGAATCGTATACAAGCCGATTTGCAAACGGCTTTAGAGGACAGCCATGCTAATATTCAGATGAAGAATATACCGGATTGCATCCAAGCCGATAGTACCATGATGCGACAACTTTTTCAAAACCTATTGGAAAATGCCATAAAATTTCGGCGTACGGATGTTCCACCAAGGATTGAGATTGCATGTAAAAGCTCAGAGGACTACTGGGAATTTTCCATTAAAGATAATGGTATAGGTATTAGCCCAGAATTCCAGGAAAAAATCTTCTTGCTCTTCCGTAAATTACATAGCAGTTCCCAATATGAAGGAACTGGGATTGGCCTTGCCCTCTGTAAAAAGATTGTAGAACAACACGGCGGAAAGATCTGGGTGGATGCAAAATACCAAGAAGGAACTTGTTTTCAATTTACCCTCCGTAAGCAGCTTGTTTTAGATTTAGTCACAAATTAGTTTTTCCTCTAATGCTCTTATTGCCGTGCCATGAAGGTGTTGAAAGCTATGATCATTCGGTGATGGGAGAAGACCTAATATTACCGCATTTTTCACCTTTTCGCGAATAAGTTTATTTCCCCCGTTCTTATCGACAGTACTCGATGAACTTATTGATCTATTGATATTAAGTCGTCCCACATTAAGATGTGGATTTGAGTTAATAGGGTTATCCGTACCTTTCAGTAATGGAAAAGTTAATTCCGAAAAAGATGTATCTTATGCCTAAACCCTATAACGCAAGAATTGAATTTATGGACATCCCTAGGATTTTTCAGTATAACAGTATGACCAAGGCTGTTCGGTCCACTTTATTGTTGGTTTTATCCATTTCTAGTTTCTCCCTACTAGGCCAATCACTTTACCAGGAAACATTTAAGGTTAAACAGATCTTGGACGGCTATCATGCCCCCAGTTTGGAGCTGTCGGATCCTAGTCAGGTCGAGCTTAGCTGGCAAGGAGAGAAAGTGGCCACAGATACGATTCTACCATTGGATCGCATGGGACGCTATGAGTTGAAATTAGCTCCCGGAGTTTCTCCAGGAGTGCAAATCGAGCTGTCTCTAGATTGGATGGAAGAGAAGGAGACGACCCTTAGCCTTGGTGCAAAACCAATCTTTATTTATCATTTGCCCGATGCAGTAAAATGGAACGATAATACTGGGAATGGACAACTAGTCAAAGATCCGTACTATGACCTGATGGCCATTCTGGGTCTACACCTAGCTTATAAGGATACAAGTTTTAATTATAGTACTATTGAACAGATTTATGAGAAATATAAAGAAAACCCCTTCTTAGCGGGACCTTTGTATAAATTTTTGTTTGACTATGACCTCCGGGCCGTTGCCGGAAATATGTCCTTTGACTCTAAGCGTTTTTCCGATGAAATCAAGACAAACCTCGAAGAGAATTATGCTTGGTTAAAAGAATTATACTTTGAATCTGGGGAAGATTTTAAGAAGAGGGTTTTACAACAAAGAGATGAGACCTATTATCAAAAATTAGAAATAGAAGATAAGGCTTCTCAAAATAAATTAGCCATTGCAGCTACGACTGCTAATGCAGAGTATGCCAAGGTCAGCGGGATCAATTCTACCGTCATTATCGAAGGCCTTTCTGACTTTATCGTGGAGCGGGCTCAAGAAGAGTTGAACATTGCTTTCATGGATCGTTTCAAGCAGCGTATGATTGATGGTGTCCCCAATGAATATTCTACGCTGTTTCCCCGTTCTTACGATCTCTTTCTGCAATTCGAGATTTCGAATTACAAGAAATTGCTACAAAATGCTCGACCTTCCTTTTTCAGCGATCTACAAAATGTAGGCCTGAACTTACCAAAACTGCTAAGCCTAGATAAATATAAGGGTATCCTTGATTTTTCTCCAGCCATTTACAATTTGGCTCTTTTCTATAATATGTCACAGCTGATCTATACCGATCATACGATAGATCAGATTTTACCTTTTGCTTTTCATCATTTGACAGATCGAAACCAGGATTTGGCAGATATTGTCAACTTGAAAATAGCCTCTACGATTGAAGACACAACGAAACGGGTTGCCCAGTTTAGGGCAGATCTTCCAAAACTGCAAGATGGGATAAGGGAGTATTGCGCTGAGGCTGCCAATAATTATCAAATGATTACGGCTACACACAATGGGTTGATTAAAGAAATACAGAATTTAGATGGAATGATTGGGGAGGAAGCGCCAGATCTGAAAAAAGACCTGGAAACCGCGAAAGCCAGCTTGCAAGAAGGATGGCAGCCTCTCAGTGAATTGGAATACTATATTCCAGGGCAACGGCCACAAAAGGTCTTTGAATTTTATCCTAAGTATGCCATCGCCAATTTATCCGGCAAAGGTTACTTTGGGGATCAGTTGAAGGACCCCGATCCACAGCTCTCCAAGGTAGAGGACTATTTCAATGAACGACTTACTGGAAAGGCTTATATCGCCAGGGGGCTGGAATTGACTCGACTCTTGCTAAAGGAATCCTTTGATGAGCGATTTGATTCCGAACGGCAGGTCTTATCTTCTGCTCTACCCTTGATTCGCTCAGTGAAAGAAAAGGCCCTGTTGTTGAAAAAAAATGAATTGGGTAATCGAGTAGCAGCCATTCAGGAGTTGCAGTCTATCTTGTCAGGCACTTTAGGTACCGTCATCAGCGCTTGGCAAAAAGCAGGCATATCTGAAGAGAATGATGTGGACTTGGCAGCTTTGGTCTACATTCAGCGAATTCTGAGGAATGAAAATAAGTCGCAGGAAATTTGGACCAACCTCGAGATTATTGCTCGTGCTTTGCAGGCCAATATGCAACCCAGCGATTTTGACCCTGTACTTACCCCAACAAAGGTGCGATCTTATTTAGAACAAGCAGATGAACAATTGTTGGAGCTAGACCAACAACTAAAGGAAAGAATTGAGCTGTTGAAAAAAAATCACCCTCAGACACAAGTTCAAAGCGGAGATCTATCAGCATTTAGAACCCGGAAGGCAAATCAGGCTCTCCTCGATCCATCAAATTTCACCGAGCTGGATCAATTGTCCAGCACCTTGAAGGACGTTGGTAAAATCAATGAGCGTCTGAGTAGTCAGTACAAACAGATTCAGGGAACAATAGCCCGATTTGATACAACTTATTGTAGACCCAGTCTATCCCGCTCGCGTGATAACGCATTAAATTTAGGCGGAGTATTGGAAATCACTACCCACCTGCTCTATAGTTTTAGAAAAGAGAAAAAAACGATTACTCGACCCACCATCTCACCCTTAGCCAGTAAACAGGAAGAAAATGCAGAGGTGTGGCTCGATCCCTCTGCGTATGAAGAATTGATGCGAGATGAACTTACTCGATCCATTTATCTAGGACTTCTTTATGAGCAATTAAATGCACTCAATGGCACCCAGCACTTTAGTAAGGAAGGTATCGCTACGCTTTCTACACAATTAATCAATACCATTTATGAGATTAAAGATGGAAAGGAGAAGATTGCCAATAAGAAGAAGTTTGAATATAAAGTCAATTTCGAGGATTATTATCCAATGATCAAATCAACAGTGGATTTAGTAAGTGGGGTAGTAGAGACACCCATTTTTAATGGTAAAAGCTTGTCGGACCTCGAACCTGCCCTCGGAACCATCGCTAAAGTCAGTTCTGAAGGTCTTTCTCTTTATCAAAATATCAACAACCAGGAATATGGCTTTGCCATCTATAATGCGATGGAGTTGTTTCGCGTAATCTCCGATGCCCAGATCGACAAGGAGCGAGAAAAACGAAGAGGCATTGTCCAGAATCTTCAGGCCAAAAAGAAAGTGCGCAAGCAACAGGCAAGAAATGAGCGGATTAGAAACAGTATTCTATTGTACGGAACATTTATGGCGGATGTACTTAATGCAACAAATTCCGATCAGGTGAAGGGGGCTTTAAGAGCGGCGGCAGCTCCTCCAGGCAGCTCTAGACTGAAAAGAGATCTAGTGTTCAATCTAGGCATCAATAGCTATTTAGGGATAGCGGCTGGGCGCGAAAAATTACTGAATCCACTTGAAGGTAGTAAAGTTACCGCAACGACTTTAGGTTTATCCGTACCAGTTGGCTTGGCCTTAAGTTGGAAGTTTCGAGATACAGATCGGGCATCCTACACCCTGTTCCTGTCCGTGTTGGATATTGGCGCTGTGACCTCCTACCGGTTAAATGACACATTGGCATCAGCATTGCCAAAACTGGATTTTGAGAACTTCTTGGCACCTGGTGCTTCTTTCATCTACAACTTCAATAAGGTTCCGATTTCCATGGGAGTAGGTTGGCAATTGGGACCTCAAACCCGGAAAATAGATCCTTTACAGCCCGATTTGACTTCGCAGGCTTCCAGGTTTATGTTTTCATTGAACGTGGATGTGCCCCTGTTTAACTTAATGAATGGAAAACGTTCTGCATATGCGGAACGGAAGAAGAAATCCAAGAAAAAGAAACCCCGGACTTGATATTGATTCTTTAAGCCTGATCTAAGTAGGAATGAACCGCTTGAAACAGGCTATCATCCCGCTAATCCAAAACATAACAACAATGGAAAACATTATTCAATACTATCCTTCAGCTATCAGCCACGTAGATGGCCCAGACACCAACCATGTACTTAATTTGATCCGCAATAATCCTGATGAAATACACTATGTCATTGCTAAAGGCTTCAACCCTGTCTTTTTGAGAACTTGTTTCAATGAACCCAATTGCCGGATCATTTTTTATAAGGGAGATGGCTTCGATATCGAAACGAAGCATCAATTCATAGCAGGGACACCGCCGGATCGCAAAAAGTCGGAAATCATATTTTTATCTGGAGACTCGAGTCGTGACGAAATTGTTGATACTCTAAATAGAGAGGCTAGCTCGCATATTTGGAACACGAGCACTCCTCCTTCATGTGGACCAGCCACTTTGCTGTTTTTGGCCAATTCGCCGAGCTTTACAGATCGGATTTTTATCAATGCTACTGGATATACTTCTGCGATTATTGACATGACCTTGGACCCACCCCACAAGCCTACGATATTTATTAAAAAAACAGATGATTATACCTCAGGAGCTATTAAATCCTTAATTCAAAAAGGAGGTAGCAAGATTCACATCTTAGCGGAAGGCTATACCGATTCAGAGTTAGCGGATTTTGATGGAGCCACCATCATTGCTTCCGATTTGATGGTATAGATTTTCTCCAACAAGGATTTACCGCTAGCGCTTTAAATTTAGGCTGAGGGTAGCTCATCAAATTTTACTACATTAGCTAGGATGAAAAACCAACGCTGATGAAGAGCTATAGATGCCTTACAGGGATTACGCTAGTACTTTTACTGTTACAGACCAGCTGCAAGAAAGCAGAAGAAACAACGAGCTTGCCAAATGTAGTGATCATATTCACCGATGATCAGGGATACCAGGATGTAGGATGTTATGGCTCACTAGATATCAGTACACCGAACCTGGATCAAATGGCCGCAGAGGGAATACGTTTTACAAACTTCTATGTGTCTCAACCAGTATGCTCCGCCTCAAGAGCTTCCTTGCTGACGGGCTGTTATGCCAATAGAATGGGGATACATGGTGCTTATATGCCTTATGTAGGTAAGGGATTACACCCTGATGAAGTTACGATTGCAGAAATGCTAAAGCAGTTGGGTTATGCTACGGCTCAATTCGGAAAATGGCATCTAGGTTCCGAACCTGAATTTCTTCCCACTCGCCAAGGCTTTGACGAATATTTTGGCATTCCCTTTTCCAATGATATGTGGCCGTACCACCCTTCTCAAGGGACTGTCTTTGATTTTGGCCCGCTTCCACTAGTAGAAAACGAAACAACCATTGATACGCTAGAGGAGCAATCCATGCTTACGACTTGGTACACTGAACGCGCCGTCGACTTCATCAAACGCAAGAAAGATCAACCCTTCTTTTTGTATGTGCCTCATAGCATGCCTCATGTTCCTTTGTTTGTGTCTGATAAATTCAAGGATAAGTCTGCTGCTGGTTTGTATGGAGACGTGATCGAGGAAATCGATTGGAGTGTCGGACAGATCTTAGGCGCATTGAAAGAACATGGACTAGATGATAATACTTTGGTAATATTCACTTCGGATAATGGTCCTTGGTTATCTTATGGCGAACATTCAGGGCGTGCCTTGCCGCTACGGGAAGGTAAAGGGACTGCCTGGGAAGGAGGTGTACGAGTACCCTGTATCATGCGTTGGCCTGGAAAATTACCATCAGCAAAAGTGGAATCAAAACCTGCTATGACCATCGATGTTTTACCAACAATTGCAGCTATGACTGGTGCGGCTCTGCCTGTTCATCCCATTGATGGAAAGGACATGTCGGGACTACTGTTAGGGAAGGGGAACGTTGCTCCGCATCAATCGGCTTATTATTTTTATTACAAAAGTAATGAGCTTCATGCGGTGATGAGTGGAGACGGTCGTTGGAAACTTTACTTTCCGCATAGATATAGATCCTTAAATGGCCGGGTAGGTACCGATGATGGTATTCCGATTCCCTATGACCAGAATGACCTCACCGGACTGGAATTGTATGACCTCTTCAACGATATTATGGAGGAAAAAAATGTCATAGCTGATCATCCGGACGTGGTAAAAAGATTAGAAGCCTATGCAGAAAAAGCTAGATCCGAGCTTGGCGATCGTCTGACAAATAGAAAAGGCGCTGGACTCAGACCTGTGGGGCAGTTGCCGGAACAAAGAACAGATTAGTATCCAGGTCCTTCATATCAAAAAGCCTATGAAAAGAGTATTTCGCACGCTTTGTTTTTTATCTCTATTGCTTAGTAGCTATTCTGTTCTGATGGCTCAGAATGAAGACTTTAAGGTCATTGGCTACTTACCACATTATCGATTCTCATCCAACGAATTGATTGCCTACGAGAAACTGACACATTTAAATATTGCGTTTGCAAACCCGGATATGGAAGGTAACTTGAGTGTAGCGGGTAAGGATATAGATCCAATTATTAGTTCAGCGCATGCCGCTCAGGTTAAGGTACTTATCTCCCTCGCTGGGGGAGCCTTGACCGCTGATTGGTCGGCTGCCTGGAAACACCTGATGAAACCGGAGAACCGCTCGGCTTATATCCATAAGATATTGCAATACGTAGCTCAGCATGAATTAGATGGAATTGATATGGATTTGGAATGGCAGCATGTCGATGACCTATATAGTGGGTTTGTCTTAGAGTTACGTGATTCGGTGGACCAGTATCCGGAACTTTTGCTCACTGCAGCTCTTCCAGGTACTTATCGGTATCCCCAAATTAGCGATGCAGCCATGTATGCCTATGACTTTATTAATATGATGGTCTATGACCTTCGAGGCCCATGGGATCCAACCAATATCGGTCCGCATTCACCTTACTCCTTTGCTCAATCCTCTATTAATTATTGGGAAGAGCAAGGGATGAAAGGAGAGGATTTAACACTTGGTGTGCCATTCTATGGGTACGATTTCTCCAATGCTCCATCTTCCGTGTCCTCCTTTACCTATAAATCTATGGTGGACGAGAATCCAGATAACGCCTATGTAGATCAAGTCGGGGCTGCGTACTATAATGGTATTCCAACCATCCAACAGAAAACGGACTTAGCCCTTCGAGAGCTTAGTGGTATCATGATGTGGGAGCTGGGACAGGATCATTTTAGTGAACTTTCTCTTTTGACAGCAATAGATCAGATTATCCAGGGACAGACTTCGGTAAAACCGCTGGATTTTAGTGAGCACATTGCGGTGTACCCCAATCCGGTAGTAGATGAATTAAGACTTAATAATACTAGCTCCAAGTCGGCCGTTTGGCGCTTCTTGTCACTTGATGGCAAAGTGGTAGAAGCAGGTACATTGCTTGGCAATTCGGAATCTATGATCGAATGCAAGAGACTGATCCCAGGAATGTATGTCCTTCAGTTAGTGGCTGAAGATCAGGTGATTAGCATGAAAGTGATTAAATCCTAAGTGTAAGTGACTTCTTATCAACAGTAAGCTACTGTTGAAAAACGAACAACCCTTATACTTTAAGTCATAAAATTCGCCTATGTCCAATTCTAAAGATATTCTTATCATCACCGGCGATGCTGGTGAAAGCTTTGAAATCCTATATGCCAGTCACCGTCTTCAAGAAGCGGGTTATCGTCCGGTTATTGCTGCTCCCTCCAAGCGCCGCATGCATTTAGTTATTCACGATTTTGAACCTGGTTGGGATACATATGTAGAGCGTCCTGGCTACAATGTCTCTTCCGATATTGCATTGGCTGATGTAGAAGCAGCTGATTATCACGCCGTATTGATTCCGGGTGGTCGAGCACCTGAATACCTGCGAAATGACCCAAAGGTGATAGAACTAGTAAAAGGATTTCATGCTGCCGGTAAATTCATCTTTGCGATCTGTCATGGTGTACAAATACTTATAACAGCTGGCCTGGTAGATAAGCGGCCCATTTCCTGCTATGAACATGTTCGCTTTGAAGTGGAATCTTGTGGTGGAATATATGTGGCGGATCAAGAGGCAACTAGAGATGGGAAGATCGTTACGGGGAAAACCTGGGAATCTCACCCTGATTTCTATCGTGCTGTTTTTGAGTGCCTAAATAGCGAAGTCTTGGCCTAAGTTTTATTGATATCCGATAGCAAATGAAAAATCAACTTATGAAAAAGTACACAATCATAAAGAGGTGCGGGGAATCCCTGTCCAGCATAGTCTCATTATTACTCTTGTTTTTTATTCTAGTCGGTTGCCAGCCGGGAGAAGGGACGACAACGATATCGCCGGAAGAAGATCGCCCCCCAAATATTGTCATCATTTTTGCAGATGATCTGGGGTATGGAGATTTAGGCACCTACGGCAATCCCACCATTCGCACTCCTCATCTCGATCGGATGGCAGAGGAGGGCTTAAAGTTCTTTCAGTTTTATTCTGGTGCATCGGTATGTACGCCGAGCCGAGCAGCTTTGTTGACAGGTCGCTTACCCATTCGTTATGGAATGGTGAGTGATCGGTTTCGCGTTTTATTCCCCTTCTCCAACAAGGGGCTACCTACAGAAGAAGTCACTTTGGCAGAAGCTTTGAAAGACAAGGGGTATCAAACGGGAATCGTAGGAAAATGGCACTTAGGGCATTTTCAAGAGTATCTGCCTTTGCAACATGGTTTTGATAATTTCTATGGGTTGCCTTACTCTAACGATATGCTTCCAACCCCCGGCGCTAAGTGGGGGCCTGCCCGTAAGTATCCGCCGATACCGCTCTACCAAGATACCACAGTATTAGAAGGTAATCCGGATCAGCGCTTGCTTACCAAACGATATACCGAGAATGCCCTGGCTTTTATTGATGCCAATGCAGACGCGCCGTTTTTCCTCTACATGCCCCACTCATTTCCGCATGTACCTCTCTTTGCAAGCGCTGATTTTGAGGGAAAAAGTAGTAGAGGTCTATATGGAGATGTAGTTGAGGAATTGGACTGGAGTGTAGGAAAGATTTTGCAAAAATTAAAGGATAAGGGCTTGGACAAAAATACCTTGGTGGTCTTTACCTCTGACAATGGACCCTGGTTGACAGAAAAGCAGGAAGGTGGAACCGCAGGGCTATTGCATCAAGGCAAAGGATCTACGTTTGAAGGAGGGATGCGAGAGCCAGCCATTGCTTGGTGGCCGGGCCGAATTGCTCCGGGCGTAACTCAATCCTTGGCAACAACAATGGATTTGTATGCAACGGCTGTAAGCTTGGCAGGGGGAGAACTTCCTGGAGATCGGACGATGGATGGAACTGATCTAACGCCCATCTTCGATGATCCTGACAAGGAGGTCCGAGATGAGGTGATATATTACCTCGGTGCCCAGGTCTTTGCCTTCAGAAAGGGGCCTTGGAAAATGCATTTGAAGACATTAAATCCTTATATTGGAGAACAAGCCGTGGCGCATGACCCGCCTTTGTTGTATCAATTGGAGCACGATCCCTCTGAGCGTTTTAACTTGGCAGCGGAACATCCAGAGGTTTTGGCAGAACTACAAGCTGCCTTACAACGGCACCTTGATGGAGTGAAAGCTGTTCCTTCTTTATTGGAAGATATTGATCAATCCTATTTTGAATAAATATTATCTATGAAATCGCATCTTAATTATTCTTTCGTCTTCATCTTTTCCTTGTTCTGCCTAAGTGGCTGTGCGCAAGGTGCTGATAATGCTGCTGAGCAGATTGGCGCAGCGGTGATGGCAATCCCCGAAGATCTTCGGGATGGCGCCAAAGTACTAGGCTTTGATACTAAAGGTGAACTGGTGACCTTGCGTGAAGGTACTAACAATATGATTTGCCTGGCCGATGATCCAAATAAAAAGGGATTTAATGTAGCTTGCTATCACTTGGATCTAGAGCCTTTCATGGCAAGAGGAAGAGCACTGAAAAAAGAAGGTAAGAATGCCAATGAGGTATTTGATATTCGCGAAGCAGAGGCTAAGGCTGGTGTGCTGAAGATGCCAGAAAACCCTTCGACTTTACATATTCTGTCGGGCACCGAAGGAAAATATGATTTGGCTACCAATACAGTGACGGGAGCGAATTACCGTTCTGTGGTCTATATCGCTTTTGCTACGGCAGAATCTACAGGCTTGCCCTTACAGCCGCAGGTCCCAGGTGGCCCTTGGATCATGGATCCGGGAACACATAGAGCACACATCATGATCACTCCACCACCACAGAATTAAGCTGAATAAATCGGGAAATTGCTTTCCCCATGTACCCCATGGACTAGTAGTAATGGTTCATGGGGTGTTTTTTTGTTGAGCTTAATCGTTTTAAATATAATTTGTGAAGTAAGCACCTATTTTTTGCTATTGCTCCCTTTCCTGTTGAAAATGTCCATTTTCTTTGATCATTTGTGGCACGTTCTTTTCTGAACAATGACTCTCCATGAACTGTGGCATGAGTTAGAAAATAGGTTTAGCTTGTAGGAATTTACATTTTGGGTGGTCTCCTTTTTTGATTGACTTGGTTTCTTACCACTCAATTCTGATACCCAAAAATACCCATGCAACAATAATCCACCCTTTTGCAACAATAACCCACCTTCAATTTCTAAAAGGTCTGCATCTTTGATCCATCATTGTTATCCCATTATGAAAATACTAAGGCGATCACCCATGGCCTTTTCTAGAAAGAACAAACAGATGAATCAGACGAGTATCAAAGCAGGAAGAATTCAATTCCACCCAAATCCAAAGATTAACTATACCGGACAACAGCTAGCGCTTAAAAACAAGCAAAGACTATTTGTTGGATTACTATTTTTCCTAGTCCCATTAATTTGCTTACTAGGAACCTTAATTATGCACTTGCTCTAGACAAGGTTCAAATTATTTGTAGTAAGATTAACTAGAAGTCTTCTCATAAAGATCTTTGCTACCCAAGTAATGTTTGTGAGGTGACTTCTAGACACGAAACACTATTCCGAGTTTAAGTGCGAAATAAACTGGACTTGACACGAGGTGTATTCCTGGTGTCCCAATCCAGTATAGATGCGTCTGAATAGGTGAGGGGAAAAGGAATGCAAGAATCATCCACGCGTTGGAGGTAGTACGCGCTTCTTTTCCCCAAAAGCCTTGTAGATTAAGGCTTTTGCTCTTCAATCACTCCATTTTTAAGTTGATTTGCCCGCATGATAAGATAAACGGCAAATCCAACCGCCACACCCGGAACTAGACTTAATACTAGACAAATCCAACCGTACTTTACCTTCGGCGATTCGTAAATGACCCAGATGAGTAGCACGGCAAAGCAGCAAAATACATCTGCAGAATAAGCAGCGGCATAAGGGTTGACGAAGCCAGCACCGAAGGCTCCCATGATATCTGGTTGTTCAAGCAGGGGAGGAAGCACCAATATGCAAAATAGTATGGTGAAAATTCCCGCGATTATGCCGACACTGATTTTGAATACTGTTTCTTTCATGGTATTGGTAGGATTTGGATGAATGGCTCAAAAGGTAGATTACGCCTTTTAGGTTGAAATTTTCCTACTAAGAAATTCAAGCTTACTACATAATATGCCCACTCTGCAACAATAATCCACCCTTTGGAGACAATAGCTCACTCCTCTTTCAGAAAAGCACTGCATCTTTGATCTATCAGAAAAACCTATTTCTAAAACCTCAGTGAGGTCCTCAAAAGATCTCGAAAATGTAAGATCATGAAAAGCATTGCAACTCAACCTATCCAACTTCAGCAGGACATTAACGAAAACACAAGCCCGACCAAGACAGACTCCCTTCAACAACTAGTCGCTGTACTTTGCCTTTTATTCTTTCCTTTTATGTATTTGATCGGGTCTTTGATCACCAACCTTTTCTAAAGGCCTTCAGATCGTTTTATTTCCCTTTCTAGCATCGGCTGTAGATCCTTGATGTTTTCAAGACCGTCTTCAGGTCGCCAGGTATACATCTTAATGTTGATTTTGGCTTCGCTGATACTAAGGATTGAAAATCCATTCTTTTCGATAGGAGATAGGATTTCCTCAACGTCCAAATCTTTCGGAACCTTTGCAGTTGTGCCCCTGAAAGAGCTTGGAAAACCCAGTTTCCCACTACCCAAGGTCCCTGTACCGATTACATGGATCGGCTTCCTGCCGAAATCAAGATTTCCACTTCTTTGAATCTTGGCATAGCTGGAATTGTGCAAGTCTCCCTGGATAATAATGGGAAGCTGTTTCGATTCACGCCAAGACTTTAGTATCCTTTGGTGTTGAAGCCACCATCCCATTTGCCACTTGAATTTTTCCGTTTCGCCGACCCCAATTTTGCCATCAGCTTGGAATACATCTGGATACCATTCACTCCATTTCCCAGCTGTTAATGCGAAAGGAGTTGAGGGAATATGAATGAAATACTTTGTTTCAGCAGTTAGGGTTCTCTGTTTAATCCAATCTTCCGCATCTCTGGCCACCAAGACGCCCTTTTCACCTGCGAGAGCGGTATGTCTCTTACAGTCATAAAGCACAGACTCAAGCAATTTGCCATAGCGTAGGGTTCCATAATGCTTATTGCGATCTTCGTACGATCCTGGTAGATTGAGCGGCCGATTGGGGTCCGGTAAGAATTCGGGATAATAAAGTTTTTGGATTATATCCTGCCCTTCAATACCATATAACTTAGGTGGAAGTGTAACGAGATCTTCATGAGCCTCGTCATTTTCGAGAAGATCATGGTCGTCAGGTAGAAAGTAAGTCGGGGTAGACCGTAGTAAGCAACCATACAATTCTGCAATCTGAGCATCAGCGATCTTGGTGATCGTGGACAGGTTGTTTTCATTAGACATGGGGGTGTTAAGGTCTAGGTGGCCATAGATATTATCGAGTCGGAGTTTAACCAATTTCTTCAAAAAACCCTTATCCATGGTTTGTCGATCCCAATAAATGTGATCTCCATTGGCAATAACAATATCTGGATTAAAACTCAAGCCTCGTTTGAGCAGAAGATGGCGGAATTCGGTCTTTAGAAATAATTCCTGATGTAAAACACGCTCCTTTACTCCTCCAGCGCAGGTAAAAGCGAGGATAGTCAACTCTTGCGCACTACTATCGGGGTGAGGATATGTACTAAGCTCCCAACTATCTGCAAGCTTAGTTTTATCTGCCAGTTCAAGTTGTAAAGAATAGCTAGTGTTAGGATTAAGATTGTTTACGAAGAACTCCCAAAATCTTCTTGTCGGATCTAATGATTGACCCTGGATCATGAGGCTATCAGAAAGGACGAGATTAGGAGGGCCAGCCAGTGGTTTTTCGAAAGAGACTTTGATTAAGAACTGTTGGTGGTTAGCCGCAGGTAAAATGTGTCGAACTGGTCCATTGTCCCAACCCTCATAGGTAGGATAGGAGGGTTGATGTTTAGCTGGGAAATAGAAGTGCCGCAGGAAAAGCAGACTAGAGACGAAAATCAATAGTGCGGATACTACTAAAACCTTTTTGACTAAGCGTATCAAGCTAGCGTTTTGTTTGTTGATCATAACTAAAGATACACATCCTTATCTCCTTTACTCCAAGGTGAAAAAGAAAAAGCTTAGATGAGGCCCTCTGCGATGTGAGGATCGGCAGCCGTTCTTAGGTCTGTGATTATCTAGGTATCCGGATCGAATGCTGCTTTAGTAATTTGTTATTGCCCCCATTAGAAATGATCTATGATTATTTCTACAGAACCTTTCGAAAAGGAAGATTTTCAAAGATGATTTATGGACTCCAATAACATCTATTCCATCGGAAAAGCAACAATAGTCCCCTACTGCAACAATATGCTACCTCCTTGGTGAAAAGGATACAATAGTCCACGATTCTGCAACAATAGCCCACGCAAGATTGCCCTAAAGAAGCCAACTTTGTAAGGTAAGTATTCTAAAACCCAGTCTAATCCACCATATCATGAACACCAATCTTCCCGCTATTACTTTCCCAAAAAATCCCTCTACTAAACCACTTACAGGTGAACTTGAAACTATTCCCCGATTGGCTTGGAAAAATTGGGGCAATACGGCATCCTGTCTCCCTGACTATTCCTTTTTTCCGACTTCCGGAGAAGACTTGGCGAAAATCGTTCAGTTAGCTAGAGAAACAAGACGTAAGCTTAGGGTTGTGGCTCAAGGTCATTCCTGGTCTTCTTTGGTTCCTACCAATGATATCCTGGTGTATATAAAGGGGCTGGATAAGGTCGAAATGGACGTAAGCGATCCTACAAATCCTTTGGCCATCGTGGAATCTGGCGCAACGATTAAGCAAGTCAATGATGTACTGGAAGGGCATGGATATGCCTTACCCTTTAATGTAGTGTTAGAGAGTGTGAGATTTGGTGGCCTCATAGCCACAGGAAGCCATGGCTCTGGTTGGGAAAATGATACCTTGTCAGATCTTGTTAATTGGATTGAAATTGTCGACGCACAAGGAGAGATTCGTCGCTTTGAGGAGGGAGTAACTAGGGAAGAGGTGATGAATGCCGCTCGTTTGCACCTTGGGATGTTTGGGATTACCTGGAGGATGGGTTTAAAAGTGAAGAAATCCTGGAGAGTAAAAACCATAGACGAGCGCCGAGATTTTGACGAGGTAATGAAGAATATGAAGGAAATAGTCTTAGGAAACGAAAGTGTAGATCTATTCTGGTGGCCATTCTGTGAGCAGATGTGGGTGAAACGCTGGAATAGGACAGAAGCTCCGATAACAGCTAAGCCACGTAAAAGTTGGTGGGATTATGCGAGTTCTTGGGTGACAGCTCATATTGGAAATGCTGTTTGGAGGTTATCTGGCCATATTCCGCCCCTGACGCCTTTCTTAAGTCGTTTATGCTTTGCTTTTACGCCATCTCGGAGCAAGAAGGTAGTGGATATCGTGGAGGCCATCCATTATCGACGTTCCATAGAGGTCAATAAATGTGGCTGTGTTGAAATAGCCTTCAAAATAGATCCAGACTTTGCCAATGTCAAACAAGCTATTCTATGGGTTCGAGAAAAGGCCGAAGCCTATGCTCGAGAAGGAAAGTTCCCATTCAATGTAACGATGAACCTTCGTTTTGTATCCAATAGTGCTTGCTGGTTATCTCCTGCCTACGGAGAAGGTCATACCTGCTATATTGAAATTCTCAGCCATACTCGCCAAGATCGCTGGGAAGCATTTTCGGCAGAGGTAGCCAAGGAATGGCTCAAGCTGGCAGGTGCTAAACCGCATTGGGCGAAGGAATTCCAGCATATCCCAGGTGTGAAAGAGCACATTAGAGAAGGATATGGTGAAAACATCACTCGTTTTAATCAAATAAAAGAAGATTTACAGATGGACCCGGAGGGTATGTTCATGAATCCTTTGCTCCAGCAAATCTTCTAGTTCTGTGAAAATTTGTACGGTCTAGTTTTTGGTTACAAAACGAATGACCGAACAGCATGTCCCCAGATAAAAGTATGGTCCTCAAACTCCAATGTTTTCAGAGGCTCACCCTTAATCCTTATTCCTCCCTAAAACTAAATCCCATGAAACAAGCTTTGTTTTTTTGCTTGTTCTTCCTCAGCGCCAGCCATGTGTTGGCCGTTGAGGAAGATAAGATGGCAGAAATAGCCATTACTGTCTACAACATCAAATCCTTAGAAGGAAGTGTCAGAATTGCGGTTTACAATCGAGCTGACCATTTCAATAAAGAACCCATCTTTGCTTTTGCTTTCCCGAAAAACAAGCAGACTGAAGGTCAACTACTTTGTCAATTTAGATTACCAGCAGGAGATTATGCCTTTTCCTTATTAGATGACAAGAATGATGATAATGCCATGACTTTTTCGACTATCGGCATACCTAAAGAAGGATTTGGCTTCTCCAATAATGCTAGGATTGGTTTCCTTCGAGGGCCAAAGTTCAAGCACTGTCAGGTCAGGGTAGCTACCGGTAAAATGAATAGCTGGCGTATTAAAATGCGGTATATGTAAGTGGACATTCTCGTCAAATTTGTAGTTGTGGTCATATTACCGGAACTGGAACAGCAGCTATTCTAAATCACGCGCCAGGAGGTGATTTAGCTCAAAAAATGATATTTTTCAAACTCAAACCAACTAAAGACGTGTTTATGAATAGGATTGGGCGTTTCATGATTGGCCTCGCCGCAACAGCTAATGCCTTGTTTTCTTGGTTCGATTTCCTGGGCACAAAACACTCCAGAAGTCACGAATGGCATGAACATGCTCGCTTTCACAACTCCATGGAAATGCTCTTTTTTTCCTTGGTTGGAGGAGTATGCCTTTGGCTGGTCATCTCGCACTGGCAGGAGGCCTTAATCCGTAGGATCGTCATAGTTTTGACAGCAGGGCAATGGATTTGTTTTATGATAGCGGAATTTATCATTGGTCCGTCGTTAGGTATCGATACCTTCCCCACGGTGGGTAAAACCTTTGGCATACATGACACGGCTTTAATGGTAATGGGGACGCTTCTCTTCATCTTTACAGGCTATTGGTTGGATCGGAGAACACAATCCAAAATTTAAATTGTGCATATCCTTCTGAAACTTTTAATCCCGCTAACCGGATACTATAGGTCCAAGCATCAACTCTTCGGAATACCCTTATTCTACACGGATTGCTCTGACCGGATCTACCCGAGAAGCGCGATATGACTGTATGCTGAACATCACCCAGGTGAGTAGGGTTACCCCAAGACCGATGACTACAAACAGCAAGGGTGTCAACTCGATGCTATAACTGAAAGAGGCTAGCCAGCGATTTAAGAAATACCAAGCCAAGGGGAAGGAAACTAGCGTGCTGAACGCTAGCAACTTCAGATACCGGTTGGAGAGCAAATGAATCAGACTCAATGTAGAAGCGCCTAGTACTTTGCGAATCCCTAACTCTCTGGTTCGCTTACGTACTGTCAAATTGATCAAGGCAAATAGCCCTAGCCAAGCAATCAAGATCCCAAACCAGGAAGACAGCGTAATCACTTTTCCCCATCGTTCTTCTTCGGCATATTTGGCTGCTAGGGTTTCATCTACGAAGTTAAACTCGAAAGGAGTATCCGTGGAAAGTTCTTTCCAGCGCTCCTCGATAAAGCTTAAGGTCGGACCAATCTCGCCAGGCCCAACTCTAATTAACAAATTGTATAGATTCGGAGGCCAAACATAAGTTGACAAACCTGTAATGCCTGAAGAAATAGCGGAAGGGTCAATAGCTAGAATCAAAGGCTCAACCTTTTGATGCAAAGAGCTATAATGAAAGTCTTTGAAGACACCAATGATTTCATGTGGGTCGTTGAAATTGATCCCGGGGATCTGCTGTGTCAAGGGGTTATCCCAGCCGAACTGCTGAACGAGTGCCTCATTTACCAGAATACCTTTTTTCATTTGCGGAGGGAAAGGCTTTCCCTGGATCAAATCAATTCCCATCGTGCCAAGATAGCCAGGGGCAACTTGGTTGAAATACAATCCAATTTCTTCTCCATCAATTTGCTTGAAGAACAATTCTGTCCATGGGTCTTTGGAGTTATTCATACTACTACTGACTGATAGGATCTGCTCATTCCGCAATAATTCTTCCCGTAATCGCTCGACCTTCTGCCGCATGTTTTCCTGATCAGGAGAATCACCCAAGGGTAATTCCAGTAATCGCTCTTCATCAAAACCGAGATCCTTCTCTTGAATATAGTTCAATTGACGTTGGACGTGAAATGCACCGAGAATTAGCATGATGGATAGTGCAAACTGAAAGACGATGAGCCCTTCATTAAACCATTGCCTTTTGAATGGGCCACTAAATTGACCCTTAAGGGAAGGAGCCGTTTGATGACGAAGTAGCAGCCCTCCTTGACCTAGGCCACTGATAGTAGCTAAGCACGCTACCAATACTATAAGCCAGACCAGACCTGGCCATCCAATCTGGAAATTCAATTGAGCATCAACTAGGTGCCCAAAGCTTGGACTCAAAAAGTAAGCTAGGACTACAGCAAATACTGAGGCAATACCTGTAACCACATGTGCTTCGATGACAAGCTGGTTTCGGATTTGCTTTCCCCGGGCTCCTAAGGTCCGTCGAAGCCCCATCTCAGGCAATCGCCCCAAAGCCTGCCCGCTGGAAAGGGTGATGAAATTGATTAAAGCTACAATGAGTACCAGGAAAGCGATAGCCAGTAGGATATACAGTTTCTGGGGGTTGGTGTACGGGGTATTTCCTAGAATTTTATGGTCAAAATGAATGTTAGTTAGAGCTTGTATACCAATTTCGAGTCGATCTTCGCTTTCATCCGTCATCTTTGCTACAGCAGCGGTTAAAGAAGAGGGGAGAAAGCCTGCATTGGCATCTTCTTGGATCTGAATATAGTTTTCAACTACACCAAAATTAAAGGAGGTGAACATCTTTGGCGGCACAATAGCTCCATAGTGATCGAAAGGAAGAATACAATCCAATTGAAGACTGGAACGTTCCTTCAACGGATCGATTACACCTGTTACAACTACCTGGAGTAAGCTATCGTTAAGGGTGATCTCTAATTCCTTCATTAATGGATCTTGATCACCAAAGTATTTGCTGGCGAGGGCCTTGGACAACACAATGGACCCAGGAGAACTCAAAGCTGTATTAGGGTCTCCAAGTTCCATCGGGAAACTAAACATCTGGAGGAATTGTGGGTCAGCAAAGCTAATGGTTTCCTTGTTGAAGTCTTCATCATGACGAACAACCCCACTACTGCTGGCGACTCTGCTGAAAGTTTCAATGGCAGGAACCTCAGTGGCTACCACTTCCCCAAGTGGAACCGATGTGACTGCACTTTGATTGCTAGCTTGTCCCGTTTCTTTGTTTATCGCGGTATGGTAAAGACGGTACAATTCTGCTTTATTCTCGTGGAACTGATCATAGGATTGCTCCTTTTGGATAAAGAGGTAGGTGAGGATAAGGAATGCCAAGGCTAGAGATAGACCTGTAATATTGATTAGTGCAAAAGACCAGTGCTTACGCATCTGTCGGAAAGCAATGAGAAGATGATTCCGAAGGATTGCCGTGTTCATAGATGTAAGATTTAGGTGATTTCTGAAAAGGATAATGGGATGAAACAGTCGAAATACGTGCAGGATAAATTTTATGGTCGCTTTCCGCTTCCCGTGCACGGGAAGATCCTCTTCATAGGCCTCCAGTAGATCCCCTAGTATGCCTTCAATCAGTTCTGGTGGACAAAACCATTTCAGAAATCGAATAGCCCATTTGGGAGGTGATGTTTTGCTTTCTTGCATCGCTTAGGCATTAAAATTGGGTAGCAATTGCCACAATTTGTGACGTTGTTCCTGAATCTTCTGTAGTTGAGCAATCCCGGCACTAGTGATTTGGAAGTAACGTTTTCTTCTGCCCCCTCTTTGACTAGTTGCTCCTCGCATCTCTGACTTAACCAGACCTTTGTCCTCCAATCGATACAGCGTGATGTGGACCGCACTGAGGTTGACCTTTCGATCCAATTGCTTGCCAATGGTCTCTACAATGGCGTTACCGTAGGCATCTGCCTTTAGGATACCTACCACTGTTAGAATTAGTTCTTCAAATTCTCCGAGGTAATCTTTGCTCATTTCTATATAATTTGTAAAACAAATATAGTCATTTCTATATAAAATGTAAAAGAAATAACCTGAGCAGATTTCATAGAAGCCATAATCATGGCCACACGTCTTCTTTTTGGAACTGACGATAAGATTACTTATTATGATAATTTTGCAAGTGTAAATAGCGTTGTTGCTATACTGTATTTTTTAGATTAACTTTTGTGCCTACTTTAACTGTAATCTGGACAGAAAATACCCTTTGAAAACAATCGACAAACATGCAACAGGCTAAGAAATTTGGGACCTTTGGTGGCGTTTTTACTCCTACTTTATTGACGATCCTAGGAGTAATTATGTATCTGCGCCTTGGATGGGTAGTGGGTAACGCAGGACTACTAGGGGCCTGGCTTGTAATTTTACTTTCCTTCGGTATTACGATCTGTACAGCTCTTTCCATGTCCTCTATCACGACCAATATCAGAATTGGTGCGGGTGGAGCTTATGCGATTATATCCCAGGCTCTAGGATTGGAGGTAGGAGGTAGCTTGGGGATACCTAGATATTTGTCACAAGGCCTAGCTGTAACAATGTACATCTTCGGTTTTCGGGAGGGCTGGCTCAGCATATTTCCTGACCATCATGCCTTTTTGGTGGACTTGAGTGTGTTCGTTATTCTTTTTGCCATTGCTTACATCAGTGCGGATCTAGCGATCAAGACTCAATACATTATTATGGGAATTATCGTCCTATCCCTAGTTTCCATTGTGCTAGCTGGCTACTACAATCCTATGACCTACACTGCGGAGGAAGCTATCACTTGGGGGACCTTCGATGGTGTGCGGGAGAAAAATGGATCGGAATTCTGGATTGTGTTTGCGGTGTTTTTCCCGGCGGCCACTGGCATAATGGCTGGGGCCAATATGTCTGGTGAACTCCAAGATCCACGGAAAAGTATTCCCAACGGTACCCTTTGGGCGATAGGAGTGAGTTTGGTGATCTACATGGGTTTGGCTTTTTGGGTGGCTAGGGCAGCTACGGAGGAGGAATTGCTGAACAACTACAATGTGATGATTGACAAGTCCTTTTTCCCACCTCTGGTGATTGCAGGCGTTCTTGGAGCCACCTTCTCTTCGGCCTTGGCCTCGATCATTGGGTCTTCTCGAATTCTCTTTGCTATGGGAGAGCATCGAGTCTTGCCAAAAGGGGAGTGGTTGGAGTATCAAAATAAACTAGGGCAGCCTCGCAATGCCATGATTGTAACGGGGATCATGATCTTTCTTACTATGCTTCTTCGTGACTTGAATGCAGTTGCTCCTTTGGTAACTATGTTCTTCTTGATTACTTATGCAATGTTAAATGTGGTGGTAATCATTGAGCAAAGATTAGGGCTTATCAGTTTTCGCCCTTCCTTTACCGTTCCGAGGATAATTCCATGGATTGGTTTGGTAGGAAGTGTATTGGCAATGTTTATCATCAATCCTACGATCTCACTAGTGTCCTGGTCACTTGTAGTTTTCGTTTATGGGATCTTGAGTCGTCGACATCTGGAGACCAAATTTGAAGATGTACGTAGTGGATTGTTCACTTCTTTTTCGGAATGGGCTGCTAAGCATACAGCTGGTTCAGGCCACAAACAGGAACGGGCCTGGAAACCTAACCTATTAGTCCCAGTTTCCGATTCTTCTACCGTGCAAGGATCCTTTTCTTTCATTAAAGACCTGGCATATCCTCGGGGATCTGCTTTCTTGATGGGGATCGGTACTGGGGTTAGAGCTAAGCGGTTAAAGAAGCGATTAGGAATGATTTCTGATGCTTTTCGCAGAGATGATGTATTCTCTTCTACGAGTGTAATGAAGACGGAGCGATTTGCAGACGGCGTCAATTATGGTAATCAAGCCTTGAACGGAGCCTTTTTTCGGCCTAATATTGTTTTCCTCAACATGGTAGAAAAGAAGGTAGTGGTACAGGAGTATCCAGAAATCATCGAAGAGGCCAGGCGTTTGGAAATAGGTGTTCTATTATATATGATCCATCCTAGGGCTATGCTCGGTCAGAAGCAGAATATAAATCTATGGATTCGCAATCGTGGCCCTGAATGGGACATTAATGACGGGCGACGAAACCCAAACCTTTCGATGTTGATCGCCTATAAATTGATGAAAAATTGGAATGCCAATATTCGTTTGATTACGGTGATCGATAAATCGGAAGAAATGTCAAAGGCCCAAGCTTTCCTTCAGCAATTGCTCGAATTGGCCAGACTCCCGATTCATGAAACCATTGTTAAAGATGGTAAATTTGCAGAAGAATTTGCGGATGCTCCAATGGCAGATCTCAATATATTGGGAATCTCACCAGGTATGCCAGTAGAAAACTACAAAGAATTAGCACTCAAAGTGAATACTTCTTGTTTGTTCGTATTGGACTCCGGACACGAAAATGTTTTTGCATAAACGAAAGGAAGAGATTCACCTGAAACCGCAATTTTATGGTTTGCTGAAAATACTTGTGATTTTGAATCAGTTCCATATGTAAAATCAACTGGTTTAGGTGAACCCCTTCTAAAAGAAAATGTTGTTTGTTTTCTCAAAAGAGAAATTCAATTTATGTAGAATTAGATCTACCACTATTGTTCCATCCTTAGAATAGCTTTGATAGCCAAGATGGCAAGAAATACAACTAGGCCTACCCCGGTAAACAATAGGAGCATTGCTCCACCTTGATTGCCCGAGCACGAAACACTACAAGACAAAGCCGTAACCATTAACAGTGCATACAAACCTGCTATCAGGGTCAATATGATGAGCGCAGTTTGTGCAGTGCTGGTTTTCTTTTTCTTGATCTGCTTAATCGTTGTACGTACCTCTTGTAGGAGCTGTTTTCGGTAAGCTCTTTTAGCTCGCCGTTTTTCTTTTCTTGAATTTTTCGGATGTACTTTATGGACAATGCTTTGTACGTTATAGCTATTCGCCAATAACTTTTGATCGGCCCTGGTCCATTGATTGCTGACTCCCGCCACGATCACCATTGATGTACAAACCAAGGCTAGATCTAAGCGTTTTTGACGCCAGTATGAATGCTTAAACAGGGCGTATTTACTTCCTCTGATGGGGTAAAAGAAAAAAGCCAGCAGGAATAACACTATACTAAATGAGATCCATCCATCTGGCAGCGCAATTGTTTTGGCATAGAACCAGATGCCAGCCGCAACCGCAAGAGCAAATAAATAAGTATGCAATACAACAAGCGATAGCCGAGCCAACCAGGGATACTTTTGCCCCCATATTGATAGGTTTTTCATAGGAGCTATTATTTGTGTATAGGAATCAAAAACCCTAGACTGAGGTGTAGCCCACGATTGGTAACTGGGTCTGCATCTGCATCAGATTCAGTGCTTATATTCATCAAGCCCAGATGATATCGAGTATCGATAAAGGCCGAAGCACCAGCCATCGGTATTTGAAGAAAGGCTCCTAGCTGAATACCTAGATCAAATTGACGGAGTCCTTCTTTCCCGAAAGTGAGTTTTTCTTCTTCCTTCTGCGTGTTGCCATTGATAGTCGTTTTGCTGAGGAGTTTGGCGCTTGTCCCATAATTGAAGGATGGACCAGCTAGCAATCCCCATTGTATTGTTGGTTCATTCAGCGTCAATTTTCCGAGTAGGTTGATATCTATATAATTGAGTTGGTAGGTCACATTGGCAGAATTGCTGCCGTCATTAAAACCTACTTTGAGGCCCTTCTGGGTGAAGCCCAACTCTGGCTGCAATGCCCAGGTGCCAGAAAGTGGTATCTCTACAGGAATCATCACGGTAAGCCTAGGAAAGCTTTCTATGTTAGCCGTATTGTCTATGTCCAAACCCTGTAAGCTAGCGAAATTTACCCCAGCTCGCAGCCCAATTTTAGTTTGCGCTTGCAATGGAGCGGTAGACAGTAAAAGGAGTGTGAAGGTGATAAGGAAAAGGAGATGATTTTTCATTACTTAAGGTTTTAGGTTCTTAAATAACTTCGATTGCTAAGTCAAAAGTAGGCCCGAATTATACCTGTACACAACACCATATTTTGGTAAATAGCTAATCCCTATTTTTCGGGTGCTCCCGAATTATGGTGATTCCTTTCTCCTGCATTCTGGGTATATTTAACTACGTCGCCTTGAAGCGGTAGCCATTTGAGGGTGAAAAGGCGTTGTTTGATCTGAAGGAAGAGGTAAAATATTAGCCTATGAGAAAATTATGCTTGCTTACCAGTTTCATATTCATAATCTACAGCGTTCAGGCGCAAAAAAAAATAGAGGCAGTTAAGATTGACGCTGAGTTTAAATCGTTGATGCTCGATAGCGAAGTAGGAGTATATAGTTCACTAAGTGAGGCACCAGGGATAGCCGAGATTTCACAATTTGCCGATTCCAGTTTTTACGATAATCCTTACCACAATTTTGTTTTCGGTTTGACCAAGCAAGCCTATTGGTTCAAGTTTAACCTGAAATCAGCGGCCCCCAAGTCGAAATCTTTGTTGTTGGAATTGGTAAACCCCAATTTGGATACGATCATCTGTTTTCAATTTAGGCGAGATAGCCTAATAAGGTTGGATACTTTAGGGGTAGATAGAGGTTTTACAAAACGACCAATAAGACATCAGAACTATCTCATTCCGATCGAAGTTTTAGGAAGCGATTCCCTTACTTGTTTATTCTACATTGGTCCGCCCACCCACCCGCTCAATTTCAACATGTATCTCTGGGATCGCGACCATCGATTAAAAGAGCAGGCAAGATCGGAGACAATGATTTTAGGAGCCTACTTCCTCATTATGATTCTTTTTCTGTCTTTGCTCCTTTTGACCAATCTGGTTTTCAAGCTCAAATCTCTTTGGTATTACGGAGCCTATGTACTAATGGGTGCCCTTTTTGTATTTACGGACCTTGGTTTGGGGTATCGCTACTTTTGGGCGGGCTCTCCGTATATTCAGAAAATGGCTGTTTTTCTATTTACCAACCTATACTTGATCTTCGGGACATTTTTTGTTAGAGAGTTCTTCAATACAGCACGATTGTATCCACAGTTTGATCGTATTTTCCACATCGCTATTGGAATAACAACGGCCTTTCTACTCTTTGTACTTTTTATCCCCTATTTACCCTTGAACTTCGTTCACCTATTGGATTTACTTCATTTTGCTTTGTTTTTGCTATGTAGTATAGCTTTTGTTACCTTATTCATTAAGGGCATTTTATCTTCCAATCGTGCCTTTTCAGGTTGGTTCTTATTAGGGTTTTCTTTACACGGGGCGGGGGTAGTTATTACGCTATTACAATTTTTGCGATTGCTACCTAAGTATTCGTTTGCGGCCAGTTTATTCAATTCCGGTATTCCGCTCATTACGTTTTTTACCCAACCGATGCTGATGCTCGGGATGTTGCTTGAAATTCCTATCGTCATCTATTTTGCTTTCAAAAAGTTTAGCTATTTGGTGGATCAAAATAATCGACAAGCTTTGCAATTGGCGCGTCTGCGCGAAAAAAATATGAATGCATTGATAGTCGGGGCTGAGTCAGAGCGCCGTCGCCTTGCACAAGATTTACACGATGGTTTGGGGGTACGCCTAGCGGCTATTAAAATGAAAGCGAATCTAATGGAGGTGAAAGCAGTAGGTGACAAACGTCAACATTGGCAGGAGATTATGGAGGATATTTCCAATACCTATCAAGAATTGCGTCGAGTTACTCACAACTTGACTCCGAAGACTCTTTTTGAGGGTGGCCTGGGGATGGCATTAGAAGAAACGATTCTTCGGTTTCGGACTCTACGCCCCAATTTGAAGATTCATTATTTCAACAACCTCCCGCTGAATCGGATAAATGAACAAGCTGCCGTTCATCTATACCGGATTATTTTGGAAGGGATCAATAATGTGCTGAAACATGCGAATGCCCATCATTTAGACCTGCAACTAGCTAGCTTTGAAAACCAGGTTATTCTAACTATTGAGGACGATGGTATTGGGCTTGCTGATGATAGAAAGGAGAAGGTGGGTATAGGCCTCAGTAATATGCGTTCTCGAGCAGAGTTCTTAGGAGGGAGTATGATGATTGATAGCACGCAAGGACAAGGAACGACGATTGTTTTAGAATTTCCCGCTGATAAAATATTTCGGGATAAATCGTCAGATTAACTCCATACTCATGGCAATACTAACCGCATGAGCAATATTTTTGGCTTCTAATTTACTGATGATAGTTTTGCGGTGGGTATCTACGGTATTTACACTAATGAATAGCTCCTTGCTTAGATTTTCACTGGTCTTCCCTTGCGCCAACAACTTAAGTATTTCAGTTTCTCTTTTAGTTAAGATTCCCTGGGCGCTTCCGTGGCGATTAGCGGTTGGTGGTTTATTTATCGAAAAACTTGAAGCTGTGTCAGTAGTAAATAATTCTTCTAATACCTTGGGGTCCAAATAACGTCGACCCGCAGCTACGTCCATAATAGCTCGCAGTAGTTCATCTTTACCATTGATTTTCAAAATGTATCCCATCGCTCCGTTTTGCATGCAACGGAGAATGGTTGGATAATCATCATGAACAGTGAGCATGATGACTTTGGTTTCTGGAAAAGATGCTTTTATTTTTTGCAATATTTCTTCTCCACTTTCCTCCGGCATCGATAAATCCAATAGGATAACTTGAGGTTGGTGAGTATGGCAAATCTCTATGGCCTGGCTTCCATTTTGACCCACTCCTACAACTTTTACTTCCTCACATATAGCCAGCAAAGAAGAGATACCATCTAGAAAAAGCCTTTGATCATCGATGATGGCTACAGATATAATGGTATCGGCTGCTAACATAAGTCCATTTCTGACCAAACATAAAAATTGTTAGAGAATCCTGGTAGGCTCATGCTTACAATTTGAACAATCGGTTTGCTAATATCTCTTCTTGCAGGTAGCTGGCTTCCATCAGATAGGTTTCATTGCAGAAACCGATTTGATAGTACTACTATCATCTACGGCCGATCTCTTCTTTCAACAAAACTCGTCCCTTGGCCGGTAGGACTGAAGCCTGCTTGATTCAAAGACCGAAACTTCTACTCCAAGTTACAAAAAGAACACCAAAACTACCGCTTGCACATAAATGCATGAAAATTTATCCAATAGAAAGCAATGCTGTAACTTGTAGTCAGGCTAAGTTTCTGCGAAGACGGTTTGGAGAAGTACTTTGTTTGATGCAAACAGCCGCCAATCCACTTATCAACAATATGAATAACATAAAGAACGATGAAAAACCGCAAAATTCTACTGACAGAGAACGAAGTTCCAGAGAAATGGTATAACATTATCGCAGATATGCCGAACAAGCCCCTTCCTCCCTTACACCCGGGAACCAAGGAGCCGATTGGTCCAGATGCCTTGGCGCCGCTTTTTCCCATGGCATTGATTGAACAGGAAGTCACGGCGGAGAAATGGGTAGATATCCCAGAAGAAGTAAGAGACGTTTACAAAATGTGGCGACCTACACCACTCTATCGAGCCTATAACCTGGAAAAGGCACTGGATACACCAGCTAAGATCTACTATAAATATGAGGGAGTGAGCCCGTCGGGTTCTCACAAGCCTAACACTGCTGTTCCGCAGGCCTATTACAATATGAAAGAAGGAGTGAAGAAGATCACCACCGAAACAGGGGCTGGACAGTGGGGTAGTGCTTTGGCGTTTGCTTGCAATATGTTTGATATTGCGTGTGAGGTTTACATGGTGAAGATCTCCTATAATCATAAGCCTTATCGAAAGGTAATGATGAATACTTGGGGGGCTGAAGTTTTTGCCTCTCCAACAAATTTGACCGAAGCAGGTCGGAAAATTCTGGCACAAGATCCGGATTCACCCGGTTCTTTAGGTATTGCGATCTCTGAAGCAGTAGAACGAGCTGCGAGTGACCCCGATACGAAGTACTCCTTGGGGAGTGTACTAAATCACGTTTTGTTGCATCAAACTGTCGTTGGACAGGAGGCTTTGGTGCAGATGGAGAAGGCCGGTGATATGCCAGACATCGTGATTGCCCCATTCGGTGGTGGATCGAACTTTGCAGGCTTATCTTTCCCTTTCTTACGCTTGAATTTGGAGGAAGGCAAAAATATCCGCTGTATTGCAAGTGAGCCTGCTTCTTGTCCGAAGTTAACTCGAGGTATCTTCCGTTATGACTTTGGAGATACCGTGGGGATGACTCCTTTGCTGCCTATGTATACACTAGGGCATAACTTCGTGCCTGCTCCGATCCATGCTGGTGGATTACGCTATCATGGTGCTGGGGTAGTGGTTAGCCAATTATTAAAAGACAATCTGATCGAAGCGATCGCTCATGATAATATTGAGGTCTTTGAAGCTGGAGTGGAATTTGCCAAACATGAGGGTATTATTCCTGCCCCAGAAGCAACGCATGCGGTAGCTACCGTATTCAGAGAAGCGCAGAAGTGTAAAGAGGAAGGTGTATCTCGTACCATACTCTTCAACCTATGCGGGCACGGCAACTTTGATATGAAAGCTTACGAAGATTACTTTGCTGGGTCCTTGGTGCGTCATGAACTGACGCAAGAGGCCATCGAAGCTTCTTTGGCGGAGTTGGATACTCCTATTCCGGAATAATGACAAATCTCTATTATGCGGCAACGAGACCTCTCGTTGCCGCATTTAATACATGCCTATAGCCATGCGTTTCTCCCTTTTTCGACGAGTCCGAATGAATTCTCCTCAGGGAATCTGGCTGGAGATATTTTCTATTATTGTAGCCATTGTTCTGGGGTTTCTTGTAGCGGAATGGCGAGAAGCAAGAGCAGAATCCCAGCGATCGAATTTAGCCTTGCAAAGGATTGCTCAAGAAGTGGAACGAAATCGAGAGGCCATGGAACGGGTGCAGCCCTACTATGAGGGCATCCTTAATCAAATGGATAGTATAGGTACTGAAAACCTGGATGTAGCTACCGACCTTACAGATTGGGAAGGTTTTAATCCTATTGCTTTGCAGACTAGTGCCTATCAAATAGCTTTGCAAACGGGTTTATTATCCAATATTGACTTCGAAATGGCTACGGCCATCTCCTTGTACTATGCCGCCTGCGAAGATTTTAGATCCACGGCAGACTATGCTAAACAGAGCCTCCTACTCGGCCAACTTCAGACGGCACAACAAAATTATACTTTGCTAGAGTTATTCCGACAGCATTGTGGAGTTTTACTAAACTATACCCGTCATCTTCAGGAGGACTATCTATACGACCATTAGCGATTGGCCCATCTGCTTGCGCATCTTAGTAGTTCAATGCTATTTCATCAGCTCAATTTCAAAATTACCGATCAGCAATTCTCCTTGGGTATTTTTCAGGTATTGAAAATCTACAATTAAGGAATCAGCACTAGAATCAAGACATTCTGCCTGTAATACAAAATCATCGATGCGGCTCGATTGATTGATGATTGCATTCGACAGCGTACGGTTGAAACTGGTAAAAGAGTTATTGTTGTCTTTTACAAATAGACTTACCCTCACTCCTTCGCCGCTCAAAGTGTGCAGCAAGTCGCAACGAAGCCTGATAGCTTCGGCATCTATCGAATTGTCAATATCTAATCTTCTCCGGACTGTCAAATAGTCTCCGCATGAAGAGGATAGGCTCAAGCTGTAGACTGACGGCCGATCTTGCGTAGTAGAATCAATTTTGGTGGAAAAAGAATCGTTGTTGCAGTTGGTAAAAACTTGCCATTGATCCGAGAAGGTATTATTGTAGTCGGAAAAAAGGACTTGGCTTGTCGTCCAAGTTCGATTGGCCCATTGTGGTGTGCTGGTATTGGGATCGAATAGTTCGTCGAGATAATACGCTCGATGCGCTGGGCAGCTTACATAATTTGGAAGGTCCGAGCAATCGAAGTCAGCTCCCGCACACATAATCGACTTTGAATGCCCGTTTGCTAGCACCCCATCAATATGTATCCTATTCAAGAGGGCATGGCCTAATTCATGAAAAATCAGACTTTCTTTAGCAACAGCATTTAATTGGGACCAGCAGCTTTCATTAATTAATATTGTCGGTTGTTCAAACATTCCGTTGAACTCCGGAGAATGGCCTTGCCCACAAACGTCAATGTCATTGGTAATACTTGCATTTAGCAGATCATTAAGTTTCACGCCTCTGGTGGTAGCTTCTTCATAAAAGCGGTCTACATAGATTTGTAGTGCTGGATCAATACTTGAACTTTGAGGAGTTTCATTCTGCTTTTTACAACAGATAAAGAGAAGGACAAAAGAGAGCCAGGAGAGTCTTTTCATATAATCAGGTTTTTACTTAAGGAGTCAGTTAAGTCCACTTTGGTTCGTATCTCTATCTAGGACAATACATCTATAGCCAATTTGTTGTGCGTATCGCCATTATAAAGACGATTATCAAATCGAATCATCCTTCCATCCAAATTTCATCCAGATTAATCTATAAAATATTCAATTTTGATTAAATAAGTCCTTATTGATTAGCGTTAATGCAGAAGTAAAGGTCACTTTACTGGCCCACGAGAAGATAGACCAATAAAATCGGAAAGCTCCGTTCGAATTTGTTGAATCTACTTACTCACGATCAATGTTCACTTCTGCTCTCAGCTATCCAAAGTACAAATATGCCCAATAGTTACCCCTGAAACTGGATCCAATCCAGCTATGGTATTGTGCTTATGGATACTGCCATGACTAATCACCCTGTAAATAGTAAAGCATGTCTTCAATTAAAAAGTTCTTTCTGTTTTGTTCCGGAATTGACCAAAGCATTCTGGAGAAATGCCCCTCAGATGAAAACAAGTACGTAGGTATAGGTGCGACGGTTTTCTTTACTGGGGTAATGGCCTTATTCTCCGGGGGGTATGCACTTTATACGGTATTTGACAGTTGGTTTTTCGCCCTACTGTTTGGAGTTGTCTGGGGACTTATGATCTTCAATTTAGACCGTTATATAGTTAGTAGTATGAAGAGTCATGGCAAATTTGGCCGTGACTTTATGATTGCTTTACCCCGTCTTGCGCTAGCTCTTTTATTGGCCTTAGTGATATCCAAACCCTTAGAGTTAAAGATATTTGATAAGGAAATTGAAGCGGAGCTGATCGTGATGGAGCAAGAGGTATTCAAGACCCAAGAGGACAAGATTAAAGAACGTTATCAGGCACAGATCGAAGAAAAACAAGCAGCAATAGCTACCTTAAAAGACGAAATTGCCGCTAAGACGGCGCAGCGAGACACTTTGGCTTTAATGGCCATACAAGAAGCGGATGGCACAGGAGGATCAATGAATAGAAACTTGGGGCCAATCTATCGCGCCAAGAAATTGGATGCGGATAATGCCCAGGCGGAACTGGCAGCCCTCCAAACGGCATACCTACCTCGGATTGAAGCCTTGGAAGAGGAGGTCTTAGCTGCGGAAACTAGCATTAAAACAGACATAGAAAACCTCAAGCGAGATAGCTATGGCGGGTTGGCTGCCCGGATGGAAGCCCTGGATCGTCTTGCGCAACGTAGTGATGCGATCTATTATGCTAGTATTTTTGTGGTACTCCTCTTTATCGCCATTGAAACGGCACCGGTTTTAGTGAAGTTAATCTCTCATCGGAGCCCATATGACTACCTGCTACACGAACATGAGCACCAATTCCAGATGGCCAACTACGAAAACACGTCTATTCTTTCTAATAAGATTGCCAGCAGCGTGAAGTACAATACGGAAGTAGGTACTTATCAAGTGAATGCTAAGATCGCAGCGGAGAAGAAATTGATAGATGCTGCTTTGGAGCAAAGAGTCGATACCTTGCGAGATCAACCCATCAACTGGGAGGATGTCTTTATGAAGCGACCTATTATTGAATAGGATACAAGTAGTACGATATATAGTGTGAATAGTTGAGGCGTAGATAGTAGACCTGGCCAGAACTCTACTATCTACGCCTCCCTTAGTTTTATCCGACTAGGTTTGTAACTCATTCCATCCAATCTTTCGTCCTCGAATACGAGGATAAATCAGTAGCAAAATAAAGGTCAGCAGGTAAACGGCAAGCATGGTGATTTGCATAGGCGTTTCTGTCCGATCGTTAATATCCAATTGAATCAGATGATTGGCATCTGCACCAATAATCCAGTTCATATATACAAATACGAGATGAAACCCAACCCCAGCCCAAACGCTCTTAGTCAAGATACGAAGATACTGGTTGAAGAGGCCGAAAAAGAAGAGGGTCAGAATGTAGGAAGGTGTGATCCCGGTGGCGTGGCCGACTTGCCGTTCTCCTAATCCGAATATATGGTCTTGTATAAATACAAAAAAGAAAGGCGAGATGACGAACAAACCAATGGTCATCAAAGCACTTTTCCAGCGCTGAAAACGGGTATTTAGATTACTGTAAAGATATCCTCTGAACAACAACTCTTCTGGAATAGCTTCAAACAACAAGACGGAGAGCATCCCATATAGCAATACCTTTTCCGATAGCAGTTCAGCATTGAACATGATGGTCGACCAACCAAATATTTTAGTGAAGAGTAGGGTGATGCTAATCGGAGCAACAATTAAACTAGCACCAAGTCCAAAATAAAGTACTGCTTGTTTGAGGCTGCCTACACCAATACTTTTAGGGGTACCTTTATCTTTATAAACTCGCAACAGCACAATACCTGTCACAACCAATATGACGGTGATCAAAGATTTGGCGATTTGCCTAGCCTGTGTTTCTTCGAAAATACGCTCTGCAAGCCATACAGACAGGGAAGTATATAAGATGGCAATGGAAAAGGCAATTAAGATCTTATGTAGTAGGGTTCTAGATATCATGATTTCCTGTGGATTAGCGGGTCAGTCGAGGAGAGATACTTGTTACGGAATGATTAGCAATGTTGAAATTGTTCTTATGCCTGATAATAGGCTGTAATAAAAGAAATGATGTCTCCGATCCATTAAAAAATAGACGAGCAGCAGCTTTACTAGGATCGATCTGCGGAAATTGAAGGGGATAGGAGAAAAGAAAGAAGTGGAAAAGAAGGGTTGCTCATTACCAGGAGAACAGACTCAAATGATTTCTAAAATTCCTCAATATTAGTGATACCTAGGCTCGGTTAGTCTTGTAAGTTTTTCTCGATCCATTCTAGTCCTCTCGTAAATTGATCATACTCCCTGGGGGTAATGGTTTTCCAGGCTGCATATCTTCGCCTGTCGTTAAGTTCTTCTGCTAAATCAGAGATCTTTGTTCCTGTAGCAGTTTGATAAATATTATTTCCCTCTCGCCTAATGAAACCCAATTCCATTAACTCCTTAGTTGCGCTTTCACACCCTGTTTTGCCAACGCGCCAGTTCGGTTGCGTATAACATCGATCTAGGTCGTAAATCCTTTGATTTCGGGTGGCACTCATCAGCTCTTTTGCTAAGGGACTAAGCTTCAGGTCTTGCCAGGATTGATTAGTGGTTTCAGAAAAGAATACATCATATTTATAATGGCTCACATCATTAATGAAGGCAGTGTATTCTTTTAGCAGTTCGCCGACCTGGACAACTAGTGGTAGACGGTTAAAGTTATTTGGGCGGCTTCTCATTCGAATAGAAACAGACTTCGAACCTTCCATCTTTTTGGATTCCACCAATATCTTCTTTAGGACATCTCTAAATACCTCAAGCGATTCTGGCTCAACCAAATAATAGGATTGGACCTGTTTTACTCGTAGTTTCCAATAGGCTTTTAGCAATTGATTCCCTTTGGATGTGGTCCGGTAGCTAGAAGTGTTACCAATTTTTTTTATCAATCGGGCAGCATGTATGGCCTCAAGATCATGGGTAAGAGAGTCTTTATAATAGTGAGGATATCGATAGAGGACCTTTTGGGTGTCGAGGTCATTTCTGGTATAATTTAAAGTATAAATCAGAAACTTGCGAAGAATTGGTGTGGATAAATTAAATCGCTCAGAAAGTTTTGGAATAAGTTGTACAGTGGAAGATTTACGAATAGAAGTGGTTAAAGTTGGTCCAAGGGCTCGCCAAGTTCTAACAGACATTTCATCCCTATTTGCCATGGCTTCAACGCTGGATTGTCCAAAAGAGAGATTCCATAAGAAACTTAAGCTAAAGACGATTAAAAGCCTTTTAAAGGGGACACAAGTTTTACTACTCATAATAACAGTTGAGGGATTCCGGACTTTAGGTAACACGATTTATCTTAATCATGCTTTAGAGCGAAGCCAAGCCTTTGAATCAAGAACATATTACGAGCACTTACGCCAAAAGTTGACGAGAGGGAAAAGAAGCATAGTTTTGACCACTAAGCTGATCTTCCTATCTGGTAAATGTGAATGTGGTTGCTCAGCCAAGCATGGTTGACTGATAGGGTTTTATCCCGATTCAGAAAACCATCTTGACAAATTAAGGAAGTTTCGGAAAAGGTACTAGACTCCTAGGAGAAAGAAGTATGTTATTTAGTGGTGAAATACTGCTAAACCCTTAATTATAGAGCCTTCATTCGGTTATTTCGCTTGTTGTGCTCCACTTCGGCCAAGCCCAGGTGCTCCATGAGTGGAGGAATATACATCCCAAATCTTCCTTTGAAGCCCTTCTTCAGGCCATACCATCCACCAATGGGATTACTTTCATCTCGACCCCAATGTTCCACTGTATCGGGTTTAGTGGCTACCTTTTCATCTTTACTGCCCAATAACATCCAATCTCCATGTGCTTTTAGCATTTGATGCAAATCCTTGAGGCAGCGAATATCGTAATGCAGCACAGTTTTCTTTACGGTACATACCAGGATGTCACGCCCGTCTTTCTCATCAACATGCATTGTGTACTCCGAACTCAAAGGAGGCGTTTTGAGTGTGAGTGGATTTTCTTTGGTGCCTATTTTTTCTCTGTAATCCATACTTAAACTATTTAGTGGGTGACTTAGATTCAGCTTCTTTTTTAAGATCCGCAGTGAATTGCTCGAAGGATTCGTTGAAAGAGGGAATTTTGTTAGCGAACAAGGGAAAAATGGGACCGCCAATCTTCTCGGTCATGGTAAAATGAGTGCTGTCCCCTGTGGATTTCAATAGGTAGTTGCGAGTGCCCATCGCATCCCCCCAAGAGAGCTGCTGATTTGGAAGGAACTCCTTCACCTTGAGTTTGAAAACCCTAGTAGGGTCTAGTGTGCTTTTGAGTTTGATCTTTTCTCCTGCTTGAATAGCACCTTCAATGGAAATGACGGTAGAATTCCATTTGGAGAAACCAGCAGCATTGGTCAATAGCTTCCAGATGGTGGCAGGGTCTGCTTGGATGTTTTGGTTTATGGTAGTAGTTCGGCTAAAGGTTTTCTTTACAGTAAAGGCTTTTCCGAGTTGAGTCATCGAGTATACGTTTTTATAAATAATCGGGTGATGGCTAATGGTATGGATGTACACTGGCCAAGGAGGGCCAGTGAAATGTTTTGCTTGTGATCAACACTTCCACGTACTACTTGAATATAAGCCTCAAAGAAAACAAGAATAAGGTAAAGTCGAATTTACATATGTTAAAAAAATCAGCCCTTTAATTGTTTTCCTGCTCGAATTCTGGATAAGGAGACCTGAGAAATCTGCAACATCGAGGCTATATCTTTCAAAGGGGCTACTTCAATAAACCTAGGGAAGGCGTATTCTATATACCTATAATTATTCGTGGCATCATTGGCCAATAGGTTGACAAATACATCGATCAGAGTGATGTGTGTCTGCTCAGTGAGGAAGTTTCCAAAAAGGGCCCAGTTTTTTGATGTTTGGTAGAGTTGTAACAGTTTTTCTCTGGAAATCATCAATACGCGTGTATTTTCGTAAAACTGCAAACTGAATTGGGAGGGAGTCTGGTTTACAAAACTTTTGTACTCGGTAATAAAGGTTTGTTCTGGTTTCATCCAAAGCGTTTGTTCCTTGCCTTCGGAATCTACGTAATAGCATCGTGTTATAGAGCTTTCCGCAAAGAACAGGTAGTTGGAAATCTCTCCAGCTTTAGCTATCAACGACTTGGCTTCGAATGTTTTTAACTCAAAAAGATCAAGCCCTAGGTTGATTTCCTCCTGAGAGAAGTTACTATTGTATTTTACTAACTCTTTTGAAAGTAGTGTTTTCATATCCTTTAGTTACGGACAAGTGAGGTTGTTCGAAAGGCTCGAAAATACTCATCCATTGTTAGTTTTCCTTATCTCCAGATTAAATATATTGGGTCCTAGTCTGCTGAAGACATAAAGTATCAATGGAACTTTGAAATTTGAAGGATCTAGGCCGGACACCCACCGCCTCTAGTTTACTGGTTTTAGATCACCTTGATCTGTTCCTACTGTATCTAAAGAAGATGTGAATGACTAATTGCTTTGGCACCAATATATTTCCCATTTCCCCCTTTTGCTTTCCCATTTGACTTCATCTGATTCGCTTTAGGGCTTTTTCTCACACACCTTTGTATCCGTCAACAGGTAAGTACGGAGATTCAAGAGTTACGCTTTTGTCGATGTTCTTAACCTACTCTATTCTTGCAACCACAAAAACCAAAGAATGAAAACTTTTAAGTACCTAATGACCGGAATTATGCTGGTAGTCAGCGTGTTATCAAGTAGTACCACAGCTGCAGCTTCCGACGAAATTAATTCCTCTACCTACAACAACACCCTAGATTGCCAAAACCCCCAAGACATGCCTCAAACAACTACTTCCTCCACCGTATCAGCATCCACAAAAGCTACGGGCAACCACTATTATGTTAGCCGTAACACTGGCCGCGGCCGCATCGCTTCCAAAGAGCAACCCGCTAAAGATCTAGGTAATATCATTGCCAAATTGCAACCCGGTGATGTGATACATGTTGCTGAAGGAATCTACACCAGCCGCGGTGACCAAGGAGCGGATGAGATCAATGTTCCGGTGTCGATTATTGGCGGATATAGCCCTGACTTTAGCAAACGTGACCCTTGGGGTGCGCATAAAACGGTACTGACCGGAACCAATCACATCGATGGCCTCACCACTCCTCGAATCTATATCAAAACCCATCTTAAGCATCGCACTTGGTCTGGAGATATTGTCATCGATGGCGTGATCGTGGATAATGGGCCTCGTAACCGCTATAAAGACGAAAAGGAACTTTGCATCCTGCGCAAAGCCAATCCTGCCAAAGAGGTGAATGCCTCTCCCGGATCGGCCGGCATCAAGGTATTAGTGGGTAAAGAAACAAATGTCACCGTACGCAATTGCATCGTGATGAATACAGCTCCTATGGAAGGTGCCTTATCTGTACAAGGTAATCAAAATAGCAAGATCTTAATTGAGAACAACATCGTAGTGAACAATACAGGTAATGGTATTCAGTGCTTATCTGCTTGGCATGCAAGACCCGGCAACGGACTGCCAAGTTTCCGTGTACTAAACAACACAGTACTATTTACCTGGAAACCAGATGCGATTGCATCCAATAGTGGAAATGCATTGTCTATGGATACTGCTATCGAATTGATAGCTGAGGGCAATACCTTTGGATTCAGCGATCGAGGAGGGGTTGATAATATTAAGAAATGCCAGACGATTACCTTGAAAGACAATTTGATTACGGCTAGTAAGAAATTTGACTATCGAGAGTTCAATACGAAGATGACGATTGAAGAGATTGAAGACGAATCTGATTTCATGAGTTATGAAAGCACGGGTAATATTACTAAGGCGATACAAGTTCCTGTGAGTAATGAATGGGCACAAGTTTATGCTTCTCGCAAAGAAATCACCCGAGCACAAGTAGATGCCCAAGCAAAAGCACATAACAATGATGCCAATGCATTGAGAAGTATGCTAGGCCTAAACCTGCGCGGCAATAGTGTAAGTTTAGATGCTGAGATTTGGTTGCACCGCATGAGCATTGAAGATGCTTTGAAGGTGGGGATCCAACAATATGAAGGAAAATACGGTGCAAGTAATCCAGGCGAGATTGTACAATAGATTCTTTGCACATCAGAATACTAAGCACAGCAGATTTGTTCAGCCATTCTGCTGTGCACTTAAACACCCCAAAAAATAAAATTATCATGGCTACACTAAAAATAATCGGATTCTCTCTGTTGGGCATTTTTGCCTTCTTTATTCTAATCGGCTTGGTCTTCGGTGAACCTAAGAAAGCGGGAACTATCGAGGACTATGTCGACAATCCAAACAACAAAAGAGGCTACCACAAGGGTAGCATTACACAGGCAGTTGATTTGTTCAATACCTACACTAAGATGGACAAATTGCAGATCCAAGTAGCAATGGATAGTACAGATTTGAGCTTACACGAAATTTCTTACGCACTCTACTTTTGGGCCATGCGGCATATCCAAGAAGGGAAAGTTAAGAACGGCTATCAACTACTCAAGATAGCAGCTGACGACTACTTAAACCCCTTGGCTATGGTGAAGCTGGCTCGCATCAACTTCCACGGCAGCAAAGCGCTGCAACAAGGGAGCAATCCGATAGATTTAGATCTGGATAAAGACCTAGAAACCAGTTATTACTACATCACCCTTGCCTTTGAAGTTACGAGAGTCCTCAATGACAAAACAGGCGATAAGATCATGTTAAATCATGTAGTAAATAGTGGTTTGGCGCTGTATGATACTTTCGGTATGAATCAGCTAGAAGAAGGATTCAATCGCAAGGAAATCAGCGAAAAACTTTCTAGCACATGGACAGAAAAGCTGGATCAATTTGCAGCTTTGTATTTATAGACAGATAACCCATGAACGAGTAACTAAGGAATGAGGAATAAATAAAGAATACAAGTAGGCAAAGTGTTTTTTTGTCAGACAAGGCTGTAAAAGCCGAGTATAGCCTAGCTACATAGCTTGTCCCGATTTTCATCGGGAAGACTTTTGTTAACGCAGTATGACGAAAAAAGATGAAGCATAGTTTTGCTTCTTATTTGTGCCTCATTCCTAACTACTAAATCTTTGGGACGAACTGTCTCAAATAAGAATGGCTTTGCACTAGCGAGGCCTTTCTTTTTTCATCGCTGCCTTCATAAGCCCGATCTTCTACCTCCACACAAACGGGGCCATCATATGCTGAACTCGTGAGTGTAGAAAAGAACTTCCCCCAATCTACTTCGCCAAGTCCTGGTAACTTCGGAGAGTGCCATTGGTTCGGAGGAGCCATGATACCAACATCATCTAGTAAATGCCAATCTACCCTGACATCTTTGGCGTGCACATGAAAGAATTTATGACCAAACTCTCGAATAGGAGCCAGATAATCCATGTGCTGCCAAATCATATGAGAAGGATCATAATTCAAACCAAAGCAATCGCTATCGATCTCTGAGAACATTCTGCGCCAGATAGCCGGCGTAGTGGCTAGATTCTTACCGCCGGGCCACTCATCATAGGTGAAAAGCATAGGGCAATTCTCGATACCTATCCTCACGTTTTTCGATTCAGCGTGGGTGATAATGTCGGTCCACACTTTAAGAAAACGAGGCCAGTTGTCTTCTACCGATAGACGGAAATCTCTTCCCACAAAGGTGTTGACGGTGTCTAAGCCCAACACTTGGGCAGCATCAATTACCTTTTTGATGTGTTCTATGTAAACCTGCGCCGCTTGCTCATCAGGATCTAATGGATTGGGATAATAACCTAAGGCACTGATCTCGACTTTGTATTTTTGCGTTAAGGCCTGTACTTCGGCAGCATCCGTCGCATCAAAACCTATAACATCGATATGAGTCACCCCGGCATATCTACGCTCGGCTTTACCCTTTGGCCAACACATAACTTCTACGCAGTCATAGCCTACGCTGGCGGCTTCAGCTAATACTTGTTCTAAGCTCAAGTCGGGAAGTATCGCAGATACAAAACCTAATTGCATGGTATTCGATTTGTTTTGAGATGTAGTACTTGCATTAATTTTTGAACAAACGCTCAAATTTATATAAGTAAGCTGGAAATTAAAATGAAAACTTGAAAATTGCTTTCTGGAAGAGAATGGAAAGATGCTAAGGTGGTTGAATAGTTGCACTACACTCCATTTTCCGGCCCGCTTTATGGACCCGCAAAGCACACCTAAGAGTGACCCTCAGCAGAACTGGAGTATTTGAAGGAACGCACTAGAAGATTAAATCCTTTTACTGGGCCTACTATTCAGGAACTCAACAGACTGTTGCCTATTCTACAAGCAGAAATCCAAAGCCGGATCGCCCAGTATGAAATGGCCTACAGGATGCAAACTTCAGTACCAGAGGTGACAGATATTTCCCAGGAACCCGATTCCGTATTTGATTTGTATGGCCCAGAACCCAGAATTCCAGGTACCTACGCAGCTAATTGCTTGTTGGCGAGAAGATTGGCCGAAAGTGGCGTGAATTTTATTCAATTGTATCACCGAGGCTGGGATCAACATCACAATTTGCCGCACCAGATTAAAGGCCAGTGTAAGGATACGGATCAGCCTTCGGCCGCCCTCATTACAGATCTCAAACAACGAGGCTTATTGGAAGATACCTTAGTCATCTGGGGCGGAGAATTTGGCAGGACAAATTATTCTCAAGGAACTTTAACCAAAACCAATTACGGCCGAGATCATCACCCCAGGTGTTTTACCATTTGGCTGGCCGGGGCAGGCGTGAAAAAGGGAATGTCTTATGGCCAGACAGATGAATTTGGTTATAATATTGTACATAACCCCGTGCATGTCCATGATTTTCAGGCTACCTTGATGCACTTGTTGGGATTTGACCATGAAAGACTCACCTTCAAGCATCAAGGCCGGAGATATCGATTAACAGATGTTCATGGGCAGGTGATTAAGGATATTTTAGCATAACTGGAAAAGAGTAGACCAACTAGCAAGGTTCAAAAGCAAAACACCTTCTCTGACCAGAGAAACTCAAAAAATGTCAGAGAACCACAAAACAAAACGAAATATGAAACAAGTCGGATTAATTGTAAGCTTGATTTTGGCACTTCAAAGCATCAATCATGCCCAAGAGGCGACTCCCGCCAAGAATTATAAGAGTATAAGTACAGACGGGGCCTGGTGCTGGTTTTCTGATCCCAGAGCCGTATCCCTAGATCAGCAAATATTTGCCGGTTGGGTAACTTCAGATGGCAGTATTATGGTAGGGAGTTACCATGAAAAAACCGGCGTGAGTAAGGCCGTGACGCTTTATCCTCAGTTTAATAAAGACGATCATGCAAACCCTTCTTTAATTTTACTTCCGGATAACCGACTCATGGTCTTCTTTTCAGCCCATTCTACACGAGGGAGAGGAGAAAAAGAGCCGGCCATTTCCTATGCCATTAGTAAACGACCAGCAGATATTACTGAATGGGAAGACTTGCAACGGATTACACAAAATGCGAAGGGCCCAAGAGCCTTTTGTTACAATAATCCAGTGATGCTTTCCGAAGAAAACAATAGAATCTATATCTTCTGGCGAGGGGGGGATTGGAAGCCTACTTTCTGCTATACAGATGATCAAGGTAAGACTTGGTCAAAGGTATTTACACTCATCAAATCCTCGCAGTTTACTCACAAGAGGCCTTATATGAAGATTGCCAGCAATGGTAAAGATGAAATCCATTTTGCTTTTACCGATGGGCATCCCCGAAACGAACCACTCAATAGTATCTATTATGTGAAGTACCGCGGCGGGAAATTCTACAGTGTTGATGATCGCCAATTGGGGAGTATGGACAAACTTCCTCTGGAGCATGAAGATTGTGATCTTGTTTATGATGCACCGACGTATTTTAAAGAAAATGCCTTTGGGATTCGCGCCTGGATATGGGATGTGGCCGTATCAGAAGATGGGGATCCAGCGATTGTTTACTCCAAGCTTCCGTCTGAATCAGAGCATCGATATTGGTACGCTACATGGAATGGTGAAAATTGGGAGAATACGAAGATCTCAAATGCCGGCTCCTGGTTCCCTCGCTACAAAAAAGACAAAAGCGCACGCGAACCCGAACCCCACTATTCTGGGGGGGTATATCTCGATCATGAGAACACCAATATTGTCTATTACTCCAAACCAGTAGGAGACATCTTTGAGATATTTAAGGGAGAAACAACAGATGGCGGCAAAACCTGGACCGAAACAGCCATTACCTCGAACTCAGAAAAGGACAATGTCCGGCCCTTCGCTATTCGGGGTGGGGGAGAGGAGTCTACCAGCCAGGTCATGTGGATGTTCAATAATCGATATTCCACCTACAAGGAATATGATGCAGAGATTAAAATGGATATGGAGAAAAAATAGAATAGGCGAGACTTCAGTTGCGGGGCTATTTTAGGCCTGCCCATACAATTGCACGGCCTGGACGATAGCCATGACAAAGAACAAACCGCTAAGGAAGTAATTGAGGTTGCGTGCCAAGTGAGGACCACTGACGGTAATAAATTGGGCAAAGCGACCATATAGCATTAATAAAAGGATGGCTCCAATGGCAATGCCAGATAGATAGGTGTACTTAATGGGATCATTGAGTAGAATCCAGCCCTTTGCCTCGAAGAAAGTGCTAAAGGTGAAGTAATAGGGAATGTTGAGTAGGTTCATCCAGGCTACGATGAAACCGAGCAAAATGGGCTTACCCTTGCTGGAGGTTGTTTTGGTAACACGAGGATGCCTGGCCAATAACAGGAAAATGATACCCAATATGATGAAGATGGCTACTGCAGTTTGCTTGAGAAAAGTAAGAATAGCCGGGTTTTTACTGAGAAAACCTGCAAAAGTAATAGCAATAAAGGCTTGGATGGTAATGGTTACGGTAGCACCAAGAGAAAACCTATAAGAGGTGTACAAACCTCTTTTCATGCTGATGGTGACGGCGGTCATGTTCACTATTCCGGGCAGTAGTATAGAGAGGACAGTGATCATGAAGCCCAACGCAAAATGATTCAGGTATTCCATGAAACGCTAAGGTATTATTTCTCATAGATCGTAAAGGATACCCTCGACCGATTTTGGGATTTCTTAGACTAATCGCGCTGAAATGTGCTTTTGGGGAAAATTTGAAACAGAAGGGTTTCCAATACCCAACAAAAGTACAAAATTTTTAAGATTAGCAATTTCCAGTTGGCTAAGTTGCGGTAATGCGCTTGATAGTATAGGGTGCTATCCAACCAATATTGCTGTAGCTGTAGCAAGGAATGAAGGCGAGTAGTAGTACTGCCTTGATCATGGTGATAATGCTTAGCTCGCCACAAGTAGTTTTGTAGTCCTTGAGACTTGATTTTATGGCCCAAAATTGTCTCTTCTCCATAGAGGAAAGTATGTTCGTCAAAACCCTGTAACTGATAGAATAGTTCTTTTTTACCGAGGAAGAATGAGCCGCTCAGGCAATCGACTTTCTGAGGTGTGGTAGCGGAAGGAGGGAATTGATAACGGCTAGTTTGAAGAAGCCGCTTGCCGATAAAGTATAAAATCCGTAAAGATGCCATAACCTCATCTCTAAATCTCGGCAAACGCCAGGCTTGATGCTTTTGATCTTCTCGGCCATCAACAAACATGGCTGGAGCAAGAAAGGCCACTCGCGACAAGTTTTGGTACTGATCCACTAGAGAAAACACTAGTTCATCATCCTCCAAACGGACATCATTATTCGAAATAAGTAGGTAATCAAACGCCTTGTCTTCAAGATACGCCAAACCGACATTATTTCCCTTTGCATAGCCGCCATTCTCACTGCTTTGAATAACCTCTACTTGTGGATGGCCTTGAAAGTGAGTCGATAGGTGTTCGAAGGAGCCATCGGGGGAAAGGTTGTCAACAACAAGAATTTGAAGGTCAATTTGAACCTGTTTCAAGAAGCCAAGCACGCAGCTAATGGTATCTCTCCATCCCTGATAATTGAGAATCTGGATATATACTTTAGGGCGCCTGCTAACCATGCTGAGTGATAAGATTACGATGTTTGTTCATCATGATGTAAAATCCGAGGCATACCCAGGCTTCCACAACCAAAAGGGCGTAAACCAGACCATTCAATTCATATTGGACCGTTAAGACATACGCGAGAATCAGGTTGATTAAGAGACCAGAAAAGAGTACCGACACATAGGCCGTTTTGAAATCATAGGCCAGTAGAATCTGGTATGCTGGAATATTAAATAAGGTCACCAATGGAACGATCAAGTAAAGGCGAAGACTATACAATAGTTCATCGTTAACATCTCCCGCAAAATAAAGAAAGATCGGTTCTGCAAAAATGGCTAGCAAGATTACGGCTACCACAGGCGCGCCAATGAATAACAGAAAGGCATTTCGCAGGAACAGTCGAAGCTCCAGCCAACCTTCCTTGGTTTTTTCACACACAATCGGGAAAATGGTTTGCGAGAAAATGATCAGTAAGAATCGAACGGGTTGCAGCAATCGATACATGACATTGAAATAGCCGGTGAGCACATCCCCCCAAACGAAGTTGAGTACCAAGAGGCTATAAGAGGAATTAAATTCAATAGCCAGGCTACTTCCTAGTAATTTGAAATCTACTCTCAAATGTGCCATAATATCCTTCCACTTTGGGGGCTGAAAACGCAGTTGGAAGTGATAAATGATGTAAAGGATCACGCCGACTCCAATGGCAGTAGCGGCCATACCTTGATAGGCCAAAACATAGATATAGTCCGCCTCCTTCTGAATACCCCAAATGATCATGGCTGCATAAAGCCCTTTGATCAGAAGATTGGCAATGGCAAGTAAATAAGACTTCTGTAATCCAATAAAAAACCAATCTGTGAAAAAGACTTGCCCTACTACGATCCAAAGTCCCCATTGGAAGACTGCTTCCTTTTCCCCCAAGAAAGGGATCAATTCCACAATTAGCAACAAACTTAGTATGAAACCGAGAGCGATGATGGCTTTGCTATAGAGTACCTGATAGAACAAAGAACTTAAGGCCTCGCGATCCTCACCAATTAGCGCAATTTGTCGAACGCCGGATATGTTGAAACCATAGTCAACGATGGTCCTACCATAGTTCAGCCAGACGGTCACAAAAGCAATCACTCCAAAGTGGGCGATACCTACCCGGCTAATAATAATGGGAATTAGAAATAGGAGAATTAGCGCATCAGTGGCCTTTAGTAGCCCTAAGGAGAAAAAATTGAAAAAAGCTAATCTAGAGGCCCAGAGCTTTTGCAGCCAAGGGTGTTTTGGCAGAGGCCGAAGTGGTTTCTTCTTCATTCTATTGCTCCTCCATCTGCCCAATCCATCGACTCAAATGTTCTCGCCAGAATATGATGGCCGCTGACAGGAAAAGTCCCAGAATCCCTCCAATGATCAAGCCCTTGATGACCCCTCCCAGGCCAAAACGTGCACTCGGCAAAACAATGAAATTGTCAATAGCAAATACATTTTCAGCTTGGACTAAGCTGTTTTCGATATCGGTTTTGCGCTGCACGAGTTCCCTGGAAAAGCGTAGTAATTCATAGGCGTTTTTCCCTTCGCTATTTTCGATGGTGACGGCTCCCGCTTCTGTAGTAGCAGCACCGGGATTTTCGTATAGGCGTTTCAGTACGGAGTCAATGGTGGCTTGCTTGGTATTAATAAACACCAACTCTTCCTCTAATAGGCGCTTTTTCATTTGTAGCCGCTTGGCGGAAAATGGATTGCTATTGAGGTAATGGTTGATGGCTGCTTGGAGGCTGTCTCCCGGAATCGGTTTTTTCATCTTAACCGTGATGATCATCGGTTCCTTATGCATGGTAAAATTACTCTCCAGAGACTTACCGCGGCTATCGGCTACTTTGATAGAACTGATTTTGTCTATTTGAGAAGGCTTAAGATTTAGTAGGTTGGCCACCTGATCCTTTTCTTTATTGTTGATCAAGGCATTGACTTTGGCAATCATATCTCCAAAAATTTTGGGATGTAAATCACCATAAACAAAGGTGGAAGTCATCTCATAACTTTGGGCCTTTTGATATAAGCTGAAGATTTGTAATCCACTGATAATGGCTATTAGACTAAAGCTTAGGAGCCAGTGCTTCCATAGCACTCGCCAGAAGAAAGAGATGGTATCTGCTGCCAGTTTTACCCACCAAAGGGCATGCTTTTGCAAATCCTGCCAGCTCAATTGATCATTTGTGGAATTGGGAGTTGTCATATGGGTTTATATCAGGCTGCAAACATAAATATATTTCATAATAGTTGCTGGTAAACCCCACCTCTTGTTAACTTCGCGTCGAAAGGAAGCTTAATTCTATACTACATTTATCAAGCGATTTCTTTGGAAAACTCGATCCATAAATCTCCTGCTGACTCAAATCTTAGCGCTACTTCTCCTTTTTCTCCGGAGATACTTTTGCTAATAGGCTTCTTCTTTTTCAACATTTTTTTGCTACCAGCGGGTTTACTATATACTACCTTATTAACTCCACTCTTTGTACTCTTGTTGTTGAAGCAAGGCGTTTGGCGACCGTTGTTTAGTTATTTGTTCTTTAGTGCTATCTTCTCCTTTCAGCATTGGCGAATCGGAGTGGATATCGGAGCCTACCTCAAGTCGTACATATTGTTTTCGAGTGCCTTTGTTTTCAGTTTGTGGGGATACCATTACTTGAGGCAGAACCATCATAAACTGGGGCGATTTTTCCAACAAATTACCTTATATAATGCGCTATTCGTTGTCTTGGCTATCGCTGGCTTAGTGATTCCTATCACGAGAGAATTACTCTGGTACGATGTGCCGATCCATCCAGCTATTCCGGCTTTTCCTCGCCTGCGACTCCTTGTGTATGAGCCTTCCTTCTATAGTTTATTATTGGCACCTATTTTCCTGTATTATTTTACCTCCTTTGTATTTAGTCCGGATAATAAGCACCTGATGCCATTTGGCCTGTTGTGTTTAGCCTTATTGCTGTCTTTGTCATTCGGAGTACTGGGCGGAATGGCCATGGCTGTTTTGGTAGTATTTTTCCTCAATGCAAAGAGCCTGCTTCGCCGGAGGAAGATATTTTTTAGCGCTATTTATCTTTTGATAGGAGTGGTCCTGGTGGGGTTTATCATGTGGCGTTTCTTTCCCTTTAATCCTGTTGTGGATCGAGTAGGAAAGATATTTGCAGGGCATGATAGTTCGGCCAATGGAAGAACTTGGGAGGCTTTCATGTTGGCCTGGAAGATATTGGAACGGACCGATATCTTCTGGGGCGCGGGCTGGGGGCAAATTAAGATTGTCGGTCAACCGATCATCGTAGAGTATTACAACTATGAAGGAGAGTGGCGTGACTTGGTTCGTATCCCGAATGCCACTGCTGAGACTTTGGCTAGTTTAGGGTTGATTGGATTAGTAGGCCGCTTACTGGCAGAGATTGGTCTATTCTTTTATACAAAAGTCTATAATAATTACTATCGGATGATACTTTTCGCATTCATCTTTATCTATCAGTTCACGGGTAGTTATTTGACTAATATCTATGAGTACTTAATTTGGATACTTGTGTTCTTGCCGATTTTTTCTCAATTTAATCGTAAATAATTTGCCTTATGGAGGCCAAAATAACAGGAACTCGCTTTGTGTTGGCAGTCAAGGATCTCCAGAAATCGGCTGAATATTACCAAGATCAGTTGGGTTTTACTACTTGGTGGTCGGGCGAAGGCTGGCACTTCCTGCGGAGAGGCCTGTTTATGGTTATGTTGGGGGAATGCCCGGATGATCGCTCCGCTTTTGAGACTAGGAATCATTCCTACTTTGCTTATGTTGATGTAGAAAACGTGGATGCTATATATAGAGAATACCAGGCTAAGGAAGTAGAGGTCTTAGCTGAAATTGCGGATAAACCTTGGGGGCAACGCGAATTCGCTATCCGTACGATTGATGGGCATCGGATCATGTTTGGCCAGGCTATTTAGTATAGAGCGTATGACAAAACAGTTTTGATATACGCTCTACATTGGATCACTACTCTATAAATGGACGTATCTCAGCCAAGTAATCCATGGCTTCCTTTACCGTATCCAGCTTGTCGAGGTTGACGGTTCGAATGCTTTGTTTTCGAGCCTCGGCATTTTCTCTCGCCAATTTTGTGGCAGTCATCAACATTGTCCGTTGTAATTCATTAAGCGGATCACGGTGATAGTCTGCATCTTCTCCGGGAATAATGGCGGGATTTGCTTCTGGTAAATCTGGCCAATCGCCACGTTTCTCGTGGGAGAAGATATGACCAAAAGTATTGGTTTTTTTGGATTTATCTCGGTCATTTAGACCATCCAATTTCCATTTTTCACAGATTGTTTTGATAAACGAGGTATGATCAAATACCTCATTAACTACTGTGTTTTTCGGAATGGACGAAGCTACCATCACCATGGGTACCCGAACTCCCAAACGCTTGAAGTCAAAACCCTTTTGCCCTGGGTGGGGGAATTCTGGTGGTACAGCCGGTCCCGGATAAACATGGTCATAGCAACCTCCATGTTCATCATGGGTGATGATCAATAAGGTGTTATCACGCTGAGGACTGTCTTTGATAATATTGTAGACCCTCCGGATGAGCTCTTCCCCTAGGCGAACGGTTCCCTCTCGCGTTTTCCCGTCGTCTACATACCAGCCAGAACTGACGGACGAGGGGTGTTGATCATTGTGTTTGCCAAAAAACTTAGGTTCTATGAAAGAGTACTTGGCAAAGGGACGATCACTTTCACCATTGATGTCTTTGCGAAACTCCTCCAGGTTATGATGATTGGAAACCACCTTCAGGTGATGCGAAAAGCCATGAACAAGCTGAGTTAAGGCTACCAAAGGACTGGCGTAGACATGATGAGAAATCTTAGCTGCATGCATGCGATCAAATAAAGTCGGCTGTGACCAAACATCTTTCCTCCACTGTAAAAAATCATCGAATATTTGATCGGTGGCCTCGTCTGTAGGGTTAATCACTTGCCCACCGGAGGTTCCGGCATGCCAGAAAGCCCGATTGCACCAGGTCTGGCTTGGGACTGAACAAAACCAATGGTCAAAAACCGCAAATTCACAAGCTAGTGTACTTAGAACGGGCACTTGCTTGGGCGTAAAGCATTGCATGATCACGCCATACTGATCAAAACCAGGGTTCTTGTAAGCACCATATTGTTTCTTTTTTCTCCACATGAATAAGCGTCGCCACCATGGCTTGGACCCAATTTTGTCTTGCCAAAGGCCTTCTAAAGTGTTAATGTAGTCCTTCACAGCCCCTTTCATCCTCTTTTTCACGGGAGGTAATGTGTCAGGTAGATTGTAGGGACGGGTCATTTGGGTCTGATCAATGCCTTTGTTGCTTGTGGGTATAATGGTGTTATATAACTGCGTATTTACATGTTGATATACTTCGCCCGGATCAGGAAAAGGTTGAGAGAAGTCATCGTTCTGAACCGGGATCGGCTTAAGTTTCTGGTGTTGAGTATATCCCTTTGCATAGTCAGGCACTGGAACCTCGAGTTGTGGGTCGTTCAATCCACAAAAACTTTTCCCTTCGGGTATTTTGAATCTTTCATCCTTGTACAGGTACCCTAAAAGATTATCAAATGACCGATTTTCTAACATGAGGACGACAATGTGCTCAAAAGTATCAAGCCCATTAAAGGTAGGTTCTTTTTGCTGTTCCATGTCGTTGGGTTTTAGGTGTGAATATTGAGGCCCTACTTAGGACAACGTAATGGCTCAAATGGAGACCTTTTCAAGACAAATAGCTGATGAGTATGAGGATAATTATGTCCTCGTACTTACCATAAATATACATTTTTCCATTATTGGAGGCGTAAGTATTTCTATCCAATATAGAACCATGGGCTTTTACTAGCTAGCTTTAGCTGCAAAGCTAGTGTGAAGGGATCAAGGCTGAAGCGGCAGAAGGGTTTTAAGAACCATCTTTACTATTATTGCGACGGTTGTACCAGAAGCCTAAATATTTGGGGTTACCTTTTATTCGAAGACGCCTTGGCAATAGGAGATGGAGGATGAGCCAAAAAAAAGACAGCGTATTGGAAAAAAAGATGGTCAAGAAAGAACGAAGTGTATTTTCTCCTTTGCGGCCAGAAGTAACGACTGGATGTTGATACAGTACCGTGAATTTTTTTCCCGTCCGCTTGGCCATTCGTCGCAAGCGAATGATGAATTCGATTTCTTCTAAGGCAAATAAATCAGGACTGAACCCTTCAAGCTGATCAAACACTTCTTTTTTACATAAAAGAAAAGCCCCACCACACCAATTCAACCCTCGCATCAAAGGGTTTAGACGCTCCATGCGTAAGCGATTCCAAAGGGCGCCCCCTTCAACTTTAACAGTGCTTCCGGCGCCAATGTAGATATCCGTTTGAATAATAGAAAAGAGATTTCCCATGAGTTCGGCTGAAGGATAGGTATCAGCGTCTATAAAGAGTAACCACGTTCCTTTTGCAATGGCTGCACCAGTATTTCTGGCACTGGCAATCTGTTGCTTCGGTTCAAACACAATTATAGCTCCAGCATCTTGCGCGATTGCTGCTGTCTCGTCAAGAGAATTATTGTCGCATACAATAATTTCCCAAGATAAACCAGACCACTGACTGGCAGCCAGTGCTTCCTTGATCTTAGAGATCGTCTTAGGCAGGAAGACCGCTTCGTTATAAGCTGGTATAACAATAGAAAGGTCCATGGATAAGGTTCTTAGGAGATCGGTACTTCCCAGTATTCCAAAGCCCATTCTTGCATATAAGTCACTCGATTAGGAATGACTTTGTAGACAATTAATTGTGGATTATCAATGGAGCCTAGATAATGTTCCAGTAGGCGATTTTTTTGCCAGATGTCTTTCATTAAGGGGCGGTCGTTCAGCACTTCAGCCGTTCCGGTGATCCGTACCTGGTTGTGATCTCCATCCATGTAGCAAAGTTCAACCTTGGCATTGGCTTCAATTTGAGCAGTCTTTTTATATACCCGGAGATTGGCAATATAAATTGTAAAACCTTCTACCCTTACCGGGGAAACGGGACGTAGTCGGGGTTGATCTCCATCCATCGTAGCCAACATCGGGAACTTAGCTTTTTGAATGACATCAGCGGCTAAAGAGGGGAGCTGATCGGGATCTACTTTTGCGGGCTGTGGTTTTGGCATGGCTTGCTGACTTTTTGCTCGAAAAATAAGCTAATATTTGAATAATTACTTTAATATGCACTGAATTGAATAAGAAGATAGACATTGTATACTATGCGTACCTGGTTAGCTTACATCGCGATCGCCACTTTGATAATTGTTCCCTTTTTGATTTGGGGAGATTGGTTTATGGCATTCTTCAGTGAAGATAAAGCCATTACCTGGTTGCAGAACTATGGGCAATGGGCTTGGGGAGTAGCTATATTGCTATTGCTAGCTGACCTTTTCTTACCACTGCCAGGTACCGTCATCATGTCAGCATTGGGGTATTTGTACGGGCCATTGTTGGGTGGAATCTTGGCTTCCCTGGGGAGCATTGCTGCGGGGCTTTTGGCTTTTGGTTTATGTCGGGCGATGGGACGTAGAGCAGCGGTATGGATCTTGGGGCAAGAAGGTTTGACTAAGGGAGAAAAGACTTACGCCAAGAATGGGAGTTTGATAGTAGCCATTTCACGTTGGCTGCCTGTCTTGCCTGAATTGATCGCATGCATGGCCGGTTTGAATCAGATGAAGTGGAGGCCGTTTTTAGTAGGCTTAGCCTGTGGTTCGGTGCCACTTGGATTTGTTTTTGCCTACATTGGGTACGCAGGACTGACTTATCCTTATTTAGCGATAATAGTAAGTGCTGGCCTGCCGCCAATTTTATGGCTGATAGCACGTTACTTCTTAAAGAACCTCAATAGTTCTCTTTAGTTCCTTCCGCTAAACTTTAATCACTAATTAGTGAGCATAAAGAAAAAAATCCGCTTGGGCATCTTGGGGTCTCGTGGAATCCCCAATCGCTATGGCGGCTATGAACAATTTGCACAATATCTCTCTGAAGGCTTGGTCCAACGAGGACACGAGGTGTGGGTGTACAATTCCTCCTTACATCCTTACCAGGCTTCCAGTTTTCAAGGGGTGCACTTAATCCACTGTTTTGATCCAGAAAATCGACTAGGTAGTTTTGGGCAGTTCGTCTACGACTACAATTGTTTGAGGGATGCACGCTCTCGCCCTTTTGACATCCTATTTCAATTAGGCTATACTAGTAGTGCGATTTGGTATCCTTTGTGGCCAAAACGCATGATTCAGGTCATGCACATGGATGGCTTGGAGTGGAAACGGTCTAAGTACTCGAGGAAAGTGCAACAATTTTTGTTGCGTATGGAAAAGATTGCTGCTTTGCGCGCTGATGCGCTCATTGCGGATTCTAGAGCCATCGAAGACTACATCAGAGATACTTATCAGAAAGAAGCCCAATTCATACCCTATGGGACTAAATCAAAAATAGAAGCTAAGGCCATTCATCTTCAGGAGTATGGTCTAGAACAAGGTAAATACGCCCTGCTCATTGCCCGTTTTGTCCCTGAAAATCACCTAGAAGAAATTATACAAGGGGTAGTGAATAGCCATTATGACAAGCCACTGATTCTCATAGGAGCTGCAGATCAGAATTTTGGAAAACACCTCCAAGAGAAGTACGCCTCCAAACAGATTCGTTTTCTAGGAAGCATCTATGATCAGGAGAAATTAGATAGCCTCCGTTATTTTGCCCAGTTGTACTTCCACGGCCATTCCGTTGGTGGAACGAATCCGTCCTTATTGGAAGCAATGGCTTGTGAAGTACCGATATGTGCACACGATAATGTCTTTAACCGATCAGTTTTGGGAGAAAATGCACATTACTTTTCCGATAGTGCTACATTAAGTGGACTTTTAGATCAAGCTTCTTACACGAGTCGGCATGCCAAATGGGTAAAAAGGAATCAAGAGCGAATAGGTGCGCAGTACCAATGGGCGCAGATTATTTCAGCTTATGAAAATTTCTTTTTGCAACTGCTGGCCGATAGTTCTGAACCTTAACGCACAAAGCTTTAATACCTTAGAATCCATGTTTCCAAAGACTTTCAACCGATCCACCTTTAGTCAATGGCTACTGCCCTTGCTGCCTTTGTCTTTAGTCTTGTCCAAGCGGTTGAACGTGCTGATTATCTTGCTGTATGCCGTTTCTGTATTGTGGCAGCCTCATTTACGACAGCGAATAGGGAAGTTGCTGAAAATGAGATGGGTCGGTGTGTTTGTTCTGTTCTATTTATTGCATGTACTAAGTATTTTTTGGTCGGCAAATGACGTAGCTGTCTGGTTTATGTTAGAAAAGAAGGCAGCCCTGTTGGTTATTCCGATTTTGATTGGCTTGGATAGTCAGATAGATTTTGTCGGCTTTCGGCAATGTATGTTAAGTCTTGTTTTAAGCTGTTGCTTTTCCATCTGGTTTTGTTTACTTTTAGCCTTCCGTAACTACTTACAGACAGGAGAAGCTGGCTTTTTTTTCTATCACGCATTTAGCTGGCCCCTGGATGAGCTAAACGCCATTTATTTTTCATTTTTCACATTTACAGGATTAGTTTTTAGTCATTATCTCACTAGGATTAATTACAGCCTGTTTGCTAATGTCCGTTGGCAGGTATTTTTGTTTTTCTCCCTGTTGATGGGATTGGCATTGTTATCATCACGGCTTTTCATAGTTCTAACCCTACTATATTTATTGCGTTTAGCATTTCAAAATTATGCACAAATTGTTTCGAAGACTATGCGAGGAGCCTTGTTGGCCATCGTTATACTCTTCCTTGGTGGTGTGTTGTTTCTCAGCCAGATTAGAGATCGTTTTGATCAATTGCTGAGTTCTCAATTTGAGGTGCTCCAGCAGGATCAATTCGCCTTCGATACCCCCTTCAATGGCTTGACCATCCGCTTACTGCTATGGCGGTTTGGCGGAGAGGTGATGATGGAGGAGAAGGCTTTTGTGATTGGAACGGGGGTAGGAGATGCGCAAGACCTACTGAACCAAACCATGGTTGCTCACAATTTATACCACGGGAACCCGAACTTGGGAGATACGGGGTATTTAGGGTACAATTTCCACAATCAATTTGTGGAAACCTGGGTGCAATTAGGTGCGGTCGGTCTGCTACTCTGGTTATTAGTCCTTAGCCTGGGATGGCGTACTAGTATTTGGAATTGGAACCATCCCTATCTGTATTTTATGATAGCTGTGTTGGCTTTTTCAATGATAGAAAGTTTATTGGAACGGCAGCACGGTGTCGTTTTTTTAGCCCTGTTTATCTCAATTTTTCAAACCACTAGAAAACATGAAGCTCCTCCGAAACCCATTACCTGAAAACTTTGCCGCCCGCCCTATGGTGGCAGAGCCTTTGCCGTTTCCGATTGATGCTTCAGCCCAAAAACAACTCTCTTCCGCTCTTCTGAATCCGCTTCCTATTCATTTTCGATTAATTAAGCGTTTCTTTGATATCCTGATTGCGGGATTGGTGATTGTTTTTGTGTTGAGCTGGCTAATGCCCTTGCTTATACTGATCAATGCAACCATGGGGAATTACCCCGTTTTCTTTGTACAGAGAAGGGTTGGGCACGGTCACAAAGTGTTCAACTGTTACAAACTGCGGACTATTCCAATGGATACTCGGCATGAAATTGGCCGATGGTCTACCTTTCTACGAAACAATAAGTTGGATGAGTTACCGCAATTCTTGAATGTGTTAAAAGGTGAAATGAGTATTGTTGGTCCTAGGCCGCATATGTTGAGTGATCATCGTAACTTTAGCAAGGTCGTAGGGCAACAGTATTTTGATCGACTTAAGGTGCTACCTGGAATCACAGGGCTAGCACAAGTGGAAGGATATGAAGGCCGGATTACTTCTTTGGAAAAACTACAAGGTCGTATCCGATGCGATCTACAGTACATTGATCAATGGTCGCTATGGTTGGATATCAGGATCATGGCTAAGACTTTGCTAATCATGATTAAAGGGCTAAAATAGCGGTCAAAGCGTCTGCTTCTATAGCCTTGTTTATTTAATAAAACGAATCTTTGATAAACTCCGTTTTTAAAGACATTCAAAAGTGGGAGAGAATATTTCATCGACTGCAATCATCGGTGTCATGGTCTAATTTCATTTTTATGACTGTCAAAAGGATTTGTTGGAGAAGGAACAAAACTAGATGGATCAACTCAAACATGAGGTCATCAAAACACTACTTTATTTCGATATATTTTCCTTTCCCCTAAAGGCGGAAGAGATACATCAGTATTGCCAGACCTCAACACAACTACCTATTATTCACCAAGCATTGGCGGAACTGGTCGCGGCGGGACAAGTACAACAGACCGGTGACGACTTTGCCGTAAGAGAAGGTCGTCGACTATCGGAACTTCGAGACAAGAAGTATCGACTATCTATGGCTATGATGAAAAAGGCGCATCAAAATGCTGCTTTCATTAGCCAATTTCCTTTTGTGAGAGGGGTGGCTATTTCTGGTTCCCTATCTAAGTATGCAGCGGATGAGGCGGCTGATATTGACTTCTTCATTATCACGGCTGCGGATCGTCTCTGGATATGCCGTTCTTTTCTACACTTCTTCAAAAAACTCACCTTTCTGGTGGGACGCCAGCACGATTTCTGCATGAATTACTTTTTGGATCAACAAGAGTTGGAGCTAAAGGATAAAAACCTATACACGGCTTTTGAGAGCATTTCGATTATCCCTGTGTATGGGAGAGCATCATTCAACTCCTTTTTTCAGCAAAATAACTGGGCCAGCACGTATTTCCCGAATGCCGATCCCAAGCAGAAACTTAGCCAAGAGTTGCAGGAACGACGAGGAATACTCAAGCGAGGCTTGGAGTTTATCTTTCGAGGTGGCTGGGGCCAATGGATCAATCAATCTATTCGACGATCGACGGTGAGTTGGTGGCGGGAAAAATTCCGCAGGCAGGGCTATCAAATGGATCAATTTGAAAAAGACCTCCGGGCCACCAATGGAGAATCTAAGTATCACCCTAATGATTATCAGCACCAGATCTTGCAGGCTTACGAAGAGCGTTTGGAACGTTTCCGTTTGATACCTGCAAAATAGTCAGTCTACCGAAAAAAGTTCGGCTCCCAGCCGGGTTCTCGAACACTATCCGGTGGCCTTTCAGATCGATAAGGGGCAAGCGAATCCACCCAACGGCGATGGTATAGCTCTCCTAGGAAGGGGAATTCATCAAAAGTGTGCGTTGGGAAGCCCTTTAATATCTCTTGAACGTCGGTTTCGGCCATGTTCCATTCATTGGCTATTCGTATCAAAGACGGTTCCATAAAAGAAATATAGAGTAACTCACTTTGGGTATGTGCTTGTTTTTCACTGTGATCCAGGGCTGTGGGTAAGGTAGCCCGAAAGGCGTCGAGTAAGTGGTTGGTGGAATCCACAATGCCTAGAAAATGTTGGCTGGTTACAAAGCCAGTCAGGTCTGGAGTGGATTGAAAAAGTGGTTGCACATTTACCTCATGACACCAAAGGCATTTACTCGGTTTTCCTGCTCTGGTAGTGGCTAAAGGGGCGGCTGACGCTAAATTTCCGACGCTGTCGTATAAGATAAATCGAAGTTGGCCATTAGGCATAACATCCAGTACTTCAAAGTGATCTATCGGTTTATCGAGCGATAAGATATCTTCTCCCTCATCGGCAATAAAATAGCGTTCATTCACTGGGCCTTCGGCTTGGTAGCGAATCAGGCGAGGGGCTGTGGCAATGGAGGAAACCAGGATGGGAAAGCTATCTTTTGGAACATCGGTTTGTTGCTCGAGGTAAAGGGATAGATTTTTTGGAGCCTGGGTGAGTTCGTAGTAGTGCCAACTACTGTGTAAGCTCAAAACCAAGAAGCGAGATAGATCAATGGCATCTTGTATCTGGTATTCTTCACTTTCTTTGAGACGATCGGATATAGATATCATCTTATTTAAAGTGGTAGGAGAGAATCCAACTTTCCCTAGATCCAGGATGAATGTTGACTCATTTCGAAATTGTATAGCCTCCTTCCAGCTTTCTGTCGGCATATGTGCGCCCAGAAAAGATAAAGACCATTGTAACCCCAACATCACTTGATCTATGCTCTCGCCTTCATAGGTTTTGTTCCACTGCAATGTGATACGCTCTCGTCCCTCCAGCTCAGGTCTAAGTCGATCTGAAATGCAGGCCTCACCGATTAATAGCAGACCAATTGCTAGAAGCAGTACAACAGACTTGTTGATATCTTTTTTCATGGCAACTGCAATTTTCGAATGGTGTAGAAGCCCACTCCTCGCCCTTCGTCAGATAAGTAGATTACTTCTCGCTTATTGAGCCGTAAGGGCCTTTTTTTGCGACTTTTACTGTCACTAAGGCGCTGATTTCCAAAGTAAAGTTGATCATCGATTATTTTTAGTTGGGGGTCTTCATAAATCTTGTCAGAGGTAATGTAGGTATCTTCTTCGGCACCTTGTCCTCGAAAATGTTGGATTAATAAACCCGTTGCGGTGGGTTGGTAGTCAAAAATAATCGGATAAGTACCATCTGGGAGATAATAATCGGCTAAGCTTGATTTGTTTGAGCTAGACACCCCCCATTTGGCTAGTAGCAGTATGCCTAACCCTATCCACACTTTAGAGGCAAAGATTGGTCTTTCCCAAAAGTAAATCCAGCATACAAATAAAATGAGAGCGTACATTCTCGGGAATTGCAAAAGAAATGGCGCTTCTTGTAGCCGATAGATCGCAATATTTCCTGCCAAAAAAAGGAGTAATACTCCACCGCCCCAAAGCCAGGCCTTTCTGGGACTATTAGCTACCAGTGAGATAGCGGGAAAGAACAACAGCAACATACTATAGCTGGAGCCGTAACCGCTCAATAGTAGACCTGCCAATACAACTAATCCAAAAGCCATAAAATCAGCAACTTTCTTCTTGATGGCCAACTGCACCAATAGCCCCAAGATTACCCATTGGAAAATCACATACAGTAAGGAAGCCACCAGAGGCGAATCTATTATTGGACTTGGATTCAGGTGCCCGTCATAGACAAAGAGTTGATCAAAAAACACTCGAGCAGATTGATAGAGGATGGTATAAGGATCATTGATTTCACCCGCAAATAAACGAGGTAAGATATCCTGGAAATATTCTGAAACTGCTGCATTTCCCATCCAGATCATTGGCAGCCAGGAGAATAGCAAAGAAAAAGCGACAGTCCACCCTAAAGTATAGGATTGACGTTTTAAGAGCAAAAAGAGCAACACGATCGCCGGGAAAATTTTTAAGGATATGGGTAATGCCCAGATTGCTGCTGCACTTAGCCACCACTTCCGGCGCCAAAACAAAAAGCCTAACCAAAGAAAAGCTACGATATATAGATAAGATTGGCCTTGGTAGAGGTTGTTATATAGTGGGGTCCAGAGGATAAAAGGCGAGAGTAGAAGTCCTAGAGAATAGGGTGTCAGTTTATCGTCGGAAGTAGAGGGCGCTTTCTCAATGTGATGCCTTTCATCCAGGCCAAGTTTCGAGCTAGATGCCTGCTCGCTTTCCTCTATCGTCGGTCTTCTGTCTATCGACTGCCAGTTATTGACTATTAATCCTTCTTTGCCATGGAATAAGACCGCTCCACTTCCCCTCCAAAAAACAAAAGCAAAGAACAACAAGCCCAGCACATTGAAAACTAGCTTAGCTTGGTAAATATCCGAGATTTGGGCAATAGGCAAATAAGCTAAGACACTAATGGGAGGGACTGGCGCATAATTTACATAGACTGAGGTAGGTGCCCGATCGTTTACCCAAAGGTTGAATGTATAAGGTTCATACAATTGGGCCTCCTCCAATACTCCTTCGGATAAGGCTTGGCTGGCAAAGTAATAATTGGCAAAGTCTCCGATCGGCGCATGCCGTACTTGCCATAACTGAAAGCTTCCCACCAATAACCAGAGCACGGTTGCGAGCTTACGGTATGTTTTGAAGCTACCTAGCTCCATCTTGGAATTGTATTTCAAAGATGAGGAATTCCTCAAATAGTCGAGGTTCTTTATAAATCAGCGGCATATTGTAATGATGCTTTGCCGCAATTTCTTTGATGGGGGCCAAGTCACAAACTTCAGATAAGATCATCCAAACCTTGGAGTGAGCAGTAGTATAGGTAGGCAATTCCTGGAAGAAATTGGTGAAGAAATAAAAATCAGGACCACAGTACCAGGCATAGGAACTATCTTCCTTGGCTTGTCCTTCGAAAAATGGAGGGTTAACGATGATGATATCGAATTCCTCTTTTGCCAGATTCTGGAATAAATCTGAATGTATAACTTCTATTCGCAAATGGTTGTTCTGAGCGTTAGCCCGAGCACAGGCTATCGCAGCTGGATTGATATCTACGGCCGTTACTCCAGCTCCGGCTTTGGCTGCTACCAAGGACAGTAATCCACTCCCGCAACCCACCTCCAATACCTTTTTACCGGCCAGATGCTGTTCTTTGAGGAAGCCGGCGAAAACTTTGCTGCTTCCAAAAAAAGCGGGATGGAAAACACTTTGGAGAATGATTAGCTCTAGCCCATCATAGCGAAAAGGCCTATCCTTCCGTAAGTAACGCTCTAGAATAGGGCGATAAAACCAAGACATAAGTTGGCGAATGATCCGATTCAAAATCCTTCTTTTTCAGGTTGACGATACTTTAACCAAAATCGCTGCAAAGCTTTCAATTCGTAAGGATAGCCGTACACGCCTAGCTTATAGCGCAGACTAGCCAAGCCACTGATACTAAGCCGTTGGAATTTGCTCAATTTTATATCCGATACGGTAGGATAGTAGGCGTTGAGTACAGTTTCGAAGTTCCGAATCTTATCGATTACACGAGGTGTGAGCCAAGGCGTGAGTGGATTTTTGCGGAGGTCAAAAGATTCCCAGGCGGGGGCGAGCCAATCTTCGAGTCGCTGCGGGAAGCTGAAGCCTTGTTCTTTGACTTTCTCAAACATCTCTGACCCTTCGGTGGGCACAGGGCTGTATACGTATATAATGATTTCCGTTTGGGGATTGGCATCCTTGACCCTACGTATGAACGCTATCTCAGCTTCTACCTGTTTGAGGGCTTCTTGTTCACTGGCAGCAGGCCAGCCCAAAACAAAAGAGTATTCGGGGATGATATCAAACTGCTGAATGCGCTTGGCGAAATCCAGGATCTGTTGCCCACTTTGCTTCCCTCCTTTATCCATGAAATCGAGCAAATCATCATTGCCAGATTCAGCACCAAAAAAGATCATCCGACAACCCGCATCTCGCATTAAGGCCAGACTTTCATCACTATATTTGTCAACAGTGTCGATTCTGGCTTCTCCCCACCATTGCATATTTTCTGACTTGATGAGCTTGGAGAAGGCTACGGTCCGTTTTTCTGACACAAAAAAATTGTTATCATGAAATTCGATGGCATCCGCTCCGTATTTTTCCTTCAAATGCATCACATCGGCGTAGATTTTATCGGCAGACTTGCCATTCCAGCGCGCCTCATAGATAGGAACCACCGCACAAAACGAACATTTGAAGGGACATCCGAAGCTACTGTGATAGGCAATCGTGTGCCGTCCCATGAAACTTTTACCCAAATAGCGTTTCATCGGATAAAGGCGGTCGAGCTTGTCATATGGGAGAGCGGGAAGGTCATCATATTTAAGCAAAGGGGCTTTCGCAGTTTTTACCACTTCCATTCCATCGAAATAGATCAAACTTTGAATGCTAGCAAAAGACGTTTCGTTTTCAAGTGCATCCAATAATTGCGGAAAGGAATGGTCCGCAGGTCCATTGATGATGAAATCGACCCAACCTGATTCTAGAACGACGTCGGGGTGGTTGGCAGGGAAGTATCCCCCCCAGATATTGATGATGTCAGGAAAGGTTTCTCGCACGACCTTAGTGATAGGAATAGCTTGCCGCAATTGTGGTCCAGGCATGACCGTACATCCAAAAAAACGAAATTCGCCGGTTTTGAAGTAGGCTATAATCTTCTCTTTTGGATGGTCCTCCAAATTTCCATCGACAATTACCCATTCATGCGTAGCATCTATGCTGGATGCGACCTGTAAAACGGAATTCGGGATTCGTGCCTTATAGTTGGTGGCACGAGGATTGAAGAGTAAGACTTTATATTTTGATTTGGGTGGTTGCATGCGTCTTTACTTGGTGTTTTTAAGAAGTTTGCCAAAGATGGTCCTTGATGCTGACTTCCGACGATTGCTAAACGCGGATTCCGAATCCTCCAACGCCTTTGACCATCATCATCCCAAGCCTCGCCTTCCAAGATCGTATCTTGCTAGTAATCAATCTATAGTTCATGGGGTTGGCCCGGAGAATACGGTGAAAATTAATTTCGTGGTGTATCCAATGGATCGCATGATCGTAATATCTACGCGGATAAGTTCTTTTAAAATCAATATCTCTATCGGTACTACTTTCCCAGGCAAGGTCTTCCACAAAGACATCTTCCACCTCTTGATAGAGTGCTGTTCCTTTGATCGGATAGGCTACCGTGAGCGTGTAATGGTCTGGGTCTGCATCTATCAGGTAATTCAAGGTAGCTTTCAGGTCTTTTTCAGTTTCACCAGGATAGCCCAACATGATAAAGGTGCCGGCTTCAATGCCATATTGTTGGCTAGCCTTGATCATGGCTGCTACCTGTTCTACTTTGACCATCCTCGTCATGGCGTCCAATATGGTTTGAGAGCCACTTTCTGCGCCTATCCAGATGCGAAAGCATCCACTTCCCTTGAGTAGCTGCAAGATCTCATCGTTCATCCGATCGGCACGGCTGATTATTTCATAGGGGGTAATAGCGTTTTTCTCAACCATTAAACGACAAAACTCTCTCAGCCATTTGTGGTTGATGGTAAATACATCGTCAACAAACCAAATTTTATCAAAATTGTAATTGGCTTTCAGGTCTAGGATTTCATCAACGACATTCTCTGGACTCCTTCGCCTGTAGGACTTGCCATAGACTGCTCGGCTACACCATTTGCAAGCATAGGGACAGCCCCTCATCGTGTTGATGGTGATGGTACTGTATCCATGTCGACTCCTCCAGGCCTCAAAGTATTTGGTCTGATCAATCTTTTTGCGGTTGGGCAGCGGGAGTTGATCTAGATCTTTAATTAATGGCCGATCTACATTGACCATAATACTTCCGTCAGCTAACGGATAAGCAATACCCGGAATCTCCGAGAGCTTGGAAGGTCCAGTCCCTTCATAATATTGGATCAATTCCAACATGGTCTCTTCCCCTTCCCCAAAAACAATGGCATCGGCTCCATGTTGAATAAAGGATTCTCGATGATGGCGAACTTCCGGCCCGCCTAAGATGATCTTGCAATCTCGTAAACTCGATTCTGCTTTTATCCAACGCATTATGCGGAGGACATTCAACTTTGTCATCAAATTGGTGTAAATACCAATGACCTGAGGTGGATTAGCTAGTAGGTGAGCTGTGAAGTCATCAAAGGAGGAGAAGGTGGTATCAAAAACGGTATTATCATACCCCTTGACTTCCAAGTAAGCAGAAATACATTGAAGACCCAAAGGAGGATATGGCTTCATGATAGCCAGTTCCTTTTCGTCCTCATGTAGGAAATAGGCGTGCGTCAGTAAGATATTCATGAAAAATGAAACAGCTTTTTACTTCTGAAACCAAGGAGTCCTAATAGGCCTGCGCTAAGGCTACTCAGCAGACCTCCAATCATCCCCAAGGTAGGTATAATTAGAATGCCAAGTAATAGGTTGATCCCACCCATGAGCGACATGACTAAGATCACACTCCACATTTTGTTAAAGCTGAAACCTGCTGGAATGCGCAAAAAGTAAAAATAAAAAACTACAATATTCAAATAGATTAACGTAATGACAATATAGGACATTTCAAATTGATAGAGAAAAGTGGTCAGAATATAGATCCCTGCTGTTAGCACGCCCCCTAAGAGCACGCCCAGTCCAATGAACTGCCGTTCTAATTGTTGGATCGATGCAAATTGCAATCGAAAGATATTTTTCAGAAAGGGTAGCATAATAGCTGTAGCCAAAAGATGAGCATACTGGATGAAGTTGGTGATAATTTGATATTGAGCCAATGTGTTGGCCTCTTCCCACATGCTCAGTAAGTATACATCTGCTCGTGAGGCGGCCAGGCTAGATAAGGTAAGCAGGAAAAAAGGAAAGCTTTCACGAAAAAAGTTTCTCCACCCTTCTCCTCCCCGCCAGGGTCGCAGGTAAGCATGATTGAATAGGCAGTACAAAACCAATTTAATCAAATCTACTGATACAAACAGAAGGAGTAGAAACCGAATATCTATTTCAAATTGAAAGAGACTAACGATCATGCCCAATACCAGTACCACCTCAACCAGCGCTACTTGAACAAACAATCTTCGATAGGTATTCAAGGATTCGAAGAATTGCCAGGCAGCTCGTGCCCAGATCCAAAACAAGATCAAATCTTTCTCTAAACCCGGAAGTGGGATCAAGCTCAGTAGCAAACTCAATCCAACTAAAAGTATCAGTTTACCTAGGATGGATCTTTGCAGATTCACGGCAATTTGCTTCGGAGCCTTGCTAAACTGTTTGGATAAGTAATCCTTACTGCCCCAATGCACTATGGTCAGCACCAAACTTACTACGAGTAAATGCTCTACATATTCTCCCCACAAGCCCGCGGAAAACCAGCGCACCACCAATATCGACACGGCGATATTGCTCACCGGCACCGCAAATTGGGCGAATAGCGAACTGATAATTAATTGAAACCGCTTTTGTACTTTTTTATCCATTAACGAATCTTCATTCTTGGCTTCTGTTTCTAGGCGCCTGTTTGCGTTGGTGAAAATCTATCTGGCTAGCTTCTCCCAAGCTCGGTAAAATATTGTTCGACGGAGGAGTTTATTTTACCAAGAATTTTGTTTACTTTTTTTCGACTGAAAAAGTAAATCGCCAAGGGCGAAATAACAGATGTGGGCACCGCTCTAAAGTCAAATTAGTAGAGTTGGCTTCACGCCCGATGAAAAAAACATTATTACACCCCTAATGCCAACCATTTCTATCATCATCCTGACCTACAATCGTGAAGCACTCCTCCTGGAGACATTGCAGAGCGTTTTCACGCAAAGCTATACCGATTATGAAATAATCATCCTAGATGATGGCTCTACCGACAAAACCCGACAAAGAATAGAGGAGTTAGACCATCCCGCGATCTGCTATCACTATACAAAACACCTGGGCAATCTATCCCAATTGCGCAATCTAGCCTGGAAATATGCTAAGGGTGAATTCATCGCCTTTCTAGATGCAGACGATATTTGGTTACCGAAGAAGCTGGAACAGCAACTTGAGTTGATTAGAACGGATGAGCAGCTGGCTTTTGTATATACGGATGTAGAAGAATTCAATGCGCAAGAAATTCTGCGTTCTGGTATTTACAAACCTTTTCAGGCGGAGTGGACCTCGGCGGCTCAATTTGAGCTAACCCTTTCCGGTCAAATGCCGATCTATGCTTCCACAGTCTTGATTAGGCGAGCCTTGGCGGAAAAGCTTGGGGGCTTTGAGGATTCACTGATTTTAGGGGATACGCACTATTTGTTGCGTTTGGCACAGCAGCATCCTTGTCAAGTAATTTTTGAGCCATTGGTGAGAATTCGCAAGCACGATCAAAATATTTCGGTATATCAGGAGCGGGAAGCCTATATAGAAATGCTGAGCCTACTAAGGGTTTTCGAGCGAGAGCAATCCTTAGGAAAGTCAGCTATACATAAATACAAAGCATTTTACTATCGACAGTTAGCACAATTTGACCGTCGACAGGGGAAGTGGCTTCCAGCGCTCCAAGCCTATGGCAAAACCCTCGTTCATTCATTGCGGACTAGAGTATATTCCTTATCAGCTAGTACTGCTCGGAATTAAGGCAGCTGCTTGTTGTTACTTATTCTTGATTCTATTCAAAACATACCCAGTCGGCAAGATTTCTACGGCCTTCATCTTTACCAGTCGCTTCAGCAACCTTTCTAAAAAGGAAGTACTCATTGGGCCCCAGCCTTCATTATCCAAGCCATGCACATTGAGTATGAGCCAGCCTCCGCTGGATTTGAGAAATTTATTGATCTCTTCCTTTACCCAATGGTCAATGTTTTTAGGCCCAAAAGTTCTGCAGCCTTTTCGAAACAAATTTTGATTTTCTTGCGCCATGCTATTCAACTCCCGTGATCTGATGGCTAAGACTTTGGAAAGTGTAAATGCTTCCAATTCGGGTGTAGAGGAATTGAACGGGAAGTTGAACACGGCTTCTTCGTTCTTATAACCATCTAGGTTCGCAGAGAAATAATCTAAACATTTCACTATCCATTCTTTCGCCTCTTCTAGGGGTTGTCTAGCCAGGTTCAGGTGCTTCCAACTATGAGGCATCACTTCGTGCCCTCTGGATTTAAGGGCATTCCAATCATCAAAATTTCCTAGTAACTCAGGCAAAATCCAATCATCTACCTGTTGGAAATCAGGGAAATGCCCAGAGGCAATGACATTAAAACAAGCAGACAAGCCATGTTCCTCGTATAGATCTGCAATTTTATAAAAAGACTTCTTGAATCCATCGTCAAAGCTCAAGGTAATGATATGTGTTTTTTCAGCAGCACCTGTAGCACCCAGCCCTAGAGCCGCAAAGCCCAAAGCGGACGATTTTAAAAATATTCTTCGATCCATATTCTTGATTTTTGAGAAATGTAGAACGCATCTCAAAGACTCTTCAATTTAAGGAGGAATTCTATTCTCCTATAACTGAATAGCAAAAATAATGGGCAAAGCGGAGCGGAGCTTACCAAATAGGTGCTATTTTATGAGAGCCTTCTGTGCCTCGGCTACCTTCTTAAACTTCAAGGTCGCCAATCCATCTCCAACCACTTTAAATCCAGTTACTTTTCCTCTTGCATTTCTCGAAAATTGTAGACTGTTGAAGAACCAGGAACTACTTACGAAAACATCTTCTTTGATAGAAATGAATGGAATCGTTCCTTTTCTAAGATTACGGGCTACCAATTGCCCTTCTTCCACAGAAAGCGTGTAGGTAACATCAAGGGAAGGGGCGTAGTAGGTTCCTGTAAAATCAACTAATTCGCTGATAGCATAGTCTTTTGGCTGATAGCGATAGGAAATCGCTTTGTCTCCGTCTTTTGGGTAAAATGCCATTCTGTTTTTCCCATCTTTTCGATCAAATTCAACATAGATATAATCATCGGAATTTACTAACATTTGAAACTTGTCGGCACCTAGAGGAACAAATTTACTAACTCGATTTTGCCCTATTCGAGCGTAATGTAAGGTGTCATTTTCCACATAAACGCGCCGAGCATAGGCACCTTTTTCATTCCAATAGTAGCCTTCAAAAGCAGCTAATTGTTGACTGCTCAACTTTTTTATTGAGATTTTGCCAAAATCCACTTGTTCTGGTTCAGGAAAAACAGCATCGATGACTTGGAAAATCATCTGCATGGCATAGTAACCATTGTAGGTACCGCCATTCCCCAATACAAACCCGGTGATTCCCTGATGATGAAAACGGAAAATGTTGACAGAATGCCCTCCTGCAAAACCATATGACCATTGTTTCGGTATCCCCCTTTCGCCATGTTCAAACAATTGTCCATATAGTAGTTTTCCCGACCCTGGTACGTAAGGCCTACCATTGTCCAAGGTAACGGGCGATTCCATCTTCTTAATTAAGGCAGGACTACCCACCTTTGGCGTGTGAAAATTCAAATACCATTTGCACAGATCTTCCGCAGAACTATAAAGTCCTGCAGCGCCAAGTATACCTAAGTTGGAGCGGTTAACTTCAACTTCATCTTCTACTGTTTGATAGGGAATAGCTTCGTGTGGAATAATGGCATTGGGGTCATCTGAAAATTGCGTGTTTTTCATGCCCAGCGGATCGAAAATATGTTGCTTGGTGTATTCTGCAAAGGACATTCCCGTCACCTTTTCAACGACCTCTACCAGCAGAATCAGACCTACGGTGGTCCTTGAAAATTCGGTTCCCGGGAGGTAGTCTAATTCTTGCTGACGGTTAACGAGGGTTAAAGCATCTTCCTGCGTGAAGACATCCTGAGCTGACCATCCCGCCAATTCTTTTGCCACCCAGAAATCGTGTAAACCACTAGACTGACTTATCAGGTGTTTTAACGTAATGCGTGTGCCAAAATCAGGAACCTCCGGTACGTATTTTCTAATGTCATCTGACATAGAAAGTTGCCCATTTTCTTCCAATTGCAAGAGTGCGAAAGCCGTGAACTGCTTGGATAAATTCGAAATATTGAAGGTAGATTGAGGAGTAATGGGCTTTTGATTGCTAATATCTGCGCTACCATATCCTTTTAAGTACAGAATCTCCCCATCCTTGACTAAACCCGCTACTAAACCGGGCTGATTGGAATTCTCCTTCCATTGGTCAAATAGGGCATCTATTGCTTGCTGTTGGGGAGCTGTCAGTTGAGCCAAAGACGAAGTTGGTGATGATAACATTCCTAGAAATAGGAAGAAGAAAAAAGACAGTTTGTTAATAGTGATCATGATACGGTAGTCGAGTGATTTTATGATTGATTTCATCATTGGTTATTTTAAGTATGAGGCTAATGGTGCGCTCATAGGTAGTATGCAAAAAGAAAGACGATGTTATTTTGGGTCTCTGACAATTTTTGTGTTTTTGGGTCACCCTTTTAGCCGAAAACGCTACTTCCTATGGTCGTGAGGCTTCCATCTAAAACGCTGACCACAAAAATTGTAAGAGAAGGGTTATTTTTAGAGAAAGTGGAAGATGTTCCATCCAATAACTGCACTTCAGGTGTTTTATCATTGGTCTTTTAAGGTGGCTATGATCTTTTCTGCTACTAAGGCAGCAGCCGAAGGATCCTGTCCGGTGATCAATCGACCATCGGTGATGGTAAAACCATCCCAGCCTTCTTTGGAGTATTGAAAGTTTCCGCCATTTTTCTGGAGTTGTTTTTCGATGGAAAAAGGGAAAGTTTTGTAATAGGCGGCTTCCATATTTTCAAACCTATCTGGGAAACCGTTGACATTTTTGCCTGCAACCAGGTACTGCCCATCCTTCGTCTTCAGATGTGCCAAGCCTGCTGATCCATGGCAGACAGCCGCAATAATACCTTGCTGTTCCTCATAAATCTCCATTACAATTTTTTGGATGGCTTCGTTTTCTGGCACGCCAAACATGGCAGCTCCACCACCACTATAGTAGACGGCCTTATATTCTCTAGCCTGAATATCAGATGGGCTTTTAGTAGCTTCCAATAAATCCATAAAATCGCCATCGTATAAATATTGTTTTATCAAGGGGTCAGAGGTCTGGAAATAGCCCAGGGGAATAGCACCTCCCTTCGGACTGACGAAATCAACGGTATAGCCAGCCTTTACTAACTTGTCATAAGGGAAGACGATTTCTGCAAAATGGTTGGCTGCGTTTAAATCAGAATCTCCATAAAAATGAGCATTGGATACAATGAACAAGATCTTACTACCAGAGCTAGAAGGAATACTTCGACTGGCTACTGTATCAGTGAAGCCCAGTAATAAAAATAGGGCTAGGCAAAATAAATGTCGCATATGATCGCTTTGATTGATGCTTCTCTAACATTTTGTGTGTTTTGAGTCACCTTTCTAATGAAAAGCCTTTCTTTCTTTCGGCGGAATACTTCTAACTAAAACGTTGAGCACAAAAATTGTAAGAGAAGATGAGTGACTAAACAATTCTCCGTAATATTAAGCGACCCTAGTGATCCAATCGTTTACTTTTATCAAATAGGAGTACGGATTTATAATTTTGGAAAGAGAACCAGGAATTTTTCAACTCCCTTTACGAATCTCATCGACAATCATAAGCAGAAATGAAAAAAGAGCACAGATCATAATCGCCCTTGAAGAAGCGAATTGGATTTTTATGTTTGCGCTACCAAGGGATTGGTCATAGCGTTTTGTCTAATAGAAAAGCTACTATAGAAGAGCATTTAGAGAACCTTTTTTTTCTGCATCACCACCCCAATGTGATCGCCATAGTCTGCCCACCTCTTCCACCGAAACACCTTATCCAACTGTCCGAGCCCTTGAAGAATGCTCGGACGCTTAATAAACCATTCCTCCAAATAAGAAGGCGGAACAAAGAGGCCAACTGGAAACTGGTTTATACATTGAAAAGACTCACTATAAAGCACCTGAAGTTCTTCTAAAAGATAGTACCAAATGTGAACATTTTTTCCTTCTACATCACTTACAACAGGCCCTGAGGCTTGGCGTCTGCGTGCCTTCTCTTTATTCCCAAGGTAGCGGAAATAGTATCTTTCCCAGAAACAAGCTTTACTAATGTACACCAAAAAAAGTAAGCCTCCTGGCCGCAAGAGTTGACTACATTGCTGGCTAAATTTACGTGTGGCATTTGCATCGATGCAATTCAACCCTCCGAAGTTGGAAAAAACTAGATCAAAAGTCCCCTGTTGAGCTAAGGAGTTAAGTTGAGAAAAATCAGCTACCTGAAAATCGATTTTTCCGGCTGGGGTATGATGTTTTAGCTTTTGACGGCAGATCTCTATCATGCCGGGAGAAATATCAGTGGCCAACACATCATGACCTTGCTCCGCCAACCAGAGAGCATCCACTCCCGTTCCACAATTAACCTCCAGAATCCGTTGTGGTTTTTTCAAATAGGGTAGGAGTGCCTTCCAGACTTGCGCCCTTTGCAACCGACCAATCTGTGAATGCGTAAAGGCGGAGTCATAGTCAGCTGCATAAGCATCAAATGCTGGCTGCGGCTTCATGGTCGATGGCTTTGATTTGTTGTTTGGCGGTATAAGTCGTGTAACGATAGTAGAAATAGGAAAGGGCTCGTTTTGCCGCACTTCCTCGCAGGCGCAAAGGAGATCGTAAAAGATGTTTCATCTCCGCTTGCGCCAAATGCATGCGGTAGTTTTGATGGACGTAATGGTGCAATTTCTTATAAAACTCAGGAGAGTAAGTGTTCTCAAACATTAGGTCAAGGTCGTTGGAGTGTGTCCAGTTGCTCTTTTCTTGTAGATCTTTCTTGACTTTCTCGAAGAAAAGGGTTCCGGGTAGGGGATATGACACAGAGATTCCAATATCATGTGGCAATAACTCGTTGATCAAGTCTATCGTCTTCTTAATATCTGAAGCTGTTTCATCCAGGTAACCAAATTGTATAAAGAAGCATGGCTTAATCCCGTGATCGCGCATCAATTGATTGGATTCACGAACCTGCGCTAAGGTGATGCCCTTGTCCATCGCATCAAGAATAGCCTGCGATCCACTTTCTACACCCATCCAAACTTCATCACAGCCGGCAGCTGCCAGCGCACTGATGTATTGTTCCTTGACCAGTAGGTCCGATCGGGATTGAATCTTAAACTTAAACTGTAGACCTTCCTGCTGAACAAGTTCGGCAAAGTTGATCACCCAGCTTCGTTTCAAGCCGAAGATGTCATCACAGAACCAGATATGATCAAAAGAGAAAAGCGTTTGCAAGTATTTGATCTCCTTGATCACATGGGCTGGGCTACGCATCTTGTAGGAGTTGCCATAGATGGGCTTGGCACACCAATTACACTTGTAGGGACATCCGCGAGTGGTAGCTATGTTAATAGAGAAGTATCCCCAATTTTCTACCCAACGGCGACGGTATTCCGAAACGTCTATCAGGTCCCATGCGGGAAGTGGTAAACTGCTTAGATCTTGCATTACTGGTCGATTAGGCGTTTTCACGGGCTGCTCATCTTGAAGGTAAGCAATCCCCAGTAAATGGCTAACATCTTTACCAGCTTCCAGGTGTTCTACTAACTCTAGTAAACTCTGTTCCCCTTCTCCTGGCAACACATAGTCGATACCGTTTGTGAGGTAAGCCTCAAAATGATCCGTGGCATCTGAGCTACAAGCGATGACGGTAGCTCCCCGGGCCTTTGCCATTTGGGCCATCTCCCAGGCTGCCTCTCGCATATTGGTCAGGCACATCTTGGTCAGATAATTGAAGCCGTCATCAAATATGACAAGTATCTCTGGTTGATCTTCTTCCAGGCGAGGAAGAATAGCATTTGCATTATCCTGAAACATGACGTCGAATAAACCAACTGGATAGCCCGCTTCCCGCATAATGGCCGCAGCCTGGATAGTCATCAAAGGAGGATAGGGTTTGTTCCAAGCCAATTGTTTGGGATCGAATGGCGTGAAGTAAGAGTGGGTGAAAAGGATCTTGGGTTTGCTCATCGGACTATAGGGGCTGGTTAGCTGGGGCAATATCAATATTCCCGCGCAATTTCGCAAATAGCTTCCAATCGCTTGGCTATCTTGCGACGATTTCAGGCAGAAAGCCTACATTTGAGTAATGGCTTTCCCAAATACTAGACAACTTTCTCCTCATTTTATTTGGATCACCTACGCTCTGGTGGTAGGATTCGGGCTGGCCCACCATGAGATATGGATGGATGAAGCTCATCATTGGCTTGTTCCAAGAGATAGTTCAACGCTCTGGGAAATGCTGCAGAGCCTGCGCTATGAAGGCCACCCCAGCTTGTGGAATGTTCTCCTCTACTTTTCCTCTTTTCTAAGCGAGGAGGTGTGGATGATGCAATTGATGCATGGACTACTAGCTACAGGCACTATTTATTTACTTTCCGTGCATAGTCCTTTTCCTATTTGGGTCAAATGGCTGCTTCCTTTTGGGTACTTCACACTTTTTGAGTACGGGATGATCAGTCGTAATTATGCCTTGGCTTTTTTACTAGCCTTCTTGTTTGTTAAGGAATGGAAAAAAGAAAGGGCGTCTTTTCTTAGGCTTATGATCTACTTAGCCCTTTTGGCTAATACACACCTCTTAGGTTTTTGTCTTTCCCTGCTGCTGTGCCTGCATATACCTTGGAAGGAAGCACTACCCAGGATATCGCTAGTATCGATTTATTTGCTCGGATTAGCTTTAGCTACCTGGCAGATAATTCCGCCAGGCGACCACCCAATGGTCACCGGCCTTGACTGGAATAAGATGACGGCCTGGACATCCATCAAGCAGGTGATCCTGACGTTCCAGGAGTCCTTTTTCCCACTTCATGATTTTAACCGCCATCACTTCTGGCATACCAACTGGCTAGAACAACAAAATATCGACATTGCTAGAATGCTATCGATACTCGTCGCCATACTACCGCTGTGGTTCTTTCGAAAAAAAGCCAAGAGCCTCCTTCTGTTTTATGGCGTGGCGGGTGGAGTTATCCTGCTCTCTGCATTGAAAGGCGTGAATTATGAGCGCTTCCACGGGTTTATCTACCTAAGTTTTATCCTTCTTCTTTGGCTGGAAGATGGCGATTTTCACTTGTCAAAAAGAAGGCCACTCACCATTTTTCTGGCCTTAAGCTTGAGTGTTCAGCTTCTAGGCGCTATCCACGCCTATTACCAAGATTGGAGATACCCTTTCTCTGCAAGTCATCAGACCGCTGCTTTCTTGCAGTCCCCCGAATTTCAAGACTTGCCTATCATTGGTGGCTATTGCTTCGGCGAAGCGCTACAAGCATACCTACCCCGCCTCCGATATCCAGAACACCCCGATGAAAGCTTCTGCCGCTGGGAAATTTTCAGCCCATCATACCTGGATGAATTACAAACAGAAGACTACTACAGCCGACTCCTTCGTTATTTCTTGCCTTACGAATCATCTACCGCTATCCTCATCAGCCACCAAGCCTTGACGCTCACAGAGGAGCCCTTACTCCGTACCCATGAAACTAAAACCTACGAACTTCAATTCATCCCTCTTCCATCTTTTACAGATAATATAAAGCAAATGGAATCCTTCTACCTATATCGACTTCAAATCCTTCCTCACACCACCAACTAGGTCATACCCCAATCCCCCTTCCTCACCTCCCTTTCCCCCTCTCTCGACTCCTCCCGCGCCTTTGTTGGAGTTTTGACCATAGCCGTCAGGCTAAGGTGATTTTAGAAAATCAAATTGCAGATTGAGCAGCAAAATGGGTAGAACTCTATGCGGGAGGCCTGGCAAAAATCTGTTTGATGCGTTGTGCTTGAGATGATTTCTCAACCTCCTTTGCAAGTTATTTTTGCATGCACTTTTTGAGCCACTGGCTCAAGCCAACCCAGGAGCGTCTTGCCGACTTTTAGGCGATTGTAAAAGTCGGTCGCCGAAGGCCACCTCAGGAGGAATTCCCAATATTTAAAAGCCCTTAACGCAGCAAAATGAGTGAAAAACTTACCTAAATCAGTTAGGCATATTTAATGGTAACAGTTAGCCTGACGGCTATGGTATTTACACCAACAAAACCCCTCTTGGCCCCAAAACCACTTACCCCCTGTTTCTTACCCATTACCCCGAGACCCCTTCCCGTCACTATACTTCCCCAAGAATTCCCTGCATTCGCCCCTAGTTTTGGATCATGATACAAACAGAAATATCCCTACAGAACTCCAAAACACAGCAACAAATGAAAAAGGCAAAGATTAAAGTACAGATCGTGACTAATGACTTTTCCGCAGCAACCAAGGAAGAAATGTGGACCGTTTACTCCAAATTTTACGATTATACTAAGGAGTATTTCATGCAACGCATAGAGAAGAACAATTACTTTTCCATGTATACAGTAGATGGTAAAATCGTCGGCTTTACAGGTCTCCGCATTGACCGTACCCGCATCAACGGCCGCAAGCGATTGCTTATCTATTTTGGCCAGACCATCATCGATCATGCCTATCGTGGAAAATCCTTGATTCCTACCACTGGTGCAAAACTTTGCCTCCGCTATCTCCCTGAGATATTGACATCCAAAACCTACTTCTGGGCAGACTGCTTGACTTACAAAGCGTATTTGGTCTTTGCCAAAACATTAGAACAATACTATCCCACTTACAAGGAAGAGCTATCACCCGATGCCAAGTCTGTAATTGATTTTATTGGCCAGCGGCACTATTCGGATACCTACTGCCCGTCCACTGGTACAGTAAAAAAAGATACAGTCGTCGTTAATGATAGCAGTACGACTAGAATCCCTATGAAGTATCGCCAAGATCAAGACATTCGCTTCTTCACGAAGGCCAATCCCTTGTTCATGGAAGGCCATGGTCTAATCACCCTAGGCCCAGTCAACCTCACCAATTTTGGGATTTTAATGAAAAGACTATTCCAGAAAGTTATTGGTGTCCACCGCAAACCAAAAACTGCTCTGGCTAAGAGACCTAAGGTGCGAAAATTGACGTAGCCGGTGAAAAATGAAGCCAGAAAACACTGAGTGTTGCTAATCTTCAATGGCAATGGAGAGTTCGAGCAAAGGCGTGAATTCTTAGCTCCTCGAAGCACTTTTTGGTTCGTTTTTGGTGCCTCAAAAATGGACGAAAAGCTTGAACCCAAAGAACCGCAGAGAGGTGAATAAGCAAACTGGGGAAAGAACAGTCAAGTAAGTGAGAATTTCCATTCACCGTAACAATAATCCAAGAATAACCCTATTTTTAACAAAATCCACAAACCAACCAAAACCCACACCAATGAACTTCATCAAAATGATCCTCGATCTGCTGCTAAGCATATTTGGAGGAAAGAAAAAAACTACAGAACCTACTACACCTACAGTGGATCCTCCAGTGACCGTCACGACTCCAACAGACACGAAACCACCAGCCCCACCAGAACCAGAGATACAATTACCAGATCCCGTTCCGATTACAGAGGAGGTGATGAAGCAAACGCTATCCCTAGCCAACTATGACGATCACCTTTCTAAAGACAACTATATAAAGCCTTTCCTCAAAGAATATCACACTCGTATATCTGGAACTAAAAAACTCAGTCATATGCGTAGCGGTGACCTATTTGACTGGGCGCCCTTAAGAGCCAAACCTGGGGACTCGGTGAAAGCATTACAGTCCTTCTTGTTGCATGTAGGTTTATTTCCACCAGATGCGGAATGTGACGGTTTCTTTGGCTATGGAACTCAGGCAGGCGTGCGTCTGTTTCAGGAATACAATCGCGTATATGAAGGGAAAAGTTCCATTGTACCGGATGGTGTGGTAGGCAAGGGAACCTGGGGACTCATGAAGGAATGGCAGGAAGCTGGCAAGAAAGTAGATCGATGGACCCGTGGAAAACCCAGCGCTGATTTCAATCGTTGGTTGGGCCTGATCGAGAATGCCAAGAAGCATTACCTAAACCCTGCTAACGCTCACCTTATCACTGAAACGGTCAACAAAGAAGTTGCTGTCATCAATGCACAGCCCGGCCAAAAGCCCGTCGATACCTTCGAAGTCAAAGATTGGACAGCCGACCCTAACGAAGTGCATCTCATTGGCATTCGCCGTAACGAAGAAAAAGGGGGCAAGAACCGCATCAATGATGATGTGTTCATCCTTCTGATCAACGGAATGGTCTTCAAATTCTGGGGATCCACAGACCCTAAACAAAAAGGTGATGCCCGTCAGGATGAGGCATTCTTAGTGGAAGGCCAGCACAAATTCCGCTTCGGTTGGCACAACGTCTCTGAATCTAAGAAGGCTAAGCTGTACCAAGGCCTCAACCCATATGAAAGAGGGGTGCTGGTTTTTCGAGATGATAAAATAACCAACGACAATTCACTGACGGAGGCTGACATCAAAAAAGGCTTAGATACTACGCCCAATACGACCATCAATATTCACTGGACAGGTATCGGCCGTATTGGTCAAAATGAGCGTCCTACCTGGTCGGTAGGTTGCCAAGTGCTGGCTGGAGAAAGCTACGTGGATAACAACGGAAAGCTAATCGACTGCTCTGGATTCGCAGCTTTCGGCTCCTCAGACATCCAAAACAATTCAGCTGCTAACATCAAAAAGACTAAAGGCGCCTACAATGTCTTTACGGACCTAGTGCTCCTTTTCCGCCCAAAGGCTGTTGACTATATCATCTACACCCTGGGCCGCGATGACACCATGCAGATCGACACACTAGCCCGCCTTGATGGTGGTGAAATCCTCGTCGATACGCTCAAGGTCCTGAATTTGCCGTTTGAGATTGATCCGGATGCGGCAAAGGACGCCTAGAAAGCGAGAGTGGTTTATAAGACCTTCATAGTTTCCAAAAACTTCGGAAGTCTTATAAACCATCCTTCCGTAATTTTTTCTATTTTGGAAACTGTGTGTTAAAAAAGCGAATTGACTTCGTTACGCCCTTCCCCAAATCGTCCAAAGGCAAACGCAACCATAAACACTAAAATTAGTACGAAATGAGCGCATTGCGTGCCATCCTGGTTGAGGACGAACCCTCCGGTATGGAGAATTTACGTTTCAAACTAGAAAAGAATTGCCCAGAAGTAGAAATCATCGCCGAATGTACCAATGGGGCTGATGCCATTCTAGCCATCAAGCGACATCTGCCAGACGTTCTATTCCTAGATATTCTCCTTGGAGATATGAGTGGCTTCGACGTCTTAAAAGCCATCCGCCACCCCTCCTTCGAGGTCATCTTCACCACTAGCTACGACGAATATGCGATCGAGGCGATCAAAAACAGTGCTGTTGACTACCTGCTCAAACCTATTGAAGTCGAAGAACTAATGGATGCCGTGGGCAAGGTACGCGCCAAGTTCGTCAATCAGCCCAATACTTCCACTGCAGCAGCTTCCAGCACCCGCCTCGGCTTCCCCATCTCCACTGGACAACAATTCATTGATATACAAGATATCATATACGCCAAAGCGGAAGACAACGTGGCCATCCTTCACCTCAATGGAGGCAAACCCATCCGCCTCACCAAAACCCTCAGCTGGGTCGAAGACAAATTGGCTGACGATGGCTTCTGCCGTATCCATCACTCCTACCTGATCAACTTCAATCACCTCGCCGAATACATCCGTAATGAAGGCGGTTTCGTGATCATGAGTGATAAGAAAGCCATTAGCATCTCCCGCCGCCGCAAAGACCACTTTCTGCGGATGTTGGAGCAGTGGAATGATTAATTGAGAGTTGAAAATTTAGGGTGGAAGGTGGAAAGAGGTGAAATTGTCTTTTCTCTTTATACCGGTGTTTGGCAGGACCAATACGAAATCCGCCTATTGTAGGAGCGAAAGTGGGGCATTCCTAAGGAATGAACTGTGGCCCTACTAGCAATAAGGACCGAATAAAGGAGGTGTGATGCCGGAGTTCTACTCAGCGCGGGCTGCCGTCCCGCACTGTTCGAATGGAATGAGTTTGTGGGACAAGATTTTTTTGGTCCGTTTTTTTATCGATTGAAAAAAATGGACAAAAGGCTTGAAACCGTAGCCATATACGGGACAAAGAAGCCAAGTTAGTGACAAGAACCCGAAGTAAGCAAAACAACCACATACTCCACCCAAGATTTTATCGATTGGAGAAAATACTTGGCTTCAGACAGGAAATAAAAGCCTCAAACGATGAGACCAGCAGAAGTCAACGGCATAGTTGCGATGACCAATGGCCCCACCAGCAATAAGGCCGAATAATGGAGGTGTGATGCAGGGGCCCTACTCAGCGCGGGCTGCCGTCCCGCACTGTTCGAATGGAATGAGTTTGCGGGACAAGATTTTTTTCGTCCGTTTTTTTATCGATTGAAAAAAATGGACAAAAGGCTTGAAACCGTAGCCACACAGAAGCCAAAAGAAAAGAATTATCATAAGCCCACATCAAAATGTGGTACCCCACTCCTCAAAACCCACATACCTTTGTAATGCATCATAAACCAACAATCATCCGACAAGTGTACGACGCAACTAAACAAAGCCCAACACTTACAAAACAGGAAAAGAATCAAAATTCTATTCCCATGGCTCGAAAAGTAGGCCACTTCATGATCGCGTTTCTCTCACTCAGTTTCATTATCAGTAGTTGTACATCATATCAGCATCCCGATTTGGAGATCCGGCAGCTGGGCTTCCAGCTCACTCCCGAGCAGGACACCTACCTGGATACGGCTAATGCCTTCGTGGTCCTAGAGACCATTCGCGGGACCAAGCATAAACTCGATAGCCTCCTCACCTGGACGGATATGTTGAAGGATCATGATGAAGAACGAGCACTGATCTTTGCGAATGAGGCGTATCGCTTGGCGACGGAGAAGAATTATCGGTTGTCGAGGGCGATCGCAATGTCTTATCGAGCTTTGCTGAAAGGTAACGAAGCTATATTGGGTGAAGGGGTAAAAGACGCCTTGGCAGATGCTAAAATTAGTAAAGAACTCTTACAAGAGAACGATCCTATTGATTGGCAAGCACAAATTTATGGCCTTCTTGGTTATTCTTTTTATCAAGCTGTTGAAATGGCAGACTCTACCTATCTAGATTCTGCGGAACACTTTTCACTAAAAGCTTATCAGTTAGCCAATGAATCCAAACTTGTAGATCAAAATAAATCATATTTCATAGGACAAATACAAATTGACCTAGCTAATATCTATGCGGTTGAGGGAGATAGTAGTCTTGCAATGGAATATTTTAAGAAAAGTATTGCAAATACCGAAAGCTCCAATAATCTGGCTCTGTTATCTAGAGTGTGGAGAGCGGTCGGTGTTTTTTATACTAAAGAATGGAATCTATCGGAGGCTGAAGGAGCTTTTACAAAGAGTCTCAATTATGGCTTAAAGGCCAATGAAAAAACTGGTTTAATCAATACCTATCAACGGCTGGGCGATCTAAAGAATACGGAGTTTATGGCAACAGGTCAAGATTCTTTTTTTTCTATTGCCAATGTATTTCTAAATAAATGTTTGGATTTTCATTTCGAAACAAGTGACTCATCAACACTGTATTATACATATCTTATTTTAGGGTATAATTATAATGTAAAAGCGGAGCAATTGCAATTTGAACCTTTCTCCGATTATTCTTTGTATGTTGATTCTACCTTGACTTATTATCGACTAGCAATGGAGGAGGCAGCTAAAGTAGGAGCCCTAAAAATCATGCCTTCCGCAGTAAGAAATATTTCAACACTGTGCTCTGATAAAAAGAAAATAACCGGAACAGATTGTGAAGAATTAATCTTAAAGGCAGCAGATGAGTACTATTTTGAATTTATAAATGAGAATTATGGAAAACTCGTAGGAACAATTAGTGATGTTTTGATCAATTCCAATCAGAGAATTCGTCGATTTGAGAAAAATCAAGCTGAAGCTGCTACTAGTTATCATGTGAACAGAAATTGGTTAATTAGTGCCGGGGGGCTCTTAATTGCAGGCCTTATCTTCTTAATCGTTTTACAAATCCAACAGCAGAAACGGCTACAAGCTCGAATGGATGCTTTAAGGGCCCAAATTAACCCTCATTTCATGTCAAACAGCCTCAATGCCATTGAAAACTTGGTGAATCGAAAGGAAAATGCTGCTGCTGCAAAGTATTTAATCCATTTCTCTAGGCTGTCAAGAAAAATATTGACAAGTTCTAGAAACGCAATAACCACCCTTAGTGAAGAACTAAAAACTTTGGAGCATTTTTTAGCTCTAGAACAATTGCGATTTAGAGATAAACTGCGTTACGAAGTTACCATAGCTGAAGACTTGAATCCGAAGCTGACTCAAATTCCATCACTGATTCTGCAACCATATGTAGAAAATGCAATTTGGCATGGCATTAAACCAAAGAAGGAGCCAAGTTTATTGAAGATCACTGCCGAAAAGGAAAACAAAATGTTGAAGTGTACGATCGAAGATGACGGCGTCGGTAGAGAGAAAGCGCAGGAGGTGAAGGATAAGTCAGTTTTAATAAAGCACAAATCTCAAGGGATGAAGATAACTGAAGAGCGATTGCAGAAAATTGGTAAAGTAAAAGGCTCAAAGGTGGCAATTATAGACCTATATGATGAACAAGGAAAGCCATGTGGTACACGGGTTATTATCAGAATGCCCCTCAAAGAGGCGTGATCTAGTCGTTCCTGCTGGTGTCTTCACCAACTTGTAGCCAGGACAAAGATAATCCATTCCAACGACACATTTGAAGGCAGTGATAACACCAATTGCTGAATGATAAATTTATTTTTCATACACTAATCCAAAGCTGAGCGGTACCAACTGTCAGTAAAAACCTTAAAATCCAATCAAGATGGGAATCGATAAAGTAAACCCGAATGATCCCGGTGGGCGTCCAATCCCGGACAAGCCGCGAGATCGCGATGATAATAGTAAAATCTATGCCTTATTAGTCGGTGTAGATGATTACCAAGGCGAAATTAGTAAACTAGGCGGATGCCTGGCGGATATTGATGCCGTCGCCAATTACCTACGCAGCGAATATGGCCAAGATGCCGATGGCAATGCCATAGAATCGGAACTAAGCCCCTTGGACATCAATCGAGAAAATGACGATATTCAAATAGAATCGCTCGGTCGACTACATATCTGCAGCCTCAAAGATGAGCAAGCCACCTATGACAATGTTGTACGAGGCTTTAGAGAATTCTTAGCTAATGATAGTGCTACCGCCGATGCCTCCTACTGGTTCCACTTCAGTGGGCATGGTACGGAGCGATTTACAGCTAGAGAATTTTATCGGCCAGAGGTGAATGGGGTGAGCCTCCCCGCTTTGGAACCCAATGGCAAAGATCAATGCTTGGTACTTTTCAATGAAGGCGGCAGCCTCGATGGGGCTTTGCTAGCCGACAAGGAACTGGCAGTATTGATAGATCAGGTGTATGAGGGAGCGCGCAGCCTCAATCCAAACCATAAGCCACATATTGTGATCACCATAGACTGTTGCCATGCAGGTACGGCTACCCGTGGTGAGGAGGATGAATTCAACGTCCGGATGACACAAAACGAAGGAGTTAAATCCCGAGACTGGGATGATGCGGAAGCAGGAGACATTCCTGCTATCAAGGATTACCTAGGTGGGCATTACGATGCACTCATGGGAGAAGGCGAAGAGCGCAGCCCCGCTAATCTTTTTATCCCTGAGGCACCACATATGCTGATTGCGGGTGCGCATGCCCTAGAGAAAGCAGGAGACACTTTGGAGGGAGGCTTCTTCACCAAGAGTATGATCGAGGTGTTAAGCAAGCCAGATACCGGCTACAATTATGTCGACCTATTCAACCAAACTAGAAATAAGGTGAGGACCTTGAATTTGAAACAGACGCCTCAGTTTGAGTCGATCAATAGTTTCAATCCATATACCCGCTTCTTGGAAGGTTGGGAGGACCAAGGTAATGTTGGCTTGTATCCGGTAAGAACGAATAAGAAAAAGACGCGCTGGTACGTGCGCTGCGGAGCGGTCAATGGACTGCCGGTGGATACAGATGAAGAAATCCAGGTGATCATTCGCAATGCGGATACCAGAGAGGCATTAGGAAATGCTTTCATCACCAGCGTAGGCGTACAAGACAGCCGACTCGATTTAGGTTTTGCACTGGTGGAACAGCCGGCAATTGTTGGAAATCCCAACAAGATTCTGGATCCAGCTTTGCTTCCGAGTCAGAACGGCGAGTCGGATGGTGTTCCTGCCCTAGAATTAGATACCAGCGGAGATACACCTTATGTCGCCCAATTGTACAAATTACCGGCCGATGACTTCTTTGTCAAGGACCTGGCTGGACTACGGGCCAAGATCGATAGTGATGTGGTTGAGGACGAAAAGCAGGATCTTGAGAATTATCTAGTGGAGTTAGAAAACTTCAATATCCATATTTCTACAGAATCGGCCGATACCAGCAGTGCCAGACTTGAAGTATCGGAAGTGCCCGGTGGATTTTTGATCAAAGACCTAGAAGGAGAAATTGACGATTATGAAGTAGCAGGCGATGCGGATATGCATAAGAAGATCGATAAGGTCTTGGCTAGTATCCAGAAGATCGTTAAATGGAAACGCATGCTGGCGCTGGAAAACCCTGCTACTCAGCTAAGAGATTATTTCTCGGCTGAATTGAAGGTGGCGGACAAGTCCTTGGATACCATAGATAAAGAGACCTTTGCTAGCCTGCCCTTTGGCTCCCTGGAATTGGTCAAGCCTGAAAATGAATTCATCGAATTTGTGGACGACGAGGAGGAGGAGATCTTTCACTATCTACGCATCCGTTTGAAGCTTGACTTTGCAAATAAGGCCAATACAGAGAATCTTTATTTCTACCTCTTCAATTTGAAGGAGAATGGGGCCATCGAGATCGAAGGACCAGGAGAGTTGCGTATTGAAAACACTAACGCTCAGGACGAGGCATTTTATCGCTTCTGGCCAAAACAAGAAGGTGGCGCCTTAAATGGCCGCAATCCGTTCGAAACCGAATTGGTCATTCCAGAAGAGGTGAACAAGGAAGTTTGGTTCTTTAAATTATTGGTGACTAAACGCCAAATCGACGTAGAACCTCTATTGCAGACCAGTCTGGACGGCGATAAAGGGGATACCGGATTGAACAAGACTTCTGGACTAAAGAACGACTGGTGTTTCTTGACGATGAAATTGACCATCGATAAAAGGAGCTAGCGCTCCATCGTTTTCGGGAGCTTCGGATTGTTGTCGTAGCTCCCGAATCAGTTTGGAAGGTGCGTCTAGAAGGTGATTAATGATCTTCTAAGAAGCTGATAGAATTTGGCTTTTGAAATCTGTTATAGGTGATTTTTGAGTCAATTGAGGCGGCAAAACCGGAGTTTAGCAGCGCTAAATGAGGATTTTGCTAACATTCGCGAACGATCCCATCGAGGTGAGTGCGATAGCGGATGGGCTGCCTGGCTCAAAAAGGGGCATAACAAAATCGAATTGTTGAATTCAAACAGCTTCTAAAATCTCAACTTCTATTACTAAGGCAAAGACGTACTGTGTGATTGTTCGATCTCTGGCTTCCTTCCTCTCATCCCATCCTGATCCCATAATTGAAGCGATTTGCAGTTTTCTTATTCAATTTTGGGACTCCAGTTCGAACCCTAAAACCCCTAATCCATGGCCTCAGTCGATCGTACGTCTTTAATGAAATTCCGAAGAAATCATGCCGTTATCATTGGTATTGATGACTATCACCGTTCTGTTGGCAAACTATCAACGCCTGTCGCTGATGCGCGACGATTCAAGGATATTCTAATCCGCCAGCAAGGCTTTAAAGAACAAGATATCCACTTCTTGGAAGATCCAACTAAAGCTGACATCGAAGTTCTTCTACAACAGCTCTCGACTTCAAGAAGAACGGCAAATCAGCCTAATCCCGACCCTGTTTTTGACATCTCCCAAGAAGATTGCCTGATTTTTTACTATGCAGGACACGGTTTGGCAGGCGACTTGCCGGAGGAAGGCGAAGAAAAAGGCCCTGCCGGTTACCTCCTACCAAAGGACACCTCCTTGCAAACCGCCAAACTTTCCGAGAATACTACCTTGATCAAGATGGAGCAGGTTTTTGATGCGCTGGATGCGATGAATGCCCATCATACGCTGCTTATTCTGGACTGCTGCTTTGCGGGTACTTTCCGCCGTGTGAACCAGACCAGAGGCCAGACGGGACTGGCTTTCCGCCCCATGACGGAAACCAGATTTGAAAGGTATAAGACCAAAAGAGCCTGGCAGGTTCTAGCCAGTTCAGGGCCAGCCGAGAAAGCGGCAGACTGGATAGGAGAACGCGGAGACGATTCCGGTGATCGACAGGGACAGGGGAAACTCAGAGCCATGCATTCGCCCTTTGCCATGGCTTTATTCGAAGCATTAGGCGGAATGGGAAATATAGATGTTAAACCACCCGGTAAGGGCCTGGGAGATGGTGTCATCACCTCAAGTGAGCTATTCCTGTATTTACATGATCGAGTAGAACGTATTACCCGGAAGGATGATGGATTCAAACCGCAGAATCCAAGTCTGTTTCCCTTGGGAAAAGACGATGGAGGACAATTTATTTTCATCGATCCCCGTCACCCTAGAAACGATCCGGATTGGGCTACACTCAGGCGAGCGAATCCTTATAAAGGGCTCGAACAGTTCGATATTGAAGATAGCCCATTTTACTATGGACGCGAAAAGGAAATAGAAAAAGTGTTGGAGGCAATCAAGTTTGGAGAAGAAGAAAAGGGACCTCCTATCTTGATGGTAACAGGCTCCTCGGGCAGCGGAAAATCCTCTTTCATCAAAGCTGGCATACTCAGTAAATTTGAGGCACTAGAGACTGAAGAAGGAAAGGAGAAACAAAAAACCTATGAACTCTTCCAGCTTCGTCCTGGGAATAAGCCCTGGACAATTACTAAATATGAAGAAGGAGAATGGAAATCAGCCTATGAACCGGCTGCTTCCCTGTTCGAACCAGAGGGAGATGAAGCGCCTACGCTGCTTGGCGAAGGCTCCCCGCTTGATCCTAATGCCAAGCAAATATTACTCATCGATCAATACGAAGAACTCTTTACCACCTGCACGGAAACAGAGCGCGAAGCCCTGGAAACCGCACTGATCGAACTACTAAACCAATCCTTACAAGAGAACGGGCAGCTACAGCTCTTTATCACTATCCGCTCCGACTTCGAGTGGAAATTAGAGATCTCTACCCTGGGACAATTCTACTGGAATGAACGTAACACCTACTACCATTTGTGCCGATTGCACGCACTAGGTCTAGATCAGCTTCGAGATGTGCTGATTAATCCAGCACTAGTCTTGGCTTATGATTTCGAAGAAAAAGATCAGACCAATTTAGTAGATGTGATCTTGGATGACCTCGATTATCTTCCTAGTGCTTTACCCCTACTTTCCTATTGCATGAAGCTTTTGGCAGATGAGACCTCAAAAACGAAGCGCACCTTTTTGATCGATACCTATAATGATGAAATTGGAGGGGTGGCTGGAGCCATGCAGAAGCGCTTGGATGATATCTATAAAGAACTAAGCCCCGAAGAACAAGGATTGATGCAACAGATCATTTTGAGAATGGTCAACTTAAGTGATGGAGAATATACTCGAAGGCGCTTGTTTAGATCCCCAGGATTGGATGAGCTTGGATTTACTAGCATACCCACGGAGGAGGTTACCGCTTTGATCGAAAAATTGGTGGAGGCGCAATTGATTTATGTGGATGAAATGGCGGATATCCCATTTGTCGAACTTGTACACGATTCTTTGATTAATACCGGCTCCACTTGCCGTCTATGGATACAGGACTTTGGACGAGAGAACTTAGTGCTCCAACGCCAACTTTGGGTGGCAGTACAGGAGTTTCAACGAAAAGAAAAGGATACAGCTTTCCTTTGGGATAACAATCCTAAGATCGTCTTGCTTAAGGCGATTTTGGATGGAGATCATAGCTGGTTTAATACTTCCGAGTTAGATTTTGTAGAGAAAAGCTGGGGGAAAAGAATAGAGGAGATTGCTCGAGTCAAGAAGCAACGAGATGAGGCTTGGGCAAGGGCACTGGCTGCTAGGGCACAGCAGTATAGCTTTCAGGATGTGACGCATGGATTAAGGATTGCTGAAGGAGCTTATCAGTGGACTCCTGAACCATTGCTCTCTGCTAAGCAGTCCTTAGTCAGAACTTACTATGATGGGCTAAGTAAGGGCCTGTATCGAACTATCCTAAGTCGACATCAGGGGCAAATCTGGTCAATGGCCATCTCTGAGGATGGTCATACCTTAGCTACTGGTGGCCAAGATGGGAGGATCCGTCTTTGGAATACAGCTAATGGCCAAATGATAAGAGAGATTAACAATGATGAAGAAGATTTTGCTGGAATAGCAGCTGCAATCCGAACTTTAGTGATTGTCAGCGATGCAGAGAAAAGTGCAGAGTTTATCCTATCTGGGAATGATCGTGGGACAGTTAGAATGTGGCGTGTAGCAGATGGCGGTCTAGCACATAAAAAACGATTTGGAAGTTTTTTCTCCTCTACCTCGTCAGTCAATATCTCTTCTGATCGGCAATACTTGGCAGTGGGGGGAACAAATGGGGTTGCTATGGTATGGAAGCCCCAGGATGAAGGATGGTCTAGAAAATTGATAGAAGGCTTTGCTACAACATCGATCATTAAGGGATTGGCTTTTACCCCAGATAACGAAAAGATCTTGGTCATCGCATCCGATGGAACCCTGAAAAAGTGGCAGCTGGAGCCTTGGGGAATGGCCTGGGAAGCGACCCTCAATCAAGAATTAAATACAGCTTCCTTCTCAAACGATCTGGGCTTTTTGCTAACAGGAGGATTGGACAAAGTAGTTCAACTTTGGGATCTAGCGGCTATCAACGAGAATCCACTAGCAATCCCTGAAGCGATGAAGCAATTCTCCGGCCACACTGGCCACATAAATGCCCTAAGTTTTACAGAAGACCACCGAGTTTTCTTATCCGGAAGTAGTGATCAGACTGCTATCCTTTGGGATAGAGAAACGGGAGAGGAATTACAGCGATTTCAAGTGCCTAATTCTCCAGTACAGGTTGCCATTGTGGCTCCTGATCACTCCTTTGTGGTTGCAGGCGGGCATGATGGCTTCGGCCGTATTTGGGAGGTTAATCCAGAGAAAAATGTACTAACAGGTCATCATCAGCCGATAGCAGGTATGAGTCTTTCTCCTACTGCAGATAGGGCTTTGACTTATGGGCATTTCTTTAATGGAAGAGAAGGCCGGATGTTTCGTGAGCTAAAAATATGGGATTTGTCCTTGGGAACAGAAGTAAAGACCTTTGACGATAAGCAGATGGGACTTTTCTTTTACCAGTCGCACCATTATCTCACTATAGATCCCAATGGCCTGGTTGAAAAATGGGGTGAACATCATGAATTGGAAGGAAGTTTTTCAGTGCAGCCCGCTATTTCTATGGCCATTTCACATGATGATCAATGGCTGCTAATTGGTACAGAAAGGGGGCAGGCAATTATCTACAATCTATCGACTGGGCAGCGCGCCCAGGAACCTTTCTCTAACGGGAGCAGTCGCTTGAACGTGGTTGCCTTTTCTCAAGATGGCAAGTCCTTTGTGGCTGGGCAACGCGATGAATTAGGAGCCAGTTTATGGGACATCGAAAATCGAACCTTTATACAATTAGAAGGCCATACGCAGCATGTGATGGCCGCAGCTTTTGCCAAGGACGAAAAACATTTATTTACAGGTAGTTGGGATGATACCGTGAGAGTTTGGGATGCTAAAACTGGGGCACATATCCGAACTTTTGATACTGGGAAATTAATTTCTGCCATAGCAATTTCTAATGACAGCCAATATTTCTTAACCACCCGTTGGGATGATTCTGTCGTCTTAAGAAGTGTAGAAACGGGCGATGTGATCGGGGATTATCCCGGTCATTCCAATTATATCTATGGACTGGCCTTTGATCCAGAGGATCAAACTTTCTTTTCAGCTGCAAAGGACAAAACAATCAGATCATGGCTGACGCCTAAAGGTATTCATCAAAAATTGAAAGAAATGCCGTTCTATAAACTGACAGAAGACGAGAGAGACACCTACGGCTTGAATCAGTCCTTCGAATAATAACTACTACCTCACCCGGTGACTAAGTCACCCGGTGAGGCCCGAGGTATCTTTAACCTTCCAATCTAAATACAACCCCCATGTCCATCGCAACGGGTACAGGTTTGTTGTCCTTTATGGCGGGCTTCCAGTCGGGTAATTCGCTGATCACACGCTCTACTTCCTGAGCAAGTATATCCATGTTCACAGTGCCGGTTTCACCTTTGGCATTGGCTGCACCGTAGCCGGTGACTACCACGGTTTCAAAATCCTTGTTGGTGACACCTTCCTGAGACTCTAGTCGCAACTGATGAAGCTTTCCATTTTCATCAATTACGAATTTGGCCCAAACAAAGCCTGTTAAACCGTGCTGCCTGGCGGCTTTAGGGTACTTGATGTTGCGGTAAATGTTTTCTAAAATGACTTTGTTGAAAGGACTTTTCTCCGGTGGGGCCTCCTTGCTCGTCACTAGGATAGGAACTTGATCTGCCTCCAAGTAGGAAATAATCTCTTCACTGTCGGGTTTTACACCGCTTGCGAAGTCACTACAACTAAACACAAGTAAACCAAGTAGTCCAAGGAACAAGCCCAATTGCGGCATACGCCAAGGCTGTTTATTTTTCTTTCTAACCATCATATTAATTCGTTGTTTTAAAGGTGATGCAAATAGTCCCGCTTGCCATTGACGAGTGGGCCGCATGGACTGTTGTATGAGAATATGGCCATATGTCTTTTTAGGGATGTGCTGTAGGACTGCTTCATCCGCCTGATATTCTTGTACGGTGGATAGCACATGGGTGTAGTACCATTGTAAGGGATGGAACCATAGGAAGATTTGACCCAGTACCATTGGCAATCTTTCCACGTTGTGGTGTGAGTGGAGGTGGGCTGCCTCATGTAGACAAGCTACAGAATGTATTCCTTCATCTAGTTTTGAGGGTAGGAAGATGGTACGCCAGCCAGCAAATGGACTTGGTATAGTAGGATGCTCAACAATGGCGTAATTACCAAAAAAATGCTGTTGACCCACTTGTTTCCAGCGCCAGATTTTCCAAGTGTCCTTGAGGAATAGACCCAATTGCCAGGCAACTCCTAGTCCGTAAAGGAGGGGGAGTGCTAGCCACCAAGAAAGGCCACTATTTGTCGTTGCCTCCAGTGGTAAAGTTTGGGCTTCAAAGGTGAAGTTGGGGATAGCTCGAAAGTCAGGTAGTGCTTCTGGCAATTGGCTTAATTCCCAAGCCGGGAGAAAGGGGATGATGATACCCAACAAGTAGGTGGAGAATAGGTAGACGCGCCGCAGTTGCCAATTGTGGTTTTTGGATAGAAAAAGATGGTAGTACAAGAGTAGTGTAGCCCAGATGATGGTGAGTCGGAGTAGGTAGTCTATTGGTATAGTATTCATTCCTCTTCCAGTTTATTGAGTAGATCATTAATCGTATCCAAATCCAGATTTTCCCGTTTGGCCAGATGTGCCACTAGGCGATTGGGAGACCCCCCGAAATAATTCTTCATCACATCCGTTAGGGATTTTCGTCCATACTCCTCGCGAGTCATAGCGGCTTGATATACGAAGGTGCGGCCGTAGGTTTTGTGGGTCACAAACCCGTGTTTATCTAAGGCCAATACAATCGCAGATACCGTGCTATGAGGGGGTTTAGAGCCCGTTCGCTTTTCAATCTCATCACGGATGTTGCCCACGGTGCATTCGCCGATGTCCCAAATGAGTTGCATTATTTCTTCCTGAGCTTTCGTTAATTGACGCATATATGTGTTTTATAACGCAATAATACGTTAAATAACGATTCATGTCAATATTTAGACCGGTTTTTTGGATAAAAAGTTCTGACAGGCTAAAAAAAGAAAACCCTGACAGAGAGAATCTGCCAGGGCCAATCAAACAATCTATTGTGTACTCAACGCTACCTCTACTTTGCTTTTTTGAGGTTTATCTGTGTATGAAACTTATTCTTTTGGGAATGTAGCGCTTTCGCTTTCACAGCTATACGTTGCTGTAAATCAATAATTTTGGCGGATGGAGCTGCTTGTAGTATAGCCTCGTCTTGCTTTTTGAAACTCCGGTACTGGACGAGCCAGCAAAGTCCGAAGAAGGTGGAAATAATCAATAACATGGTTTTGGTTTTTTGGGTGATTGGAAGTCAGTGATATGGTTTGGGGTTGTTTTTTACTGTTTTGTTACGCTCATCGCTGCCTTCCAATTAAATGTGTATTACGATGACAAATTGTCCTTCTTTTTAGGAGAAAAAAATACTTTTTGAGTGGGAGGCCTATTTTAGCTGGTAGTTGGTCATTTTAGCGAGTTAATTGGATGTATTGTGAATCTGATGAAAGGTTACAAATAGCTGGCCCAGAACAACGAATCTGAACCAGCCAACACTAAAAAGTGAAATAATAATCATTCTGGATTATCATAAATCCTTTGGCCTATCGAATTGGCAAGAATTCATTGATTCCTAAGTAGCTGCTCTAAAACTTAGCGCAATACCAAAACCATTGCTTTGTTGAATACTTAACTGCGCGCCTAACTGTTGGGCTCTCAACTTGATGTTGGAAAGGCCTAGGCCCGAAGAAGTTTGATTCGAAGGAATTGGAAGTTCTCCATTATCCTGAATAAACATTTCTAACAATTCTCCCTCCTGTCGGAGTATAATTTGAAGCTGATCGCCATTAGAATGTTTGGCAGCATTAGTGATGGCCTCTTTACCAATCAGATAAAGATGCTGGCGCACTTCAGGCCTCAATTGTTTCTGTCTATTGATACCTTGAATTTCTATGATGAAAGCAATTTGCTTAGGTTCTAATAGCTCAGCAGCGTGGTCATGAAGGCGATCTACAAGCCCTCCCCAGTTATCTTTTCTGGCATCTAATGCCCAAACGGTATCTCGCATCTGTGCCATGGCCTGTCGGCTCATCTGTGCCAATTTAGAGGTCTGGGCTTTGTGTTCCTCACTGACGTACAGTTCCAGGATCTCCGCTTGCATAGCAATTCCGGATAATACAGAACCTACCTCATCATGGAGGTCAGCAGATAACTTGGTTCGCAGTTCTTCTACCAACAGTCTTTGCTGTTCTTGGAAATTCTGGTAAACCTTCCAAAGGAAAAAGGCGAAAATTAGCATAGGGATGCCTTGCCAGAGGTAGGCGTGAGCCGTGTTGTGCGGTAGTTCAAGAAATTGTTGGGGTAGTGTTAGGCTTGCGATTAGGACTAAAGTCGTAGGGATGAGTCTTTTGAGGTTATTCCAATGTAATATCCGATTGGATTCGGAAAGGAATTTGGTTTTATGGTAAACTAGGGTTTCGTCTGGGACTTGCGTGGGAGAAAGAACTTGTTGTTTGGTGTGGTTTCGCATGGCGGTTGTGTTTGGCTGTAGAGGATTAGTGTTCGTTACAAGGGTAATTTGTGGACTTTGCCTAGGGAAAGAAATGGCGACGGGGCAACAGGCGACTTGGTCCGGGTAAGTGGTCGATTTTAGCCTGTAGGTGGAAATGGGCTAGGGATGCAGTAGAAAAGGGGGAGAAGAAGACTGTTAATATTAACTCACCAGCGAATAATCATCCTCAATGATGTGTTCGAGCACACAAATTTATTATCTTTAATAGGTGAGGTTATCGATAAAAAGTATCTGGAATTCACCTTTTTAACATATAAAATATCACAGCATGAGATGCCTGTCTATCCGTCTCGTCCCTATCGGTCTTATTTTCTTACTTTTTATAGGTTGTAAAAAAGAAATAGCAGGTATTCGAATTGATTTGGAGGAAAATGGCGGCCTTACATTGCCTGATGGGTTTGAAGCTGTGGTGGTTGTCAATAGTTTGGAAGGGAAAGCCAGGCATCTGGCTGTTCGGGACAATGGAGATATCTATGTCAAACTACGGCTACCTGATGATAAAGGAGGTAATGCAGTATTACGAGACCGGAATGGTGATGGCCGGGCTGACCAGATCAAGGTATTTGGAAAATACCCGATTCATGGTAAGTATGGCACGGGCATGCGCATTCACCAGGGGTACCTTTACTTCAGTTCTCAAACGACGGTCTATCGGCAAAAACTTAGACCTGGTAAGATGCTTCCAGAAGATCAGTTGGAGATCTTATTGGAAGATGATCTCGGAAAATCCAGACGAGAACACATTGCCAAGCCGATTGCCTTTGACAACCAAGGCCATTTCTATATTCCCTTTGGTGCGCCTTCCAATGCTTGCCAGGAGCCCAAAAGGACACCCTTAGCTGCCGGGCTTGACCCTTGCCCTCAATTGGAGAATTTTGCAGGGGTCTGGCGCTTCGATTTAAATAAATTAAATCAGCGACCAGCAAACGGCGTTCAAGTGGCAAGTGGCATCAGAAGCCTGGTAGGGTTGACTTGGAATCCCGCTGATGAAGAGCTCTATGCTGTGGTACATGGTCGCGATGACCTGCTTCGCCTCTTTCCTGATCGTTATTCGCCATGGCAAAGCGCACTGTTACCATCCGAGGAGTTTATTCGGATTGAGCAAGGAAGTAATTTCGGCTGGCCGTATTGCTACTACGATCAAATGCGGGAGGAAAAAGTGCTCGCTCCAGAATATGGAGGGGATGGAGAAATAGTAGGTAGATGTACAACCTTTAATAAACCGATTATGGGATTTCCTGGGCATTGGGCACCCAACGATATTCTATTTTATCAAGGCGATCAATTTCCGGAACGCTATAAACATGGGGCCTTTATAGCTTTTCATGGTTCTACCAACCGCACTCCATACCCACAGTCCGGATATTTTGTGGGCTTTGTACCTTTTCGAGAAGGAAAAGCGGTAGGAACCTGGGAAGTTTTTGCGGATGGTTTTGCGCGGGTCGACACCATTGTTAATGTTACGGATGCTGTCTTCCGTCCCATGGGCTTAGCCGAAGGGCCTGATGGTTCATTATATATTAGTGATACGGAGCACGGAGCTATCTGGCGTGTACGCTATACCGGAGCATCGAATAACTTTGGGGAACCTCAATTGGCTACTATGGTTAATAGCAAGAATAGCCTTCATATTCGCACGCCGGATGCAATTCAGGATAGATTGGTACAAGCTGAAGAGGGTAGGGGAGCCCTCACTTACCTGACTTATTGCGCTACCTGTCATCAAAGTAATGGGAAAGGAGATGGCACTCGGTTTCCGCCTTTGGATAGTACAGCCTGGGTGTTGGGAGATAAATCCCGATTGATACGCCTTACGCTAGAGGGCTTAGCTGAGCCCATTGAGGTCAAAGGGCAAGCCTTTACGGGGATAATGCCACAACATAGCTTTCTTACAGATGAGGAAGTGGCGGATGTACTCAGTTACGTTCGTAATAGTTTTGGGAATCAAGCCAGCTCGGTTACGGCAGCTGAGGTAGCAGCAGTTAGAAGAGAACTAACTACTACTACCCCTAGTGATTAGCCGCAATGGCTATGAACTAGCCTCCGATAATATGCCTTTTAATCTTTGGGCCACGATTCGCTCTTCTCCGGGATTGAGCATCCAGGTGGTGATATTGACAGATTCGCCTCCGCCAACGGTTTCAATTGAAGGATGCCCATCACGAAGCCGCTGACGAACCTCGTCAGGCGTAGTCTTAACTAGGTTTTCATCCCAGCTCACATTCAAAGAAGGTACGTGATTAGCAATATCCGGCACATGTATCTCTGGCTTTACTCCGGGAATCTTGCTGACGGCACTGGCAATGTGTTGAATTTGCTTTTCCCACAATTGCCAATCCTTTTTGTGATCTCGGTTCAGATAATTCTCCAGTGCGATCATCATGGCTAAAATCTCTTCCTTATTCACTTTCATTCCTCTTCCAACTGTATCTCCTCTTGGGGGAGCGCTTAATCTAGCTGCCTCAATAAGATCTTTTCGCCCCAAAAGCAGGCCGGTACTCTGTGGACCACGCATACCTTTTCCTCCAGAAAAGGCAACGAGGTCAAATCCCATATCAGTATATTTCCAGAGGTTTTCAACTGGAGGGACATCAGCTGCGCAATCATTGAATGTTGGAATATCATACTTCTTGGCAACCTCTAAGAAGCCCTTATATTGGATTTGGCCTCTAAAGTTATGGGCATTGAGGAACCACAACATGGCGGTTTGTTCATTAATTGCTTCTTCCAGTTCTTTTCGAGTTTCTACTAGCACCAGCTTCACTCCACAGTTCTTGATGGCATGCGCATAGCCGATCAGGTGAGACTTTTGCAAAATCACCTCCGTTTTCATACCCGTAAGATCTGTTGGGATCCGCGCTGCTTTCTTGGGGTCATTGCCCGTTAGCACGCCTGCTGTACCGAGGGTAATGGCAGATGCAGCACCGGCCGTTACCGTTGCAGCTTCACACCCCACTAATTCCGCAATACGTGCTCCTACTTTGTCCTGCAACTCATCCAGATTGACATATTGTTGTGCGGCATAATTGTAAGCATCCACTGCTTCTTGACGTAACAGGGAGCCTGTCATTGCCGTATAGGTGCCGGCAGCATTGATAAAGGTCCGCACCCCTAATTCTTTGAAATAATCTCTTTGTAGGGTAGTAGGAATTTGGCTATTTGCCCAAATCTTATTTTGACTAAAAAGTCCTCCCAAAAGCGGGAGGGCTGCTAGTTGACCTAGGAGTTTCCTTCTATTGATCATAAGCTCCGATTGTAAGTAAATGAATGGGAATGTGTACTCGTCTAATCTTCAAGTGCTGCAATACAGTCAATTTCCACCAGAGAATCACCTGGTACTCCACCGTAGGTGGCAACGGTTGTACGTACTGGAGGTTTGTCGCCAAACCTGCCTCGGTAAGCTTCATTCATTTTTTTGTAGTCGGCTAGGTCATGTAAATAAACATTGACCTTGAGGACCTTTTCCATAGAAGAACCGTTCTTTACGAGTTCTTTTTCCAGCTCGTCTAATACATGATGGGTATGAGCCGTGATATCTCCATCAAAGTGAGCCCCTTTGCCCGCAATGAACAATAGATTGCCATAGGCTACAGCAGAAGAGAATAAGGGGCCTCCTTTTTCGTGTTCAACAATGGATCCCACTACTTTCTTGGCCCTGATGTTGTTTCTCTGCGAGGGTCTGCCTTGAGCACTCGCCACGCCTAGCATCGCGGCCAAGGCTGCGCCTAATTTTTTAAAGGAACTTCTTCTTGTATTACTTTTCATGACTTGTTGATGGTTTTAGTACTTGATGGATCGATTATGGTTTGTAGGTGGGTTTGGAGCGACCATTTAAGTCCCAGGCTACTTTTCCTTCTCTGAAGGTCAACTCTGTAATAAGTTTTTTATCACCTACTATTTTTTTGCCAGCGGTATCAATAAAGCCATATTCCCCTGTAGAGAGTTGGAAAACGGCAATGTCTGCTACTGCACCGATACTAAGATGCCCCAGATCTTCACGTTGGATGATTTGAGCAGGATTCCAGGTTGATTGTTCGACTACTTCTTCCAGGCTCAACCCAATGTTCATGAGTTTGGACATTAGATTGCTCATACTTTTCATCCCTCCATTCATACTTCCTGTATGTAGATCTGTACTGATAGAGTTTGGGCGAAAGCCCTGTTCAATAGCGGGGATGGCCTGGGCGTATACGAAACTGCCTCCACCATGACCAACATCGAAGACGATTCCTCTTTGCTGGGCTGGTTTAATGAAACTTCGTAGTTTACCTTCCTTAGTCACGATGGGCATTCTACCTCTAACGTGAGCGAAGCAGTGTGTGAAGATGTCACCCGGTCGAAGTTTTTCCATGAATAAAACCTCTAAGGAAAGATGTTGATCCTGTCTACCAAAATCCACCATGATAGGAATGTTGGCTTGACGTCCAGCCTCAACCGCTCTTTCAGTGGGAGTCCAATCTTCGCCGCTATAGTGTGCCAGCTTGATGCCGACAATATGTTGAGCATGTCGCTTGGCTTCCATGGCCGTCAACTTTGGGTCCATGTCGAGGAGGTTTTGTTCATGGGCGCCACCTGACATACCAGCCCCTACAATATTTAGAAAGGCCAACACTCTTGTCTTAGAACGATCAATAGTTTGTGCCTTAAAAGTCTTGAAATTGCGCCATCCTGCGCCACCTGCATCGACTACTGTAGTAACTCCTGCGGGCAGACAAAAACCGTCCGGAGGAAGGGAAGAAAAGCTATTACTCAGATAAGCGTCAGCTACAGTTCCCCAAAAGTGATGACCATGTATATCGATCAATCCAGGCGTAACAATCAATCCCTTGACATCGATTACTTGTGCGGCATTTGATTCATCGATTGAAGATAGAACTGCCGCGATTTTGCCCTGTTTGATCCCTACATCCATCTGTTGATTTATACCATTCTTAGGATCTAGTAGCAATCCTCCCTTCAAGAGCACATCAAATTCCTGGGCTTGTAGAAAGCCTATCGTAAAAATTAGTGAGCTGGATAGGAAGAAGATACGAAAGGTGCGGAGCGAAGGCCAATTGACTGTGTTCGGACACAGACAAAATGCTGGATAAAGTCGGTTATGGGTAAAGGAATCCATTGGTTATTCTGTGTTTTGATCTAAACAAAATACAAAATTGCAGCAAAAGAGTATAGTAAGGATGTATTATTCCGTTTTGTGTAGTCGATGGTAGAGGATTGAAGTCGCAAAACTGGAACTTTAAATATGGCTTGAGAAAATTTTAGTTTTGGCCACTATTTATCCGTTTGATAGTGTAAGCTTATAAAAAAATGACCTTCTTTGGAAAGCCTGAAAACTAGTATGAAATGAGTTTAAGCGTTAGAAAAGATTTACAGAAAAAAAATTTGAGGTCAGGCCTTGAATTTCGGTATGGAACGTTTCCAACACAAAATTTAGTAAAACTTAAGAGTGTTTATGTCCTGGAATCAATCATTTGAAATGGCCGTAGGGCCCCAACTAGTATTTGGTGAGGGAAAACTAAAGACGTTACCCACCCTATTAAAAAACTGGGGAAATAGAATCTTGGTGGTGACTGGAGAAAGCTCTTTCATCAAAGGTGATTATTGGCCAATTTTGTTAGAAGGATTCGAAGCCCATCATATCGAATGGCGGCACTATCAAGTTAAAGGAGAGCCTAGCCCCGCTATGGTCGACCGGGCTGTTGAGAACTACAAGGAAGACGGAATACTTGTGGTAATAGGAGTTGGTGGTGGAAGTGTTCTTGATGCAGGTAAGGCAATTGCTGCCATGTTGTGTGAACAACTGCCTGTCAGGCATTTCCTCGAAGGAGTGGGAGATCGATCTCCTTCAGGGAAAACTTTGCCATTCATAGCCATCCCGACTACGGCGGGAACGGGGAGTGAGGCCACGAAGAATGCAGTTCTATCTGAAGTAGGGAAAGCGGGTTTTAAGAAATCTTTGCGACATGACCATTATGTGCCAAAAGTGGCCTTAATCGACCCAAATCTGATGCTGAGCTGTCCACAATCTATTACGGCTTACAGTGGAATGGATGCTTTTACGCAATTACTGGAATCATACCTCTCTACCAAGGCTAATCCGATTACCGATGCCTTGGTTCTAGAGGGACTGCGGGCAATAGCAAAGCACTTGGAGACAGCTGTAACTGATGGAGCCAATCTGGAAGCAAGGGCAGGGATGGCTTATGCAGCCTTTCTTTCTGGTTGCACCCTGGCGAATGCCGGATTAGGTACGGTGCATGGATTTGCTTCTTCGGTAGGCGGGAGAATTGAAATTCCACACGGGGCATTGTGCGGGACTTTGATGGGCATTTGTAATCGCTTGACCGTAGCGCAGATAGAGAGAGGAACAACGGCTTGGAGCAAGTATGAACGTGTAGGCCGTTTATTTTTTGCTAATCAACAGCAATCTGCTGCTTATTATATTGATGGACTGTTGGATCGAATAGATCGGTGGGTGGATGCCCTTGCCTTGCCTCGCTTGCGTATTTTTGGACTACAAAAGGAGGAAATCCCTAATATTGCGGTGCGAACAAGCAATAAATTCAATCCAGTACAGTTATCTGAAGAAGAACGACAAATTATTTTACAAACTAGATTATAAGACACGAATATGAAATTCATTGCTATGAAACCCTCCCTACTGGGGCTTCTCCTAGCCCTGCCATGTTGGTTGCTTAGCCAAAACTTAGAACAGCACATTATCAATGTACAGTCGGACATCAAACAGCTGGAATCTCAGCAGAAGATGTTGGAGAGTCGATTGGAAGAACTCAAGCTACAGAAGGTACAGCGTGATTTGCGAGACATCGGCCTACCAAGCCAAAACTATGTTTTGCATACTGCATTGGCGCTTGAATATGATGAAGAACACGAACAAGCAAAATGGGTGGCGCACATCATCACCCCGGATGTGATCAATGGTAAGGTGTTTCGATCTAATGACTTCAGGCCTGATCCAGAAGTGAAAACAGGAACTGCTGTAGAGGCCGATTATTTCTTGAAGTACTTACAGCCAGATAGCTCCTATAAATATGATGGATTTGGATACGATAGAGGCCATTTGGCCCCTTCTGCTGATTTCAGATGGAGTCAAAAGGCTTTGTCTGAGTCCTACTTTTATTCCAATATGTCACCACAGCGCCCGCAATTCAATCGAGAGAGTTGGGCAGATTTGGAAACGCGCTTACGAGGATATGTTTTTGATCATCCGACCGTCCAGCTTTACGTGGTTACTGGTCCAGTCCTCTCCGATGGCCTACCAAAAGTGGAGCGTAGTATAAATGAAGTTAGCATTCCGGAGCAATACTATAAAGTGGCCTTGGATCTGACCAATAAAAGAGCCATTGGTTTCATCATGCCTAATCAAAAATGCGCTGATCCATTAGCTTCTTATGCCGTGACAGTGGATGAAGTGGAGCAGCTAACGGGCCTGGATTTCTTCAGTGGATTGCCGGATGAGACAGAGCAGCAATTTGAAGGTAAAGTGGATAAGAAAAGTTGGTTGCCTGATATCGCAAAAGGGGACGTGGACCCGATAAAGGCCCCAAGCTTGGCTCCGAATCACTTTAATACAGTACAGGCCAAGCGTTATATGGGATCTGGGCAAGAAATTCAAGTGTGTGGTACTGTTGTTAGTACACGCTATAGCCGCAGTGGTAATTTGTGGCTAAATATCGATAAGCAATTTCCCAACCAGATTTTTTCTGTCTTTATTCGAAAAAAAGACTTGCCTAATTTCTCTTATAAAGCGGATGAAGTACTAGCTAATAATGCAACTTGCTTCTATGGAAAGGTAGAGGATTTCAATGGCACACCCACTATGAACATTGATAGAGAAGAACAGATAAAAACGGAAGTGCCCAGGCAGTAGATCTGTAAAAGCAACAGCCATCCTATAAACAAAGGATGGCTGTTGTATCACATAAACCTGTAAAAGATTTCTCTAGTAGGGCTTCCTTATTCTTTGATTTTGGCAATTGCTAGTTCCAGCATCCGATCTTTACCCGCGGCTAATTCTTCTTTGGTATTCAGGACAAAAACATCTGGAGGTATTCCCGGACCTTCATAAATATTGCCATCTGCTGCCGTGATGATTTGACCAGTAATAGAGTACACCCATCCGTTAGGCATTTCTTTCTCAATACGTTCCCCCATAGCACCTGTCGTTCGATCTCCCATTACAGTTACATGAGGTAATGTTCGGAGGTAAAGGACTAGGTTTTCTCCTGCACTGACAGTATAAATATCGGTTAGAACCACTACACTTTTAGTGAACTGTGTAGGCCCGCCTGCTTGGAGATAGTAATCAGTAGATTCTTCATAATCACTTGGACCCGGACCGCTTTTAGGCTTTCCACTAAATGCTAAGGTTTGTTGAGTGGTAAAACGAGAGGCTATATGTTCTCCATTTCTGAAATCGCCACCACCATTATGACGCAGATCTAATATTATTCCTCTTTTGTCCTGCATCTCTGAGATAAACTGATCTATAAACTGAGGTTCTTCTCCTGCCAGGTGACGGACAAAGAGATACCCGATGTCTTCACCTACATTGCCATAAAAGAACTGATCCTTGATATTGACAAAATTACCAGAAACATAGTTGTTGGGAATGGCCCAAAGGTTGAACAGGCTGTCTTTTGTTTTTTCTCTAAATTCGCTAAATCCATTCCAGAAAACTTGTCCATCTGCCATCAAGGAGACGTGTGCATCATCCAGATGGGAGAGCAGAGCAGTAATGACATCAAATAGTTCTTGATTTGAGGTTTGAGGTGTGATCATGGGGCGATATTGATCGTATAGTGCATCCCAATCCACTCCTCTTTGCTCAAATACGGCATAGCGTTCACTAAAAGTAGTCCAAAGGCTTTCGAAATTTCCAATGGGATCATTGGCCGGTTCTTCCTCAAATAGTAGGTTTTCGCAGGAGAACAAGATTAGGCTCAAGAATAGAAAGATATATGTTTTCATTAGTTAGAATATAAAGGATAGTCCCAGGTTAAATTTGTTTTTCAATATAGAAATAGGCAGCGGTTGGCTGTAGCGAGTGTAGCTTAAATCATAACCTACTTGAAAGGCGGCGGTATTGGACAAGCGCCGATCCCAAACCAAAGAAAAGCCTAAGGCTTGATGGGAATCTAAGGAAGCCCACTCCCCGTTTTGATACACATAGCTTAAATCTGAGCCTTCATGCTGTATTTCATGGTTATCCACAATGGCGTAGGTAGGCCGGGCAAGATAAGAGAGCAGGGGGAAGCTGATTTCAAAACTTAGCCTATTCTTGGCATCTGCTTGGTACTGTGCCAGAAGCCAAGGTTGTAAGGAATGGGATAGAAGATAGCCATTGTCATCAGACCACCCAAAATTGTAAGTGTTGACGTTGATTTGAGCTTCGAGGATTCCTCCGAAGTATAACTGGAATAGGTCCGAGCTTTTAACCAAATGGGCATACCCGTAGTGCAAACGAACTCCTCGAGTATGACCAGGCTTCCTGGAGAAGCTTTGGCCAAATTCGGTGAAGGTGATTAAAGCCCCAGCTTCCGCTTCACTCTGATCAAAGCCTATGGCGATTTGATGTATCCCTTTTTTACTGAATCTTTCATACTGAAGGGCTAGACTAGTGATTGATGATCCCTTGTAAATTAGGGGGGAGTATACGAGGTCTTGGTTTTGAATCCAATGCCAACCGAATTGAATTTCGAGGCCGTTTTTTGGATACTTTTCATTGGTGAAGAAACTGGATTGTGCAGCCAGCTGAATAAAGCCTAGCGTCAGCCAGCACGTGAGTGTCAGGTGATATAAGATAATCTTCATTGCGGGTGAAATTGGTATTTAGTTGTTGCCTGACAAAGGTGCAGGCATAAGGCGGGTAAATCGTTCGAGAATGTAAGATGGAACCAAAATCAATTAGATCAGGATCAGGACTCTGCAATGGTTTTCCAATATTCTCGGGGAGTCATTCCCATCTGCTTTTTGAAGAAAGTATTAAATACGGTCTTGGAGCTAAAACCGCTGTCTAAAGCGAGTCCTAGTAAGGTGAGGTGTTGATTTTTAGGGTTTTGAACACTGTTTTTGAAGGAGTCCAAGCGATATCCGTTGATGTACTCCGAGAAATTTAGACCGATTCTTTCGTTTAGGAGCTGTGAAAGGTAGTTGGGGTGTAAATCAATCATCTGTGCCAACTGCCGTAGGCTTAGCTGAGGCTCAAGAAAAGGTTGTTCCCTTCGCATGAAGGATTCCAGTTTGTCATAGTAATGTTCTGCATCTGCTTTTTTGAGCGGCGATTTCTTGTATTTCTTAGCTGTCGCAATGCTAATGGAATGCTGTCCCAAAACTCCACTCATTAACTGCTGGAATTTAGGGTGATTATGTATTGGTTTCAGTAAGGGTTCTATCGGAAGTGCAATGACTAAAGTCACTTTCTGATCAATGGCTTTGGCGATCCATTTGAGTGCTTCTGCCTGTTTCCCCAAGGTTGTATAAATAACAATTAGGAAAAATAGCGCTCGATCCATGACAGGCGTATCAATGGCTTCTTTCAACTGCTGAAGCCCTTCTTTGGTCTTCTCTTGATCTTGCAGCATGGCATAGGCTAGGGTCGATCCACCTAATTTAGTTAGATTCGGAACGCCCTCCGGCGGCATGTTTTGGTAAAAGATTAGGCCTTCTGCCTTGCGCCCCAGTTGCAATAAACAAGCCCCCCACATCATTCTGGCAAAAATGAAACGCTTTTCGATAGACAATGCCTTCTGGAAATGTGGAATGGCCTGATCGTAGTTTTCCTGAAAATAGAAGAAGCAGCCCTTATAGTAGTGATTTACGGCGGATAGTGGATCCAGCTGAAGGGCTTTATCGATCTGCATAAAGGCAGCCTTAAATTTTCCTTCTAAAGCCAGGAGGAATGCCATCAGTTGGTAAGCTTCGGCAAAACTTGGCTGCAAGGCTAATGCTTGATGAAGATGACGATAGCTGGCACTTAAATTCCAGCTCTTCCAAAAATGGTTTCCTGCAATATGAAATTGGCAATCTGGAAGTTGGTCATTGATACGGATAGCTTGCTGGAGATGAAAGGACCCCTTCTCCAAGGCAAATTTGGTAGAAGAAAGTCCGGCTGAACCCAAGAATGAATAGCCTTTGTGAATGAGTAAATGCGCCATTGGATAATCCGGTACTGCTGTAGCCACCTCCTCGATGATCTGCAATCCCTTTTCCACATCCACTTTATTCATCTTATGAATGTAATATCTGCCCTTGAGGTATTTCTTATAGAGTTGGACAGGTAATTTAGACGGTTTCGAGAATTGTTCTTGGATCTCGAAATGTCCAACATGTTCTCTTAGTTTGTCGGCGATGAGTAAGCTTATCTCATCCTGTAATTCGAAGATATCGCTAAGGTTTCGATCAAATATCTCGGACCAGAAGTGAAACCCATCTTCCACATTGATCAATTGTGCAGTAATGCGAACGCGATCCGCCGCCATACGAACACTGCCCTCCAGAATAGTTGAAACGTTCAGTTGTTTGCCGATAGTCCGAACATCCTGATTTTGGCCTTTGAATGCAAAGGAAGAAGTTCGAGCTGTTACTTTCAGTCCCTCCACCTTAGTTAGTGCATTGATTACCTCCTCCGTAAGCCCATCACTGAAGTATTCATTTTCAGGCTCAGCACTGATGTTGAGAAATGGCAGGATGGCAATGGACTTGGTAGTCAATTTGGGTGTTTTAGTGGTTTACGTAAATCATGAATGGTGGAAGATTCTCATTACTTAAAGATAGTGGAAAAGCTTTCATGGCCAAAATTTGCTATGAACCTCCTGTAGTATCTTGGTGTTTTCATTGAAGTTGTTTAAGAATGTGTTTTTGAATCGAAAATCAAAGGAATAAGGTTCTGGGAACTAGTTTTTTCAGCAGCATAGCAGCGATACGGTGCTGAAAAAAGTCGTTTTCAGGTTCTTGTTCTCTCGAATTGCAGGCAATAAATCATTTTTAAACAACTTCCTTTTATGAAATTTCAAGCGACCCTTCAAAACTTTAACTCTAGCCTTTGGGGACACCACATTATGGTTCCTCATGATATAGCTCAGTCCTTCTTAGCGGGCGCAGGAAAACGAGTAGTCTGCCAATTGAATGGCACGGATCCATTTCAATGTGCCTTAATGCCAGATGGTAAGGGAGGATATTTTATTAATATCAACAAAGAGAGACGTAAAAAACTGCGACTTAATATTGGAGATGAGGTGGAAGTGGTATTGGAAAAGGATGAGAGCAAATATGGCTTGCCACTCCCCGAGGAGTTAGAGGCTTTGTTTGAAGTCGATGAAGAAGGTAAGATATTCTTTCATCAACTCACCGCAGGAAGACAGCGAAGTTTGCTGCATCTTATTGGTAAACCCAAAACTTCTGATACTCGCTTACATAAAGCGATTGTAGTGCTGGATTACCTCAAATCTACTCATGGAAGACTGGATTATAAAGAACTACATCAAGCTTTAAAAGATAGAAGGGGGCAGTAAAAATAGGGAGCACCAGTCATTTCCGGTGCTCCCCAAGTAGTGGTGTGCGAATACTTTTTGCCCTGACAATGCATTGTGTTTTCTCCAAACACAAAAATCACAGAGACTTAGATATTTTATACGGTTGCTACAGCGGGCCCGGCAGCCACAATCTCGGGATTAACCAAAGATTGAAACTGTGCAAAGTTGTTTTGGAATAGATCCACTAGTTTATCCATTGTGGCATCGTAAGCAGCTTTATCCGCCCAGGTATTTCTAGGGTTCAAAATTTCACTTGGTATGCCAGGACATGCTTGTGGTACCAGGAGGCCAAACCTTGGCTCCTTGTTCATTTCCACCTGATCAAAGCTTCCATGATGGATAGCATCAATAATCGCTCTAGTATACTTTAGCTTGATCCGAGATCCAACACCATAAGGGCCTCCTGTCCAACCGGTGTTGACCAACCAGGCTTTTGCGCCAGAGGTCTTGATTTTCTGTGCCAGTAATTCTGCATATTTGTTGGGATGCCACATCATAAATGCCGCACCAAAACAAGCTGAGAAGGTGGCTTGGGGTTCCTTAACGCCCATCTCCGTACCTGCTACTTTTGCTGTGTATCCAGAAATGAAATGATAACTAGCCTGCTCTGGACTAAGCGCACTTACCGGAGGAAGAACACCGAAAGCATCGCAGGTCAGAAAGATGATGTTTTTTGGTGTTCCAGCCACGCAAGGCTTTTGAATATTGTCGATGAAGTGGATCGGATAGGAGGCTCTTGTATTTTGAGTGATAGAGGTATCAGAATAATCTACCTGGCGCGTTCTCTTGTCATATACTACATTTTCCAGAATGGTTCCAAAGCGAATGGCCTTGTAAATATCTGGCTCGTTTTCTGCACTTAGATCAATGGCTTTTGCATAACAACCTCCTTCAATATTGAAAACCCCTGCATCTGTCCAACAGTGCTCGTCATCTCCAATTAACTTTCGCTTTGGATCCGCACTGAGTGTGGTTTTACCCGTACCAGATAGACCAAAGAGTACACTAACATCCCCGTCTTCTCCTACATTGGCAGAACAATGCATGGGTAGCACGTCTTGTAATGGCATTAGGTAATTCATGACGGAAAAAACACCTTTCTTCATTTCGCCAGCATATTCAGTTCCCAAAATCACGATCTCTTTGTGCTCCAAACTCAAATCTACGCTAGTGGTAGAGGTCATCTGTGAGGTGTAGCGGTTGGCAGGAAAACTTCCGCCGTTGAAAATCGTGTAGTCGGGTTCGCCGAAATTGGCCAATTCCTCTTCACTGGGCATGATCAACATGTTTTGCATAAAGAGCGCATGATAGGCACGTGTGCATATGACTCGGACCTTTAAGCGATAGTTGGGGTCCCAACCTGCAAAAGCATCGACAACGAAAATTCGTTCCCGGCTATTGAGGTAGTCAATGGCGCGCTCACGATTGATCATGAAGGTATGTTCGTCCAGCTCAATATTAATCTCCCCCCAATCTATGTTTCCTTCCGATGATGCAGCTTTTACAATACGTTTATCTTTGGGGCTTCTACCCGTTTTTTCACCAGAATAAACCAAGAGTGCCCCAACATCCGAAATAGCCGTTCCTTTTTCTAAACGTAAAGCAATTTCATACAGTTCGGGAACACTACAATTCCGGTAAATCTCCTGGGTGTTAATCTGATATTGAGAAAGGTTGAATGGCATAGCGAGCAGATTTTAATGAACAACAATAAATGTAGGTTCTCTGACCATCCTATGGTTTATGTTGCTGAAACCGAGCTATCCCTCAGGCCTCAGCACAGGCCCACAAGGTTTGCCAGAGCAATTTGATGAAAACCATAAATGAAAAGTGCAAGTATCATCATTTACATGTCAAAGGTATAGTTGTCCGTTACCAGTCACCATTACAAAGGTTAGGCTGAGCATTGACTTTTATCAGTGCATAGTATCCAGTAATGTCAGAGTATGGCTCCTCTGGATCAGGGTCAAATGATAGAAGCGAGGAGACGATTATTTGTAGCTATTTTCAAAAATTATGACGCATTATGTCAATTTTGATGGTATTCATGGTCGTAGTTTTGTGATATCATTCAATCACTGTTAAAGATATTGACCATGGAAGAACAAGTTTTTCCTAAGGGGATACTCCCCGTTTTACCTGTCTCTGATATAGATGCAACAGCGGATTACTATCAAGAAACCCTCCAGTTTCAAGAGAACTTTCGTCAGCAAACTCCAGAGGGTACTGCAATTAATGCGCAAGTGGCACTGGAGGGGTCTACCTTGATGTTGAACTTAAATCCCGATAAGGCCTCTTTAGAAGGCGGTGGCGTTTATTTTTGGATCAGGCTATATGACTTGAATATTGATGACTACTATCAGACCTTGAAGAAAGCAGGCGTACAAATTGTAGAGCCTATCCAAGATCAATTTTGGGGCGATCGATCTTTTACGATTAAAGATTGCAATAACTACTTCTTAGCCTTTAATCAGAAACTCGGTTCAAATCCTTCATCTTAAAGATTTAAAACCATAGACTCTTTACGTCCTTGTACCGTGTTCGCCCGACCGGCAGGAGCTCGCCATTTTCTAGACGGAGTTGGTATTTGCCACCAGCTTGGATGATCAGTTCACGAGCTTCTCGCTTAGGTACGAGGAAAGATTTATGAATACGAAGAAAGGAGGGAGGTAATAATTGACTCAAACGATCAAGTGACTTGTTGTGAAGCACAGTCGTTCCATCTCGCAAATGTAATTGTGCATAGATGTCAGCACCCTGGATGTATAAGACATCTGCTAAGTCAATCAAACGGAGATGTTGACGTTTCTTCACCGCTAAAAATCGAAGACCTTCTGCCTTAGATTGTTTTTGCGTAAGACGCATTAATGCCTTCTCTAGCCGTTTCCGATTGAAAGGCTTCGGAACAAAATCCAAGACTCCATATTCAAAGGCGGTGATTGCTTGTTCCTTGTAAGCAGAAATGATGATGGTATGGAAAGAAGCGGCATTGATAGAATGGAGAATCTCAAAGCCATCCCTGCCGTTTAAATTAAGATCTAATAACAATAAATCTATCGATTGCTTAGCAAGAATTTCCTGGGCGCCATCTATGGCATCTACTCGCCAGAGTTGATCTAACTTGTCATTGAAAAAATCCCGTGTCATGCGTTCAATGCGACGAGCAATACGCGCCTCATCTTCCACCACTAGAATTTTCATAGGGTGTAAATTTTGATTTGAGTCATCCATCCCTCTGGTAGTGCTTCTGCACTTAGTTCCCAGTTTTCACCATAACTTTCCCGCAAGCGGGATTCGATATAGCGAAAGCCGGTCCCTTTCTTTACCGTTCTCCTTGTGCGGCGATTTCGTCCATAGGTAAACAAGGTATAACAACGTCCATGATCCGTTCTCCTACATTGTAGCTTAAAGCCTACTGTGCCGTCCACTCGAGGAAGACTATGTGTAATCCCATTCTCAAGTGCAGTATGGATCAAGGCAGGAGGTATAGTATCTTCAGGGTCGATTCCATCATCTTCCCATATATAGGTTATTTCTTTGCGATATCCCATGACGACCAGGTGGCTTTTGCATAGTTGAATTTCTTGGCCAATGCGAATAAGACGATGATCTGCCACTTGACTTAAGATGTCAAATTCGTCGGCTAAGGCTTCCATAAATTTCACACCTTCCTGCGGGGCTTCTTCTACCCAGTCGATCAGGCTAGTAAGGGTATTCATCAGAAAATGCGGCTGTATATGCTTCTTCAATAATTCATTCTTTAGGCGAGCGGATAGCAATAGTGAATCAGTATAAGCCTCTTGTTGGGCTTTGCCGCGAAGGGTTAGCAGATAGAACATGGAAAAGACGATGATGGTAAAACTGCTGTATAGGCTGATATCATAAATGAAAAACCGATCAATAACAGCACTGCAAAGCAATCCTATTAAAACCAGCGGCGCGCCTTTTACAGATCGAAAGACACCATAAGCAACGATAGTCAAGGAGAACATCCACATACAACGGCCCATTATTCTAGCTGTATTGTCATGTTGTCCTAACATCAGATAGTAGAAGGCAACCAGTATGAGTAGATATCCCGCCAGGACCCATTTCAATTTGGGAAATCTAAACTGCAGGCCGAAATATGAGGGAACCAAGAAGGCGGCAGCCATAGTCAACCAACCGATTAATTTCAATCGGGGATAATGCCAAGTGTAAGGATAAAGTACATAGAACTTCAAGTATTCGAGTAAAATAAGACTGAAGAAGATCACGCAAATGATCCCGAATATAAAAACAGTAGCTTCTTTGCGATAGGTGAAAAAGAGAAACAAGAAATAGCTTCCCGCCAAGAGATAAGCTCCTGCTAAAATATGCATGAAGCTAGTAATGATCAACGGGTACCGAAGCATTTCAAAATAGTCAGAGGCTACTACTTGCATAAAACGTTCACTACTTTCTTCATGGTGTTGTGAACACCGCATCGCTAACACGTGCTTTCCCTCCTGACCTAATGAATCCGGTATCACAAAGTAGTTGCTCAATTGTCCTGGACGTTCCTCTTCGGCCGTAAAACCAGGAATTCCATTATTGCCAATCCCTACTCCGTCCCAAAATAATTCCTGAGATCCCAACCCAAAAATCAGGATGCCTCGATTTCGATTGGGCTTAAGAGGTTGTGCTAAATCGAAATGCACTCGAAGCCAAAAGATCGAATCTCGACTTCCATATGCATCTGATCGCCATTGTCTATCATCTAAAGTTGGACTACTCCAAGATGAGTCGTCACCTGCCTTTTGCATCACTCTCAATGGAAATTCAGCATGAGCGCCTTCCGGCGAACAGGCTACGATACTGCATCCTAAGTAAAGCAGCGCAAGGTATTGGATTCGCATAAGAGATGATTTCATTGCCCCAAAATACAAGTTCTTTGGCGCTCGGAGGTGCAGTTGGCAAGTAGGGAGAGCCGTTGGCAAGCTATCCATTTACTGTCACCACAATTTGCTGTAGCCTTGTAGCGTAAACGGTGGCTGCTTATAGAAGCACACTCCTCTTATAATCTAATTACAAACGACATGACCCGACTAAGGAAAACATTTTTTCTGATTATTCTCTTGACTGGAATCTTCGCTCCACTTGCTGGCTTTGGACAAGCAAACTCGAAGATGGAAAAAGCCATTACGCATCTTGAGGGAGCCAAAGGGAGCCTCCTTACCGTAGAAGAAGCCATGGGGCAATATGGGCTGACTGGCCTGAGTGTGGTGGTTTTCGAAAATTATGAAGTGGCCTGGAGTAGGACATGGGGCCATAAAAGCAAAGAAAGAAAAGAGCAGATTGATCTTGAAACTGCTTTTTCTACCGCATCTATTAGTAAACCGATAACTGCCACCTTGCTGGTGATGTTAGCGGAAAGAGGATTGATCGACTTAGATGCACCTGTTAATAAATATTTGAAGCGATGGAAACTCGCTGAAAATGACTTTACCCGAGAAGTACCTGTCACCTTTCGGCACTTGCTCAGTCACACAGCTGGTACCACACAGCATGGGTTTGCTGATTTTTATCTAGGTGATGACGTGCCAACTTTGCTTGAAAGTGTGCAGGGTAAGCTGCCTCGTTACGATCAGCCGGTACATGTAGTGAGTAAACCCGGCACAACTTGGAACTACAGTGGGGGAGGTTATTCCGTAGCGCAAATGGGATTAGAGGATCATTTGGGTAAAACTTTGGCTGAGTTAGCCGAGGAATATCTCTTTCGTCCATTAGGTATGAATCATACTACCATGTATCAGGATGGACATCCAAAATTTCTCAACAACGTGGCGAAAGTACACAACGAGGAAGGGGAGGTAATCAAAACAGGAATCCCGATCTGTCCTCAAACAGCGGCTTCAGCAATGTGGAGCACGCCCACAGATATGGCTAAGTTACTCATTGAACTTCAACTTGCCCTTGCTGCCAAACCAACTAGCGTTATCTCTACAAAAGTGGCTAAAAAGGTCACTGCTGTGGAAACGACTCGAGGATTAGGCGGCTGGAGCATGGGGTGGGAGCGGTATCACCGGATGGGCAACCGTTCCTGGTTTTCGCATGGAGGGGCAAATACAGGTACTGGCGGTCACATTTACGCTACAATGGAAGATGGCAATGGGATTGCCTTCTTTGGTAACGGTCCCAATGGGGTAAGGATCCCGATTTTAGATAAACTCAGAAATAGTATCATTAAAGCCCAGGCATGGAAGGAGCCAAATCCATACTTAGCGAGAGCCATAAAGGTTGACGGCGCTGCTAAGGAAAAAATGGTAGGTCTATATATATCACCTTTTCAGGAGCTGATGAGCATAGAGTGGAAAGATGGGAAATTATGGATGCCTGAATTTGCAGGTCAACCCAGAGCGGAATTATTTAGAATTGCTGAAAATAGCTATGGAATGGATGAATATGGATTATTGTTTAAATATCAAGAAGTAGCAAGCGTTTCATCTCTGGCCATGGTGGTGGAAGGGGATACTGAAGGCCCGGTCTTTTCACTCAGCAAGATTGCCGATGAGCCCATTCAACCACTAGGACTCTTCAAATCCGGCAAAATAGAAGAGTTAAAAGTGTTATACGCTAATTTGCCATTTCCCGATCCCGCCAAAGAGCAATTCATTAATGGGCAAGGGTATCGGTTTTTGCAAAATAGGGAGGTGGAGGCAGCCATTGCTACATTTGAAATAAATGTATCCTTATTCCCGAATAGTGCCAATGCATATGATAGCTTGGGAGAGGGTTATTTGTTGCTAGGCAATAAAGCAAAGGCCAAATGGAACTACGAGAAATCATTGGAACTGGACCCGAACAATGATAACGCCAAACGGGTACTCAAGGAGAAATTGTAGCCTACGGGATTCATGTAGCTGCTAACAGATAGGATCAATTCGAGCTAGCTCAAGTCTTGGCACAGGCCAAGGTTTGAGCTATAGGTTTGACTACTACAGAAGTTAAGCAAAGGCCATCTCGCGATTATATTTGTAGCGATATTCTATAGGAGATAATCCAGTATATTTTTTAAAGACTCTTCTAAAGGCTTTCTCATCCATATAACCCACATTGTACATCACTTCATTGATATTCAAGACGGAGGATTCTAAACTTTTCTTCGCTGCCTCAATTCTAACTCTTTGAATGTATTCTGAAGGGGTATTCATAGTGGCTTTTTTGAAACGTCTGATGAAGTTACGATCGCTAATGGCAAACTGACTGGCTAAAGCCTTAACACTGAGCTTTTCCTCAAACTTGCTTTCTATATAGAGCTGCGCCTCCTTGATCACTTCATCCGTATGATCCTTTTGGCCATTGAAGATGGCAAATTGATCTTGATTGAAGCGGTCGACCTCAATCTCAGCTACTTTCGAGCAGAGTATCGAGACTTCCCGACCATAGTATTTTTCTATCAAGTAAAGAATGAGGTTGAGAAATGAGTAGGCTCCTCCGCTGGAATAGATACCGTTATCTTCGCAGATAATCTTGTCAGAAACTAGATTAACCTTGGGGTACTGTTGCGCAAACTTCTGCTGTACAATCCAATGAGTAGCACAATTCTTCCCATTTAGTAAGCCCGTTTCCGCCAATAGAAAGGCACTTCGGCACAAACTTGCAATTTCTGTGTGATGTTGTACTCTGTGCTTTTTGATCCAGTCAATGAAGGCTTGATTCTTGATAATTTCGTCATCCAGATTTCCAGTAATACCTGAGATAATGATTAGATCTGTTTGGCTGATATCCGTGATGGTTTTCGTTGGTTGGACCTGGAAAAGCCCCTGATAGGATCTAGCTTCTTTATTTAAACCCACTAAGTCAATGGCAAAAAGGTCATCTTCTCGAAGCCCCAACCGTTTGGCATAGCTATTGGCCATTTTAAAAAGATTATAAGTACCAACAATGGTATCTAAAATTGCTGCTCCAGCAGGTAGAATAATACTAAGATGCTTCATGATCCTTTATACTTTGGCATAAAGGTAAAAAAATGATTTGGCGTATTCAACCCTGTATAGTGTCATAAATGACACCTTCATGATGCTTGTATATGCCACATCTTTGTGATGTAATAAAGAGTATATCTAAGAAGCTATTTGAGTTTAGCTGTTGAAATTTGTTATAGAAGATTTTCGAGTCAATTGAGGCAGCAAAACCGGAGTTTAGCAGCGCTAAATGAGGATTTGGCTAACGAAAAGAGGCTCGAAAAGGGCCATAACAAAATCGAGGTGTTAAATTCAAATAGCTTCTAAATTCATTCATCACTTAGAATCATAAAAAATGAAACATCAAGAAATCACTGTATTGTACAGATGGACAGCTAATCCTGGTAAAGCGGAAGAACTAAAAGCCATTTATGAGCAGGTTACAAAAAAAATGCAGGAAAAGGAGCCCGGTGCTCTGAAGGTAGTCTGTTTTTTCGATGAGAAAGCTAATGCCTTGCTTGTGCAGGATGTATTTGAGAATGCAGCCGCACTAGGTTTTCATCTAAGTGTTACGGCAGCTGGGCACTTCCCCGCATTGACACAGGTTGCCATTCCCGGGCCTTTCTTTTTCTGTGGAGAGGTGCCGGAAGAACTCCAGCAAGCTGCGATTGGAATGGGGCTGGACGCTGTATTCGCTTCTCGAATCACTGGCTTTGAGCGAGTGGCGGTTTAAGCGAGTGGTTTCGAGCATAAGATGAATCATCTCCTAACTAGCAATCAAAATTAGAGGAGATGATTCATTACCTAATGCTACCATCTTAGTTTCGACTTGTAACGAAACGATAGATGGCCTGATATGCATTGTCCTGAAAATTCTCATTTCGTAGATCAGGGAAAATGGTGCTTTGGTCTACGATGGGACCAGTTAGAACATTCTTTTTACTCCCGTAAAATTTACCACTGATCAGTGACTCATCTGTGATTCCATCCACAAAACGTTTGGCACCTTTTGCTAAACTATGGGACATCCCCATTAAGGGCATGATGATGGGCATACCAATGTATTTGAACATTACCCGCTGCAAGAAAGGTAAATCATCAAACCCTTGGGTGCCTCGGGTCCCTCCTGGACTCATACTAATGAACTTTATATTTGGATGTTTTCTAGCCATAGACGACATCCATAAGGTTCCGCCATACTTGACCAGTCCATACACTTGCATGGGGTCGAAGTCATCTTTGAAAACAGACCCATCGAATATGGCGGCAAATTCATCCACAGATGAGCTTTGTAAATCTGGACGTTTCATTCCCATTTTCTTGATCCCTCTGGCAGCTTCAGAACTAGCGAATAAAGCAATATGTTTAAGTTTATTGTCCTTTAATAATTCATCAACCAGAATAACATGACCCAAGAGATTGACTGCTGTAATGGTAGTGACTCCATCGTTGGTGATTTTATCTGCTTGTTGACCACCAACTCCACCAGCATTCATAATTAAGGCGTCAATTGGTTCCGGTAAGCTAGCCACTGCGCTTCGGACTGAATCGGAGTCTGAAACGTCCATTATAATAATCTCGAAGATGGACCTCCCCGTAACATCCTCTAGTTCTGCCTTGGCTCTTTCTGCCTTGGCTCTATTTCTACAGGCTAGATAGATTTTTTCCGTTTCTTTTTTCATGGCCAATTGCCTGGCGGTATCCTTGCCAATGCCTGCATTGGCTCCGGTAATCATTATAATTTTGTTCATTGCTTAAGATTTAAAAGGAAACTTGTACTTGTTTTTTTTCTTGTGAAATCACATATATCGCTGCCCCGGTAATGCCCAATACAAATTCGAGCACGGTCGCGCCCAATAAGCCTTCAACCGGCTTACCATCAAGAAAAATACTAATCACTCGCCCTAGTCCCATAGAAAGGAAAATGAGGAATGAAACTAGAGAAGCCGTGGAAGTAAGTCTTTTGATAAAGGCTCCAGCAAGGGTTAGTAGTGCAAGGACTAGAATTAAGGCATTTGCTGCTCTGGTATCATTTAAAACGCTAATGTTACCCGCGATATCAATTCCTGAACCCGCTTTCATTTCGACTGGAAACAATAGTTGGGCTCCTCCGATAAAGGTGAGTAGCAAGCCTGAGAGAATTAGATAGGATTTCAAAACTTTTGAATGCTTCATGATTTTGTTCTTTTGAATTGTCTGGAACAAATATCATGGGAATTGAGGTCACAGGTTTCTCGTTTTGGGTCAAAGACCTCTCATTTTAGCTCAGGCGGTAAGATGATGGAGACTTTCCGTAGGTTTTGATAAAGTTTCGACTGAAGGTGGAGAAGGAATCAAAGCCGACTTCGTAGGCGATATCTGATACTCGTCCGTTCTGTTTTTTCAGGAGAGCTGCCGCTTTTTCAATTTTTTTTCGCGTTAAATACTTTTTCGGACTTTCATCAAAGGCCTCTTTAAACTTCCTTTTAAATGATGAAACGCTCAAGTGACAAAGTGCTGCCAACTGTTCCAAGCTAAGATCCGCATAGAGGTTTTGTCGGATCACTGATTTGAATTCAATTTCATTGGGTTGGAATAAACCTGCCAGGAAATCCAGCTCAGACGGTGCCTCCTCGGATTTGGAAACCAGCAGTATGAATTCCTTTAGTTTGGTTTTGATGATCTGCTCATCAGCCAATTCCGGGTTATCTAGCAGGATACTAATGCTTTCCTTGTAATTCTCTAAAAGGCGGTCTACCTGGACCTGTTTGAGATTATAGCTTAAACGGTGTTTAGACTGAGTAATGTCAAATGCAAAAAGATCTTTTACTAAAGAAGGATAGAGAAAAATACCTATGGATTCAATACCATCTTTGCAACTTTCCTGATCTGGCGAGGGTTCGAAAAAATAGTTCAAGCATTTGGCGAGCATGGCCGTACTCTTGTTCAACATGAAGTAATCCTCCGGGGCTCGGATACCCACTTCCCCCTTGTTTACAAACATGAAGCAAGCCTCTTGATCCACATATTCCTTAATGGTCCGATTGAAGAAAGGCATGGATAGCCTGATGAAAACGATTCTGCCTTTATATTTTATGTTTTGTTCCTGAAACTCCATCTATCTGTAATAAAGCTTGAGCTAGCCACAAAGTTTTTGAGGCATGAGTGCGAAAGACCAAAATGCTAAAAAGTTTCGATCTTAACGGTTTTATTCCCAGTGTTAGATCAAAATCTGCGCAGCAGCAAATACGGAGACAAGGTACAGCATAATTTGCTATAAATCTGTCTTGTCCAGGGCCAACAAAGTATGTAACAACACATTTACCCCATTGGCCATATCTTCTGGACTCGTAAATTCTTTAGGTGAATGACTAATCCCACCTGCACTCGGCACAAAAATCATACCCGTTGGTGTGATTTTTGCCAGATCTTGTGCATCATGCCCTGCGCCACTAGGCATCCTTTTGTAAGACAATTTCAGCTTCTCAGCAGATTGTATAATGATCTGCTTGATCCGTTCATCTGTGATGGCTGGCACCGCGCTGACATCCAGCAATTCAAAAGAAATCTTAGTATCTGTTTCTTTGGCGATGGCTTTGGCCTTCTCTTTTATATCATCATAAAGTTTGAATATCTTTTCTTGGGATAAGTCCCGGATTTCTAAACTCATTAGAACCTTACCCGGGATAACGTTGGGCGCGCTCGGCTGCACATCCATTCTTCCCACAGTACCCACCTGGCTACCTTTATAGCTATTAATCACTTCATTGATAGCTACGGTGAGCTTGGCGCCTGCGAGCAAGGCATCCTGACGCATGTGCATGGGGGTAGTCCCGGCATGATTGGCAAAACCCTCAATGGTAATGCCCCACCATTCGATGCCTACGATCCCTTCCACCACACCGATTTGAATACCTTCCGTGTCTAGGATGCCGCCTTGTTCGATATGCAGTTCCAAAAAGGACTTATAATCATCTTTGGAAAGAGTGACTTCTGAAAGCCGCTCTGGATCACCTCCAATGTAACGAATACCAGCCTCAATCGTCTTTCCACTATGACTCATGAGATCCAAGGCATCCAACCTCAGCGTGCCAATCAAGGCACGACTCCCAACCAAACCTCCTTCCTCATCCGAAAAGATGATCATTTCGAAGGGATGATCCGTCTCCACCTTATTCTCCTTAAGAATCTCCATAACTTCGAGAGCACCGATTGACCCTACACAACCATCGTAGTTACCGCCATCAGGGACCGTATCGATATGAGAACCGAATAGGATGGGTTTGCGATTATTGAATTTTCCTGGTCGACGCCCAATGATATTCCCTGCAAAATCTATGCGAACCTCCATACCTGCTTCTTGCATCTTTTTTATCATAAATTTCCGGCCTTCCACATCAGCAGCACTGAAGGCTACTCGGCTCGTGCCGCCTGTTTTATTTCTACCAAACTGGGCCAAGGCTAAGATGTTTTGTTCTATGCGTTCCTGATTGGAGCGCAAGGAGTCTGTAGCAGGGGTTAAGACCGTTGATGTTGTAACAGTGTTGATTTGACTAATACAAAGTGTTAGTATAATGAGGGTGGTCCGGAACATAAGCTTTTGGTTTTGAAAATAGGATTTTATGGGGAGAATGATAGTATTTGGTTTCTCTAAAGGGAAGGCCGCGTGCGATTAAGATTTTATATATTTTGCGGGCAGCTTTCCTCTAGGGCCAGGGGCGGGGGAGCTAGGCACAGTGAATTTACGATTAAACAATTGGCTTTGTGTTCCTGTGCTGACTTTCGGGAGTGGCTGATCTTGAGGGAAGTCTAGTGATCGGTTTAACTACTTTGTCCAGTAAACTAAGAATGCACATTTTAACGGCTTCAATATCCTCGTTCACCTCCTCATTAGTGAATCTAATCTCCTTCACTCCAAATTCTTGAATAACTTCGGTTCGTATGTTGTGCCGAGTTTTTTGTTCAGGCAAGTTGTGGTATTTCCCATCTAATTCAATCGAAAGTCTAGTTTTGCGACAATAGAAATCTAGGATATATCTACAAAAAGGATGTTGTCGTCGAGAATTGAAGCCCTGTGGCTTTAATCTTAAGAATTCCCATAGGATCTTCTCCTCTGGCGTCATAGTAGCATGGAGCTTCCTAGCAAATATAAAAATCTCGGGTTTAGCTCCAGCATGCATGCCTAGGTGTTCGAGGACACTCATAGAATTGACAATTAATCTTAATAGAAGAGATCTATAATGCTTCACCAGCTACTGTTCTCCTAACAAAATAGGGGCAGAGTGGTCCCTTGCATTATTCCTACTTCATTAAGACGCTCTCACACCTCCATTTCCATAATGACGTACTTGATTTCTCCCCTTGAGAAGTATTTGTCCGTCTGATTGAGGCCAAATCGCTGATAATAGGATGCTTTTTCAGCCCTTGCGTTACACCAGATCCTTGTAACCTCCATAGCTTTGAGCTCACTGAGCAAATGGGATAGGAGTTGACTCCCGTATCCTTTTCCCTGCTCTTCCTGGAGCGTAGCAAACTTCCGAAATTGAGCTACATGCTTCTCTAAGAAAGCAGATACAATGGAGACGAGTCGATCTTCTACAAAAAGACCCAGGTGCAGTCCCTCTGCATCCGTGGATAACTTGACATAGTCAATGGGTTTGTCAGGCCACATCACCTGGTGTCTGATTGGCCAAGTAGATTGATAGGATATCTGTTTGATTTCCATGTCGGTATTCGAGCCTGGTGCCCTGTTTTTATTTCAACTTCACTACTTTCCCTTTCTTGGCACTTTTCTTGGCAGCGTCTAGGATTTCTACTACGATTAGATTGTTCTCCAAGGATGATAAATCGTACGGCCGAGGTTGTAGACGCCCTTGAACTACTGCTGCTAAATAGGCGAACGGATCGTTGACAGGATCTTCTCTCTCTGCTAATGTTTCTTTGATTTCTTTGGCTTTTTCGGTGGGTCGGGATCGCATTTGACTCCGGTTTTCCGCAATGATGTAGCCTTCTTTGCCATAGATTTCGGTGTCTTTTCGTGAGTAGGGCCAGTTCCAAGATGCTTGGATAATACCTTGGACTTTGGGATAGGTAATGACGATGGTGGCTTCGTCGTCCACATTGGGATACACCTCTGGTTTAATCGTTTGTAAAGTGGCTGAAACAGTGGCTGGCTTTTGGCCTTGCATCAGCCAAGTCATGAGGTTCGCGCCATAGCAGCCAAAGTCTGTGACTGCCCCGCCGCCATTTAGAATGGGATCGGTGAGCCAATCCAGAAATTCTTGGTTTACGCCAATTTCTTTGGGCCCCTGATGGCCATCATGGATCACCATTTTTCTAATGGGGCCAATATGTTTTTTTTCATGAACGAGTTGGTAGGCTTTGTGATTCGTGGCATACCAGGTAGTTTCATAGTTGGTGAGCAGTTGAATGTTGTATTGACGAGCCAGAGCTGCCATCTTCCGCGCGTGTTTGCTATTAACCGCCAAAGGTTTTTCTACCATGAGGTGTATGCCACGTGGAGCGCAAATTTCTACAGTTTCCAGATGTTCAAATGTACTATTGAAGGCTGTTACGGCTTCCGGTTGGACCTTATCTAGCATTTCTTCCAAAGAAGGGAACACGATATCCATCGAAAAGCCATGTTGTTTCGCAAAACGTTCGGCTAGTTCCCGATTTGGTTCAGCGATGCCGACAATCTCGATGTCTCCTCGATCTTCACGCCCAAGAATCCAATGGACATGCGTATGCGTTAGACCCGCTACGCCTATTCTAAGAGGAGTTTGATTAGATTTGCTTTGGCCATGTCCAAATATAGCCAAGAGGCTGCTAATGACACTTAGCAGGAGAGTTTTAGGTTTCAACATTACTAACAGGTTTGAGTGATGCTTTATTAAGGATTATTTGTTCTTTGACCACTAAAATTGTCGGAGAACGGGATTATTCCTTACGGTCATAACCTTTTATACGATAATATTCTTTCCGTTGAGATAGCCCTAAGAAACTCGGGTCTTTCATGTCCATCAGCCAGTTTTGCTGTTTTTTATTAAGCTTTTTAATCACCTTTTTCTTCCGGTTAGCTATGTCCGTTTCTTCTCCGATATCTCGCTTTAGATCAAAAACACGCGGCTCATTCTTTCGTCCAGTCATCAATTTCAAACCAGACGCCCCCTCTTGAGCAATATACCAATTTTGATCAAATTTTCGCCAGAACAGGTATTCGTGTGGGACTCCTTTTTGTTGACCGTTTAGGTAGGGTATCAGGTTTGCGCCATCAATCGGATGACTAGGGCGGATGGGTGCTTGGGCTTGAGCGATAGCAGTGGCGAAAATATCCAGTGAAATAACGGCTTCGTGGTAAACTTGACCGGCTGGAATTTTCCCCGGCCATTGTACTGCAAAAGGAACCCTTACCCCTCCTTCAAAAAGACTGCTTTTTCCTTCCTTTAAAGGGCCATTATCCGAACCGTTTTTAGGTTCAGGTCCACCATTATCCGAAAGAAAGAAAACAATGGTATTGTCTGCGATCCCTTCTTCTTCTAATGCATCCAAAAGTTGCCCTACACCATCATCCACGGCGCTCACCATGGCGGCATAGGTCTTTCGTTTTTTGTTTTTGATGTGGGCAAAACGATCTAGGTACTTTTTAGTGGCCTGTAAGGGGCCATGCGGGGCATTGTAGGCTAGGTATAGGAAAAAGGGACTATCGGAGGTTCTTTTTACAAACTTTGCTGCCTCCCTCGACAAAGCATCCGTCAAATACTCCTTTTCATCAACACGTGTATAGTCACTCATTAATTTAGTGCGATAACCATCATTCTGCCTTTGAATATCATTAATGTCCCATAGCACCCACTCCTTCGGAAAATATCTATGCCCACCGCTTAGAAAGCCGAAGAATTCATTGAAGCCACGTTTCAATGGATGCAGAGTAGGATGTGCCCCAAGGTGCCATTTGCCGATAGCCATACTGTGATAATCTACTTGCCCTAATACAGTAGCTAAAGTTTGCTCTGTCAGAGGTAGCCCCATCGTGCTATCTTCTGGTGCCAGTACAGGATTGCGACCAAAACCAAAACGATCTTGGTATCTCCCGGTTATCAAGCCCGCTCGGCTAGGTCCGCAGACTGGATAGCTAACGTAGCCTCTGGAGAAGACAGTACCATTTTGGGCGATGCGATCAATATTGGGAGTGGGAATATCTTGGCAGCCATTGAAGCCTACGTCACCATAACCTTGGTCATCGGTTAGGATGACGATCACATTTGGAGCTTTGTCAGATTGAGCCACTAGATGAATGGTGACAAAAAAGAAAAAGAATAGATAGGATAGGCGCATAGTTGGTTTTTGCCTAAAACTAGGAGTATTCGACCTTCAATCAAGACTTGTTTTCGTCAATGAGCTGGTACAAATTCTGATTTATCCAGGGAAAGAAAGGGATAGCTGGTTGTTTTACTGTTAAGTTGCTGGATTTATGCCAAAAGCTAGTTGCGCCTGCGCGATATTTTTTCCTTGTGTCTTAATTCAAGACGTTCTGGATCGTCAAGCTCTGTCGCTGATTGATTGCTGCCAGCTGATTCTTGTTCTATTAGATCATTGAGAAACCGTTGAACTTTCTTCGTACTAGTTTTGATTTGATATCTCAAGACGAAAAATAGAATCCCAAAAATCAAGAAGAAATGTCCGATAAACAAGACAGGCATCCAGCTTGGACTATCTCCTAAATCTACTGTGAGAACCACTGCCAGCACTATGGTATAGACCAAGAGTATGAGTCCTGCAATAGCTTTAATCGTTAATTCGGGGTAGCCGATATGTGTGATCAACTCTGTGTGACGAAGGTCGGATTTGAGTGTACCCGTGATTCTTGCCAATTCATTGTTGGATTCGAAAGCCCTTCGTCTTCGCTTAATCTTGAATCCGTTCAGACTAATAAAGCCCTTGTATGGTTTTAATTTGGGATTAATACTTTCAAAAAACTGTAAGCCAGTATCCTCGTCTATGTTATCCTTCAGAAGTCGTAAGAAGGAAGCCTTGTCCATTTCCATCTTAATGGAGAAATGGTCTTCTAGCTTAAGCTTTTGGATGATGCGTTGATAAGTAGTTGGAGCACTTGGTCTCATTGGTTGAAGTATGGGTTTGTCTCTAGTTGTATGTTTAAATATATAAATGTCCTCTTTAAGCGCCGAATTTGTTCGAAATAGGATAGAAGAAAACGGACTAAAGCTCTAATTTGCAAAGAAAACTTTAGGCAACTTCATAAACAAAACGTCAAACTCATGAAGCGGATACTTCTTCTTTCTCTCTTATTGTCTATTTGTCAACAGGCTACAGCTCAAATCAATAAAGCGAGCGAGGTAAGCCTGCTCAAAGGATTGAGCATCGCTGCACCTAGTCCAGATCACATAGACCGTTTTATAGCTTTTATAAACGACGAATTGGGACCGAACGGCATCAATACTCTCCTCCTTCGTGTCGACTATAATTATCAATACCAGTCTCACCCTGAGCTTCAAAACAAAAAAGCCTTATCGCTGGAGCATGTAAAGCAAATTGTGAAAGCATGCAAGTCATACGAGATCAATATCGTACCTCAAATTAATCTATTAGGCCATCAATCCTGGGCTAGCTCCCTTGAAAATCTCTTAAAGGTGTATCCACAATTTGATGAAACACCCCATGTAGAGATACCCGAAAACTATGAATGGCCAAACGAGGATGGTTTGTACTGCAAAAGCTATTGCCCGCTACACCCTGAAGTTCATGCCATTGTTTTCGAACTGGTTGACGAACTCATGGACGCTTTTGAAGCCACCTCCTTCCACGCCGGAATGGATGAAGTTTTTTACATTGCGGATGACCGATGCCCTCGTTGTTCTGGACTTGATCCTGCGACCCTTTTTGCTAATGAAGTTCGTAAGATCAATGACCACCTGCTAAAACAAGGCCGTGAACTATGGATTTGGGGAGATCGACTCATAGATGGCAAGACAACTGGTTTGGGCATGTGGGAAGCCAGTATGAATAATACCCATCGGGCAATCGATATGATTCCCAAAACCGTCGTAATTTGTGATTGGCACTATGAACGTGCAGAGCCAACTGCCGCTTATTTCGCACTCAAAGGGTTTCGAGTAATCACCTGTCCCTGGGACAAACCCGCCGTTGCCAATGAGCAATTTGATCAGATGCTCGCCTTCAAAGAAGGCGTGAACGCCACTTTGTCAAGCCGTTACTTGGGCATGATGCAGACTATTTGGACTTCCGCAGAAAATTTCCTGGATCAGTATGAAGGTAGAGTCGAGTTAAGCGAACGACAGCAAGGGCAAGTGAATACTTTCAAGACGGTGTTGAAGAGGATGTCGGAATAAAGAAAAATATAAATTGCCGATACGCAGGAATTTTTTCAACTTTGCGGCCGCTTAAGCGTAGCGAAGTTATCTAAAGTTACCTGCTGTAGGTGAAAACTTAAGATAAATCATCAATAAAAACCCGTAAGAATAAAACTTGTCAATCGTTTATGGATAAGAATTCATTAAAAGAGGAAGCTTTACATTACCACGCCGCCGGGCGTCCAGGTAAGATCGAGGTTATCCCCACCACGCAAACTGCTAACCAACGAGATTTATCGTTGGCCTATTCCCCTGGAGTGGCTGAGCCTTGCCTTGCCATTCATAAGGACATCAGCGATGTGTACCGCTATACGGCCAAAGGAAACTTGGTAGCTGTGATTAGTAATGGAACAGCTGTGTTGGGGCTAGGGGATATTGGACCAGAAGCGAGTAAACCTGTAATGGAAGGTAAGGGCCTTCTATTTAAGATATATGCAGACATTGATTGCTTTGATTTGGAGTTGGACACAAAGAATGTGGATGACTTTATTAAAACGGTCAAAATACTGGAACCCACCTTTGGAGGGGTGAATCTGGAGGATATCTCGGCCCCTGATTGCTTCGAGATTGAGGAGCGGCTAAAGGAGGAGTTGAATATACCTGTGATGCACGATGATCAGCATGGTACGGCCATAATTAGTGGTGCAGCCTTGCTGAATGCCTTGGAGCTCGTCGGGAAGGATATTGACAAAGTGAAGATCATCGTGAATGGGGCAGGGGCGTCGGCCATTTCTTGCACCCGAATCTATGTTTCTCTGGGGGCCAAGAAAGAGAATATCTTTATGTACGATAGCAAGGGCTTAATTCACCCCGATCGAGACAATCTAACAGGTAAGAAGCCAGAGTTTGTCAACGGAAGCGTATCTGCAGATACCTCCTTGGCGCAGAGTTTGGATGGTGCTGATGTTTTTATTGGCTTATCCAGAGGTAATGTGCTAAGCAAGGATATGGTGAGTAAGATGGCTAAGGATTGCATCATCTTTGCGATGGCAAATCCAACTCCCGAGATCAGCTATGAAGATGCCAAAGAGGCGCGCCCGGATTGCATCATGGCTACAGGCCGCTCCGACTACCCGAATCAGGTGAATAATGTATTAGGATTTCCGTTTATCTTCCGTGGTGCACTGGATGTGAGAGCTTCAGAAATCAATGAAGCCATGAAATTGGGCGCGATCTATGCCTTGGCTGACTTGGCGAAGAAGCCGGTTCCTGATATTGTGAATATGGCCTACAATACGGAGAACCTACGTTTTGGAAAAGATTACATTATCCCTAAACCGGTAGATCCTCGCTTAATCACTACCGTAGCTCCAGCTGTAGCAAAAGCTGCAATGGATAGTGGGGTAGCAAAAGCACCAATTCAAGACTGGGATAAATATGTTTTGGAGTTGTCCAAGCGCTTGGGTAGTGACCGTACCCTTACGAATGTAATTGAAACCAAAGCACGTCAGGATATACAACGCGTCGTATTTGCGGATGCTGAGAATAGCTCCGTGCTGAAGGCAGCGCAAGTGGTGGTCCAAGAAAAGATAGCTCACCCTATACTTTTAGGGAAGCGCGAAAAAGTGGAAGGCATTTTGCAGCAATTGGATATTCAGTTGCCTGGTGTGCAGATCATCGATCCCAAGCAACCTATCGATGATGCAGAAGCGGCAACTATGCAGGATTATACGCAGCGGTATTACGAAAAACGTAAAAGAAAAGGGGTAACGGCTGTTGAAGCAGCCAATGCTATGCGAGGCCGAAGCCATTATGGGGCTATGATGGTGGAATCAGGTGCTGCGGACGCTATGATCGGTGGTTTGACGAATAAGTATCCGAATACTATCAGACCTGCTTTGCAGATTATCGGATCTAGGGAGGGGGTGAATAAGGTGGCTAGCATTCATATCTTCATGACTAAGTCCGGACCTCTCTTCATTGCTGATACTACCATCAATCATCACCTGACCTCGGAAGACATAGCCGATATTACGGAGCTAGTGGTGGAGCAGGTGAAGACTTTTAACATTGAGCCCAAAGTGGCCTTGCTTACTTACTCAAACTTTGGTTCTGTACCTAATGGAGAGTCAGCGGTATTGATGCGCAAAGCCACGGAGATTTTGCATGAAAGGCATCCATCGCTAATTGTAGATGGTGAAATGCAAGCCCACATGGCTTTCAATCAAGGCTTATTAGAGGAGCTATATCCCTTCTCTAAGTTGGCCGGCCATCGGGCGAATACCTTGATCTTTCCTAATCTTTCCTCTGCCAACATTGCCTACAACTTATTAAGCAATGTTTCAGAAATGGATATGATTGGGCCGATCTTATTAGGGTTGAAGAAACCGGTACATATCTTGCAATTGGGGGCTTCGGTTCGCCAGATCGTTGATATGGTGGGAATTGCCGCTGTGCATGCACAGGAAAGCAAGAAGAATAAAGAATAAGTCTTGATAGGATAAAGCTGATCGTTTTGTACAGTCCTTAATGGATAAACTTCCCTGAGTTATTTGCTTGGGGAAGTTTTTTTCTTTTGGAACTAGCCTACATAGAATTCAAATAGCTTTCCGAGTAAGGGCTCAGGGCTTTCGCAGATGCCTGGGTGCGGCCTGGAACTTTGTACAATAGTACTGCGATTGGCCGTAAGCCACCGGAAGCGATAGGCTTGATCTTGTTTTCCGATGGGGCCACCTTTAGGTTGTCCGGCACAAACTTCTTCCCATGCCTTGAGGTAGGTCTTCAATTGATCAATATCCACTTCAGGTGAAAAAGCAGTAATCCGCTTTTCGTCAATCTTATATTTCAATCCTAAGTATCTTTTACGCTTCGAGAACAGGATCACGCCTACGTTCATAAACTCCTCCCGTTCAACTCTAGGGACTACCCGGATTACGGCATATTCGTATGTTACTTTATCGGGCATTGGCGGCTTCTTTAGCTAACAGTTCGATTCTCGATAATTTCGCCATCAGGAAAGCGATATAAGCGGCTCTCTTTTCGGTAGGAGAGAGTGGGCTCCCTTCTTCCAATAACCAATCTTCAGGTATGCTGTGGACAATCTCGGTGATTAAATTTTCTGTCAGCTTTTCCTGGATTTCTTGAGCAGCCTTTTCCAGCTCAGTAGCCCTAGTTAATAGCACATGATCTTTCACGTTTGGGAAGGTGCGGGGAAGGTGTGATTCCCAGCTCTTCCAATTGTGGTGGAAATACAAACTCGCCCCGTGATCAATCAACCACAATTCCTTATTCCAAACTAGCAAATTCGTATTTTTAGGGGTCCGGTCTATGTTAATGATTATACTATCTAGTAGAACCACCTTCGAAGCGGAAAGCGCATCCGTTTCAGACACCAGGGGATCATAGGTGATGGCGCTGGAAAGAAAATGTAGCCCCAGGTTTAAGCCAATACTAAACTGGAGTAAATCCTGGATTTCCTGATCTGGTTCCGTGCGCCCAAAGGACTCATCCAACTGCATGAAAACTAGCTCTGGCACCTTCAAACCAATGGCCCTGGCCAACTCACCGCCAATTAGCTCAGCAACCAGGGCTTTGGTCCCTTGGCCCGCCCCACGAAATTTGATGACATAGTAAAAATCATCATCCGCTTTGACAATGGCAGGAAGGGATCCTCCTTCCCGTAAGGGTTGTAAATATTGCACGGTATTCACCGTCCGAATATCGATTTGACTCATGCAGCAAAAGTAGGGAAATTCTTGGGAGTGTGGATAGAGAGCGGAATTAAGATGACAGAGGTCTGCCTCCTTTCCCTTATCAACTGCTATCTGCTATCTGCTATCTGCTATCTGCTATCTGTCTTCTAAAAACTATACACCACATCCTCCAATGGCATCTGCGGCTGTAACTCGAGCTTCTTGCGGAGTCGCTGGCGCGCCTTTTTCACCCCCTCTTGCGAAATATTAAGTAGGGTGGCAATTTCCTTGGAACTCAGATTCATCTTGAGGAGCGCCATGAGGCGGAGTTCATTGGAAGTGATTTTGGGATAGGCGGTTTTGATGTTTTTATTGAAATCTTTATGTACCTCTTCAAATCTGCGTTTGAAATTTTCCCAATTGTTGTCATCCTTGATATTGATGTCGATCGTATTAATCAAGCGATTGAATTGATAGGTGTCACTGGCACCTGCCTTGAGCGCTTTGATCTTGTTTTTGAGATCTTCCAGTATCTCATTCTTATGCGAGAGTTGTAGGGTAAAGGAAGTAAGCTCTTTTCGTTTGTGATTGAGCTCGGCATCAAGTTTTTCTTTTTCTAAGGCTTGTCGTTTGAATTTTTGCTGCAAGGCATAGTATACAGCCCCGAAAATCATCAACAAAGCGATGATTCCGCCAATTAATGCGGTACGTTGAGCCTGAGCAATGGCCGCTTTTTGTTCCAATACTGCAATCTGCTTATCTTGAAGAGCGATCTCTTTTTCTTTTTTCTCCGATTGATATTTGATCTCCAATTCATTGATCTTCTCAATATTTTCTTCTGACCAAACCACACTTTTTAGGCTATCGTAGGTGAAGAACTGGTCCAGGGCTTTGTTGAGTTGCCCTTTGGCTTGGTATACCTGGGCCAAAGCCTTATAGTCATTGATCATCGTTTTCCGGGTCTGCGTTTCCTGGGCGATATCCAGTGCGCTTTTGGTGAAGGCCTCTGCCTGATTTAATTTTCCTTGTGCTAAGTAAACCAGTCCAAGACGCCTCTTGGTGAGACCAATCAGACTCTTTTCTCCGTTTCCTTCACTAATCGCTAAAGAACGTTCCAGGTGGCTTTGTGCCTTATCCAATCTGCCTTGACTATAATATATTTCGCCAATATTGTCTAAGCCGCCGGCAAGATCATTATAGAAATTATTGGCTTCGTAATACTCCATTGCCTTTTCAAACAAAGGCAGGGCTTGATCCAGGCTATCTAATTCCTTAAGATTCAATCCGATGTTATAACGGACGCGGGCAAGGTCGTACTCTAATCTAGCCGTATCATAGTAAGCTTCAGCCTTTCGATACCAGACATTGGATTCGGTATAATTACCAATGTCTCCGGTGATGTTCCCAATGTTCCAGTAACTGGCCGAAAGCTTATCCATATCCACCTGCAAATCCTCTTTGATCTTGAGAGATTGCATCTGCAATTCCAAAGCTTCCGCATAACGCCCCATTCGGCGCTCACAATTACTCATGTTATTGAGCAAGGCACTAACCCGTTCGGCATTACCTAACTCCTGATACAGGTCTCTAGCTTCAGTAAAAGTGGCTAAGGCCGTCTCATTTTCAGAAATCACAGAATAATAGACTCCCTCTTCATTTTTGAATCTGGCCAAGAGATCAGGACGATCCAGCTTTGACAACAACTCACGCTCCTCCTCCAGGTAGTCCTTCGCTTTCTGGTAATCTACATAGATGTACTCTATGAACAAGAGTCGAAGAATCTCAAGTCTAGAAGTATCCTGGGCGTCAACGAGCAAACGCTGGAGGCTATCAACTTTGGCCTGATCTTCCTGAGCCATACCTTGGAAGGAAAAAAATAGACAAAGGATTAGGACGACAAATTTATTCACTTTCATGATGCAAGGCTTATAGGAATGCAAAAAAGGGATTCGTTCTAGAAGAACGAATCTGGAAGTGGGTAATTTACGTGAAGTCAAAGCGGGGAATAGACAAACAAATTTAATGTAGAATCTCTAATTCTCTGACCTTGACCAAACTTTTTTGATTTTTTTGAAGTGGAGTTACAAATGAAAGCACTACCTACGAAAGCTCTGAACAGCGTGCCCCAACCCTAAATGAGATAAGCCTACAACTGCGGAGGCTGCAAAATGGCTGTTCAAACGATCTTTTTACACTTTTATTTAGGAGAGTATTGACAAGTCCTTGTCTATTGGAATATGGGTTTACTATAAATGTAAGTTTGGCCATTACATTTGGAGGAGAGGGGGGAGGATATAAAGTTATTCCAGGGAAGCTCTCTGCTCAAGCTGTAAATACAGGTAACTTCTAGTATTCGACAAAAGGGGAATGGGGTATAATAATATCTTATACCCCATTCCTGTTGCCTAGGCTGTTAGCTTGGCTTTTCGCTGTCGATGCCAGAAAAACAGTAGCCCCCCAAGCAGTAGTACCATATAAAAACCAGGCTCCGACATCCTTGCCGCGTCATCACCTGCATCCAAGGAGGCCTTACCTTTCAGCATTTGATTTTGCTTCTGTAAAAGGGCAGCTTTCTGTGCCTCATTTTCTACTACAATTAAAGCGGTCACCGGACTTAGAATGTGAGCATCAAAACTTGCCTTGACGGATGGTCGCCAAATTTCATCTGATTGCTCTGGATGTAGCTGTTGCCAACGCCAATTGGCTGCCAGGTTTAGGGCAGCACCCCAGCTTTTACTAGGCAAGGTAGAGTCATAACCTGCATGGTAGTCCGCTGAGATACCCCAGGCCTGCCGCAAGTCAATTGGGAAATAATGACTAGCGTTTTGTTGACTAGGATAGGCTAATACGGGCTTCCCTTTCAGGTTGGAAGGGTTAATTATTTCTTCGATATCCTGAGGACTCGATGCCATGTTGTGCCTGGTCCAATTCCCATTTGGCATTAGGAAGTAAAAGTCATCTCCTTCGGGGAAAGTGAAAGCTAAATCTCCAAAGTTCTTGTCAATCAAATTTTGAAATGGAGTAGGACTTAATACCATGAAGACCGGATAGGTTTGCTTGTTGTCCAGATGGTTTTCTACTAAAGCCTTGCGAATAGCTCGGTCCAAGTTAAATCCTTCCGGAGATTTATCGGGGCTCCAATTGGCTGCCCAATTGCCTTGCAGGTTGAATGTCCTAGAAGCAGTTCCGACCAGCGTAACCTTAGCTTTTGTATAGTCCAATTTTCCCTCCTGGACCACGGTTTGCATCTCTAGCTGGTACCGCAGCCATTCTGCTTCATCAATGTTAGATACATCCAGCATGAAATGATAGTAAGGTCGCCGGAAAATGGTGTCTAGTTGCCTCATCTTCACCTCGTCCAAGTAAAAAACTCCATCGGGCAATACCGATGGCTTAGTTATTTTTTCTTCAGAGGTTCCTAGTGCTACCACTTTGTCACCTAGTTTTATTTCAACGGGTACCTTGTGCATGAATTCTATCCCAGTTCTTCGAACCTCTTTGCGAGCAAACGGAAATACCCTAAACGCGACCTCATTTCCCGAGATATAGTGGAGTAAACCGGGGTCTCTGTTTTCATTTTTGATCTGAGAAAAGACCCATAGGGCCGATTTTTTCTCCGTGAGCATGCCCATTTCTTTCCGATCTCCTACATAGAGGTAATAATCGCTGATCCAGCAAGCTTCCGGAAGTTTAATTCGAGTTGCATATTCAGCCCTCCAACTGTTCTCTTGTAGGTTTGATATTTCCAGGTCAATCCAGCTGCGCCAAAGTTGTTCTTGTTCATCCCACTCGCTACGAGCTTGCAAGTCCGTAATTTCTACCTTGTCATTGTTTATGAATTCCGGAGCTACCTGGATAGCCCCCTCTCCAAAGAAAACCCGCTCCAGCTGTTGGATCTTAGTATTAGATAACATTAGATTATCCAATACCAACCAGTTATAGTAGGAAGACAAATATGGCGTTTTAAAACCCAAATCAAAGGAGCGGTTCCTATCCTTGTGCTCGTTAATGGTTTGCAATGTGGTGGCTAGGGCTTTTCTATTGATGTGACCATCATCCTTTTGGAAATCCGGATGATAAACAAAATCAAGTGCCCGATGAAGGTGCCTTCTTTGGTTCAGGTAGGAGAACGTGATTGCTAAAGGAAGGATCATCAGGGCAACAATAGAAATGGTGCGTAGGGTTGACTGAGACAGTTGAGATTTCAGATACTTGTAATCGGCTGATAATTCAGCAATATGTATGACAAAGAGCGCCAAGGGAGTAAGCATAAGGAAACCCAAACCCGCTGCGATGATGGCAAGTACAGCCAAGGGTAAAAAAGGGAGAAACACCATAAAGAAATACAAGGTGTAGGCAAATGTTGCCATTCGAGCTATGAATAATCCTAATCGGTAGGACGCTCTATCCAGATTTGGGAGGCACAAAACAATACCATTTACGACTGCTAAACCATAAAAGGCGAAGTGATTGAAATTACCAAACACATTTTCCCCAAGGAGCCCCCCTTGCCTTAAATCTCCATTGTTTAAGGCAAGTCCTAGTAGTGGGAAAATAATACAGATTGGGATTTTCCACCACAATTGATATTTCCGAAGGATTTCAATTCTCTTTAAGGATAAAATGTAAAGCAAACGGATTAAGAAAAACAGAAACAATACCGTTCCTGCAATAATCAGAACGACCATTAGATGTTGCCCAAATTCAGTATGAACGGGTTGCCATAGCGGAAGCAATGTAGTGGCGAAGAAATACCATGAAAAGGGGATCAATAGCGCAAAAAAGAAATTTAAGCCCGCCTTGTGATCTTCTTCCCTTGGTGTGAAATGGTGGACAAGAATCAATAAGGCATAAGCAAGTGTCGGCATCAGGAAAGTACCAACATACAAAAAGCCCTCCGAACCGAACAGCCATTCCGGTATACGCCAGGGCATGATGATTTCAATATTATAACTATAAAGATAGAGGTATGGGATGTAGGTCACCAAGGCGATCCATCCATAAACCGGGGATACCTTTTGCTTGCGCCTCAGTAGCATCCCAGTATAAATCAAGTTCATGCAGGCTAATCCAAATAACACAAAACCAAAACCAAACCAATAGACTGTTTCCTGTTCATGTAGCAAACTTTTGATAATTTGATATTTGCTGATCATGAGGAAAAAAAGGATAGCAATTGGCAAGGTGTTGACTAGCAATAACCATCGTGGATTTAATAGATTTTTCATAGTGCAACAGGTTTTTTGGTTTGGAAATAATCAATGCTGAGGTAGGCAATGATCAAATAGGAGAGATAAATGAAGGCCCCTTCAGCTTGATGAGACCATGATGAGTTCACTGCGAATAAGGGAGAATGCTCGGTATGCAAAAAGATCGAAAACAGAATACGTGTCGTATTGACTAGGATGGTAAAAAGGTACGTCAATATCAGGCTTATCGGGATGGCCAGTAGATTGCGCAAGCTGCTATATCCCTCTTTTTCAAGTAAACAATAACCCATCAGAAAGGAAATGACCCAAAAATTGAAGCCCGAACAAGATTTATTAATCAGGATGTTTAATGGGGCATTGTAATAGCCTTCACCCGACAGGAAAGAATCGGTTGTTCCGGTGAAGGCAGCTACCGATTGACTGGTGGGGTAGAGTAAGAAATGTAGGTGCTCTACTTGAGCAAAAGAATAGGCGCCTTTGAACAGGAGGAATAGGGCAATAGCTAGGGCAGGGTAGCCCCAATCATCAGGGAGAAAGTGGTTTGTTTTCATTTATTCAATGTCTGGGGTAAATCTGGCAACAGACTTACCCAATGTACACAATACCTATATTCATGTAGAATGCATGATCCTAGGTCATTTCCTTCCCACCGTAGCATACCAAAATAGGATGCAACATCGACAGCTATAGTATACCCGATGGGCAAGTAGATATTCTTTCTTAATGTAGATGCATGTGTAGCGAATGGTCAGACAAGAGGGTGCGCTACTACTGGTTGAGTATGTACCAGTCCGATATTTATTGTCTGCAATTTATTTGATTCCAGGCAAAGAATCAATGGGTATTCACTCATGGATGAAATCCTAATGATAAAAATCACTTTTCAGTATGATCCTCTCTCATCACACCTAGGCTTTGATATCCTTTATTTTAAGTGTCCAATAATACGCACTCGGGAAACTGATCAATACTTTTCCTGTAAGCTATGCTTATGAAACGCAACCCATTGTTTTTTCGCAAGATTATGATAGCCTTAACAGGGCTGTTCCTTTGCCTCTTTTTGATCGTTCATCTGTCGGCCAATTGCCTGTTGTTATTGCCTCCGGACACAGCCCGTAGCTTGTACAATACCTATTCCACCTTTTTGCGGGAGAGTCCTTTGATCATGCTGGTTGCCTATGCTTTGTATGTATCCATCCTCCTTCATGTCATTTATGCAATACAGGTCACCATCAGAAATAGAAGAGCCAAACCAGTGAAGTATGCGGTTAACAGAAGCAGAGAGACAAGTGAGTGGGCTTCACAAAATATGGGGATACTAGGAGGACTAATCCTGATCTTTATAGTAGTTCACCTAGCGAATTTTTGGGCTAGGGTGAAACTGGGGATTGGAGCGGAGGTGTTTTATGATGAGATGGGTAATAAAGATATATATGAGGTTACTTACTCTCTTTTCCAAAATGGGTATTACGTTGCTTTTTATACGGTACTAGCCCTTCCATTAGGCATTCATTTATACCACGGTCTACAAAGCGCTTTCAAAACCCTGGGCTTCTATCACAAAGCAGGATTGATATGGCTCGCAAAGTTTTCCCTGATTTATACTATCGTGATATCATTTGGCTTTGGAATTATCCCAATCATTGTTTACTCCCAATAATATTCAGCATGATGCTTAACGCAAAAATCCCCGAAGGCAAACTTGAAGATAAATGGCGCAACTATAAAATCCATAGCCAATTGATTAATCCGGCGAATAAGAAGAAGTTACAGGTGATTGTCATCGGTTCGGGGCTATCAGGAGCTGGGGCTGCCGCTACTTTGGCCGAGCTGGGTTATGCGGTGCAATGCTTTTGTTACCAAGATTCTGCCCGGAGAGCTCACTCTGTAGCTGCTCAAGGTGGAATAAATGCAGCTAAGAATTATCAACACGATGGAGATAGTATCTGGCGGATGTTTTATGACACCCTGAAGGGAGGGGATTTCAGGTCTCGAGAAGCCAATACATACCGATTGGCTGAATTGTCAGCGCCACTTATTGATCACTTTACCCAACAAGGAGTTCCATTTGCCAGAGAATATGGTGGTGTGCTGATCAACCGAAGTTTTGGTGGTGTGCAAGTGCAGCGTACTTTCTACGCCAGAGGGCAAACCGGGCAGCAGTTGCTTTTGGCTGCTTATTCCCAACTGTATAAGATGGTAAGGCAGAAAAAGGTGACCATGTTTCCACGGTATGAAATGATGGATCTGGTGATAGTGGATGGAAAAGCCAAGGGAATTATTGCCCGGGATTTGGTAAGTGGTGAATTAAAACGTTTTGCTGCAGATGCCGTGGTGCTCGCCACGGGCGGGTATGCTAGGGTTTTTCGACTTTCAACTTTAGCGATTGGTTGTAATGGAAGCGCCGTCTGGAAGGCACATAAAAGAGGAGCCTTATTTGCAGCACCAAGTTTTACCCAGATCCACCCAACGGCCTTGCCTCAATCGAGCGCAGCACAATCCAAACTCACTCTGATGTCGGAATCCTTGCGTAATGATGGGCGAATTTGGGTTCCAAAACAAAAAGATGACGCCCGTTTGGCCAATGAGATACCCGAAGTAGAAAGAGACTACTACTTGGAAAGAAGATATCCGAGCTTTGGTAATCTAGCCCCCAGAGACATAGCCTCTCGCGCCGCCAAGGAACGAATAGATGCAGGTTTTGGTGTAGGTCGGTTGAAAAATGCCGTCTATCTGGATTTCAGCAGAGCCATTGCCAACCTGGGGCAGGCGACTATCCAAGATCGCTACGGTAATCTCTTTAGCATGTACAAAAAGATAACGGGTATAGATGCCTATCAAGAACCTATGCTTATTTCGCCCGCTGCTCATTTCTCTATGGGAGGACTTTGGGTGGACTATGAGTTGATGACAACTATACCGGGATTGTACGCCATTGGAGAATGCAATTTCTCAGATCACGGTGCGAATCGCCTTGGCGCCAATTCCCTATTGCAAGCTAGTGTAGATGGTTATTTTATCTTACCTAATACAATCAATAATTATCTAGCTAAGGAATTACCCGAGCCATCCGTGACGGTGGATCATCCCGCCTTTCAGCAAGTGGAATCGGAGGTAGGACAGCACATTACACAAATACTCGCCGTCGGAGGTAGTAAAACGGTTGATTTTTTTCACCGAGCCTTAGGAAAAGTAATGTGGCAGGAGTGTGCCATGAGCAGAAACAAGACTGGCCTGGAGGAGGCCATCGAGTTGATTAAAGGAATCCGAACGGCCTTTTGGACAGATGTCAAAGTTACCGGAAGGGGGGATGAGCTGAATACTGAACTAGAAAAGGCACTGCGGCTGGCTGATTTTATTGAATTAGGCATACTGATGTGTACGGATGCGCTGCAACGAGAAGAATCTTGTGGTGCGCACTTCAGGGAAGAGTTCCAAACTGCTGATGGAGAGGCTTTGCGAAAAGATGATCAATACGCCTATGTATCAGCTTGGGAATATGATGAAGGAGAATTTATACTGCATAAAGAGCCGCTGGAGTTTGAGTTTGTTACGCCCGCTGTCAGAAGTTATAAATAAACGAAACCACAAGTTATGCAACTTACTTTCCGTATCTGGAGACAAGAACAATCACAACCCAAAGGTGATTTTAAAAACTATGAAGTGGAGGGTGTTACGGAGGACATGTCTTTTTTAGAAGCCCTTGATCATCTCAATGAAATGCTGGTTTTACAGGGTGAGCGAGTCATCGCCTTTGAATATGATTGTCGCGAGGGCATTTGTGGTCAATGTGGCGTGTTTATCAATGGACGTGCACATGGTCCGCATGCAAATGTGACGACTTGCCAGTTACACCTTCGCAGTTTCAACGATGGAGACACGGTAGTTGTAGAACCCTGGAGAGCGAGCGCTTTCCCAATCATCAAAGACCTGATCGTAGATCGATCTGCCTTTGATCGAATCATAGAGCAGGGAGGATATATTAGTGCCAAAACGGGAACTGCACCTGAAGCCAATGCTATCCTAATTGGTAAAGAAACTGCGGATAGAGCCATGGATGCTGCTGCCTGTATCGGTTGTGGCGCCTGTGTAGCAACCTGTAAAAACGGATCAGCGGCTTTGTTTACTTCGGCCAAGATCAACCACCTTAATACGCTTCCGCAAGGTAAGCTGGAAGCGGATCAGCGCATGCAAGATATGACTAGGCAAATGGAGTTAGAAGGCTTCGGACATTGCTCATTCACGGGGGCTTGTGAAGTGGAGTGCCCAGAAGGAATTTCCATCGCCAATATCGCTGAAATGAACGCTCGATATCTGAGAGCTAGGCTATTTGGATAAGCTACTTTTCAAAGAGTAGGCTTTCGCCGATATTTATCATTTTGACATAAAAAGACAATCAGTCTAATGCCTAAAGCGGTATTTTTGTACCTACAATACCCAATGGCATGGAAAACGATTTTCAATTCCTAGAATATGAGGGCATACAGATCGCGGCTTTTATTGAAGCGCGGAAAGAAAACGAGCATTCCGGCTACTACCCGGCTAATGTGCTTTTCTATGTACAGCAAGGCCAACTGAATATTCGCTATAAGAATAAGCTCCTGATTATCCCCAAGGGCAATTTCTGTATTGTCCGAAAATTCACCGAGCTTTCTTACTTCAAGACTTGGGATGAAGGGGAAGGTTGCGCTTTGATTGACGCCATGGTATTGCAGGATGATTTCATCAAAAGTGCCATTAAAGAATTGGGATACAAAATCCCTAGTAAACCTGTAAATAGCCCCGTCGTTAACTTGGAACAGAATGCAATACTACTAGGGTTATATCGGAGTTTGAAACTCTATTTGGCTGAAAATCAGTCTCCTGATAAACATTTGATGTACCTGAAGACCAAGGAGGCGCTACTGGGAATCATTCAATCTAACCCTGAGCATTTAGCACTCTTTCATGAGTTTTCGAAATCGGTGAAAGCTGAATTACGAGAATTCATGACACACCACATCATCTCTCCTTTACCTTTGGGAGAGTTGGCGAAATTATCTGGACGGAGCCTCTCTACTTTCCATCGGGACTTCAAGAAGATTTTCAATGCTTCTCCTCATAACTGGATACTAAAGCAAAGACTTGTCAAGGCCAGGGAGCTGCTGCTTACGACACCTCAAACTGCATCGCAAATTTATCTGGATTTGGGGTTCAAAGACCTTGCTCATTTCAGCCGTACTTTTAAAAAAGAATTCGGGATCTCTCCTTCCAAAGTGGGGCAATAAAAACAAGTGAGGTATTTTGGCAAGTTGTGTTTGACATAATTTGACAAATGACTAGGGTAGGGGATATCGTATCTTCACCAGTGCTGATCATAATACTTCTTAAACTCTCACTAAAACTTGCTGAATGAGAAGTCAAAAATTGATATACATTATTCCCATTATCCTTTTTGCAACCATCTTGTTTGCAACGGATTTAGCCAGCCCCAAGCTGGCTGATGCGACAGAAGCGGGTTTGGCTGCTGAAGAAGTGCTTCACGATGGTACTAACTTCGATAAGATGATGGCTGTGCTGATGCACAAACGTTGTGTGAACTGCCATCCCAGTGATAACATTCCCAAGCAAGGAGAAGACAGCCATGCGCACAATTTTGGCATGGCGCGTGGAGATGGAAATCATGGGTTCGAAGCCACGAACTGTAATACTTGCCACCAGTCAGAAAACAATGATTTTTCCGGAGTACCTGGTGCGCCTGAATGGAGCCTCGCTCCGGAAAGTATGAAATGGGAAGGCCTTACTCGAACAGAAATTGCAGCATCTATGCTAGATCCGAAGCGGAATGGAGGTAGAACTCATCACGAAGTGATGGAGCACCTAACAGAGCATGCCCTGGTATTATGGGCCTGGACACCTGGGATTGATGCCGCAGGCAACCCGCGCGAAGCCCCTCCTGTGCCAGTTGACGAGTACATTGCAGCCGTCAAAGAATGGTTTGAAGCAGGTGCGGTAATTCCTGCCGAATAGTTTTGATCACCACTTAAAGAAGATGACAATGAAAATATCATTCACCATAAATGGAGAACAACAATCCATCGATATCGAAGACGGTAACACCCCATTGCTTTGGGTTGTCAGAGATATGCTGGACTTAAAAGGGACAAAATTCGGTTGTGGGAAAGCGGCTTGCGGCGCTTGTACCTTACATATTGACGGAGAGGCAGTGCGCTCGTGTTCTTATGCTGTAAAGTTTGCAGAAGGAAAGAACTTAACCACGATCGAGGGGCTAGGAACGAGAGAAACTCCACATCCGGTGCAGCAAGCCTGGATGGAACATGTTGTACCACAGTGCGGCTACTGCCAGCCTGGCTTTATGATGGCTACAGCCGCTCTTTTGGAGAAAAACCCGAATCCGACAGATGAAGATATTGATAACAACATCATTAATGTTTGCCGTTGTGCCACCTATGTTCGGATGCGTAAAGCGATTCATCGTGCTGCCGAATTAACCCAATCTGCTAACCCCGTAAACCAATAAGATCATGACAGAGAAGAAAAAAGTGTCTCGCCGAAAATTCTTGATTCGTGGGAGTCTGGGAACGCTGGGCGTATTGGCGGTTGGTACTTACGTTTTCAGAAATCCAATACGGCGTATGGGATTGGAAATGGCCGAGACTTTAATTCCCCCTTATTCAGGAGAAGGAACAGATGCCAATTTATGGTTTGAAATAACAAAAGATAACCAAGTTGTACTACAATCACCCAAGGTTGAAATGGGACAGGGCACTTTTACCAGCCTTGCCCAAATGGTTGCAGATGAGCTAGATGTGGCTCTTGATCAAGTGCAAGTGATTGGTGCGGCTACAGATACAGGAATAGTGGATGGTATGAGTACTGGAGGTAGCTTGTCCGTAGCCTCTTTATGGACCCCACTACGTGAAATGGCAGCTACGGTACGAGAAATGATCAAAGCAGAAGCTGCAAAACAAATGGGCGTTGCCGTTGGTACCTTAAGTACCAGTAATGGTAGTGTTTCAGGTGGTGGAAAAAGTATGACCTACGCTGAGGTCGCTGAAGGAGTGACAGAATGGAAGTTGCCTAAAACACCGGAATTACGAGCGGTTAAAGACTACAAATTTATAGGCCAGCCAATCAAACGAATTGATTTAGCCCCTAAGGTGTTTGGAGACCCGATTTTTGGTATGGATGCAGAAATGCCAAGGATGTTACATGCCTGCGTCATTCGGCCGGAGCATGTTGGTGCTACTTTTAAAAGCGCAGAAACTTCCAGCGCAGAAAGTATGCCTGGAGTGGTGAAAATAGTGCAAAAGGAAGACTGGGTTGGTGTGGTTGCCGAAACCTACGCACAAGCCTTAGCTGCTAAAATGACCATCAAAGTGGACTGGGATGTGCCAAAGCAGTGGACGGAGGAAGGCATACGATCTATCTTACAAGTCGGGAAAGGCAATAAGATGATTACCCAAAAACAAGGTGGAGCGCTGGACGAGGCTGATGCTGAGGTAGTGTCTATGGAGTTTAAGAGCCCCATTGGTGCACATGCTCAGATTGAACCGAATGGTGCCTTGGCATTGGTTAAAGATGGTTCCGCAACCATTGTTCTATCTACCCAAGTAATTGGCGTGACGCAAAAACAGGTGTCTGAAGCTTTGGGACTACCGTTGGATAAAGTTAATGTAATTCCAACCTACCTGGGTGGTGGCTTTGGAAGACGTCTTAATACCGTACATGCTGTACAAGCTGCTCAAATGTCGCAAGCGGTTGGAAAGCCAGTCAAGTACTTTTTTACTCGGAAAGAGGAATTCCAACATGATACTTTCCGCCCACCAACACACCATATTATGCGCGGCAAGTTAGGCGCAGATGGATTATTAGAAGGATTGGAACACCATTATGCCAGTGGTGATGTGGCCATCAACTCGGTGATTTTGCCACCTATGCTAACAACTATATTCGGGACAGATATTGGGGCGATGCGCGGAGGCAATATTCAATATGATAAAGTACCAAGTCATCGGGCTGTTCAATGGCATACGACCTTGCCTTTTGCTACCAGTTGGTGGCGTAGCCTAGGACTCTTGGCCAATACCTTTGCCATCGAAAGTTTTGTAGATGAAATGGCGATCAAGGCTGGCAAAAACCCCGTGGAGTTCAGATTGCAGCAGGTGAGTGATAAAGGTACGGGTAAGCGTCTGAAAGCGGTGATGCAAAAGGCAGGCGAAACCTACAAGGATGAAACTATAAATGGGCGAGCAATGGGTTTTGCTGCTTCTGTAGATGCCGGCGCACCATGTGCTCATGTGGTAGAGGTCTCCATAGAAGATAAGGAAATCATAGTACATAAGGTGATCTGCGTTTTTGATTGCGGCATTGCTGTGAACCCCGATCAGGTCAAAGCACAATGCGAAGGAGCCATTGTAATGGGAATGAGCGGCGCCATGCATGAGCAAATGACACTAAAAGATGGACAGTTGTACCCAACGATCTACGGTCCATATAATATGGCATTGATGCGCCATGCACCTAAAGAGGTGGAAGTGATTCTCATTCAGGGAGATGATAAACCCTATCCGGTGGGTGAGCCGCCGATGGGGCCTATCGGTGCAGCGATTGGGAATGCAGTGCGTCGCCTTACCGGCGAACGCTTGACTGATTTGCCAATGCGCCTGGCGTAGTTACCAGAACAGAGAATATCATGTATTGGGGGTTGCCTTAGGTTTAAGCTGAGGCAACCCTCGATAGTTTTAAGGGCCGGCCAACGGATTATAAATACCCTATTGGATAACTGACGGCATCTAAAATCCTACCTTTTACTTGGCTAAGCAGGTTTGTCCCTTAACTGCAAAGGTTTTTTACTGCTAATGGCGCAGGTTTTGAGTCTTTTGGCCTTCTAATACTTCGGAGAGCTTTCGGGCTTCCGTGATGATTGATGAGGGATATCCCGCAATTTCCAGAATAGAAATGGCATTCCTTTTGGTGAGCGCTCCTGGACGGAGCTTGTAGTCAAAGGAGAGTTGTTGGTTTTCTATTTGCTCTTGGAAGCAATGCAATTGGAAGCCACTTTCCAGCAATTGGGTGAGTTCAATATCGTGAGTAGATACTAAGACTAAATGATTACCCTGATTTAAGTGTTCCAGAATGGCTTTGGCTGCGCTGACGCGTTCGATCGTATTCGTACCCTTGAAAACCTCGTCGATCGTAAATAGAGTAGGGGTTTTGCTCTTTTCTGCTTTTTCCAGTAGCTCACCGATAGCATTCACCTCTTCCATGTAGTAGCTCTTCTCATCTAGGAGATCATCACTAATGCGGATGGAGCTGGCGATGTCAAAATGTGGGGCAGTATAGCTTTGAGCAAAAACGGTGTTAAGAGTTTGCGCGGCGATAACATTGAGGTTCAAGGCGCGAATGAAGGTTGATTTTCCAGACATATTGGAGCCGGTGAGCAAAAGACTGTGATCTTTGAGCGAAAGATCATTTGATACGCAATTGTTGACTAGCGGATGGATTAATTCTTGTACTTGTATATGCTTGGAAGGGGGTAAAAACTCCGGGTGACAGTATTGGGGTAAACCTGTTCGTAAAGAGGCAATAGATAAGGCAATATCCACCTCAGCTACGAATAGGTATATTTTTTCAACCTGGGGCCTGATTTTGGCGATGTCATCCAAAACACGATAGAAAGTAAGGACCTCCGAAAGGGTCGCAATTTTGAGGAGCTCCATCACATACCAGCCTACGGCGGCGACCTCGTTGTCCTGCATCTGATCTGTATTGAGGAAGCTGATTTTGGTTACAACTTTGTTGACCTGCTTGATCTGCTCGCGGATACTGTTGCTTTCATCTGTTGCTAGGGGGCTGATAGGACGTAGTTTTTTCGCTGTAAAGATTAACCTGCCTAGGCGGGAGAATACTTTAGATAAGGCTCCGATCTGCGCTTTTTCCCGGTAATGCAAGAAAAGATTAATGCTAAAGACGAGCGCTAAAAGGAGAACAAATGCTTTATTGATAAAAGTGGCGAAAAGACTAATAAAGAAGAGCATTTGTAGCGCCCAGAATATAGTAAAGTACTTAGGTTTTTTTGGAAGCTTTCCATAAAGCATATAGGGAAAGTAGTAATCGTTTGCAGCGCCTAATTGAGCAAGTCTTTCTTGGGATTGCCACCTTCGTTCTTCGGATTTAAGATAGAACTGTATCCATTTCTCTTGCTTGCCCAAAGTACTATTAGCTGGGCTAAGAGCTCGGATGTTATTGTATAACACTTGCTGCCCAGGTGCAGATTTAGTACGGTCAATGAACTCAAAAAATGGATGTATATCCAGATCGTTAACCGCTCGCTCCTGCAGTTGGTTCTGCCCTGAAGGACTTGATTTGAGTTGAAAATACTCTTGTATCTGATTGAAGTTGAAGCCGTGATTTTTGGGTAGCCCCCATTGTGCTTTTAGGGCTGCAATTTGCTTTTTGCTGGCGTTTTGGAATAAATTCATATGGTAGAGAATCTATTCTTGATTAATTGTTCGAATTCCTCTCGTTTACTCATATTGTTAATGCTGCTCAATTTTAGAAAGAAATTTTGGCCATTTTTTAGATGAAATAGGATCTCGTTTATACCGAACTCAACATAATTAATATCACTCAAGTTGATGCGTTTTTCTGCACCAAATCGTTGCAACTTATTATGCAAAATACTATTGTCAATGCGCAGATAGGCTTGTCCACGAGTAATAAAAGGTTTCATTTTTCTTAGCCAAAGCAAAAGCGTCATGATCCCACTGAACAGGAAACACCCCCCAGTCAATAAAGACAGGGAATCAAGTTCAGCGGCACTCCAGTAAATCCAGAGATAAACGCTTGCAGCGAAGATATTAATCCCGGTCAACCAACCAAAAAATCTAATTTGTTGTGGACTGGCCTTAGGCCAGTGTTCGGCGCGATCAAAATAATATTCCATACAAGAGCTATTTTGTTGGAGGAGGTTTTGCTAAGATTTGTTGAACTTGCGCCTTTAGTGTTTTGGCATCCTTCTTCCTTTGTAAATAAGGGTCGATTCGATTCTCACCCATTTCTTGTACCTGATAAGCAGGAATCCATTTTCTAAAGTAAGCCAATACGAAGCGATCAACGATTCGTTCCTTAAAGGTATGAGGCACCTTCAGGTCCTGAATAATGGATTGCTCTAGCCCAATGTGAACCACCTCATGAATGACAACATGTGCGGCATTGTCGGAAGTCTTAAATTGACCATCTGGGGTTGTAAAGACAATAATACGACCATTGTCGGGATCGTAGCTGCCGCCAGAACCATAGAGGGTCAAAACGACGGGGTAATTTTCATACAATTTAAAAGACCAATCCCGTTTGTGACGCCTAAGGCGACGGATCATCTTATTGAGTAAAGCCTCTTTCGCTGCAATTTTCTTGAAACCGGAGAGATAGTCCTGTTTTCGATAGCCCCTTGTAAGCATGAAGTCTTTCAGCCTTTCATAGTCTTCATCTGTGAGTTGCTTTGCTCTACTTTTGACCTTCAATTCTTCAATCATTGGCCCTTTAGGTAAGCTGAGCTGATAGTTGTGCTGCTCAAAAAAGGCAATGTCAATAATCGTTCGCCAGATATAGTCTGTTTCCTCTTCCGCACTTGGTATTTGAATGTCAATAAAGCCTTGACCAACTAAAGGAAAGTAGAGAAACCCTACATGAAGCAAGATAGAAAAGCGCATACTGGGCATCTGATGAGTGGAGGTTTTTATGAAAAGTAATTGATCCTAAATTACTGGATTCCTGAGGGTTAGTCAATTTGTAGTTGTGTTATTAGACCAGTGTATGACTTCAGCCTCCGAACTGCGCGATAACTTAGATCAGGAGGAAGAAGGTAGGAAGTTGGGAAAGGCATCTAGTGCCGTGCACTGCGATTCCCTAAAATGTGTTTTTCATTCCCTATTTCGTGTTATTCTCTTTAGTCCTGATCCATGACATTTGTATTATCAATTGTGTCCTTAAACTTAAATACAAAAATCAGATATCATGACTAAAAAAATATTAATTACCGGGGCGAGTGGAGCATTTGGTTCCCTTATTTGTAAAACCTTAGCTGCAGCTGGGCAAAAGGTGGTAGGAACTATGCGTTCCATCGACGGAAAAAATGAATCAATTGCCCAAAAACTTCAAACGGCAGGTGTGGAGCTGGTTGAAATGGATGTAACGGATGAGAACAGTGTCAAGGTAGGGGTAGTCAAGGCTCTGGGTGTTCTAGGTGGTTTGGATGTGGTGATCAATAATGCAGGAGTAGGTGCCAATGGTATACAAGAATTGTTTACGGCTGAGGATATGCAGCGTGTTTTCGATGTAAATGTCTTTGGGGTACAACGCGTGATGAGAGCGGTACTTCCCCATTTTAGAAACCAAGGTAAGGGAACCATAGTACACATCTCTAGCTGTATAGGGCGAGTAACTACTCCATTTTTAGGCGTCTATTCTGCCTCGAAGTATGCCTTGGAATCTCTAGCCGAAGGGTATCGGGCTGAGCTTGCAGGCTTTGGTATCGAATCTTGCATTATCGAGCCTGGTGGGATGCCCACCGCCTTTATGGGTGGTATGCTCAAGCCAAATGATACAGAAAGAAGCGCTGAATATGGTGATATGGCCCAAGCACCAGATGCTTCCTTGAATGCTTATATACAGTATATAGAATCAAATCCCTTGCAAAGGCCGCAAAAAATTGCGGATGCCACTGCGGAATTGTTAAAATTGCCCTTCGGCGAAAAACCTTTTAGGACCGTAGTCGACTTTATGGGATTAAAAGAACCAATCGAAAGCTACAACGAAGCACTCCACCAAACCACACAACTGATCTATACGGCCAATGGCGTAGCCGATCTCTTGAACCTTAATAAGAATTAGAGGAAAAACGACAGCTATCATTCCACAGCCTAAGGGGTACTTCTGATTGTAAGTTTACAGCTGCTATAACTTTCGGACTACCCCTTTTGTCGTGCAATGCTTCCGATAGGCTCATCCACTCGTTATTTCAAGTTGATGAATAGGAATAGACACCAACTTGCTACTTACTTAGCCCCTCTTTACAAGTCTGTTACATTCTTTTACAGTGAATTTGCCCTTGGAACCAGAGACCAGGATACTTTTGTAGGAAAACTAAGACGGATGAAAGGAATTCAAAATGGCATTACTACCTACCCCTTACCACTACTACTATTCATTATGCTTTCCTGTGGTAATATCATGGGGCAACCTGCTTCAACGGTCAAACCTACAACTGAAATGCCGAGCAATATTGCTGACCAAATTGGTGATTATGTACTTGATGTATTTGAAGATGCCAAGGGGAACTTGTGGTTTGGTACGATTTCAAAAGGAGTGGCACATTTTGATGGAGAGTCACTCACCTATCTTACGACCAAGGATGGCTTGGCCAGTAATGCTGTAGTAGAAATTACCGAAGATAGAAAAGGGAATCTCTGGTTTGGAACACAAGCAGGACTTTGTAAATATGATGGCCATACCTTCACCAAGTATTCGGAAAATGAAGGTTTACCACATTTTCGTGTGTCTAAATTGTTGTTTGACCGGGAAGGAACACTCTGGGTGGGAACTTGGGGTGGTGTTTGTCGTTTTGATGGCTCCAGTTTTACGCCCTTTTCGCTTCCTAAGTCAGGTGCAAAACTACACTGGTACCAGACTACAATGGATTGGATAACAGAGATCATGGAAGACCGACAAGGTAATATTTGGTTTGGTAGAGATGGCTACGGCGCGACCAAGTATGATGGTAGGTATTTTACTCACTATACCAAAGCAGATGGACTTCCATCTAATAATGTGACCTCTATCCTTGAGGATAAAATAGGAAATATATGGTTTGCTTCCAGAGTGGCGGAAAAGGATGCCCCTACTCCGAATCAAAGAAAAGGAGATGGCGGTTTAAGTAAATATGATGGTCAAACAATGACTCAATTTCCTAGTATCGAGGGCTTGTACAAGAACGATATTTATTCGCTTTATCTTGATCAATCCGGCGATATTTGGATCGGGGCAAATGATGTAGGTGTTTATCAGCATGAAGAGGATGGTTTCAAGTTATATAAGAAAAAGGACCAATTGGAACAAAGTTCTAGGATGGGAATACAAAGTATCTTGGAGGATAGCAAAGGTCGGTTTTGGTTCGGGCTTGCAGGAGGGTTATTTCGATTGGATGATGGTACTTTGAAAAACATTACCCAGGCAGGGCCTTGGGAATAAGAAGGGTTACCAGGCTATTAGCAATGACTCACTTTATCTGACTATTAGGACCTTTCTATCAAAGAAAGTTTGTGCAGCAAATTGGTAAGACCTAATTTGCAGCGAATTCCAAATAGTTGACAATGAAAAAGACCTGCCTTTACTTACTTGCTATCATCTGGTTGTATCCTATTGTGTCAGAAGGTCAAACCATGACTGATAAAGGCATGAAGACCTATTGGTCTAGCATGAAGAAACTGGAAAGAAAAGGGAATCTTTCTGCTCAGGAATGGCAAAAACTCTGGGATGCTCCAGGGTTTAACAAGTGGATGAGCTCTGAGCGCTCGCAAAATATATTCAAGCAATATTTTACCTTTACCTACAGCCCTGCTTACAAGGATTCGCTAGCACAAAAGCTAGCCACGGTTGAAGGATTCCGTAAGGTACTATATGAACATCACCTGGAAGTTAAGAAGAAGCGTAAACAACTGAAACGGTTTGTAAGAAAGCTCAAATCTTTAGACCTCATCCCAAAAGCTAAAGACCTCGTCAGGGGATACCTGCCAGATGGATTTACAGTTGAAAATGATCCCACTGAAATTGCCTATATGATCTTTCAACCAGATGGATTTGCCTATGATGATACGATTATCATCGATGCCTTGTTTGCCTATAATTATGGAGAAAACTTCGAAAAATTTCTAGCTCACGAGCTACACCATGTCTATGTGGGGAATTACATATCTAAACTGAATAAGGTATCCTCTGATGATCCTCATTTTCAATTGATTCAAGGCCTAAGGTTTCTACGATTAGAGGGCACCGCCGATCTCATCGATAAGGTTGATCTGCTCGAGAAAACCAATAAGAATACTTACGAAATAAACTATGCTGGCCATTATCAAAAATCCAAGACCTATTTACAAACTATAGATTCCTTGCTTCAGGAAATCGCAGATGATCCAGAACAACTGGCAGCTGGAGGAAAAAAGATTCGAAAACAGCTTCCCTATAACGGGCATCCAACTGGCCTATATATTGCCCATTTGATCGAAAAGCATCATGGCCGCGAAGGAACACTTAGCTGCCTAGAAAATCCTTTTACTTTCATTAAATTATACAACTCCATAGCCAAGGAGTATGATGGAGTATACCATGTGTTTTCCGAGAAGTCTATGCAGTATTTGGCAAAACTCGAAAAGCAATTTATGCTGACTGATTAGCCATAATCGTTAGCAAAAACAAGATTTACATAGCCTTTACATTCTTTTACACTCTATTTGGTTTCCCTTGTATTCATAATCTTTCCTTTGTGAAAAAAGAAAGTTACCATGAATGGATTACAAGGGATTGCCTTTAAGTATGGACGCACCTTCCTCTTCCTTACCGCCATGTTATTGCACAGCTTATGTGCCGAGAGTCAAAGCAAGGCCGATAAAATTGATAAACTCTTATCTACTTACGCGGAATACGGACGGTTTAACGGTTCTGTGCTGGTTGCAGATCAAACTGGGGTCATCTACAAGAACGGCTTTGGTTGGGCTAATGTAGAATGGGAAATTCCCAATGAAGCAGATACCAAGTTTAGGTTGGCCTCTATTACAAAACAGTTTACGGCTTTACTCATCATGCAACTTGTTGAGCAAGGTAAATTAGCCTTGGATGTTCCTATTTCAACCTATTTGCCAGAATACCCGAAAGAATCGGCCGGGCAAATCACTATCCATAATTTATTGACCCATACATCAGGGATACCGAATTATACTTCTTTCCCCAATTACCGAGAAGTAATGCGACGTCCTAACTCGGTTGAGGACCTCGTGCATTTATTTGCGGATTCTACTTTGCTATTCGCCCCTGGGGAACGGCATGAGTATAGTAATTCAGCCTATGTCCTCTTAGGCAAGATCATTGAAAAGACGACAGGGAAATCCTATGAAGCAGCACTGCAAGACCACATCTTCACTCCCCTGAATATGGAAGACTCTGGGCATGACTATTCTAGTAAAATACTGAAAAAGAGAGCTGCAGGGTATTATGTCAACGGCCGAACGTTTATCAATGCCAGTTATATCGACATGTCCACGGCTTATTCGGCGGGCGGGATTTATTCAACGGTAGAAGATCTTTACCGCTGGGATCGAGCCTTGTACAAGGAAGGACTAGTTACCAAGACTTTCCGCGATCTTATGTTTGAAAAACATTCACAGTTGGGGCGGATGCACTATGGGTACGGCTGGGAATTGGGGCAGATGCCAATGGGGAATTCAGGCGAACGCATAGCAGCAAATAGTCATAGTGGAGGGATTAACGGTTTTAATACCTTGATCACGCGGATTCCTTCAAGTAAGTGTTTGATTGTTTTATTGAGTAATGCTGGTGGTGCGCCATTATTTGAAATGACGATGGGCATCAACGGTATTCTACACGATAAGCCCCATGATCTCCCTAAAAAGTCCTTAGCATATGACCTTCTAGACTGGATAAATACGGAAGGTGTGGATAAGGCTGCCTCAGCATTCCGAGCCAACAAAGCGTCTGATAAATATTACCTTCGAGAGCATGAGGTGAATCTTGTCGGTTATGAACTTCTACAGGCCGATAGAGCCGAAGCTGCAGCTCGTGTTTTTCTCCTGAACATTGAGGCCTTTCCTAAATCTTCCAATGCCTATGATAGTTATGGAGAAGCACTACTCACTTTGGGAAAAAAAGAAGCCGCAATCGAAAATTACCGTCAATCCGTTCGGATGAATCCTGGGAATGAGAATGGGATTAAGGTCTTGGAAGAATTAGGAATATCGACAGAGGATTTGATAGTGAAAATTCCTGTTGAACACTTGCGTCTACTAGCTGGCGTATATATTTCCACTCGACCGGGCAGTAAAAAAGGAGAGGAGTGGAAAATAACTGTACATGAGCAGAAAGGAGAATTATTTGCCAATGATCGAGGTTACAAATACAAATTAGTACCAAGGGGAGGAGATGAGTTTATCAACCCAGATGATGGCGCATCTATCACCTTTGATAGTAAGGATAAGCAGGCAATTACCATGATGCTTTTTGGCAAATACCCCTTTAAGAAAATGGAATAGCGGTGCTGAAACAGATTCTTTACAAAAAATTAATCTAGGAAAATGTTAAAAAATTCCATTTCAGAATAACCAATTTACAACTCCCAAGGGGATGCAAACTCAAATTTAATTCTGGTAGTATGAGTATCTACTACATTAAATTGGCGGCTACAGAATAGAACAAAATTGATTTCTAAATATATATAACCACTAGGGTTCGCTGTGGGCCTGCCTACGCTTTTACGACTCGAAAAAAAGCTTACATTTGCCACCTTTTAGAAAAAAATAGATCTGCTCTGACCATTTGGTGGTCAATGAGGTTGGTAAGAGGATTGCGACCAAAGGAAGCTAGACTTTTACCCAAGACCTTGACTGAAAGTCAGAGAAAAAAAATAGACATGGCGGAATTTGTAAGAAAGCGAGCAAAAAGTGATATCCTCAGTGGGTTAACAGTGGCATTGGCCTTAGTGCCAGAAGCAGTAGCCTTCGCCTTTGTGGCGGGAGTGGATCCGTTGGTGGGCTTATACGCAGCCTTTATGATTGGCCTGATCACGGCTGTATTCGGCGGTCGGCCAGGTATGATTAGTGGTGCAACAGGAGCCCTGGCTGTGGTGATGGTTACTTTGGTGGCTACAGGCAATGAGATGGGAGCAGAAGGAGAGAATCTTGGACTCTATTATCTCTTTGCGACAGTAATCTTGATGGGATTGATTCAAATGGTCGTGGGCTTATTGAAACTGGGAAAGTTTGTGCGACTGATTCCGCATCCTGTGATGATGGGTTTTGTAAATGGCCTTGCTATCGTGATATTTCTTTCTCAAGTAGGGATGTTTAAGGAAGTTGTAAATGGAGAAAGCCAGTGGCTGCAAGGTGCAGGTTTGTATACCATGCTCGGCTTAGTCGCCCTTACTATGGGTATCATGTACTTCCTGCCCATGCTCAATAAGAAATTACCTGAGGCCCTGATTGCCATTGGAGTGGTTTCAGCCATTGTCATCCTCGGAAACTTGGAGGTAGCTACAGTTGGTAGCTTTATTAGAGATGGGGGAGGAGAAGGACTTAAGGGAGGATTGCCCCAGTTTCAGGCTGCTATCTTTTCAAAGGTTCCATTGACTTGGGAGACCCTGAAGTTTATTGGGCCATATGCTTTGATCTTGGCCGCTATTGGTTTGATTGAGTCGTTGATGACGCTCAATCTGATAGATGAATTGACAGAAACAAGAGGTAATTCGAACCAGGAATGTATCGCTCAAGGTGGCGCCAATATCATCACTGGGCTTTTTGGGGGAATGGGAGGATGTGCTATGATTGGCCAATCCATTATCAATATTAAAGCTGGTGGCCGGACGAGACTCTCCGGGATTGTAGCTGCTGTTACCTTATTGTTCTTTATTCTATTTGCTTCAGGCTTAATTGAGCAGGTGCCCATTGCCGCTTTGGTCGGTGTGATGTTCATGGTAGTAATCGGAACCTTTGCATGGAGTAGCTTCCGCATTTTGAATAAGATTCCGCTTAGTGATGCTTTGGTATTGATCACGGTTTCTGTGTTGACGGTTATTTTCGATTTGGCGATTGCTGTAATTGCGGGTATCATAATCAGTGCCTTAGTTTTTGCTTGGGAAAATGCGAAACGCATTCGTGCGCGCAAGAGTTTCCTGGAAGACGGAACCAAGGTATATGAGATTTGGGGTCCACTTTTCTTTGGCAGTATCCAGGCCTTTAAAAGCAAGTTTGATGTGAATGGCGATCCAGATGAAGTCATTATTGACTTTATGGAATCGAGAGTAAGTGATCACTCTGCTTTAGAGGCACTCTTTCAAATCGTTGAAAAGTATGAAGCCGCTGGCAAGAAGGTCCATATCCGACACCTGAGTGAGGAGTGCCAATATTTGATGGTCAAAGCTTCTCCTACACTAGCTAATGTAATTGAAAAACACATTGATGATCCGCGCTATCATGTAATGGCGATGGTGAATCAATTAGCCTAAGAATATGTTTGACCAAGCCTCAATTTCCTCACTCCCGGCTAATCATCCTTGATCAAACATGAACTGTGTTAAAAAGCAAGCAAAAAAGTGATAAAGATTAATCTACTTTAAATTTCAAATAGTATTGATTGTCAAACGGGACTTGCTTTTTTACACAAGCAAATACTTGTTTAACTAATT